>Ga0335081_10002550_pt1 | contig 28684 bp, 18 predicted proteins | sample Lox_Sample_35_FD_206713 | JGI IMG/M metagenome (GOLD analysis project Ga0335081, IMG submission 206713) | Soil microbial communities from Loxahatchee National Wildlife Refuge, Florida, United States - Lox_Sample_3.5 | ecosystem: Environmental > Terrestrial > Soil > Wetlands | place: USA...
GAAGAGACTGGTCAGTACGAGCTGTGTCTGTTTCTGGGCCTGCTGTATCACCTGGAGAACCCCATGCTGTGCTTGCGCAATATCAGCCGCATTACCAGCGAGGTTTGCATTATCGAAACGCAGGTGGTGGATGAGGTGGAAGGCATTGCGGAGTGGGGCGGGCGCGCGTGGACGCGGCCCTACCATGGCGTGCTGGCGCTGATCGACGAGGCAGGCGAGTTTTATAACAACATCGGCGAGACCGGCGCATCGCCGCTGGCCACCTGCCCGTCACCGAATGCTCTGCGTACCCTGTTGCAGCACGCCGGATTCCAGCGGTCCGAAATCATTCAGCCGCCGCCCGATGCCTATGAGCAGCATCGCCGCGGCAAGCGCGTTGTGTGTGTGGCCTATAAGCGGTGAGAGCGTGATGGCCACCGCCGGCGTTTCCTTCGCGGAAAGGCTTCTCGCCGACTTCCGGCTATTGCCTTAGTGGAAGTGCTTCTCGTACCACTGAATGGACCGGTCGATGCTATCCACGACGTGCTTCGGCTCGCGCAACCCGTGGCCCTCACGCGGATAGCGCACGAAAACGGTTTCCACTCCAACGTCTTTGAGCCCGATATAGAACTGCTCGGCTTCCGCGATGGGCACGTCGGCGTCGTTCTCGCCATGCATCAACATCACCGGCGTGTGCACCTGGGCCACGTACTTCAGCGCGGAGCGCTGCCACAATAGATCCATTAAGTTGCCCTGGTGCGGGAAGATACCGAACTCCATCTGCTCGTACTGGTTGTAATAAGTCATGTAGTTATAACTGACCAGGTTGGTGATGGCCGCGGTGGGGATGGCCGCTTTGAAAACATTGGTCTGCGTCACCAGCCACGCGCTCAACTGCCCGCCGTAGCTAACTCCTTCCACTCCCAGCCGGTCGCGGTCAATCCACAAGTTGCGGCGCAACGCCGCGCTCAATCCGTAAAGGACATCCTGTCCTTCGTTTCCGTTCTGGTCGGCAAAAACGGCGTCGGCAAACCTCTGGCCGTAACCAGTTGAGCCGCGGTAATTTACCATCAGCGTTGCCCAGCCAAGCCCTGCGTAAATCTGATTGCGAAGATTGAACGCCGGCCCCTGCTGCCCGTGCGGCCCGCCGTGAATCACCACTATTAGAGGGTGTTTAGAATCTGTCGTCATGCTAACTGGTTTAGTTAGAAAGGCTTCCACCTCGAACTTATTGTCGTTGCTAAGGAAGGTGAACGGTTCAACCTTCGCTATCTCCTTGCCGGACATCACTTCTGCGTTGAGATTCGTCAACTTCTGTATTCCGTAGAAGACCTCGGCCTGATCATTGGGTGACGCGTACGTATACGCGATATTGTCGTCTTTACTTACCGAGTAGCTTCCGACGCTACCGGCATCCTTCAAGAGGGTCTCGGGCTTGCCGCCGGAGGCCGGGATGCGGGCCAGTATCGAGTTTCCACGCCGGGCCACGATCAGATAAATCCATTTGCCGTCGGGCGACCACGAGGCATCGTACTGCCGGTTGTCGATGGCGTCGCCGAGCTCGCGCCGGTTGCGCCCATCGGCATCGATCAGCCAGACGTGGGTGTCTTCCATGGTGGTTTCGAGATCGGTAAGGCCGCGCTTGGTGCCGAGATAGACGATCGTCTTGCCGTCGGGCGACCAGAGCGGCTGGTATTCGGCATTTTCCGTCGCCGTGAGCCGCCGGATCGATCCCGTAGGGACGTTGAGCGCGAACAGGTCGTAGTTGAAGAACTGGTCTTCATTCGGCTCGCGGTTGGAGACGAAAGCGATCTCGCGGCCATCGGGTGACCAGTCAATGGAATGCTCATAGTGCGTGCCGTCGGTGAGTTGCCGGATTTGTCCGCTCGATATATCGGCCACGAAAATATGCACCCGGCGATTGTCGTTGAAATGTGAGAAGCCTTCGTCGTAGTCGGGCTTGTACAAATAGCGAGTGATAACCATCGGATCGCCGGTCGCGTCCGCAGTTTCCGGCCCAGGGACGGCGTTGACGAATGCCAGCCGCTTGGAATCGGGCGACCAGGCGAAGCGCTTTCCGGTAGTTGGCAGAGGGCTATTGGTCCATTGCAACGTCGATAGAAACTTCGCGGCAGAGCCATCCGGATGGGCCACGATCAACCCGGACTGATCTCCGAGCTTGCCGTTGTATGCGATCCACTGGCCGTCGGGCGACCATTCGCCTCCGCTCGAAGGCTCTTTCTCTTTGGAGAACGGCGTGGAACGGCTATCCGCCAGCGTCATTACGAACAATTGAGAGTACGGCCGGCCGGCGCCGTCATTTCGGGTAACCGTGTAAGCCAGGCGCGCACCGCCGGGCGAAAGCGTCACGCCACCGGCGGAACGAAGCTTGTAAAGATCCGCGCTGGTGAAAGCTCGCGACTGTGCGAATACGTAGCCAGCAGCGACGGTGCACAGAAGCAGTAGACGAGAGGGAGGCAAGTGTTTCCTTTCCGGCTACGCGGCCACGAATTGCCGCGCACGCTCTGAGCAGGATATCCATTCGACGTTGGCGCCGAATACCTTTTGAATCCGGCCAGCCAGAGCCGTAAGCCCTTCCAAGCCGAGTCCCGTGCCCTGCGTGTAGAGGGATTGCCAGTGCGTGAGCAGCATCACGGGGGCGCCCGCGTCGATCAGCTCCCGAATCCGGCCCGTGCGGCCGTCCGCCGATAGCAGCTGGTCGATATTGTCACGGATGAACTGGCGACGCTCGTCCGGCGAGTGTTCCATGCTCCAGAAAATGTCCGGCGCGTTAGCGGGCACGCTTACGACCTTCTGGCCACGCTCCGGTGCTTCATATTCGACGGATAGCGTGTGGGGCGGTCCGTGCTCGGAGACGTATAGAAAGTACCACGTCAATTTGCGCTGAAAGACCTTCCACTGCGCGTCCGCAAGCGCGTGAGCGTATTTCTTCTCGACATCGATTCCTGCAACCCAAGGTGACGTGATGCCGGTGGCCGGCAAACCAACGTTCTGCAGAATCTGGAAGGCCAACACGAAATAATCTACGATTTCTTCGATCGGAGCGTGCGTAATCCAGACGTCTTCGAAAATGTGCTGGTAGCCGCCCTTTTTCAGGTCATACGCTCGCAGATGGGTCAGAAACTCCGGCGTGATATCGAACCTTGGGGCGATACGCTCGCGTACGATCTTCAGAAATGCCTGGAGATGATCCTGCGGCACCCGCTTAAGGGACTGGTCGATGCGGCCCAGGCAACTGGGCATCGGAATCATGGTGATCTTACCGCGAAGCTCGAACCGCTCGAAGGTCTCGGCCACGCGCGCGGTGAACTCAGCCGGAACGAGGAACGGCGTCTCATAGCCGGGTATCTCGTAGAACAGCGGATCTACAGGCGAACCATCGTCGACAATCAACGAAAGCGGAGTTTTTCCCGAGTTTTGCCCCAACGCAGTGCCTGCAGCCGCCGAGAATGCGGCCGCCTCGACTCCTCTGCCGGCAGCTTTCAACACGGCACGGCGGGTCACAACGGTTGGCTCAGCGCTCATAGACTAGATATATCCCGGCGATATTGTAAGTGTCAGGTCGGACATCCGGAACGGACCCGAAAACCGGGCGTCCGGCCCCACATCGCAGCCATCGTAGGGGCGAGGCATGCCTCGCCTTGGTTCGCATCGCTTTCGAAATCGGCGGGACATCTTACCGGTCGATGGATCGGAGCGCGACGGGTGACGCGCCCGAGTTTTTGATCGTAAGCCGGTAACTGAGGCAAAGTCAACATTTCCAATGGAAACCCGTCGTCTTGCTAGAATGAGTTGGAACGCTCGCATAATAGAATTCGTACTTCAGGAATATGACGCGTTTGGCCACGCAATCGGCGACCGCGCGCGACATCATCCGGGAACTCGTGCGGAACATGCGCGAGGGCTTGGAGCCGCTCGAATACAGCACACTGGCGCCTGCGATCTACCACGTCTACCTTCATGCCGATGACCTCGATCGCTTGCGCGGCTTGATTCCCCGCATCATCGATGAGGCGCGGCGCGCGATGGATGCTGAACTCGCGGTTTTGAACCGGGGCACACTGAGCAACCAGCTCAGCAGCAAGCTGAAGCTTTCCCGTAAGGCCGGCCCTAAAGTGGAAGCGCCCGCGGGCGGCTGGACGATCGACGTTCTCGAGAATACGGACAACGAAACGCAGCCCGGCGACATCGTGATTTATTCGGAGCTTGCGCTACCCGCGAAGCCTGACTACGGAACGGGCAGCATGACCAAACGCATCGCAACCAGCCGCCTGGGTGGCGAGTTGAAAAGTGCGCAGAAATACGAGGAGAAACCTGCTGGCGCGCCGGAAACCTACGCGACGCTGGCGTACGAGGATAATAAAGGTCCACAAACTTACCGCATGACGAAGAACCAGATCGTGATTGGCCGAGGGGGCCGCGATTACTGGACCGATCTCACGCTCGAAACGTTGCCGGATGTATCGCGCGAGCACATCCGGCTGCGCCGCGATCCCGCGACCGGAAAATTCTTCGTGAAAGATTTGAGCCGGCTGGGGACGACCATCGATGGCCGGAAGATTCCGTCGAGTGTCGATTACGCGGGCGACGAGAAGAAGGACAAAAACCTCGAAGTGGATCTGCCGCCGCGCGCGCGGATTGGCCTGGCCGATGTAGTTTTTCTTGATTTTCAAGCTGACGGCGAATGAAGACATTATACTTCGCCCGGTACTTCTTCATCGGTGGTCTGCTGTTGTTGGCGGGTAGTCTCGCCTGGGTCAACGTTTTCCGCGCTCACCGGAAATAGAAATGATGCTGTCGAGGACGAAGCTGCGGTGCGCGGGCGGCACCCATCCGGGGTTGGTCCGGTCCAACAACGAAGATCGCTTTTACTGCGACCCGGGCCGGGGCATCCTGCTGGTCGTCGACGGCATCGGCGGACACGCCGCAGGCGAGAAGGCCGCGGACATTGCCGTCAATATGGTGCGCAGCCGCCTGGAACGCGAAACGGGTACGGCGAGCGAGCGCATTCGTGAGGCGATCACGGTCGCCAACAATGAGATCTTTCGGCTGGCGCGCACCAATCCGGACTGGCACGGCATGGCTTGCGTGCTGACGGTGGCGGTGGTGGAGGACGGATCAGCCGTGATCGGCCACGTGGGCGATTCCCGGCTCTACAAGATTCGGGGTGGCCGCATTCAGAAAATCACGCACGATCATTCACCAGTGGGAGAGCGCGAGGACAGTAACGACCTCTCCGAGGCCGACGCCATGCGCCACCCTCGGCGCAACGAAGTGTACCGCGACGTCGGCACGGAAGAGCATACGCCTGATGACCCCGAATTCATCGAGTTAATCCGCGCTCCGTTCGAGGACGACAGTGCCCTGTTGCTATGCAGCGACGGGTTGAGCGATCAGGTGACCTCGAACGAGATTCTGCAGAAGGTGGCACGCAACGCGGGCAACCCCGACGCGGCCATTGACGAGCTCGTTGACGCCGCCAATAGCGCCGGCGGCAAGGATAACGTTTCGATCGTGATTGCCGAGGGGCCGCGATTCGCGGCGACGGCTGTTACATCCGTTGAAGCAATAAGACGGGGAAGCAATCTGCTCACGGGGCGCGCGGCTATCTTGATCTACGGACTTGTCGCCGGTGCGCTGCTGTTGGCTGCACTCCAACTGCGCTTTGGATTACTGAATCCCCCACGTCCCACGGTTCCTGCTTCGCCGGCCCGAGTTCTCATCGTGGGAACGACGGAAGGCGCGCAGTTCTCCGCTATTACGGATGCGCTTTCGCGGGCACAGCCCGGCGACACGATCGAAGTGCTCAGTGGCGAGTATCGGGAACAGGTGCGTTTGCGCGACGGCGTCAACATATCGAGCCGTGTTCCGCACGCGGCCATTCTGCGGGCAACGGCGTCGGCAACCGGCGCGGTGGCTGCGATCGTCGCCGAAAACGTCAAGAATGTCCGCATCACTGGTGTGCGCGTTCTGGCGGACGAGAAGCTGCCGCTGGCGATTGGCATTCTGCTGACAAATTCGGACGTCGAGCTGGAGGATTGTGAGGTCGGCGGCGCGCAGACGGGGATCGAGATTCGCGGAGGTGGCCGGCCTATTCTACGCGCCAACTCTGTCCACGACAGCCTCGGCAGTGGAATTCTGATTTCGGGCGATGCTACGCCATGGCTCTCGCATAACGATGTTGTGCGGAATGGACGGAATGCCCACGAACCGCACCCAGGCATCCTGGTTTCGGGCGCGGCGCGGCCAGTCTTGGTCGGAAATACGTTTGCTGAAAACGGGGCGCAGGGCATTGTGATCCCTCAGGGCATGGACGGCGAAACCATTCTCAAATTCAATTTCTTCCCCAGCGGGGAGCCAATCGGGCAGGCACAGGCTGAAGCGGCTCGGGGGGCGCAGAAACAGCACAGGCGGCGGCCGTGATTCCGGTCAACCGCAAAATAGGCAACTTCGAAATCATCCGCAAGCTGGCGCGGGGCGGCATGGCTGATGTGTACCTGGGCCGCGACGAGGAATCTGACCGTACCATTGCCCTGAAGATCATCGAACACGGCTCAGATCCGGATACGTTGGACAGCATCGAAGCGGAACGCCGCGGCTCGGCGTTGCAGGCCAGTCTTGCCGCTATCGATTCGCGAGTGGTGCAGATCTACGCCGCGGGTGACGTGGACGACCATTTCTACGTCTCCATGGAATACATCGAGGGTGAGGATCTCGCCGAGATGATCCGGCGCGGCCCGATACCGGTTACTCAGGCCGTCGATTACGGGATTGAGATTTGCGCGGCGCTGGAGCACGCGCACAGCCTGCAAACCACGATCGATGGAAAGTCCTACCACGGGATCATTCACGGCGACATCAAGCCACGGAACATTCGTATCGACACTCAGGGTCGCGTGCGGTTGTTGGATTTCGGGATCGCCAAGGCGCTCTCCCTTTCGCGCCGGCTCACGCGCAACGAGTTTGGCAGCGTGCAGTACGCCTCGCCGGAGCGTCTCGACTCGGGAGATGTGGACCGTATTTCGGATCTCTGGTCGGTGGGCGTGGTGCTGTACGAGATGGTCACGGGCCTCCAGCCGTATCAGGCGGCCACCACCGAGCGCCTGGAACGTATGATCCGATCGCGCATTCCACCGCCGCCCGCGCCGGACCCGTGTCCGGAACCGCTGCGCAGAATTCTGATGAAGTCGATGGCTTCCGATCCCGAGCATCGTTACCAATCCGCGGCGGATTTGGCGGCGGATCTGATCCGCTTCCGCGGCGGAGGCGCTGTACTGGCCCAGGTTGAGGATGGTCGCGAGGCCACGCGGCGGACGGTGACGGCGGACTCCGCGCCCGACGAGAGCACGAGGCGCACAACCACACGGTCTGCGGCAGGCACGACGGACGAGAGCACGCGACGAACCGTAACGCCAACCGACGTCGATGCGCCCAGTGCGCCTCCTCCATTGCCGCCGCGATCTATTCTGAAAATCAGTAAGCGCGCCCGGCGGGTGTTGGGGATTCTGTTTCTCGTGATCGCGGTCTATGTGGGTTACGAAATCGCGTCCGCGTACCTGCTTTACACGCGAGGTCAGCAGCTTGAAGATCAGATCAAGACCGAAGCGTTGACGGACACCGACGCCATTTGGCAGCGATGGACGGAGTTGTCCAAGGGGCGAGCGGAGTCCCTGTATCTCATTGGCCCGCGCCGGGCGGTGAAGCAGAAGCTCGTGGCGGCGGCGGACCACGTGATCGCGGCGTATCGGCTGCAAGCGGTGCTCCAGAAAGACTGGGAACGCGCGCGAGGCTATCTGGCCAATGCTCTCACGCTGGATTCCGGCGACGCTTCCGTGCGTGGGAAGTTGCGGCTGTGTGAGGGGCAGGTGGCGCGCATCGTGGGCACGGCACGGCACAATGCCGCCACGCTAAGCGAGGCCGCGGAGGAACTCAACGAGGCGCAGCAGTTGATGCCGAAGTCGCCGGATCCGGAACTGGGCTTGGCGCGCCTTTATGAGTACGGTCTCAAGGACATCGACAAGACTTACCTGGCGTTACAAGAAGCGGAGAAGCGCGGCTATGCGCTGGGCAATCGCGACAAAGGCCAGCTGGCCGATGGATACCGCGACCGCGGCGACAGGCTGTGGTACGACTCGCGCAAGATCCAGGGCCTGCCGCAAGAAAAGGACGAGGTGCTCAAGGCGCAGGATGACTACAACCACGCGCTGCGCCTGTACCAGGAGATCGCACCCGATGCGAACGCCAACGGCAACATCGTGCGCGTCCAAAACATGCTTTCCGCGGTGGATTACCGGCTCAAGCAATTGCAGGGCGGCGGGTTTCGTTTATGGCCGTGACGCGAAGCAGAGCCGAGGAGCGAGTCGCGGCGCGCGAGATACGGCTGGGCACGCGGGCATGGACGCCGAGCGAATTCGCGTGGCTCGCCGCGGTTTCCATTCTCATCGTCAGCGGATTGTATCTGGTTTATCGGGCGAAATCGGCGGCGTTCGGCGAAATTGAAAAAGGTCTTCTCGCGAAGCAATTGCTCAACCTGAACGAGCTTGCCTCGCGCGAGGATCTGCTGCCGTTCCTCAACATTGTCACCGATCCGGGCGAGCGGCAATTCGTGGCGCGCCGAATCTACGATGTTGCGGGGAATCTGCCAAACGTTGGCTCGCTGGCGCGTTTGCGCGTGACGGAATCGGAAATTCCCGGCGCGCGCGGGCTCGCGAGTTTCAAATCCAGAATCGCGCAGGCGCCTGACATGGGGCGCGAGCGCTCCATACCGCTGCTCACGGCGGAGCAGTTCAGGGTTCTCAAACCGCAGTTCGTGGTGAGGCGGCCGGCGGCATTTCAGCGCGATCTTCTCCTGTGGTCGCTGCTGTTTTTCAGCGCCTATTCGGCGGTTGAGCTGTGGTGGCTGCTGCGCGGATTTACGGGCGACCGTACGCTGATCGTCCCCATTTTCCTTTTGACCGGCGCAGGGCTAATCCTGATGGTCAGCTTGCGCGATCCCGTCCGGGACAGCATGATCTTGGAGGGCTTCGCGCAAGGCGTGATCGGCGGATGCATATTGGTTGCGGTCCTGAGCTCCGTCGATTTCCGGCGCACATTCGGCAAGCTCAGCTTTGTTCCATTGCTCGGCAGCTTTGCGCTGTCCCTCCTGCTCATTGTGTTTGGATCTGGCCCGGGCACGAGCGATGCGAAGGTCAACTTGTTCGGCTTTCAGCCGGTGGAACTGATCCGGGTGTTGCTGATCCTTTTCCTGGCGGGATATTTCGCGGAGCGCTGGGATGTTTTGCGCCATGCGCGCGAAACGCGACCGAGAGTGGCATGGCTTTCGAAACATATCGATCTGCCGCCTCTCGAGTACACGATCCCGGTGATTGTCTGTGTCGGGCTCTCGCTTCTATTTTTCTTCCTGCAGAAAGACCTGGGGCCGGCGCTGGTGTTCACATGTCTGTTCCTTGGGCTTTATGCGATCGCGCGAAACGGCGCGGCGATGCTGTTCACGGGGCTCGCACTTCTGACCGCCGGTTTCGGAGCGGGCTACGTGCTGGGAGTGCCCCGCACAGTCGCCGCACGCGTGAACATGTGGATGTCGCCTTGGAACAACGCGGTGCACGGAGGAGATCAGCTCGCCCAGTCTCTCTGGGGCTTTGCGACGGGAGGTGCGTTTGGCACGGGCCTGGGGCTAGGTGATCCAGCCCTGGTTCCGGCGTCGCACACCGATCTCGTCCTTTCAGCGCTGGGAGAAGAATGGGGGTTTCTGGGTTTCGCGGCGATTTTCATGCTGTACGGCATTTTGCTTTATCGCTCGTTCCGTATCGCTCTTCGCGCGGAAAGCGACTACGAATTCTTTCTTGGGACCGGTCTTGCGGCGGCGACGGCGTTGCAGATTTTGCTGATCGGCGGCGGGGCGCTCGGCGTGCTGCCGCTTTCGGGTGTAGTGACTCCATTTCTGAGTTATGGCCGCACGGCCATGCTGGCCAACTTTCTGGTTTTCGCGATCCTGCTATCGATTTCCCGCCGCGCCTCGATGGCGGAGCGCAATCTGCCGTTTCGCGGGCCGGTGAAAGGCATGGGACTCGTTTTAGGCGGCCTGGCTCTGCTGATTGTGGCGAAGGCGGCGTATGTGCAGGTGGTGCGCAGCGCTGCGGTGATGGGGCAGTGCGCCCTGGTGGTGCAGGCCGATGGCTTACGGCGCTATCAATACAATCCGCGCTTCCTCGCCATCATGCGCGAGATCCCGAAGGGAAGCATCTACGATCGCAACGGCCTGCCGCTCGCCACCAGCCGCTGGGAAGAACTGGAAGCGCACCGGGCCGACTATACGCGCCTTGGCGTAAATATCGATCGCGCGTGCTCACGCACTGAAAGCCGCCATTATCCGTTCGGGGGGTTGACATTCAATCTTCTGGGCGATCTGCGCACGCGTCTGCGCTGGGGCGCGAGTAATACTTCATTTGTGGAGCGTGATTCCGCCACGCGCCTTCGCGGCTATGACGACCGGCCAATGCTGGTGGAAGTGAAGAACCCGAAAACCGGCGCCGCCGAGCGCACCATTCGCTATGACTACCGCGAGCTGGTTCCGTTGCTGCGCCACCGGTATGAGCCGGACAGTCCGGAAGTTCGCCGCGTACTCGACCGGCCGCGGAATGTGCGCGTGACCATTGATGCGCGGTTGCAAGTCCGGGCCGCACAGATTCTGGAGCGGCAGTTGCGTCAGGCCGGCAAGGAGAGGGGGGCGCTGGTGGTGCTCGATCCTGCAACGGGTGAGGTGCTGGCGTCGGTGAGCCATCCGCTGGCGCCTGTGGGACCGGGAGAGGAATCGGTGGCTGAACCGGAAGCGGATAACGCTAATCCGTATCTGGATCGCGCGCGTTACGGCCTGTATCCGCCGGGGTCCACCTTCAAGCTGGTTACTGCGATGTCGGCGCTGCGCAAGGATCCGGCGCTCGAAAACGCGCAGTACTCGTGCATTCGGCTGCCGGACGGCCGGGTGGGAAATTACTTGCGAGGATCGAACCGCCCGATCCGCGATGATGTTCTTGATCAGACACCGCATGGCACTCTCGACCTGGAACGCGCCGTGATAGTTTCCTGCAACGCATATTTCGCTCAACTTGGAACGTATGACGTGGGCGCTCAGTCTCTGTTCGAAACGGCCAGCCTGCTGGGCATCGCGGTAGCCTCGCCGAACACGCCGGAGCAACTTCGCAAATCGCTCGCACAATCTTCGTACGGACAGGGGCAGGTGGTGGCGTCGCCGTTTCAGATGGCGCGCGTTGCCGCAACGGTGGCCAATGGCGGGATGATGCCGGGCGCGCACTGGATTCTGGATGACTCTACGGCACGAGTGACTGAGCCAAAGCAGATCCTCAGTCCAGATGCCGCGGCGACGATCGCGCGATTCATGCGCGAGGTGGTCACGAGCGGCACGGGACGGCGTGCGGCCGGCGCGGTTGTGCCCATTGCCGGAAAAACCGGGACGGCGGAACTGGCGGACGCTCCGTCCCATGCATGGTTCGTCGGATTTGCGCCATCTGGAACTGCGCCCAAGCGAATTGCCTTTTCCATTCTGATCGAGAATGGCCAGTACGGCGGCACGTATCCGGCGGCGGCCGCGGCGGAGATCGTGGGCGCCGTGCGTGAATTGGGCCTGATTGGCGCGGCGGAGGAACGGCCATGAGTTTCTTTTCGGAAGTCGAAAAGACCATCGAGCGTGAGTTCCGCAAATGGACCGAGAAGGCGTTCGGGCCGGCGGAGTCCGATGAGCTGTTGCTGGTGCATCACGGCATTCTCGACGAGGTTGCCGGCAAGGTCCAAACAGTCGGGCGCGGTGAGCGAATCTTCCCGTTCAATCAGGTGGTGGTGCGCCTCGCTTCACCGGACGCAGCCAGGCGCACACTCTTGGAAGCGGCATTCAGGGACCAACATCGGCTCGAAAAGGACATTCGCGAGTGCCTGGCGGGCGCTGGATGCGATATTCCCGGCGGTTTTTCGGTGGAGATCGAAACTGCCGAGAGCGGACCGAGGAGTGTCGAGATCTTCTTTGCTACGCGCAGTGAGCCGCCGGTGTCGGCCGCCAAACCCGGCCCAGCGCGGCTGACCATCGCGCGTGGAAAAGCCGGACAAGCCTTCTTCGTGCTGGACAAGCAGCGCACCAATATCGGGCGCCTGGCTGAACTCACCGATTCCCGCCAGCGCGTGATTCGTCGCAACGACATTGTGTTTGAGGATGGCGCGGACGAAGCCAACGCGACCGTGTCACGCGGTCACGCTCACATTCGTCTGGATGCCGAGACGAATGAATACCGCATCTGCGACGACTCAAGCGAATACGGTACGCGAATCTTCCGGGACGGGCGCTCGATCGAAGTGCCTTCCGGGGGAAAGCGCGGCGAGCGCCTCAAGCCGGGAGACGAAATCTACCTGGGTCGCGCGTGCCTTCGTTTCGAAATATCATAGCTTTCGTGACTAACCACTACCGCTTTGCTCTTCTCGGCGCACTCGTTGTGTGCGCTTGTGCTTTCGGAGAAAATCCTGTGCGCTACCTGGCAGACAAGAAGCTTTTTGTTCTGGATACGGCCAACGCCAGCTACGTGTTCGGCATAAACGAACGAAATCAACTGCAGCACGCTTACTGGGGTAAGAAGCTGTGGCGCGATGCAGATCTTGCACCGGTCCACGCGGCTCGTGAGTGGGCCTCGTTCGACGGCTCGGCTAGCACCACGCCGGGGGAATATCCAGGTTGGGGCAGCAACATGTACACAGAGCCCTGTCTGAAGGTGACGCTTGCGGATGGTAACCGTGACTTGGTGCTCGCTTATGTCAGCCATGAAATACATGGCGACACACTCACGGTGGTTACGAAAGATATTCAGTACAACGTGGTCGTGACGCTCCACTATCACGTCTATCCCGGAATCATCGAGAAACACGCGGTTATTGACAACAAGACCTCGCAGCCCGTCACTATCGAGAGCGCACAGGCAGGTGTCTGGTATGTACCCCCTGGCGACGGCTACCGGCTGAGTTACTTGAACGGACGCTGGGCGGGGGAGACGCAACTCGTACAGGAAGAAATTCATCCGGGAGTGAAGGTACTGGAGAGCCGGCGGGGCACCACCAGCCATCAGACCAATCCCTGGTTTGCCATCGATGCTCCGGACGGCAACGGTTCCTACGCGGATCAGGAACACGGCAGAGTGTGGTTCGGAGCGCTCGGCTGGAGCGGGTCGTGGAAGTTCAGCGTGGAACAGACGCCGCATCAGCAGGTCCGCGTTACAGGCGGCTATAACACTTTTGATTTTGCGTATCTGCTCCAGCCCGGTGAGTTGTTGGAAACTCCGCCATTCTACGGCGGCTTCAGCGACAGTGGCTTTGGCGGGGCCTCGCGCATGTTGCATCGTTTTACGCGCGAGTTCATTCTCCCCGGCGGCGTATCCGCCAAGCCACGCCCAGTTCTCTACAATTCCTGGGAGGCGACCGAATTCCACGTGGACGAGCCGGGCCAGAAAGCGTTAGCCGAGAAGGCCGCGAAAATCGGCGTCGAGCGCTTCGTCATGGACGATGGCTGGTTTGGCGCGCGCAACAATGATCGTGCCGGCTTGGGCGACTGGTATGTCAACCCGAAAAAGTTCCCCAATGGTTTGCAGCCGCTGATCCAATACGTGAACGGCCTCGGTATGGACTTCGGGATCTGGGTGGAACCGGAGATGGTGAACCCGGATAGCGATCTGTACCGCAAACATCCCGACTGGGCCATGAATTTTCCGGGCCGGCCCCGAACCGAAGCTCGCAATCAGTTGATCCTGAATATGGCTCGCGACGATGTGAAGGAGTACACGTTTGCGTGGCTGGACAAACTGGTTAGCGAAAATAACATCGCGTTTCTGAAGTGGGATATGAACCGCAACTTCTCAGAGCCCGGGTGGCCGGAAGTAGGTCCGGAGAATGAAAAGAAAATCTGGGTGAAGTACACGAACAATGTCTACGAAATCATCGACCGGCTCCGTGCCAAGCATCCGAAGCTCGAAATCGAATCGTGCTCCGGCGGAGGCGGGCGTGTCGATCTGGGAATTCTGAAGAGGGTCGACGAGGTTTGGACATCCGACAACACCGAAGCCTTCGACCGGCTGCGCATTCAAGACGGCTTCAGTTATGTATATCCGGCGCAAGTAATGATGGCGTGGGTAACCGACGTTCCTAATTTCAATGGACGAACTACGCCGCTTCAGTACCGGTTTCTTGTCGCTATGATGGGCTCACTCGGAATCGGCAATAACTTGAATAAGTGGACAAGCGACGACTTCGCGCTGGCGACGAAGATGGTTGCTTACTACAAGGATATCCGGCGCACCGTGCAACAGGGTAAGTTATATCGCCTGTTGTCACCGCGTGACGGCGAACTGACCGCGAATCAATATGTCTCGCAAGATGGGAGGCAATCGGTATTGTTTGCTTTCCTGCACTCGCAGCAGTATGGCAGGCCGACACCTACAATCCGCCTACAAGGGCTGGACGAGCATGGCGTCTATCGTGTCAAAGCTCTCGATCCCGGCAAACTGGTGGAGAGATTGGACACGGCCAGCGGAGCCTACTTAGAGAATCACGGCTTGGACTTGCGGCTGGTTGGCGATTACGACAGCGAGTCCATCCTACTAGAACGTATTGAATAGCTTTTTCGAAAATTCCACGCTCGTGTTAACTTCTGACAGCCTTGCGCTGCTAACTTCTTTGTTATTGTGCGAGTGAGCGTGCGCCAGCAACACTAGTATTAAGTCGGGGTTCCTACCCCGAGGCAAGCCATCCAACGGGGAGGAAAATGACGTCGCGCTCGAGCGCCCAGCACGCGCCTGCGTGGATGCGAGGGCTCATGTGTGCCGCTCTGCTGTTCGGAGGACACTGCCTCGTCCACGCAGACGCGCCAGGTAAGCTCCCGGTACTCACAACGGCCGCCCAGATACGCAAACTCGCACCTAATGCAGCCCGTCTGGGCTACCCGGTGGAGTTGCGCGGCGTCATCACCGTCAATCTCTCCAACTGGGGGGTGACTTTTTTCCACGATGACACCGGCAGCGTTTACATCGAGAACCATCTGCCGGAAGCACGCGCGGGCGATCTGGTGGAGGTTCGCGGGGTCACCGCTCCCGGTAACTTCGCGCCCATCGTCGACAACCCTGAAATCCGTGTGCTAGGAAAAGCTTCGCTGCCCTCTCCCAGTCATCTCCCGCTGGACGACTTGCTGACGGGCCAGCAGGACAGCCAATGGGTCGAGCTTCGGGGTATCGTGCACTCGATTGAACTCGACGCAGATGCCGTAGAACTCGGGGTTGCAGCGGGTAGCCACAAATTTCGGGCCGTGATAGCAGGCTTCGACAGGACTTGGAACTACAATTCCTTAATTGACGCGGACGTCAGCATCCGTGGGGCTTGCGCCACTCTGTTCAACGATAAGCGGCAACTGGTGGGCATCCAGATCTATGTTCCCGGCATGGACCAAGTCCACATAAATGAAGCCGCGCGTGGCGATCCGTACACACTACCCATCCTGCCGACCAACAGCCTGATGCGCTTCACTCCGGAAGGCGTGTCCGGACACAGGATTCGTGTGCAGGGGGTGGTGACTTTGGCCGAGGCGGGCCAATATTTCTTCCTGCAGGATGCCAATGGAGGAGTGGTCGTCAGCAGTAGCCAGCTAACGTCGCTTACGCCTGGCGATCGAGTCGATGCCATTGGGTTCCCCGCGCCGGGAATGTACGCGCCCGTTCTGGAAAATGGCCAGTACCGGAAACTCGGCCCGGGTTTCCTTCCGGAACCCATTGACCTGACCCGTGCCAGCAGTCTGAGCGCCGACCAGGACGCGGAAGTGGTGAAGATCCAAGGCCGCCTGATCGACCAGTCAACGCGTGGCCAATTCGTTGTCCTGACCATGCAGTTGGGAAGCTTCACGTTTACCGCACTGGTTAACGAGAAAGCCGCCGGAAAAGCACTGCGCTCCATTCCCATAGGGAGCCGCATCCAGACGACTGGGGTATGGTCTGTTGAAACTGATGAATACCGTCAGGCGACCGCGTACCGGATTCTGCTCCGGTCCGAGCGGGACATTGTCGTACTTGAGGAGCCGTCCTGGTGGACCGCTCGCAGAATTGCCTGGCTTATGGTATTTCTTGCCGCCGCCATATTCTTCAGTGCGCTGTGGGTGGCCTTCTTGCACAGGCAGGTGGAGGAGCGTACCGAGACCATCCGCGCCACGCTGGAGTCGACTGCTGACGGGATCATGGTGGTGAATTCCGCCGGCCAGATAGTAACCTACAACCAAAAATTTCTGGAGATGTGGGCGATTCCACGGATGTTGCTCGATGCCAAGGACCATACTGCCGCTCTCCACTTTGCCGCGTTGCAGCTTCGCGATCCTGAGGCATTCGCAGCCAAGGTCAATAAGGTCGAGGCAGACCCCGACGCGCAGATCGACGATATCATCGAGTTCAGGGACGGACATGTCTTTGAGCGGCACTCCGAGCCCCAGCGTGTCCAAGGCAAGAGCGTGGGGCGCGTGTGGGGCTTTCGCGATGTTACCGAACAGAGGCGCGCCGCCCAGGAGTTGGAGCGCGCCAAGGCCGCCGCGGAATGCGCCAGTCGGGCAAAAAGCGAATTCCTGGCCAACATGAGCCATGAGATTCGCACCCCCATGAACGGCGTGATCGGGATGACCGATCTGGTTCTGGACACCGATCTGTCCCCGGAGCAGCGTGAGTATCTGATGGACGCCCGGCGATCAGCCGAATTCCTGCTGGCTCTGCTCAACGATATTCTCGATCTATCCAAGATCGAAGCGGGACGCTTGGAATTAAATCCCGTTGAGTTTTCCTTGCATCGTTGTGTGGAGGAAGCAGTGGCAACGCTTGCGATCAATGCCGAACAGAAGGGCCTTCGACTTACCTACGAAGTGGCGCCTGACATCCCCAAGCGGTTGATCGGAGATCCATTCCGGCTCCGCCAGGTTCTGCTGAACCTGCTGAACAATGCGATCAAGTTCACCAGTGCGGGATCGATCGCGCTGCGGGCCGCGCTACTGGACCGACGGGATTCCGCGGTCACCGTGCATTTCGCCGTGTCCGATACCGGAGTGGGTATCCCGCCGGACAAGCTCGAACTCATCTTTGAAGCGTTTCGCCAGGTGGATTCTTCAACCTCGCGAAAGTACGGCGGCACCGGTTTGGGTTTGACCATTTCGTCGAGGCTGGTGGAGATGATGAACGGGCATCTCTGGGTGGACAGCGAGGTGGGCCAAGGAAGCGTCTTTCAGTTCACGGCAACATTCCATTCCGATATGAAACCCGAATGTGACGCGCCGGCGCTGATTTCGACCACGAGCAATTCCTGATCCATCGAACGCGGCACCTTCCCGCTAAAGCCGGAGCACTCCATCACAGGCAGCCGCGGGTATTTTGGAAAACGCGGATCCACGTCCCAGCGCCTGCAACGGCAGAACATTGAGCCTCGGCTGGAAGGAATGATTGCAGTGTGTGTGCAACCTGCGCACAGGCCAGGAGACACGGAATTTCCCAAGCTCATTGATACTTCACGGCGTACAACTGGACCTCCAGTTTGACCTCGTCTGTCTCGCCGGAGGAGCAAGTAACTACCAGCGGGCCATTCCCCGCGATTTCCGCGGACGGGATTTCGCCGGCGGCCCAGGACAGGCCGCTCCAAATGGCCTTGTCGTACTGAATCTGAACTGGAACGGACTTCGTCCGCTGCTGTACCTGGATCTGGAACACCTTTCCCATTGTTTTTCCGTTGGGCGGCCCGCCAGCCCATGTGCGCCGTATCTGACCATCGGGGGACCGCTGCCGCATGATGATGCGCACGTCAGCGGCTGGCGGCGGTGTCACCGAGGCCTGCACTTCATTCCGGCCGTGCGACGTGAATGCTGCTGGAATCGGCTCGATCGAAAGCGGAATCCGCACGTCATCTTCGATTCCCAGATCGTATTGCGAGCGCGCATACTGCCCGAGGCCTACCAGCGCGAGTTGTTCCGGACCCAAAGTGATGGAGTTGCCCGAGAGAGCCGGCTGAAAACCAGCATCGCGGAAGAGAATGCGGCCTTGACGCGCAGGCTGCTGCTCCCGGGAGAGTTGAGGCATGGCGATGGTCCGCACGCTTTCGGCCGGATTCACGATAACATATAGCGCTCCGTTCGCGTCCAGCGACGCGAAGCCATAAGGTTCGATGTCGCCGGGGATGCCGCCGAAAGTCTTTGTGCGGCCCAGGGCTTGCATGGGCAGATAAAGCGACTGCGCCTTGTGCAACCACTCCGCCATCCGGTCATCGATCAACTCCAGGTTGCCATGGATGGTGTTGATCCATCCTCCGCGCGCCATCATCAGCAGTACGCTGCTCTTCCAGGCGCCGGTCCGCCGATAGTAATCCGTGCCGGTGGTGGCGAACATGACACTGGTGCTGTCGATCCGCTCGAGAGGAAGATAGCTGTCGTGATAGCGGCGGACCATGTGATCGGCGTAGAGGTCCGCCGACCTCCAGAAGTTCATCATCGGCACATCCGACGGCCGTGGGTCACCGGAGTAGAGCGTGTCAAAAACTCCCAGCCAGCGTAAGTCGATTGGATCGCGAAAAGGGAAGGGAAGTGAGGTGCCTTCCACGTTCCCGCCAAATCCGTTGAAGGCGACCAGGATTGCATCCGGATTACGTTCGCGAAAGTGCACGAGCGCTTCGCGGAACGCGGACTCATTCCGTATGCGAATTTCCGCGGGTGGCGTCGAGGCCTCGATTTCCGGGGTGGCGGCGCCGAAATCTACAAAGTCGAACTTGAACATGCGAATGCCGCGGTCATACCAGTGCTGGAGGGTATCGATGAAATGCGGCAAGAAACCACCCCTGTAAAAACACATGGCGCTCTTCTTGCCGTTTAGCGAATCCAGCCATTCCGGGGCCGGATCGAGCTGCACAAGGAGATTTGTGCCGAACCACATTCCCGGCCGGATGCCGTTCTTGCGGCATTCGTTCAGCCAGCGGTCCGGGCCATTCGGCCAGGTCTGCTTCCTCCACGTGCGGTAGCCGCCGTCCTTCGCAAACCAAAAAGCATCCATCATGTAGTAGTCGAAACGAACGCCGTGGCGGCGGAGGCGCAGCAGTTCATCCAACTCCTTCATGGCCAGTTGCTCGGTTAGGGGCACGTTGTCCGATAGTTCGTCATACGACGACCAGTTGTTATAGACGAAGATCGGGTCCTGCAACACGTGCGGGCTCTTGTCAGCGGCAGTCTGAGCTAGCGCGAACCAGCAAGCGGACAGAAGAAGGAGAAATCGAAGGTGGCTCATTTTTCTTGTGCGCGCATCTGGGCGTAGCGTGGTTCGCCCAGCGCGGAGCGCAGCGCCATGCCTAATTCACTGGGCAGGACGGCACCATTGCTTCGCCAGACTACCTTCCTCTCCGGATTGATTAGAACCATCGATGGGGCACGCGCCAGACCGCAATCTTCGAGAGCGGAACGGCCGTCATCAACGAGCAGTGGAATACCGTTCAGATTCCAATCGTACGCCAAGTCCCGAGCCTCTTGTGAGCGAAGCGGGGACTCCGCCATCACGACGACTTGCAAGCCCGGCGAACGAAATTGGTCATACACGCTTGTCAGAAACGTAACCTGCCCGCGTGATTTTCCGTCGGGCTCTGCTTCTGGCGAGACAAACCCGACCAGCAGCCATTTGCCGGTAAAGGCCGCCAACGAAGATAGACTTTGCGCGGAATCGTGCAACGGCACGGACGGTGGGTGAAGGTTGGTTATAGCGGACTGTTTGTACCGCCCATGAGCATCCTGGCCCGACTCTGCCTGGTACTCCTCAAAACTCGTGTAGGCCCTTGCCGCGTACTGCCACATGGGAGAGCCCGTTCCGGCATACTCATATGTATTGCCGTCGAGCTTCAGCGAGGCGTTGCTTGCAATGATCGATGGGGCGGATGAGCGAATCACGTTGTTCTCGAACGACCCGCTCCCTTCGAATGTGGCGCCGTTGATGACGGCTGGCGCATCCACCGCGGGGTTCCAAATGATTTCATTGTTCTCTACCCGCAGTCCGCCCAGCTTTCCATTGTTCCAGGTCCAGAGAAACAAGGCGCCTTGATGGCGCGCCAGGCGCGGGCTGCGCCCGTTATTGAGGCAGACGTTATTGCGCACCACGCTGTTCCGCGTAGTCCAACCCGCGCCGAAAACGGCCACACAATAGCCCTGCGTGTCGTGACCAAAGTTATCCTCAATGGCGTTGTCGGAATTGCCGTAGTCGATATCGAAGGCGCCGCCGTCCACTCCCGGGCTATCGCTGAGAAACGCCTCGTTGCGCCGCACCATGCAGTTGTGGCACATCCACGTCCAGATCGCATTCGGCGTGCCGATGGTTTGTGTTTCCTGCATGCCTGTGTTCCAGCTCACGCTATTCTCGATGAGGCCGTTCTTAATTCGGAAAAGAATGATGCCGTCACCCTGCACGTCGTGAACGATGGAGTTACGCACGATTACATTGGTAGCGTAGGTGGACTCCGGGGGATATCCGAAATCGCCGCCACCGACCAGGATTCCGGCCCACTGTGAAGTACCGTATGCAGTGACGCCGTCTACGAGAACGTCGTCGAAACGCTGTTCGACTTTGCCGGGAGATATCACGAGCAGGCCGCCTTCTTTTGCTTTCACCTCTCCCGTGACATCGTGCACAACCACATTCATCACATGGATGTGATGGAGGACGCCTTGGTCGCCACTGACGAAGAAGCCGTGCGGCTGTCCTCCGATCAGCTCCAAACTGTCAACATCCCAGTATTCCTGATTGAATAGTTTGAGCGCAGCTTCCTGATCCGGCCCAGACTGGATTCGGGGCAGCGGGCCATCTCCCCAGGCGCCGAGTTTGATGGTAGATCCTGCTGCACCTGATCCCTTCGGCCAAAGTATGCCTGAGCAGGTTGTTCCACGCTTAAGCAGGACTGAGTCGCCGGGACGGAACACCTGCCTAGATACTCGCGCGAGCGTTCGCCAGCTTGTGGAGGGTGAGCGGGCGTCAGCTGAATCACTGCCTTGCAAGCAATCTATATAGTAAGTAGTGCCGGAACGGCTGGTTGGCACTCCCGCCACGGTGGCCGACACCATCGTCACAATTGTTACGATGACTAACCTACAGCCCAGCCTGGCGGCCACCGGCGCTACCACTGGAAGCGCACGCCGAACTGACCGTTCCGGGGCGTGGAATTCACGCCAGTGACATAGCCAAAAGTCTTACTCTGGAGATTCGTATCGGGATCGGCAAACCCATGCCGGTTGAAAAGATTGTAGAACTCCACTCGGAATTGTAACTTATACTTGCCATCTGCCCCGAAGGACATATACTTTAAGAGGCTGGCATCCTCATTTGCGAATCCAAAATCACGCAGCGCGCTAATCCGCGCGGGTCCTGAACCGAGCTGGCCATACGCCGGGTTGGTGGCGACCGATGCAGGAAAATACAAATCCGCCGCAGGAGCAGGGTTGTCGCCCGTTGGTTGTTGAAAGCTCCCGGGATTGAACTTGCGCCCGCCATATCCACCCAGATTGTAATTGACGTAAGTCGCCGCCCAGGCAGGATAGTAATAGTAGTTAGTCGAATAGAACGTCAGGGGTTTCCCAGAGGCGTAAAGCATGACTCCGGAAACTCTCCAGCCACTCACCAGCCCATTAACCAGCCGCGATCGGTTCGCCAGCAGCTTCCGGCCCTTGCCGAAGGGCAGATCGTAGGTAATGGCGCTCTTTACAGTGTGCGTCTGGTCATAGGGAGAGAGTGTATGAGCAGCCTCAGTCAGGTTCGCAAAATTCTGAATACCCGCCACGTCGTAGCTGTCGCCGAAATTATTAAAGGTGTCCGACTCGTTTCTGGAGAGCGTGTAACTGATGTTCATGGTCAAGCCACTGCTCATTGTTTTGATCAGCTGCAGAACCATGGAGTCGTAGTACGATTGGCCAAGAGGCAAACCAATGTAGTATAGAGTGGGATAGAACCAGTAGGTCGTTTCCGCCGCTGAAAGCTGGGGATATGGCGCTATCGCTGAAAGGGCCGGAGCGCAAAAACCGGCGTAGGGGTACGGAACACCGTATTGAGCCGCCGTGCCCTTGTCACAGACATAGTTGAAACCATTTCCTGAGTTAATCAAATTAAAGAATGTCGACGCGCTGGGCTGATTATTGTTTAGCGCCGAATCTTGTAGATGGTGGCCGCGGTTGCCAACGTAACTGCCTTCAATGCGCATCGTTGGGGTCAGTTCGTATTGAACGCCGACGTTGAAGTTATCGGTATAACCTGCCGTTAGCGCGTTTGGATCAACCGTGACCACAGGGAATTGCGTGATCGGAGGAGTTGTCGTCATGGTTCCTGGCGTATAAACACCGGGATACCCTGAATTCCAGTTAAACGAGGAAGGCGCAGCATTGGTACCACGGAATCCCGGTGCGTACCCATACGGGACGCCCTCGTAGTACTGAATGCCGATAGGCACGTAAAGGATGCCGAACGAGCCGCGGAACACGACCTTCTTCCACGGGCTGTAAGCGAGCCCTATTTGAGGACCGAAGTTGTGCCAGTCCTCATTTTTTTCGAAACTGTCGCCGCCCCCGTGTGCGTAGGCAATTGCTCCAGAGATGCCAAGATTGGGATCAATGGCGCTGAGATCGAAGTTAGCCCAGTGCCCGTACTTTTCGTGAAAACGGAACGTCGCATCCCATCGCAGTCCGATCGTCAGTGTCAGCTTGGGAGTGATTTTCCAATTATCCTGAGCGAACAAATCCATCGCCTTGCGCCGCCCATACAAATCCAATGGCGTGGATTCAGATGCGGACTGCACATTCCCGAGCAGGAAGCTGGCAAAGCCGAATCCAACCTGGTTGGCATATGAAGCGTTTGGAGCGCCGGTGGAGTTATTGGAGAAATTGAAGCTGAGCGCGCCCGATCCCGCCTGACTGCTGATCTGCATGGCGCGGAAATCGCCTCCAAACGTGAATGCATGCTTACCCTTGGTCCACGAGAGCGTGTCGCCGTAGATAAAGGTGCTGCCAATGTAATAGCCCTGCCAGGTATTGCCGATTCCCGTCGTGCTAATACCATTTACGTTGCCACCGAAATTGATTGATGGAAAGTTGTCGGCGCCGGTGCCACCGAAGCCGAGCTCTGAGGGCCAGTTGGTTCCCGCTTCCGCTGGAACCGATCCGTTCCAGTATCGGTTGTAAGTTGCGTTAAATACATTCAGCAGATTCGGGGTAATGCTGAAAGAATCACTGGCACGAAATTCGTTGGATAGAGTCAATTGATCGCGAGCGCATGCGAGCGGGCCGCCATCGGTGCTTCCTGCTTGCCAAACGCCGCCGCAATCCTCATTTAGTCGCGGCCGATGATCATAAATCCAGGAACCTGACAGACGGTTTCGCTCCGTAAGATTGTGATCCAGCTTGATCACCGCCTGATTTGGGGTCTGTGAGGCACCGGAGGGTAACGCCAGGATCCGCTCGTTTCCCACTAGCGCATCGCTCTGTGGGGCGTAGTTCTTCTGATAAAGTGCCACGATCTTCTGGGAAACCGGGCTGAACATGCTCGACGGTATCTTGTTGTCCGCGAAAACGGCTCCCGGGTCAGCCGGATTGAAGATTGCTCCCGCATAGATCGCGTTTCCATGCACATCGGTTCCTAGCTTAGTGCTGGTGTCCAAAAGTGCGCTGAAATCCCCGTTGAGAAATGCCGCCGTGGGGACGCTGGCCGCACCCGTGTTGTTTCCGAGAGATCCTAGCGTGAAATCGTGCTGCTGATAGCGCTCGAATGTCCCATAGATGAAGGTCTTGTTCTTGATGATCGGACCCCCCGCGCTGACGCCGTAATTCCAAAAACGAGACTTCGGCTTTATCGGGTTACCCCAGACTCTTGCATCCAGGATCTCGTTGTGCCCATAACCAAATGCGCTTCCGTGGAACTGGTTCGTCCCTGATTTCAGATTGAACATCACAACACCGCCGTTTGTAATGCCGTTTACGGCAGCCAGCCCGCTGGTTTGAATTTCCACTTCCTGAATGGCCTCCATGCTAGGGCCAATCTCTACGGAATCTCCCTGGATGGTCGCCGTCCCGGAGGTGCCGTCTACGGTGAAGTCTTTCGTGAAAACCTGCGTGCCATTGATTACCGCCTCATAGGTGCTGCTGGTCTGGGAATAGCCCGGCGTCAGTGCATACGAAAATGCCTCGGGATCCCTCCCGCCGAAAGCGTTCAGTGGCAGGTCGGTCACCACGTCTCCCTTCAAATTCGTCCCGATCGTCGGCGTCTCCTTATCCAGAATCGGCGCCTCCGCCGTCACGGTTACCGAATCACTAAGGGAACCAAGCGCCAGCGTCTCATTCAATTGGGCGACCTTGGTCGAGTCCAGCTCGATGCCTGGAACCTCGATCGGCTTGAATCCCTCCTTCTTGAACTCGAGGGAATAGGTTCCCGGGAAAAGATTGAGAATCGCGTAGATGCCTGCGTCGTTGGTGATGGTGTGGCTCCTGACTCCGGTCGCAACGTTCTTCGCCGTCACGTCGACGCCCGCGACCGACGCACCGCTGGGGTCGGTTAACGTACCCGTAATCTCGGCGCGATTCCCTTGCGCCAGCACCATCGCCGGAACCAAAGATAAAATCCCGCTCGTCACAAACAATCTGTTCATGTGTTTCCCCCTGCTTGAAGCCGCGCCTGGCAAACGTGCGCTCCACCGCCCCAGACGCATTTCTATCAGACTAATGACGAGCGACCCGCCGATTTCTTTACGCCCAGGCAATTTTCTTCGGCCACCTCTAGCACTTCTCGGGAATCCGATCCCCATGATATGATCTCTGCACAACCGTGTTTATGTGGTTTTCGCAAGCAATCCCCGTTGCTTCGCTTGCCTCATCTGCCGTTTCGGACGGTGGTCTGCTTTCGCTCCGGAAAGAAGTGTTAATCGGGCCCGCGCGCTCGAGGGTCGAACGGGCCCAGCGGCGGGTTTCTGAGCTTTATGCCGAGAGTGCGGCGGAGTTTTTCAGCTATGCGTTGGCGATGATTCGTAACGAGGAGTTGGCCCGTGATGCTCTACAGGAGGGATTCATCCGCTATTTCGTGGCTCTATGTAACGACGAGAAGATTGCGGTTCCCCGCGCGTGGATTTACCGGGTGATGCGCAACTATCTGTTGGACAGAATGAAGGAGTCCCGGTCGCGGCAGGATCGAAGCTTGGAACAGGTTCGCTCCTGTTCGGATCGCATGCAGGATGTCGAAGGCAACTACTTCCGCAGCGAGGTGCTGGCTCTCGTTGAAAATACGCTGACAACCAGAGAGCTTCAGTGCTTCCGTCTGAGGAGCGAGGGGCTTCACTATGACGAGATTGCCTCAACGCTGAAGCTGCGGTCGGGTACTGTTGGCGCACTCATCTCTCGAGCCGTACGAAAGCTACGTACCGCGATCGGCCGGAACGGAGGGGACGCATGGTGAGGCGCATGCGCACGTGGGCGTGGCGCAATGCTATTCCCGGCATGCACCCTGGGATCGAGGACATCCTGTCTTGGGTTGACGGTGATCTGGCTTTCCCGGAGCAACGGGCTCTGGAAGCTCACCTGACAGCCTGTCGCAAGTGTGGCCAAGATGCCTGCACACTTCTCGAAGCCCAAACTCATTTGCGCCAGATCGGCTCGGAGCAGCGCAGCCGTCAGGCGATTCTTTTGAAAGATGGGCTCCGCAATCTGGAAGTCAGTATGCATGTCTGGTCCGCGTTACGCGGCCTCTTGCCGGAGATCCCGCAGCGCAACTTTCTCAGAAGCTCCGTTAACCTGCGTTCCACGCGAGCGGTCGAACTCTACTTTGGGCAGGAAGCCGCCAATCGCATTGCACGCTCCGCTCAACAAGGCGCGCACGAACCGCATCTTCTGCCCGCGATCAAGCCGCTGTTTTGCGCCTTCCTGGGAAGGAAGGCAGCGGATTCAGTGGCCCGGCATATCGTACGCACTGTTTAACCATGCCCTCTCGTTTCATTGCCGTCGTGAACTTTCTCCTCCGCGAGGATGCCGCGCCCCGCCGCATCGTTTCGAGCACTGCCATCCTTCTGCTCGCCGGTGTAGGGGCGTTTGCGGCCTGGTGGCACACGGGCAACCCTGTCTGGATTCGGGCTTACTTTTACTATCCCGGCGCCTTGTTCTTTATCGCTTGCAGTCTGCTCGAGGTATCGCTGAGTTATCGCTGCTGGCGGCAGTTCTCATCAGGAGATCTGTTGCGCCCCGCCTGGTTTCTCATCCTTCTATCCGCTGTATCTCGATTAATCGGAGGATTCGTCCGCCACATTGGCGGCATCGAGTCATGGCTGAATCCCCTTTCTTATTTGCCTTCCGGTTGGAGTCACTTACTCACGCAGCGCGCGTTCGAGATAGGCGAGCTGTTCAGTCCTCTATCGATGGCATTATTGGCTGCTGGCCTAATCCAAGTTCTGCGGGCTTGCCGGCGCAATGGCGTTCTCGGTAAATTGCGGCCTACGGACTTGGTCCTCCTCGCTGCAATTACTTTCTATACAGTCTATTACTTCTCCCAGGTTGTTCTTTCTCCCCTTCACCCGGAAGGGCCTGTCACCTTGAGAAAAGTCATCGCGTGGAGTAGCGATCCCCTCCTCTGCGTGTTGCTGCTGGAAGCCATCCTCATTCGACGATCCACCGCCAACCTCGGCTGGGGATGGATCGCGCGCTGCTGGATCTCGTACACTGCGGCCATTCTTCTGACCTCTCTCGGAGACGTAGGCTTGTGGGCTTCCGCAAACGGCCTCGTGCCCTATTGGCTGGAAGCCGCTTCCTGGTATGTTTGGTTCGTGGCCAGCGCTTCTTATGCGCTAGGACCGGCGTACCAACTCCAGGCCATGTTTTGCGCCGCTGATGAAACTCGTTTTGACGCAGCGCTGCTGGCGTGCTCGCAAGCGCCCGCGTTTTTGTGACTCCCGGTGAGCTTGCGCGCTCCAAGGCTGGCTTGCGCTACGCTATTGTTCTCTGCGTCGCTGCACGCGCAGTCATCCACGGCGGTTGCCGATCTGGAAGCTTCCGCCAGCCGGCGTCTGGCCGCTCACGACGCTGCCGGCGCGCTTGCCGCTTACGAAAAACTGGCTGAGTTGGTCCCGAAGTCTGCAGTCTATCAAGACCAGATCGGGTTTCTTCTCGCCGCCACTAACCGCTCCGCGGAAGCCATTCCCTACTTCCGGCACGCCACCGAGTTGGATCCCAAAATGCCGCAAGCATGGTATCACCTGGGAGCGGCACTATGGTTGGCCAAGCAAGGCGATCCTGCGATCCATGCCCTCCAGAAGGCCGTGGCGCTCGCTCCGCAAAATGGTGATTATTTGTTTCGCCTCGGCTCCGCTTACTTCGAGACCCGACGTTACCCGGAAGCCGCCCGCGAGCTGGCACAGGCCGCCCGACACCTGCCCTCCAACGCGGCGGTCTGGAAAACGCTGGCCAGAGCGCATGAGCAGCAAAGCCGCTTCAAGGAGGCCCGCGATGCCTATCGGCAGGCCGTCCAACTCGATCCTAACGACACCGCGGTTCGCAATGGCTACGCCAATGCGTTAGTGCGGTCCGGGAATCCGGCCGCCGGCCTTGAGGAATTTCGCCGCGTTCTCGAGCACGATCCGGGCAATGTGCGGGTTCAAGTGAACGTTGGCTACGCATACATCGCTGCCGGAGATTTTCAATCCGCGATCAAGCACCTGAGCGCCGTAACCCGGAATCATCCCGATGACGCCGGTGCCCACTATGACTTAGGCGTAGCCTACAAATCGATTGACGACTTAGCTCACGCGCGCGCAGAACTGGAGCAAGCCGTCCATCTGGATCCGGCACTCACCGAGGCTCACTACACTCTGGCGCTGACCTACATTGACGCCGGCGCTCCCGACAAAGCCGTCGAACAGTTGCAGGCAGCCGTGGCACAGCGTCCCACTTACATCGAGGCTTGGTATATTCTCGGGACTACGCTGAAGCAGCAAGGTGATGCGGATGGCGCTATCGAAGCACTTAGGCGCTCGGTCTCACTCGATCATCAGAACGCGCCCGCCTGGAACAATTTGGGACTCCTTTTGCGCCGGAAGGGCGACACGGCAGGCGCTCAGGAGGCTTTCGCCAAAGCCGCCGCCATCCGAAAAGCTGAGGAACAGGAGAAGGAGAAGCACCTTCAGCAGGGCGCGAAGCATCCCTGAGGAGCCGCGGTATCAAAACAAGAATCCTGCCACTTGTTCCGCGACCTTGCGCGCCTTCTCCCGTAGCCCGCCTGGCGTGGCCGCGCGATCGTCGGTGCTGACGCGAACGAGGAAAGCCTGGTTTCGCACCCGCCCGACTACCTGCTCCGCCATCTGCCCCTTCTTGTCCGAATGCGTGCATGCGACCGCCTCGTTGCCGATCGCTCTCACCGCTTCCGCGCCGGTTCCGCACTGCGCCGCTCGTGAGGCAAACGCGCGTGGCGCACCCAACGTCTCTACCTCGATCCGCAAAATCGATTCTGACGACCCTTCCCGCCGGATAAACTCACACGCGCTCTGTGTAACATTAACCCGCACCGCGCCGCCTAACACACCGGCAGCCGTGGCCGCATTCAGCCAAGGACACTTCTCCTTCGCGGCACACAGAGGCAGCAGCAAAACTGCC
>Ga0335081_10002551_pt1 | contig 28675 bp, 28 predicted proteins | sample Lox_Sample_35_FD_206713 | JGI IMG/M metagenome (GOLD analysis project Ga0335081, IMG submission 206713) | Soil microbial communities from Loxahatchee National Wildlife Refuge, Florida, United States - Lox_Sample_3.5 | ecosystem: Environmental > Terrestrial > Soil > Wetlands | place: USA...
GGCGCCCCCGTAGAACACGGCGCCGGCGCTGGTATCGCTGGATGCGATCGCGATCGCCGGCGAAGCGTCATCCTTGACCGCGAGCGCAATCGCCTTGCCGTACTGGCTGCCGTCGTCGCTGACGAACACGCTCCTGACGCCGAGCGACTGCATCTCCTGCACCTGCGCCTTGGCCTCCAGCGCACCGCTCGGCACGACGCGCGCGAACGTGTAGCCGTATGAGCCGTAGGCCTCGTTGTAGTAGCTCTTGGGAGCGCCGGGAACAGCCTGAGTCGCCTGCGTGTACTCGAGTGCCGTGTCGCCCGGACTCACCTGCAGGAGGTCCTGATCCTCGGTAATCGGGATCGAGTCTGCCGAGGCCCCCGGATCGACCTCGCCCAGGTATGCGATCGCGCTCGAGTCCTGGATCGCGGTGCGCGCATTGTCGGTGACTCCGGCGGGCAGCGGCACGAACCTGATCCGGAACGTGCCTGCCTGCGACCCGTTTTGCGCCAGCGCAAGCCGCTCGGCGTCGAGGATGTCTTGGGCCTGCCGGGGATCGGCCGTCTGTCGTGGAAAGCTCGCGTAGACCGTCAGTGTCTTGCCGCTGATCGCAGCGATCGAACTGGCACCCGTTGTGCCACAGCCGCCGGCGGCGGCCGCGACCGCCGCCAGCAGGCAAGCTGTCAGGGCTCGGCCCGGTGCGAGCACCCCTCGGCGCATGGCGCGATCGTCAGTCCCGCCGGCCGGGCAGGAACGGCAGCACGTTGTGGAACCCGATCGCGATCAGCACCATCACGATCGCGATCAGGATCGCGTCGAAGCCGCTGATGCCCAGCGCCCAGAGCACGATCCAGATGCACAGCCCGGCGGTAGCGGTGAGAATCACACCCATCCCCGAAGATGCTAACCGTTGTCGGCGTCGGACGGATTGGATGCGAGCGCGGCGGCGAACTCGCGCACCACCGCCAGTACAGAGGCCGCCGGATCCTGCCCCTCGCCGGCGGCCCGGACCAGCCGAGTGCCGATGATCACCCCGTCGGCCCCTGCGTCCGCGGCGGCCGCGGCCTGAGCGGCCGTCCCGATTCCGAATCCGACCGCCACCGGCACGTCGGTGCACGTGGCGGCACGGGCGACAATCGCCCCGAGGCCGTCGACGCGCGCCCGCTGGCCCGTGGTCCCGGTGACAGACACCGCGTAGAGGAACCCGCGAGCCTGGGCGCCGATCCGCTGCAGGCGCTGCGTCGGCGTCGTCGGCGCGACCATCCCGACCAGCGCGAGGCCGCGCTCGTCGCAGGTCTGCAGAGTCTCGGAGGCCTCCTCGAGCGGCATGTCGGGCACGATCAGGCCGCTCGCGCCGGCGTCCACGAGTGCATCGACAAACCGCGGCAGACCCCGCGCGAGGATCACGTTCGCATAGCACATGACGACGACCGGAACCCGTTGCGACACCGTTGCGCAGATCTCGAGCACGCGGTCGAGGTTGGTCCCGCGAGCCAGAGCCTCGGTCGCGGCGCCGTGGATCACCGGCCCGTCGGCCAGCGGATCGGAGAACGGGACGCCCAGCTCGATCAGGTCGGCGCCCGCCCGCGCGTAAGCGATCCCGATCCGCTCGCTGGCGGCGAGGCTCGGGTAGCCGCCCATCATGTACGGCATCAGCGCAGCGCGGCGGCGGTCGGCGCGCGCACCGGCAAACGCCGCCGCGACCGTCTCGACCCCGCTCATCGAGACCGGCCATCCAGCAGGGCGAGCGCCTCGGCGAGGTCCTTGTCGCCACGGCCCGACAGGCACACGACGTCGAGCGCGCTCGGGCCGTTGGCAAGCGTCCAGGCGAGCGCATGAGCGCTCTCGAGCGCCGGGATGATGCCCTCCAGGCGCGCGGTTCGTGCAAACGCCGCCAGTGCCTCGTCGTCAGTCACGGCCACGTAGCGCGCGCGACCGGTGTCGCGCAGCCAAGCGTGCTCGGGGCCGCTGCCAGGATAGTCGAGGCCGGCCGAGATCGAATGCGCCTCGAGGATCTGACCGTCCTCGTCCTGCATGATCGCGGTCAACGCGCCGTGCAGCACGCCCGGCAGGCCAGCCGCGGTCAGCGGCGCGCCATGGCGGCCGGTGTCGATCCCCGCGCCGGCAGCTTCGACGCCGATCAGCTCGACCGTCGCGTCGCCGATGAACGGCACGAACATCCCGATCGAATTGGATCCTCCCCCCACGCAGGCGATCACGCGCTGCGGTAGCCGCCCCTCCTGCTCGAGTACCTGCATCCGCGCCTCGTCGCCGATCACGCGTTGCAGGTCGCGAACGAGCGCCGGGTAGGGTGCCGGCCCGACGCACGAGCCGATGATGTAATGCGTCGTCCCGACGTTGGTGACCCAGTCGCGAATCGCCGCCGAGACGGCTTCCTTGAGCGTCCGCGCACCGACACCGACCGGCGCCACGGTGGCGCCGAGCAGCCCCATCCGCTCGACGTTGGGCTGCTGGCGGCGCATGTCCTCGGTCCCCATGTAGACGACGCACTCGAGGTCGAGCAGCGCGCACGCGGTCGCGGACGCGACGCCGTGCTGCCCCGCTCCCGTCTCGGCGACGATCCGGTGCTTGCCCATCCGTTTGGCAAGCAGCGCTTGGCCGAGCGCGTTGTTGATCTTGTGTGCACCGGTGTGGTTCAGATCCTCGCGCTTCAGGTAGATCCGGTGGCCGGCCGCCTCGCTCAGCCGGGCGGCGTGACAAAGGGGCGAGGGACGCCCGACGTAGTCGTGCAGCAGCGCGTCAAGCTGCGCGGCGAAGCTGGGATCCGCCCGTGCATCGCACCAGGCGGTCTCGAGCTCGGCGAGCGCCGGCATCAGCGTCTCGGGCACGTACTGGCCCCCGTAGCGCCCGAAGCGGTGCTCGACCGTGCTCATCTCGCCGCGTCACCGGTCGCCGCCGACGACACCGCAGCGGCGAACGCGTGCAGCTTCGCCGGGTCCTTGCGGCCAGGCGCGAGCTCGACTCCGCTGGCGACGTCGACGGCGTCGGGCCTGACGATCGCAATCGCATCAGCGATGTTGTCTGGCTTCAGCCCGCCCGACAGGATCATGGGGGCGGTCCGGCGGTGCGTCCGCGCGATCTCCCACGAGAACGTCTCCCCGGTTCCGCCCGGGGCTCCGGGGGCATAGCTGTCGAGCAGGTGAAAGTCGGTGTGGAACGACGCCAGCGCCTGGATGTCCGCGCCGCTGCGCACGCGCGCCGCCTTGATCACCTTGCAGCCCGTGCGCCGCCCCGCCTCGGCGCAGAACGACGGACCCTCGTCGCCATGCAACTGGATGATCGTCAGGCCGACGGCGTCGGCGGTTCTGACCACGGCGTCGAGCGTCGGGTTTACGAACACGCCGGCGATCTCCGCCCGCCGCTTGAGCGCCGCCGCGATCGACACCGCCACCTCGAGCCGGCAGCGCCGCGGCGAGAGCGGCCAGAAAACCATCCCGATCGCCCATGCGCCGGCGTCGACCGCGTCGGCCGCGTCGTCGAGGTTGGTGAGGCCGCAGAACTTGATCTTCGGACGGTTCGCCACGGTCAGTCACATCGTACGGAGCGGACGGTGGGCGGCGCCGACGCGCATCGAGCCGGGGCGCTTGAACAACACCGGCAACGCCCGCGCGGTGTTGACCGGCACCGCGAATGCGATCCCGCAGGTCGTGGTGAAGAGCACCTACACGCCGATTCCCGTCAGCGCCCGGCAGGCGGCCTCGACGTCGGGGGCGCGCATCAGCGCCTCGCCGATCAGCACGGCGCTGACCCCGGCTTGCGCCAATTGCTCGAGCTCCGCGGCGGCGCTGAAGCCCGACTCGGCTACGACCGGGATCCCGGCGGGCACGTCGGGCGCCAGCTCGAGCGTGCGGCGGCGGTCGACGGCGAGGGTGGTCAGATCCCGGTTGTTGATTCCGATCAGGCGGGCACCGCTCGCCGCCGCCACCTCCAGCTCGGCCTCGTCGTGAACCTCGACCAGCGCCGTCAGGCCCCACGCGTCGGCCTCGCGCGCCAGCGCGACGAGCTCGTCCCGGGACAGCACCGCGACGATCAGCAAGATCGCATCGGCACCCGCAGCGCACGATTCGAGCACCTGGTAGCGCTCGACGATGAAGTCCTTGCGCAGGATCGGCAGCCGGACCGCCGCCTTCGCCGCCCGGAGGTCCTCGAGCGACCCACCGAAGCTCGGGCCCTCAGTCAGCACCGAGACCGCGCTCGCGCCGCCGCGCTCGTAGGCACCGACCACGTCCTCGAGCCCCGACTTGGCACGGATCACCCCCGCCGAGGGCGAGCGGCGCTTGTGCTCGGCGATCACCGCCAGTGCCGGACCGGCGATCGCCTGCAGCAGCGAGCGCCGGTCGCCACCGGTCGCCTGCTGCGACGCGATCGGCTCGAGCTGCGCCTCGGTGAGCCGGCGCTTGCGCCGGCTCACCTCCTCGCGCGTCGCGGCGACGATCGGATCGAGCGCGTTCATGCAAGCGCCGGCGCCAGTTCGCGCGTGCGGGCGACGAAGCGCTCGAGCGCTTCGGCCGCCGCGCCCGAATCGATCGTCTGCTCGGCGGCGCGGACACCGTCGGCGAGCGAGTCGGCGCAACCGCCGGCGTAGATCGCCGCCCCGGCGTTGAGCACCGCGAGGTCGCGAGCGGGCCCGCGACCGCCGGCGAGGATCCAACGGGTCGTCTCGGCGTTCTCGCGCGGCGTGCCGCCCGGAATCGCCTCCGCGGGCGTACGCGCGAGCGATACGTCCTCGGGCGTGATCGTGTAGCTGCGCAGCTGTCGGTCGACGACCTCGACGATCCGCGTGGGAGCCGAGATGCTGAGCTCGTCGAGGCCATCCTCGCCGCTCGCCAGCAGCGCGTGGTCGGTCTCGAGCAACGCCAGCGCACCCGCCATCGTCTCCAAGTACGCCGGATCGGAGACTCCGATCAGCTGCCGGGTCGCCCCTGCCGGGTTGGTCAGCGGCCCGAGGAAGTTGAAGATCGTCCGGACCGCCAGCTGCCGGCGTACCGGCACGACGTACCGCGTCGCCTGGTGGTGAGCCGGCGCGAACATGAACCCGAACCCGACGTCCTCGATGCAGCGAGCCACGCAGGCCGGAGCGAGATCGATGCGCGCGCCGAGCGCCTCGAGCAGGTCGGCCGATCCCGACAGGCCTGTCGCTGAGCGGTTGCCGTGCTTGGCGACCGCGCAGCCGGCGCCGGCGGCGATCAGCGCCGCGGTCGTGGAGACGTTGAACGTCCGCCGACCGCCACCGGTGCCCGCCGTGTCCAGCAGGCCGTCGCGGTCGACGTGCACGCCGGTCGCCAGCGAACGCATCGCCAGAGCCAGGCCCGCGAGCTCGGCAACGGTCTCGCCCTTGGTCCGCAGGGCGATCAGGAAGCCTGCGATCTGGACGTCGGTCGCATGGCCGGCCATGATCTCCGACAGAACGGTGGCGGCGTCTCGCGTGCTGAGATCCCCGCCGCCGGCGAGCACGTCGATCGCCCGCGTGAGCAGGTCCGGCGTCGGGCTCATGCAGTCCGCGAGAGGAAGTTTGCGAGCAGCTCGCGTCCTTGCTGAGTGAGCACCGACTCGGGATGAAACTGCACGCCCTCGGCTGGGAGCTCGCGGTGGCGCACCGCCATCACGACGTCCGCGCCGACGGCGCTGCGCTCGAGCACGTCCGGGAGGTTGCCGTCCACCACCAGCGAGTGGTAGCGGCCGACCTCGAGTGGGTCGCGCAGGCCCCTGAAGATCGTCCTGCCGTCGTGTCGGATCGTGGTCGTCTTGCCGTGAACGGGCTGATGATGGATCACCCGTCCGCCCCATGCCTGGACCAGCGCCTGGTGGCCGAGGCAGACGCCGAGCGTCGGCGTGTGCGCGAGCGGGAAGCGGCGCACGGCCTCGAGCGAGATTCCGGCCTCGTTGGGCGTGCAAGGCCCCGGGGAGACGACCACTCGGTCATAGCCGCGGATCAGCAGCTCGTCGACGGTGGCATGGTCGTTGCGGACGACCTCGAGCTCGGCGCCGAGCTCGCCGAGATACTGGACCAGGTTGTACGTGAAGCTGTCGTAGTTGTCGAGCACAAGCACGCGCACAGCGCGAACGGTAACGCGGCCCCATCGCTCACGGCCACTCCGGCTGCGCCACCGCGAGCTCGATCGCATGCAGCACGGCTTGGGCCTTGGCCTGCGATTCACGGTACTCGTAGTCGGGCCGGGCGTCGGCGACGGTGCCGCCGCCGGCCTGGACGTGGGCGACACCGTCCTTGACCACCACCGTGCGGATGTGGATGCAGGTGTCGAGGTCGCCCGTATAGCTCGCGTAGCCGATCGCGCCTCCGTAGCCGCCGCGCTTGACCGGCTCGAGCTCGTCGATGATCTGCATCGCTCGCACCTTGGGCGCCCCCGACAACGTGCCGGCCGGCAGCACGGAGCGCAGCGCGTCGAGCGCGCGCACGTGCGCGCGCAGCCGTCCGGTGACGCGCGAGACGATGTGCATCACGTGGCTGTAGTTCTCGACGATCATGAAGTCCTCGACCTTTACGCTGCCGTATTCGCACACTCGGCCGAGGTCGTTGCGACCGAGGTCGACGAGCATCACGTGCTCGGCTCTCTCCTTGGGGTCGGCGAGCAGCTCGGCGGCCATCCGGCTGTCCTCCTCGGCGCTCGCACCGCGGGGCCGGGTGCCGGCGATCGGGCGCATCGACACGTCGCGGCCGGTGACAGTGATCAGCGGCTCGGGGCTCGCGCCGGCGATCTCGAAGTCTCCGAAGTCCAAGAAGTACATATACGGGCTGGGGTTGACCGCGCGCAGGCCGCGGTAGACCGAGAACGCCTCGACCGGCACCGGCGCAGACCAGCGTTGCGACGGCACGACCTGGTAGGCGTCGCCGGCCCAGATGTAGCGCACGATGCGGGCGACGATCGCCTCGAACTGCTCCCTGGCCATGTTCGGCGCAAACGCCGGCGCACGCCGGCTCGCGACCGGCCGCGCCGATGTCGGGACGTTGCCTGACAGCCGCGAGCGGACCTCGGCGATCGTCGCGACCGCCCGCGCGTAGGACGCTTCCAGGTGCTCGTCGGCGTAGACGTTCGCGAGCACAGTAACTATGTGCTTGACGTGGTCGAACGCGACCAGCGCGTCAGTGAACATCAGCGCCATGTCGGGCAGTCCCACCGGGTCGGGGTTGGGCTCGCCGAGCGGCTCGACCGTCCGCACCAGGTCATACGCGAACATCCCCACCGCGCCGCCCGCGAACGGCGGCAGATCTGGCAACGGCGCGGGTCGGAAGCGCGCGAGCTCCGCCGCGGCGAGCGCGTACGGATCGCCGGGGTCCCCGAGCGACCAGCGCAGCACGCTGCGGGGCCGGCAGCCGATGAAGGAGTATCGCCCGACGCGACCCTGGTCAGCCGACTCGAGCAGAAAGGCCGCCCCCTGCGCGCGCAGCTTCAAGAACGCCGAGACCGGTGTCTGACAGTCGTCGATGAACGTCTCGCGCAGGGGGATCAGGTTGTGGTCGCGAGCCAGTCCCCGCACGGCCTTCAGCGACAGCATCGTCTCGGGCGTGACGCTAGCGCCGGCGACGGCCATCGAGCACCCTCTCGGCGTCCGGCAGTGACATACCGCGCCCCGCGAGCAGGACCGCGAGGTGATACAGCACGTCGGCCGCCTCCTCGGCAACGCGCTCCCGGGACTCCTCGCGTGCCGCCCGCGCGACCTCCTCGGCCTCCTCCTGCACCTTCTCGCCGCGACGCTGCGGATCGGCCAGCAGCGCCGCCGTGTAGGAGCCATCGGGCCGCCGGGCCGCGCGAGCGGCGATCGTACGCTCGAGCGTGGGCAGTGCCTCGTGCGGCGCGGCGGGCTCGAGCCGACCACGGTGAAAGCAGCTTCGCTGCCCTGTGTGGCACGCCGGACCGGACGGCTCGACGAGCGCGAGCAGCGCGTCGCCGTCGCAGTCGTAGCGGATCGCCTTGAGCGCCTGCGTGTTGCCCGACGTCGCGCCCTTGTGCCACAGCTCGCTGCGCGAGCGGCTGTAGAAGTGCATCTGACCCGTTTCGCGCGTGCGCGCCAGCGCCTCGGCGTTCATGTAGGCGAGCATCAAGACCTCGCCGCTGCGCCAGTCCTGGACGATGCACGCCACCAGGCCGCGCTCGTCGAATGCGATCTCGGAGTCATCCACTGCCGATCGATTCTAGGTCCAACGAGCGAGCCTCCCTTCCGGCTAGCTCCGCTTGGTGATCGCAAGCTGCACGAACGAGTCAAGTTTCGACGCGTCGATCACCATGCGGAGCCCGCCGCCGGAGGCAGGGTGAAAGACGGTCTCTCGGGATCCGGGCATGGATGCCCGAATCCACGTGATCGATTCCTATTCCCGTTCCCAAGCACTCGGCGGTATGAGGATCGCTCGTTAGCACTCGGCGGTATGAGGATCGCTCGTTAGCACTCGGCGGTATGAGGATCGCTCGTTAGTCGTAGAACTCACTCGATCCCTAGCCTGTCGAGCAGCCGCTCGTCGGCGCGCCAGTGCCGTCTCACGCGCACCGAAAGCTCGAGGCGTACATGCGTCCGCAGCTCGCGCTCGATCTCCCTGCGGGCGGCCGTGCCGACCGCCTTGATCATGCGGCCGCCGGCACCGATCAAAATGCCCTTCTGCGACTGCGTCTCGACCAGGATCACAGCCTGGACGCGCACCACCCAGCCCTCACGGCGCTGAATCTCATCGATCTCCTCGATCTCGACCTCGACCGCATGCGGAACCTCCTCGCGGGTGCGCGCCAGGATCTGCTCGCGCACCAGCTCTGACAGCAGCTGGACCTGCGTCTGGTCGGACTGCATCGAGGGCTCGAAGTGGAACGGACCCACCGGCAGCAGCGACCTCAGGTGCTCGAGCAGCGCCGAGACGCCCGACCCCCGACGGGCGCTGACCGGGAAGATCTCCCCGACGACGTCGAGCTGGGCCGCCGCCTGAAGCGAGGCGGCGGCGCGCGCGCGGTCGGTGCCGTCCAGCTTGTTGACGGCGATCGCGATCGGAACCGGAGCACGCTCGAGTACCTGGGCGATGAACCTGTCCCCGGGGCCGATCCCCTCTTCCCCGTTGACGACGAACAGGCACGCGTCGGCGTCGCGGAGCTCGCGCTCGACGCGCCGCTGCATCCGCTCGGTGAGCGCGTCTCTGGGTCGCTGGACGCCCGGGAGGTCGACGAGCACGAGCTGCCAGTCGGAGCCCGTGGCGACAGCGCGGATCGCCCGGCGCGTGGTCTGGGGCTTGTCGGACACGATCGCGACCTTGCCCCCCACAATTGCGTTTGCGAGCGTCGACTTGCCGACGTTCGGACGGCCCGCGAGCGCGATGAACCCACAACGGTTCAGCGACGCCATCATTGCACCCATCGCATCAGCTCGGCCTGCAGCGCAAACATCTCCCCGTCGTCGGTTTCATGGTCCATACCGGTCAGGTGCAGCGCGCCGTGAACGATCGCCTCGCGCAGATCATCGGTCTCCTCCGGGCAGATCACGATGTCGCCCAGCTCCCGCGGTCCGGCGACCGCGCCGTCCTCGTCGATCCCGAACGAAAGCACGTCCGTCGCCGCATCGCTTCTGCGATGGTCGCGGTTCAGTGCGCGGATCCGCCGCGCGTCGACGAACTGCACCGCGACGTGGCCGTCGGCGATCCCCGCCGAGGACAGCGCCAGTCCGCAGAGCTCCTGAACGTCGACCGTGGTCGGCCCATCGGGCGCAACGCGCTCGATCCCGATCACCTCGACTTCGAGCAATTCCCGACGACGGGCGTCACGCCCGCCTGCGTTGACGAAACTCGGGCGCGAGCCGTTGTGCGTGCTCGGTGTAGGCGGCGACGATCCGGCGGACGAGCTTGTGGCGCACGACATCCTCCTCGCCGAAGCGAACGAACTCGATCCCCTCCACGTCGTCGAGGATCTCGGCGACTACCACCAGGCCGGAGTCCTGCTCGCGCGGCAGGTCGATCTGCGTGATGTCCCCGGTGACGACCATCTTCGAGTTGAAGCCGAGCCGGGTCAGGAACATCTTCATCTGCTCGGGGCTCGTGTTCTGGGCCTCGTCGAGGATGATGAAGCTGTCGTTCAGGGTGCGTCCCCGCATGAATGCCAGCGGCGCAACTTCGATCACTCCCCGCTCGAGGTGCTGAGTCACGCGCTCGGGCTCGAGCATGTCGTGCAGCGCGTCGAACAAGGGACGCAGATAGGGATCCACCTTCGCCATCAGGTCGCCCGGCAGGAACCCCAGCCGCTCGCCCGCTTCGACGGCCGGCCGGGTTAGGATGATCCGGTTGACCTCGCGGCGGCTGAGCGCCGCGGCAGCGAGCGCCACTGCGAGGAAGGTCTTGCCGGTGCCGGCGGGGCCGATCCCGAACGTGATCGTGTTGCGTCGGATCGAATCGACGTAGCGCTTCTGGTTGATGGTTTTCGGCGCCACCTTCGTCGCCCGATGGCGCCAGACGACGTCCTCGAGAATGCTCGCCGGCGACTCGTGAGCGTCCAGCGCCCGAGTGACCGCCTCGATCGTCCCCGGCGCGATATCATGTCCCTGCGAGATCAGGTCGGCAAGCTCGCGCACGACTCCGGCGGCGTCGTCCACCGCGGCCGGATCGCCGTCGAGCGTCAGCACGTTGCCCCGCAAGAACACCGCGCAGTCGAGGTGCCCCTCGAGCGTGCGCAGCACGGCGTCCTCGCTGCCCGCGAGCTCCGCGGCGACGGCGTTCTCCAGCTCGACCTGCCTACGCACCCGGCGCCTCGAGCGCCTTGCGAACGCGAGCGGACGAACGCAGCGCGCCAACACGCTGCTTCTCGCCCAGCTTCATCATGCCGGTCTTATCGCTGTGAACCTGGTGGGCGACGATCATCCCCTGCTCAGGATAGCCCCAGGGGCAGGCGGCAGCCGCCGGCGGCTGCGCTCAGCCGCAGGCGATACCGTCGGCGTGCAACTGCTTGCACACCACGTCGACCAGCTCGCCGCGCCGCGCGGCGGCCGCCGGCAGGTAGCAGCGGGTGTAGTCCGCGGTGTAGCCCGAGCACTGCGTGTCGGCGACCTTGTCGACGAGCACGCGCTGGCGCGTGGCCAGCTTGGCCTCGCGATGGTGGCGCGAGAGGCCCTCCGACCGCTCCCGCAGCACCTCTGAGCGGCGTCTCTTGTCCGCCGGCGGGACGCCGTCTCCCAGCGCGAAGGCGGTCGTGCCCGGCCGTGGCGAGTAGCAGAACACGTGCGCGCGGCTGATGCCGGCATCGTCGAGCGCCCCCAGCGTATGGTTGAACGCCGCTTCGTCCTCGGTGGGGAAGCCGACGATCACGTCGGTTGTCACGTTGCATCCCGGGACCGCCGCGCGAACCGCAGCGATCCGGCCCAGGTACTCCCGCAAGTCGTAGTTGCGACCCATCGCGCGCAGGACCGCGTCGTCGCCGGACTGCATCGGGACGTGCAGATGCGGACAGACCTTAGGCTCGCCCGCGAGCGCTGCCAGCAGCGAGTCCTTGACATGAATCACCTCGACGCTGGACAGGCGCACGCGCTGCACGCCGGGCACGTTCGCGACTTCGACCATCAGCTCGCCGAGCTCGAGCCCGTGCTCTGGGTCTCGGTAATCCCCGACGCTGATCCCGGTCATCACCATCTCGGGTTGCCCCTCCCGCACGCGGCGGCGCACCTCGTCGAGGACGGCGCCGGCAGGCCGTGACCGCGCCGCTCCCCGGACCGTGGGGATGATGCAGTACGCGCAACCGCAGTCACACCCGTCCTGCACCTTGACAAACCCGCGCGTACGCGCGGCTGGCTGCTCGGTATCGCACGCCCCACCGCCCGTACGCGGCGGTCGGCGCTCGGCCCGGCGCATGAGCAGCTCGTGCTCGAGGTCGGCGCAGCCGCCGAGGGAGCCGGCCATCGCGGCCGCGACCTCGTCGGCAAAGCCGACGAACGGCCGCACGGCGGGATCGATGTCGGCGAACTGCACCGCGTCGAGATTGACGGCACATCCGGCGACGTAGACCTCGCGTGCCCCGGCCCGGACCGACCGGCGAACCGACTGACGCGACTTAGCCTGCGCGTCAGCGGTGACGCAGCACGTGTTGACGACATGCAGATCCGCCCGACCCTCGGGGGCCTCGATGTGACCGGCAGCCAGCAGCGCACGCCGCGCGATCATCGCATCCGCCTGCGAGACCTTGCAGCCGAGAAACTTGACTGCGAACATGGCCATCGTGCGGACGGTAGCGGTCCGGTCCGGGATCCGCCCGCCCGCGCTGCTACCTGCTACCTGCTACCTGCCACCTGCCACCTGCCACCTGCCACCTGCCACCTGCCACCTGCCACGAACTCAGAGTAATCCTCAGTGCCGGTGAGAGCGGGTCGATGGCCGCCCTGACCGCTGGCTGCTCACGCGGATAGAGAACGCCGCTCGCGACCAGCGAACCGTCGTACTCCCGATCCGCCGCACGCTGCGCTGTCCTCGGGACGGCGCGAGCTGAGAGGAGAGAGGACTCGGACGCAAGACCAGCCCGGGGCTTGGGACGCGTTGCGGCGAGATCGGGAAGTAGGCCACCGAATGTCACGCCGGTCGCGAGCGGGTAAGGCACCTTTGGTTTCACCTCCTTCAAATCTCGAGAGTTCATGATCCCAGCGTCCGCTGAGGATGCCCGACGCCAGTCAAGTGGTCTTGGGCCGCGTGGCCAGAGTTCACTGCGCCGTCGTTGTCCACAGGGGCCAGCGCCGCCCAGCACGTTCTCGCGAAACGAGCGATCCCGATCCGGCGAGCTTTGGACAGGATCACGTGGATTTCAGGCATCGATGCTCAGATTTCGAGCGCCGACTTCGGCCCTGCCTGCGGCGGCGGCCCCCGTGGTGATCGACGCGATCAGGCTTGACTCGCTTGCGCGGCTTCAGATCGCCAGGCGGACTGGCGGGCGAGCAGCCCGCTGCGGACACGACTAGTCGCGCGCGAGCAGCAGGGCTGCCCACTCGCCGGACACCCGCCGTGCCGCCTCAGCGAGCCCGTGCACGGCAAACGCATCCGCAACGGCGGCCGCCTCGTGCTCCAGCAAGCCGCCGGCGATCACGCGACGGCACTGCGGCGGAGTCAGCGGCGCCCACCCCAGCAGCAGCGGCGCGAGCAGATTGGCGGCGATCGTCGGCGCAGGCGGCACGGGCTCGCGGCGCAGGTCGAGCCGCGCCACGTCCAGTTCGACGTCGTTGGCGCGCGCGTTGCGGCACGCCGCGCGGACGCTCGCGGAGTCGATATCGAGTGCGGACACGGGTGCGAAACCGAGCTTTGCCGCCGCCACCGCCAGCACGCCCGACCCGCAGCCGACATCGACGAACGCCCCGCTGCAGTCCAGCTCCAGCAGCAGCTCCAGGCACAGGCGGGTGGTGGCGTGTGCGCCGGTGCCGAAAGCCTCGCCGGGGTCGATCACGACGTCGATCGGCGTCCCGGTCGCCGGCTCCCACGGTGGCCGGATCGTGAGCCGGCGGTCGAGCACGAGCGGCCGGTGAAACTCGCGCCACCGTTGCGCCCAGTCGTCGGCGATCTCCCGCGTGCTGACTTGCACGAGCGCGTCGCCGGCTGCCGCCCTGAGGTCCGGCAGCGAGGGCAGCTCACCCGGCGTGCCGTAGATCGCGTACTCGACCACGTCCCCGTCGTCGATCTCCTCGACCCCGGCGGGCGCCAGCTCGAGCAGCTCGGAGAGCACAAGCTCGGCGTGAGCGCGTGCCACGCGGACTGCGAGCCTGAGCATCCCCGTCAACCCGTCCGCAGCCGCGACAGGCGTGTCGCGGCACCGTTGCCGCGAAGAGCCTTGAGAACCACGCCGCGAGCTCAGCGAGTGCCGAAGTGCCGCCTGAGCTTTGCGAACACGCCTTCGTCGGTGTGCAGGTTGTGGTGGGTCATCGAGTCGGCGAGCTGCTCGAGCAGCTCGCGCTGCTTGTGATTGAGATGACGCGGGATTAGGACGTTGACGACCACTCGAAGGTCTCCCGTTCGCCGGCCGCGGAGCGCCGGCATGCCGCGGCCGTGGAGAATCAGCGTCTCGTGCGGCTGGGTGCCGGCCGGGATCTCGAGCTCGACGGAGCCCTCCACGGTGGGAACGGTAACGGTCGTACCCAGCGCGGCAAGCGGCGCGGGCACATCGACCGCGGTTACCAAGTCGTCGCCGTCGCGCAGGAAGCGCTGATCCTCCCGCACCCTGATGAGCACGTACAAGTCGCCCGGCGGCCCGCCGCGCTCGCCGGCGTGCCCGCGTCCCGAGATCCGGATTCGCTGGCCGTCGGCGATTCCCGCGGGAACGTCGACCGCAACCTTGTTGCGCTTGACGCTCCGACCGCGACCGCGGCACACGCGGCATGGCTCGCGTGCGACACGGCCGTCGCCGTGGCAGACATCGCATGCGGCGGCACGGACGACCTGCCCGAACGGCGTGCGCGAGACGGCCCGCAGCTGCCCCGTGCCCTGGCAGCGCGAGCAGGTCTCGATCGGCGTGCCGGGTTCGGCGCCATTGCCGTGACAGTGCTCACAGCGCTGGATCGCCTCGTAGGAGACCTCGACGGTGCTGCCGCGCGCCGCCTGCGCGAGATCGATCTCCGCGTTGGCCCCGACGTCGCCCCCCTGCATCGCCCCGCCCCCAGCGCGGCCGCCGAACAGGTCGCCGAAGGCGCCGCCGCCGCCGAAGAACGCATCGAACAGGTCCGACACCGAGCCGAACGTCTCGAAATTCGGCGCGTAGCCGCCGCTGCGCAGACCCTCGTGACCATAGCGGTCATAGGTCGCGCGCCGGTCGGGATCGGACAGGACCTCGTAGGCCTCGGCGGCCTCCTTGAACTTGTCCTCGGCCTGGGGATCGTGACTGTTGACGTCGGGGTGCAGCTCACGGGCCAGACGCCGGAAGGCTTTCTTGATCTCGGCGTCGCCGGCGTCCCGTCCGATGCCGAGCACCTCGTAGTAGTCGCGGGGAGCCCTAGCGCTCGTCATAGACGTCGGCGATGAAGCTCGAGAGCTGGGCGGCGGCGGAGCGAACGGAACGGATCGCGCGGCTGTAATCCATTCGTAGCGGCCCGATCACCGACACGGTCCCGAGGCTGCGCTGCGGTAGTCCGTATGCGGCCGCGACGAGCGCCAGCGAGTGCAGCGCGGGCGCGTCGTTCTCGGTGCCGATCCTGACCAGCACATCGCGCTGGGAGACGGCGCTGCGCAACACGCCCAGCAGCTGGACGCGGCGCTCGAGCATGTCCATCAGGGCGTTGAGCTCAGACACGTCCTGAAAGCGCTCCAGGCGCAGCAGGCGGCCCGTTCCCTCGACGTACAAGGTCTGCAGAGCCGACTCCTCGAGCTCGGTGAACACGGGCGCGAGCGCACCGATGAACTGCGATTCGGTGTTCGACAGCGACGGGTCGTGCAGCCGCTTCTGGAGCATGCGAGCGCCGAGGCCAAGCCCGACGAGCCGTTCGTTGAGGTAGCTCGCCGCCCAGTCGGCAAGCCCGGGATCGACCGGGCCTGCGAAGGTGAACATGCGTTTGCTGACGCCTCCGGTGGAGGTGATCACAACCACCATCACGACCTGGGGTTGGAGCACGAGCACCTCGACGTGGCGGATCGTCGAGGTCTCGATCGGTGGCGCCGAGACGAGCGCGAGAAGGTTCGTGACCTGCGAGAGGGTCTCGGTCGTCACCCGCATCGCCTCGTCGAGCTCGCGGCGCACGAGCGACAGCGACAGGCGCGGCTCGTTGTCCTCAGCGGGCAGCAACCGATCGACGAAATAGCGGTATCCGGCCTCCGTCGGAACCCGGCCCGCGGACGTGTGAGGATGCGCGAGCAATCCGAACTCCTCCAGGGAGGCCAGCTCGTGCCTGATCGTCGACGGTCCCCACTCGACCGCCTCGGCCAGCACCCTGGAGCCGACGGGGACCCCGCCCTCGAGGTACTCCTCGACGACCTGGCGCAGTATCAGCTCCTGGCGATCGCTCAGCATGGCTTTGATTGTAGGTCGGCTGCCGCCCCCGGCGGGCGCGGCGCCGGCAGAGGCCCGCTGCGGCCGGCCTCGCGTCACGTCCGCAACTTCTGCAGCCAGATCCCGCGCTTTCACATCCGCAACTTCGGGCAACCAGGCCGCGACCGCTCCACGCGCGTAAGTTCTCGCGCCAGCCTCGGCGTCGCGTGCGCAACCTCGGCAACCAGGCCTCGCGCTTCAGCGGCGCAGCTCGGCCACCCCGTGACGGATGATCCTGCGCCCGGACTGAACCGCCTGCGAGTCGACGACCGTGACGTCGTTGGCCTCGCGCACGGTCGCGGTGACGACGACCTCCTCGCGCGGGACGCCGACGCTGCGGAATTGCACTGTGAGCCGCTTGAGCTTCTCAGGACCGCCGGCGGCGTCCGTGTGCGCTCGTGCAAGCTGCGCCATCGTCCACAGGCCGTGCAGGATCCGGCCCGGGAGACCGACCTGCCTGGCAAGCTCATCGTCGATGTGGATCGGATTGAAGTCGCCCGAAGCGCCGGCGTAGCGGTCGGTGACGTACCTGTCGGGAGTGACCCGGAGCTCGATCGTGTCGCCCCGTTTCACGGCGCTTCGCGCACCATCTCGGTCCAGATCCCGCTGCAGACGCACTCGCCCCGCTGGTTGGTCGAGTCGGTCCGGAACACGTAGAAGCCTCTCCCCGCCCGTTCGGAGATCTCCGCCACGGTCGTGACCGTCATGACCTCGTCGCCCGCGACGACGAGCGGGCCCCACTCGAACTCCTGGCTGACGTGGACGAGCAGCGAGTAATCGAGCCCAACATCTGGGTCGAACATCGCCAGGGCGACCGCACGCCCGGCGTACACGACGGCGAACATCGGCGGCGCGACGAGGTCAGCGTAACCCGCTCGACGTGCGGCCTCGAGGTCGTGATGGAGTTGGTTGGTCTCGCCCACGGCAGACGCGTACTCGCGGATCTTCTCGCGCCCGACGAGGTAGCTGAGGGGCGGATAGCGTTTTCCGACTGCCTGTGTGGTGACCTGCATGTGGCCCGGCAGTCTATTTGCGGGCTCAGCTTGGATGTGCCCGCCAGGACGCCGCCGTCCACCGACCACGCCGCGCCGGCGACCGATGTCGCGGCCAGGGCCCGTTCACGTGCCCTCAGATGATCACCGGAACGACGCCGCCGTCCACCGACCACGCGGCGCCGGTGACGAACGATGCCGGCTCCGAGCACAGGAACGCGATCACGGCGGCGATTTCCCGCTCGCCGCCCAGCCGCCCGACCGGGACTCCGGCCGCGGTCGACCGCAGCACCTGCTCGCGGGTGACGCCACGGGCTCGAGCGGTCTGATCGGCCAGTCCGCCCGGTGCCATCCAGAGCTCAGTCGCCACCGGGCCGGGCGTGATCGCATTGATCAGCACGCCGCGGTCGGCATAGCGGTCCGCGAAGGCGCGCGAGAGCGAAAGGGTCGCCGCCTTCGAGACCGAGTAGGCGACGTTGCGCTGCCCCGGGCGCTTGCCCGACGAGGAGGACACGTTGACGATCCGGCCCCAGCCGCGGTCGGTCATGATCGGCACGACCGCGCGCATCAGACGCATCGGCGCCATCACGTGCAGATCCCACTGCTGTTGCCAGTCGGCGTCGGTGAGCTCCTCGAGCTGACGAGTGCTGCTCGTCCCGGCGTTGTTGACGAGCGCGTCGAGTCGGCCGAAGCGGCGCAGGCAAGCGTGCGCGATCCGCTCGCCGGCGTCGGCGTCGGTCACGTCGAGCGCGAGGATCTGCGCCCGGAGGTCGCCGTGAGCACACGCGGCGGCCACCGATTTCAGCGCTTCCTCGCTGCGTCCGACGAGCAGCAGCGACGCACCCTCGGCCGCGAGCAACGTCGCGGTGGCGCGCCCGATTCCCCGCGAGGCACCGGTGATGACGCAGACGCGATCTCGCAGGCCGAGCTCCACGACGCTGATTCTCACACGGGCCCCGGAACCCTTGTCGGGGCGAGATCGGCGCGGTAGCCTCAAGCGATGGGCAAGCATTCAACTCTGAGGGCTTCGGATGCTGACCGTGAACACGTTGCCGAGCGGCTGCGCAAGGCAACCGCGGAGGGACGGCTGCTGGCCGAGGAGCTCGAGGATCGGCTGGGCGCAGTGTTCTCAGCCCGGACCTATGGAGAGCTCGAGGCCCAGACTGCCGATCTCCCAGGCACCGTCCAACGGCGCAAGCCGTCGTCGCTACGGCCCTGGATCCTCCCCGCGGTCGGGCTGGCGATCGCGATTCCGCTCGCGCTCGCGGTGATCGCGGCGGTGCTGTTCATCGTGACGAGCATGTTCGCCGTGTGGATGTTGTGGGTGGTGCTCGGCTGGTGGTTCCTGGGTCACCGCCGGGGGCGGTACCTGTCCTCTCAGGACCGACTAGGTCGTTCTTGGCACGCCTGCGGCGGCCGCTGGCGAGGGTAGAAGCCCTGGCGTGGGGCCCCGGAGGGGCGGGGCGCCACGGCACCGCCTAAGACTCTCGTCGAGAGCCCTTAGGCGCTTCTCTGCCCTCTGCTGCGCTCAGTGATCGGAGATCTGCATGAGGCTCAGCCCTTTTCGCCCAGTTCCAGGACTGCCAGGAACGCCTCCTGGGGCACCTCGATGCGGCCCACCTGCTTCATTCGCTGCTTGCCTCGCTTCTGCTGCTCGAGCAGCTTGCGCTTGCGGGTGATGTCCCCCCCATAGCATTTCGCCGTCACGTCTTTGCGGTAGGCCTTGATCGTCTCTCGCGCGACGATCCGTGAGCCGATCGCCGCCTGGATCGGCACGTCGTACTGCTGGCGGGGAATCTTCTGGCGCAGCTTCTCGGTCAGCGTCCGCCCCGACTCGTAGGCCTTGCTGCGATGCACGAGCATCGAGAGCGCGTCGACCGGCTCGCTCGCGAGGAGGATGTCTAGCTTGACGAGGTCGGAGACGCGCATCCCGATCAGCTCGTAGTCGAGCGACGCATAGCCGCGCGTACGTGACTTCAGCTGGTCGAAGAAGTCGAGCACGATCTCCGCCAGCGGCAGGTCGTAGGTCAGCTGCACCCGCTCGGATGACAGGTAGTGCATGCCGGCGTGCTCGCCTCGGCGCTCCTGGCAGAGCTCCATGATCGGCCCGATGAACTCCTTTGGAGTGAGGATCGAGGCGCGGATGTACGGCTCGCGGACCTCCTGCACCTTGCTCGGATCCGGCATGTCGTTGGGGCTGTGGACCGGCAGCACCGTGCCATCCGTCAGCGTCACCTCGTACTCGACGCTCGGCATCGTCGCCAGCAGCTCGAGGTCGTATTCGCGCTCGAGCCTTTCGCGCACGATGTCCATGTGCAGCAGGCCGAGGAAGCCGCAGCGAAACCCGAACCCCAGCGCATCGCTGGTCTCCGGCTCCCAGGACAGCGCAGCATCGTTGAGTGTCAGCTTCTCGAGCGCGTCGCGCAGGTCTGGGTAGTCATCGGAATCGATCGGAAACAGGCCGCAGAACACCATCGGCTTGACTTCCCGATAGCCCGGCAGGGGCTCGCCGGCCGGCTTGCGGCGGCTGGTCAGCGTGTCGCCGACCCTCAGCCTCGTCACGTCCTTGATCCCCGTGATCAGGAAGCCGACCTCACCCGCGTGCAGCTCGTGCGCCGAGGTCATCTGCGGCGTGAAGAAGCCGATGTCGTCGATGTCCGCCTCAGTGCCCGCCTGCATCGCGCGGATCGCCTCGCCCTTGGTGAAGGTGCCGTCGACGACCCGGATGTAAGCGATCACGCCACGGTACTGGTCGAACTCCGAGTCGAAGATCAGCGCGCGTGCAGGCTTGTCCGGATCGCCTCGAGGCGGCGGCACACGAGCGATCAGCTCGTCCAGCACCTCGGTCACTCCCTCGCCGGTCTTGGCGCTGATCCGCCGCACGGAGTCAGGAGGCTCGCCGAGCAGGTCCGCGACCTCCTGCGCGACCCGCTCGGGCTCGGCTCCGGGCAGGTCGACCTTGTTCAGGCACGGGATCAGCTCCAGGCCCGAGTCGATCGCCAGGTACGTGTTCGCCACCGTCTGCGCCTCGACCCCCTGCGATGCGTCGACGACCAGCAGCGCACCCTCGCACGCCGCTAGCGAGCGGGACACCTCGTAGGTGAAGTCGACGTGGCCGGGCGTGTCAATCAGGTGTAGTTGATAGGTTTGGGCGTCGCGTGGTGACTGGTAGAAGACGCGCACTGCCTGCGCTTTGATCGTGATCCCGCGCTCGCGCTCGAGGTCCATCGAGTCCAGCAGCTGCGCGCGCATCGCACGTGGATCGACGGTATGCGTCAGCTCGAGGATCCGGTCGGCCAGCGTCGACTTGCCGTGGTCGATGTGGGCGATGATCGAGAAGTTGCGGATGTGGGCCTGGTCTGCCATGTCTCTGACTACAGGGTATTTGGCTGCTGTCGGGCACCGTCGGCGACGTGGTCGGCCGCCGTCTCGAGCCGCAAGAGGTGCGTTGGCTCCGCCGGCGTCATCAGAGACCCCGTTTGCCGCCACTAGTAGGCGCATCGCGGAACGCGGCGGTTCGCAGCAGCGCGCATCAGAAAGCCGGTTCCGCGCCGCCCGGAAGACGTCAGAGACCCGGTTCGCCGCCACCAGGCGCCACCAGGCGCCACCAGGCGCCACCACGGAACGCGGCTCGCGGCGCGGCGACGTCAGAGCGTCGGTTCCGCGCCGCCCGCCCGGGCATCAGGCATGCGTGTGACCGCTACTGCGCGCGGACGGCCTCAGACGCGCAGCTGCAGCCACTCTGGCAACAACCCGAGCTCCTTGAGCACGCCGCGACCCGCCACCCCGATCGTCAACAGCCCGCCGAACAACGCGACTGCGTCGATCCACTTGCGTCCCTGTTTGTTCCAGTGGTTGTCTTGTAGGTCGAGCCACAGGGCAAACTCGTCCAGTGTCAGCGCTGAAGCGATCCCCGTAGGTCACCGCGCTAAGGGCCCGTTCAAGAATTCGCGCTCGGAACTGACGAGTGGCTGGGCGTGTCTGGCGCCGCCGGCTCGCCGCGATAATACCGGGCGTATTTGAACGGCGAGCCGGTAGTGCCAGGCAGCCGGACGACCCGCGCCTAGGGGCCGAGAAGTGGCGCGCGTACATGCTCGCGGGCTCGCTCACGAGCCAGAGGCTACCGGGCGGGCGCCGCGCAGTCGGCCGACGAGCAAAGCCTCGATCTGGCGGGCTTCGGGAATGCGCATCGCGAGCACGAGCTTGGCGTACAGCGCGCACGCGGCGGCAATCGCGAAGCCGACGGAGACGATCTGAGCCGGCAGCGAGCGGCCGACGACCCTGTCGACCACCGTCCACAGGCCGAGCGCGACGGCGGCCATGACCGCGGTTGCGACCAGGATCCGGATCGTGATCATCAGCGTCTGCGCGCCCTCGAGCCGACCGTTGAAGCCGACGCGCAGCCGACGCAGCTGCAACCAGGTCATGAACGCGTTCGCGACCGCGGTTCCGATCACCAGGCCGGCGATCCCAAGGGGCTTGTACAGCGCGACGCTGACGATCACGTCGACAACCATGTTCATCGCCGCCAGCCCGGTCGGGATCCATGGTCGCTTGAGCGCAAAGAAGGTGCGCGTCAGGAGCAGGTTCACACCCGCGAACGGGAGGCTGAACGAGAACCAGAACAGCGCGGTCGAGACGAGGTATGTCGAGTGCGGTCCGAACGTTCCGTGCTGATAGACCAGCCGCGTGATCGGCGTTGCGAGCACCGCCATCAGTGCCGCCGAGGGGATCAGCAGAAGGTTGATCTGCCGCATTCCGTTGCCGAGCTTACGCCGCATTCTCACCGCGTCGCGCCGCGCGGCGAGACGGCTGAGCGTCGGGAACAGCACCGTCGCGACTGCGACGCTGAAGATCCCCTGCGGCAGCATGTAGATCCGAAACGCGTCGTTGATCGCAGCCGGCGCGTTGCTGGAGACCAGCGAGCCGAAGCCGGCGTTGAGGAAGATGTCCAGGTTGACGATCCCGATGCTCATCGTCACCGGGATAAACAAGATCAGCACCTGGTGAACACGCGGATCGCGCCAGTCGACGGCGAAGGCGAAATGGAAGTCGATCCTTCGCAACGCGCCGAGGACCATCAGCAGCTGGACGACGGTTGCAACCAGCCAGGCGACCGCGTACGCGTACACGCGGTCGGGACCGTGGAAGTGGGGACGCAGTGCGATCAGCAGCACCAGGATCACCAGGTTCCAAGCCGCGGGCGCGATCGCGGGGATCGTGAACTGGTCGTAGGACTGGAGGATCCCGACCACCAGCCCGGTGATGCTGAGCAGCAACACGACCGGAAACAGCACCCGCGACAGGCCGGCGGTGAGCGCGGCGCTGATGCCGCTGCCGGTGAACAACGGCACCACCAGGCCGGCGACGGCCATCCACAGCGCCGTCAGCGCGCCCAGGCCGATCAGGATCACCCAGAACAACGTCGACGCGACGCGCAGCGCCTCGCGCCTGCGGCCCTGTTGCAGGAGCTCGGTGAAGACCGGCACGAACGCGGCCGACAGCGCCGCCTGTGAGAACAGATTGCTGAACAGGTTGGGCACCTGAGAGGCGAGCGTGAACGCCGACGCCGCCGCGGAGGTCGCGAAGAACGCTGCCTGGACGACCTCGCGTGCGAGCCCGGCCACGCGCGAGACGGCCGTGGCGACGGCGAAGATCGCAGTGTTGACCGCGATCCGACGGCGAGGCGGAGGCGGCGGCGCGAACTCGGACTCGTCCGCCGCTGGTGTCATCGAGACTGTCACCGGACGGCCATTGTGATCTGAAGTCTCACGGGGCGGGTGATGTGATCATCGGCACGGGACGGGTCATGTGATCGGCACGGCGGAGTCATTTGATCGGCACTACCACGGGGCGGCTATAGTACGGACGCGCCCCGGCGGAATCGCCGCGCGGTTTGACGTTCAGCTCCATGGCCAACATTCATTCCCAGAAGAAACGGATCGTCCGCGCCGAGCGTGAGCGGCTCGAGAACCGCCGCTACACGTCGAAGATCAAGACCTATTTCCGGAGGCTCGAGCTGGCGGTCGCGAACGGCGAGGACTCGGTCGCCGACGCCGAGCACAGAACGCTCGTGCAGACGATCGACAAGGCAGTCAAGCACCGCGCGCTACACCGCAACACCGGAGCGCGCAAGAAGTCGCGCGCCGCACGGCTCCGGCGCGGCGGCGAGTAGGCGCCTCGTCGCCCGCCGCGCACGACCGGGCTCCGGCGCGGCGGCTAGTCGGCGCCTCGTCGGCCCCGGCGCACGACCGGGCTACGACGCGGCGGCGCACGGGCGCGCCGTACCCCCACCTGTGCACCAGACCGGCTCGGCGCACGGCGGTTGGCGCCCTCAGCCTGCGATGCGTTGCAGGGCGCGAAGCGCGACGGTGTCCTCGCTCGCGCCAGCCGCTCCACCGCCGCGCGAGGCGAGCTCCAGGTCGGCGAGCTCGACGATCGCCGCGCGCAGCTTCTCAGAGCCGGCGTTGCGCGCCTCAGCGATCAGCCTGTCGGCGGCGCGTGAGGGCATTCGCAGTCGGCGCTTGACCTTGGCGACCGGCTCGCCGGCTTCGATCTCGGCAGCCACCTCGTGGGCTGCGCGCAGGCGCTGGGACATCCAGTACAGCAGTCCGGGGATCCGTTCACCCTGGGCCCGAAGCGTCAGGTAGCTGCGCACCGCCGCGCGCGGATCGCCTGCGACCAGCGCGTCGGCGAGCGACCACGCGCGGCGCTCCGCCGAGGGCGCGGTGAGCTGCTCCAGCTCATCGGTCCCCAGCGGCACGCCCGGCGCCACGCAGAGCGCGAGCTTCTCCAGCTCGCGCAGCAGGCGCTGCTGGCGCTCGCCAACATGCCGGATGAGCGCGCGGGCGGCATCAGGCTCGAGCCTCACGCCGAGCTCGCGCCCGCGGGCGATCACCCACTTGGGCAACTCCCACGGCTTCACGGACTGCTCGGCGCTGATGTCACCGCCCGCCTCGAGCACGGCGTCGCGCAGGCGCTTGGGGGCTTTGGCGCGACCGTCCTCACGCGCGAAGAATGCGACCGTGGTGTCGGGCGAGCTCCCCTTCAGCGCCGCCTCGAGCGCGTCCAGCTCCTGGTCCTTCCATGCCTCGACCCCGTCGACGATGATGAAGCGGCGCCCCAGCGCGAGCGTCAGCGCGGCGAGAGCGCCGGCCACCGTGGCGGGTGTCGCCCGGTCGCCCTCGAACAACTCGATTCCCTGCGCACCGCTCTCCGCCTCGGCAAGCGCTCGCAACCGGGCGCGGCGTTCGGCGATCCGCCCATGATCGTCGCCGTGGATCAGGTACGCGGGCTTGAACGAGGGCACCCTCGAAGTCTAGGAGCCCCGTTCAAGAATGAGTGATCGGGCGAGGTAAAGGTCCTCCCTGCCGCTGGGAAGATCCCCCGACCGGTCGCGCTGCTCGCCGAGAAGCACCCGTCGGTGCAGGCCCACGACATCGTCGGGAGCGCGACATCCCGACAACCGCCACGGCATTCAGCGTGACCTGCAGGTCGGAGCTCTGCGCTGGTGTTTGCGGCGGGCTTCATAGCGCACCACCTCGCCCTCCAGCGAGAGCCGAACCGATCAGCCATCCTTGAACGGGCCCTCCGGGCTCGTTGCGCCGACGCCGGGGCGACGCGGCGCCAGCTCGACTGCCCGCGCGACCGCCGCCGCCGGCGAGGCAACCGCCTCGATCCCCGCGATCTCCCAGGTCCCGAGGCCGATAACCGGAACCATGGTCTTGAGCGCCAGCGCGACCTCCGACAACGTGCCGTACGCGCCTCCAACCGCGATCACGACGTCCGCACAGCGCACGACGAGCCCGTTTCGCAGCTCGCCGAGGCCGGTCGCGACCGCGATTGTGAGCCAGGGATTCGCGGTGGCTCGATCGCAGCCCGGAAGCAATCCCAAGGTCACGCCGCCGGCCGTCACGGCTCCCTGGGACGCTGCCGCCATCACGCCACCAAGGCCGCCCGTGACGACGGTCACACCAGCCAGTGCGAGGCGCCGGCCGACTTCGAGCGCGACGTCGAACTGCGCCTGTGTCGCCTCACCGGGCCCCACCACTGCGACGTAGGGCGTCGCGGCTGACATCGCGTCAGTGGACGACGACGTTGACCAGCTTGTCGGGGACGACGACGACCTTCGTGATCTCGTGGCCGTCGACGTGCGCGCGCACGCCTCGAGAGTCGAGCGCGAGGCGCTCGAGCAGGTCACGCGGCGCGCCCGTGGGTGCAGTAACCCGGTCGCGCACCTTGCCGTTGACCTGGCAGACAAGCTCGAACATCTCGGCCACCAGCATCGCTGAATCAGCCGCCGGCCAGGGCTCCTCCCACACGCGCTTGCCCGTCAGCAGCTCGTAGACCTCGGCGGCAAGATGCGGTGCGAATGGAAACAGCACCGACGCGGCGGTCGCCGTCGCAAACCGCCTGGACGCCAGATCCGCATCGCGCCGTGGGTCATACAGCTCATTGACGAGCTCCATGACCGCGGCGATGGCCGTGTTGAAGGCGAACCGGCCGCTGATGTCGTTGGTGACCTTGTCGATTGCCCAGTTGGCCTTGCGCACGAGCGTCAGCGAGTCGCCCTCGGCGTCTTCTGGTTGGCCGGCATCGCCCGGTTGGCCGCGCAGCTCGTCGCCCAGCCGCCACAGCCGCGAAAGGAACTTGTGCACGCCGGCCAGCGAGCTGTCTGCCCATGCGGCGTCCTGATCCGGCGGGCCGATGAACAGGATGTAGCAGCGCGCCGCGTCGGCGCCGTAGCGCGCCACGATCGGCATCGGACTGATCACGTTCCCGCGCGATTTCGACATCTTCTGACCGTCGGGGCCGAGGATCATGCCCTGCGTGAAGAGGGCCTGGAAAGGCTCTTGGACATCGAGCAGCTCCATGTCGGCCAGCGCCTTGACGAAGAAGCGCGCGTACATCAGATGCAGGATCGCGTGCTCGACGCCGCCGATGTACTGGTTGATCGGCATCCAGTAGCGCAGGACCTGCCGGTCCCACGGAGCGCGATCGTTGTGAGCGTCGCAATAGCGCAGGAAGTACCAGCTCGAATCCACGAACGTGTCCATCGTGTCGGTCTCCCGGCGGCCGGGCCGGCCGCACGCCGGACAGGTGGTGTTGACCCAGTCCTCCGCAGCCGCCAAGGGCGAGCGGCCTCTCGGCTGGTAGTCCGCGATCTCCGGCAGCCGCACCGGCAGCTCGCCATCGGGCACGGAGACGATCCCGCAACCGCCGCAATGCACCACCGGGATCGGGCAGCCCCAATAGCGTTGACGAGAGATCAGCCAGTCGCGCAGGCGGTAGTTGACCGAGGCGTGACCCTTGCCCTCGCGGTCCAGCCACGCGACGATCGCCTCACGTCCGTCGACAGCGTTCATGCCTGTGAACTCGCCCGAGTTGACGAGCACCTCGTTCTCGGTGTGGGACGCGAACGCCTGGTCCGCGGGTGCCCGGCCATCGGCCGGCACCACGACCTGGCGGATCGGCAGCCCAAACGCTCGCGCGAAGTCGTAGTCGCGTTGATCGTGCGCCGGAACCGCCATGATCGCACCGGTGCCGTACTCCATCAGCACGTAGTCGGCCACGAACATCGGGATCTGCCCGCCGGTGACCGGGTTGGTCACCGTGCGGCCGAGCGGGACGCCGGTCTTGGCCTTCTCCGCGGCGCCGCGCTGTTCGGCGGACTCGGTCAACGCCCGGTTGACGTAGTGATGGACCTCCTGCTCGTGCTCAGTCCCGCCGGCCAGTCGGAACACGTCTGGATGCTCGGGCGCCATGACGAAGAAGGTCGCCCCGTACAGCGTGTCGGGCCGAGTCGTGAACACGGGGTAGTCGATCCCCAGCTCGTCGCAGCGAAACGCGACCTCGGCGCCAACGCTGCGCCCGATCCAGTTACGCTGCATCGCCTTAACGTGCTCGGGCCAGTCGATCTGCTCGAGATCGTCCAGCAGCCGGTCGGCATAGTCGGTGATCCGGAAGAACCACTGCTCGAGCTGTCGCAGCTCCACCTCCGCGCCACAGCGCTCGCAGTGGCCGTCGATCACTTGCTCGTTCGCGAGCACGGTCGCGTCGTTGGGACACCACTTGACGGCCGCCTCCTTACGGTACGCTAGGCCACGCTCGAGCAGCCTCAGGAAAATCCACTGCGTCCAGCGGTAGTAGCTCGGCTCGTGACTGGCGATCTCCCGCGACCAGTCGATCGAGATCCCCCAGGAGCGAAACGCCCGCCGGAAGGCGGCGATCGATTCGTCAGTCGACTCACGCGGCTGCACGCCGGTGGTGATCGCATAGTTCTCGGCCGGCAGCCCGAATGCGTCATAGCCCATTGGGTGCAGCACGCGTTGGCCGGTGCGGCGGCGAAAGTGCGCGATCGCATCACCCAGCGCATAGTTCTTCAGGTGACCGATGTGGGGCTCACCGCTGGGATACGGCAGCATCTCGAGGACGTAGGACTTCTCCGGTGCGCCGCGGTGGCTCACGCCGGCGACGGCCTCGTCGTTGGAGACCTCCCACGTGCGCTCGCGCGCCCACACCGCCTGCCATTTGGCCTCGATCTGCTGCGGGTCATAGCGGCGGCGCGACATGCTGAATCTGAGCATAGGACAGCGCCGCGGCCGAGCGTGACCACGCCGTCGATCCGGGCGGTGCCGATGTCGATCCGACCGGTGGATGTCTGGCGTACGCAGGAGAAGTTGCGCTTACCATCCTGGGGTGGTTGAAAACGACGACGCTGGGCGTGACGTTGCGTCCGGGGCCACGCACGCACAGCGCGACGCGTCCGCCGCTGCCAGCACTTCTGAGATCGGCGAGCCACCCGACGGCGTCCCCGACTTCATCCCGCCCCGCTGACGGTTTGGGGGCGTCATGACCAGTTTGAGCTGCAATACGGGTGCCTGGCGAGGACGATCCGATCACTCATTCTGAGCCGGCCTTGCGCAAGATCTTCGTCGCAGGTCGGCAGGCGCGTGTATTAAGCTTGTTCCTGGCCGCATCTACCAAGGGGCTATAGCTCAGCTGGGAGAGCGCTTGCATGGCATGCAAGAGGTCGCCGGTTCGAGCCCGGCTAGCTCCATCACAAAAGCTCCGGAAATCCGAGGCTTTCTTAGTGGGCGGGCAGCGGCGTCCGGCGCCCTGCCGCTCATATATCTTCCCGTACACCCTTCGCGCCCGGCGGGCGCTTTCAGGACCTCGCCGCCGGCGCCCTGGAAAACAGCTACCGGGCGCTCGCCCCTCACCACCCAGCAGTCGATTACAGGCACGGATGCCAGCCAAGCTCACCGGGACGCTCTTTGCCCGCACGCTCGCCGACGGGCGGCGCTGCTGGCACGTGAACGCTGCTGGCACGTGAAGATTCGTAGCGACGTCCGCAAGCTCGGCGAGGAGCATGAGTGGTCTAAGGAGCGCGCGCGCCGATTCGTCGACGCGCAGCTGGTGCCGGCAGCCGCGCTGCGCCAGCCGTGGTGGGAGCTGATACCAGGCCGCGACCACGACGGTGACGGCGCCGACGGCGAGCTGACGTTCCTGGACATCGCGGCTGAGTGGCTGCACGACGCCGAGCGCCAGCCCAACGCCAACACGCACAGCGCGCTGAGCTCGCACGTCCGCAAGCACCTGCTGCCGTTCTTCGCCTACAAAAGACCGCGAGCGCAGGCGCGAGCGGACGGTCAGGAGCATCACCCGCTCGCTCGTCTCGTCGTTCACCGTCGCCAAGCAGCAGGAGCGGCTCATCTT
>Ga0335081_10002552_pt1 | contig 28673 bp, 24 predicted proteins | sample Lox_Sample_35_FD_206713 | JGI IMG/M metagenome (GOLD analysis project Ga0335081, IMG submission 206713) | Soil microbial communities from Loxahatchee National Wildlife Refuge, Florida, United States - Lox_Sample_3.5 | ecosystem: Environmental > Terrestrial > Soil > Wetlands | place: USA...
CGATGCTCGATCGCTCAAATGCTTCGTAGAACCTCGCATTCTGATACAGCAATGCGTCTTTCCGCGTCATCCCCCGGTATTCCCTTCCATGAGCAGTGTGAATGCGAGAAATATATCCAATTTCTCTCCGAAGCACAACGAAGCGGAAGGCGCCCGGAGAGGCCCGTTTTGTTGCTCTTTAGGCCACAAAAGCGTATCTTGCTTGGACTTGGCGGGATAGCTCAGCTGGTTAGAGCAACGGAATCATAATCCGTGTGTCGGGGGTTCGAATCCCTCTCCCGCTACCACGGTCCAACAGTGCCGCCATGCTCTCACCGAAGACTCTTCCATTGCGATTCAGGGAGTACTGCCGCAGGAACGCCCTGTTCGCGGAGCATGACACGGTGATCGCCGCGGTGAGCGGGGGCGTCGATTCGATGGTCCTCCTGGACCTCCTCGCCCGGGAGCGCGGGCTCAACGTCATCGTGGGGCATTTCAACCACCGTCTCCGGGGCGTCGAGTCGGACGGGGACGAAGAGTTCGTCGCCCGGAGGGCCGAGAAGTACGGTTTTCCTTTCAACGCCGGACGGGGAGATACTGCGGCTGAGTCCAAGCGGAGGAAGGTTGGCATCCAGGAAGCCGCAAGAGACATGCGGTACGATTTCCTGAAGAAGCTCAGGGAGTCGGCCGGCGGCGGCCACATTGCCACCGCCCACCAGGCGGACGACAACGCCGAGACAATCCTCCTTCACCTGTTCCGGGGGACGGGGGTGCAGGGAATGGCCGGCATCCCCGTGTCACGGGACGGGGTCATCAGGCCGCTCCTCTTCGCCGGACGCGCGGAAATTGAGGAGTTTGCGCACAACGAGCAGCTCCCATTCCGGACGGATTCCTCAAACGCAAAGGACCGATACGCGCGCAACGTCCTCCGCCACCGTGTTCTCCCTCTTCTGAAGGACGTCGTCTCCCCCTCCGTGGTGGAGAATATCAACCGTTCCGGGGAGAATTTTCGGGCGCTGGCTGCGTATATAATGGAGGAGGCCGGGAAGGCGCTGGAGGCCTGTACGACGGGACGCGGCGCCTCAGGGATCAGGCTATCGGTTGAGCGGCTGGAGGCCCGGCCTCTCTTTCTCAGGCAGCTGGCCGTGCGGAGCGCCGTGGAGGAAACCTCGGGCTCAGCCGCAGGCACCGGGAACGTCGACGCCGTGCTTGCGCTCCTGGAAAACGAGCCGGGGACGCGCGTCACGCTCGCGGGGGGGACCGTGGCCGAAAGGACGAGGGACGAGCTTGTGATCGGCCCGCCCGCGGAAGAACGGGCGTTCGATTACGCGGTAGAGGTGGGCCGCTCTTATGCGCTCAGGGGATTCCGGTTCGCCGCGACGATGGTCGAGGCGCGGGGACCGGTCGCCGGACGCGGCGTCGAATACGCTGATGCGGCGGCCACCGGGCCGGGCCCGCTCACGCTCAGGAACTGGCGCGAGGGGGACTCATTCGTCCCCCTGGGGATGGGGGGGCGGAAGAAAGTGAGCGATTTTTTCGTGGACGAGAAGGTGCCCGCGAGCGGAAAGAAGGAGATCCCGCTCCTGGTCACGCCCGGCGGGGAGATCGTGTGGGTGTGCGGGATGAGGCTGGACGACCGATTCAAGATCACGCCGGCAACGCGCCGGGTCATCAAACTCGAATTCTCCACAACCTCCCCCACCTGACATGGCGGTCCAGATCACAGTCAACGGCGACCGGTTCGTCGAGATGATCAGCGAGCGCCGCATCAGGACGGCGGTGAAGCGCCTCGCCCGGGAGATCTCCAGGGACCATAAAGGGACCGTGCCGGTCTTCATTGGCATACTGAACGGGTCGTTCATATTCTTCGCCGACCTGATACGGGAGGTCGGGATCGCCTGCGAGGTGGATTTCCTGAAGCTCTCGAGCTACGGCGACGCGAAGATCAGCTCGGGCAACGTGCGCCTCTTGAAAGACCTGAACTGCCAGGTGGAAGGCCGGGACATCATTATCGTGGAAGATATCGTGGATACGGGACTCTCGGTGGAGTACATCCGGCACCTGATCGAGCCGCAGAACCCCCGTTCACTCAAGGTTGTTACACTCTTATTCAAATCGGCATCGGTGAAGCCGGGCACGCACGTCGATTACGTCGGCTTCGACATCCCGTCCGATTTCGTCATTGGGTACGGACTGGACTACGCGCAGCGCGAGCGCAACCTGAAGGCGGTCTACCGGTTGAAAGCGAAATCCCCCCGCGCGAAGGCGGGGGCGTAAGAGAGGAGCACCACAGAGCGATGGACGACAAGGGAACACAGGACAGCCGGGGCAGGAACAGCGACCCCGACAAGCGGCGCCAGTTCCGGCCGCAGCCGAAGGGGAAGCGCCCCGGCCAGCAGTTCCGGCAGGACGACGATTTTAACTGGAACAAGGTCCTGAAGGTGGTCATCAGCTGGTCCGCGATCATCCTGCTGGTGTTCGTGGTCATGACGCTGTTCAAGGGGAACGAGGCGACCGAGGTCGAGGTCACGTACAACGAATACGAGACGTTCCTCGAGCGCGGGCTCATCGCCGAGGCCACGATCAAGAAGTCGGAGCTGACCAACTACGATTTCCACGGCACGCTCCGCGAGCCGGTCCGCCTCCAGCGGGCGGGCAAGGACATCACCGTGACGCGGTTCTCGCTCACGCTCCCGATCCTGGACAGCGGGGTCATCAAGGAGTGGAACGACAAGCAGCTCAAGTTCACGGTCGTCAAGGAAGACAACGCCTGGATCAACGCGCTGGTGAGCGCGCTCCCCTGGGTGCTGCTCCTGGTGGTGTGGCTTATCATCATGCGGCGGATGCAGGGAGGAGCGGGAGGCCCGCGGGGCATCTTCTCCTTCGGCAAGAGCCGCGCCAAGATGCTCACCGAGGGTTCGACGAAGGTGACGTTCCTCGACGTGGCGGGAGCCGACGAGGCGAAAATCGAACTGGCAGAGATCATCGAGTTTCTCAAGGAGCCGACCAAGTTCCAGAAGCTGGGCGGCAAGATCCCGCGCGGGGTGCTGCTGCTGGGGCCCCCCGGCACGGGCAAGACGCTCCTGGCCCGCGCGGTCGCGGGTGAGGCGGGCGTGCCGTTCTTCTCGATCTCGGGGGCTGATTTCGTCGAGATGTTCGTCGGCGTCGGCGCCAGCCGCGTGCGCGACCTCTTCGAGCAGGGAAAGAAGAGCGCCCCGTGTATCATCTTCATCGACGAGATCGACGCGGTGGGGCGCCACCGCGGGGCCGGACTCGGCGGCGGGCACGACGAGCGGGAGCAGACGCTGAACCAGCTCCTGGTCGAGATGGACGGGTTTGAGCAGAACAGCGGCGTGATCATCATCGCCGCCACCAACAGGCCCGACGTGCTCGACCCGGCGCTGATGCGCCCGGGGCGGTTCGACCGCCAGGTGGTGGTCGACAGGCCGGACGTGAAGGGGCGCGAGGGAATCCTGCGGGTCCACACGAAGAACATCCCCCTGGCGGACGACGTCGTGCTCGAGACGCTGGCCAAGGGGACGCCGGGACTCGCCGGCGCCGAGCTGGCCAACCTGGTCAACGAGGCGGCGCTCCTGGCGGCGCGGCAGAACGACAAGGCCGTCACCATGCACCACTTCGAGGAGGCCAAGGACAAGGTGATGATGGGGATGGAGCGGAAGAGCCTCATCATCTCGGAAAAGGAAAAGAAGGTCACCTCCTACCACGAGATCGGCCACGTGCTGGTTGCGCGCATGCTGCCGGAAGCCGACCCCGTGCACAAGGTGACGATCATCCCGCGCGGACGCGCGCTCGGGCTCACCACGTATCTGCCGATCGACGAGAAGCACACCTACTCCAAGGCATACCTCGAGGCGATGATCACCTACGCCCTCGGCGGGCGCGCGGCGGAGCGACTGATCTTCAAGGAGATGACCACGGGCGCCGGGAACGACATCGAGCGGGCGACGGAGCTGGCCCGCAAGATGGTCTGCGAGTGGGGCATGAGCGACAAGATGGGACCGCTGGCGTACGGCGCGCGGGAGGAAGAGATCTTCCTGGGACGCCAGATCACGAGGAACCGGAACTACAGCGAGGACACGGCGATCTCCATCGACGAGGAGATCAAGAAGATCGTCACCACCGGCATGAAGCGGGCGGAGAAGATCCTCAACGACAACATCGACACGCTCCACCGCCTCGCTGCCGCGCTGCTCGACCGGGAAATCCTCGACGGCAGCGAGATCGACACGATCATCCGGGGTGAGCAGCTGCCGCCGCTGGAAAAACGGAAGAACGGCGAGTCCGCCCAGGCCAAGGCGCCGGCTCCTCCCGCCGACGGCCGCATCGCAAAGAAATGAGTCTTCCCCGGAACGTCGAGGACAGCTACGGCACGGAAGTCATCCGCAAGCTGATTCACCTGCTGTCGCTGCTCATCCCCGTCGTCTACTATTTCGTCACAAAGGCGACGGCGCTTGCGATCCTTATTCCCCTGACACTGGCGTTCGGCCTCTCGGACATCGCGCGGCTCTTCGTGCCCGCCTTCGGCATATTTTACAACGGGCTCTTCGGTTTTCTCCTCCGCAGCCACGAGCAGAACGGGCGGGGGCGCCGCCTCAACGGCGCCACGTACGTGCTGCTGGCCGCGACGCTCGCCGTCCTGCTTTTCCCCAAGGTCATCGCGCTCACGGCCATCGCCATACTGATCGTCTCCGACACGAGCGCCGCCCTGATCGGCCGCCGGTTCGGCCGGCACCGCTTCATGAGCAAGAGCCTCGAGGGCGCAAGCGCGTTTCTCGTGAGCGGTCTCGTGGTAGTGGCGCTCGCGCCCAAGGTGGATTATTCCGCCACGGAGTATCTCATCGGCGCAGCCGGGGCGCTGCTCGGAGCGGTCGTGGAGGCTTCCGCCATCGGGCTCGACGACAACCTCTCCATTCCCCTGACCGTCGGCGGCGTCATGTGGCTCCTCTACGTCGTCCTACTCCCCGCGGTCAACCTCTTCAAGCTCGACGGCATGGTCTGACATGGCATCCCGCGTATACCTTTCGGGCGGCATGGAATACGCGGCGAACGAAGGGCGCGACTGGCGGCGCGACATGCAGGAGTGGCTCGAGGAGGAGATGGGGTGCACGGTCTTCAACCCCAACGTCGAAAGCGACAGGCTCTTCAGGACCGAATTCGCCGGGGTCGACTTCCGCGCCCTGAAAGAGCGTGATCTCGAGCGCTATGTGTCGATCGCAGAGAAGCTCGTCACCATCGACTGCGACGAGATCGCCGAGCGGACGGATTTCGTGATCGTTTACTGGAACGAATCGGCCCAGCGGGGCGCCGGGACGAAGGGGGAGCTGACGATCGCCCACTACTTCCGGAAACCGGTCTACATGGTGACATCCCTGCAACTGGATGAGATCCCCGGCTGGGTCCTCGGGTGCGTGAGCAGGATGTTCGGGGATTTCGAGAGCCTGAAGATGTTCCTTACCTCCCACTAAGCGTCATTGCGAGCGTTTTGTGCGAAGCAATCTCGCGTGAGATTGCTTCGTCGCATAAGGCGCTCCTCGCAATGACACGGAGTGCCGATCATGGACGCACAGCAGACACTCTCGCGCAGGCTGGGACCGTACGCGGCGGCGGCGGTCGTGATCGGCTCCGTCATCGGATCGGGGATCTTTCTCACCCCGCAGCGCGTTGCGGCGGTGGTGCAGGTTCCGGGCATCATGCTCGCCGTCTGGGTCCTCACGGGTCTTCTGACGCTCGCCGGCGCGCTCACGAACGCGGAGATCGCCAGCCAGATCGCGGAGCCGGGAGGACAGTACGTCTTCTTCCGCGTCCTGTACGGCGACTGGCTCGCGTTCCTCTACGGCTGGTGTACGTTCATCGTCTACCAGACGGGCTCGATCGCCGCGATTGCCGTCGCTTTCGCCCGCTATTTCGGCTACTTCGTCGCGCTGCCCCACCTGAGTCCCGCGCTTGAAGCCTGGAAGCTCCCGCTGATCGGCGACATCGCCCCCCTTGCGGATATCGGCGTAAAGCTCGTTGCCATCGCCGCCATCGTGGTCGTGGCGGGGGTGAACTACACGGGTGTGCAGCGGGGAGGGTTTGTCCAGGTCCTGTTCACATCGCTCAAGGTGGCGGCGCTCGCCGCTATTGTCGTTCTCGGGATCAGCGCGGGACACGGCAGCACGGCGCACTTTTTCCCCCTCTGGGGGACCCCCTCTTCAGGCGATCTCGCGGGGGCGATCGGCATCGCGATGGTCGCGACGCTCTGGTCGTACGACGGGTGGAACAGCCTGACGTACCTGGCCGGCGAGGTGAAGGACCCGCAGCGGAACATCCCGCGCGCGCTCATCCTGGGGACAGTGGCCGTGATCGCAATTTACGTCCTGGCCAACCTGGCGTATCTCTACGTGCTGCCCATCGGGGAGATGGCGGCGTCGAAGCTCGTCGCAGCGGACATGATGGAGAGGGTGTTCCCGGGTTACGGGGGGGCGCTGATCTCCGCGGCGGTGATGATCTCGACGTTTGGGACGGTGAACGCGACGTCGATGACCACGGCGAGAGTCTACTTTGCGATGGCGAGGGACCGGATGTTCTTCAGGCAGATGGGGATCATCCACCCGCAATACCGCACGCCGTCACGGTCGCTCATCATACAGGCCGCGTGGGCGTCGATCCTCACGCTCACCGGGACGTACGACCAGATATTCACCTACGTCATATTCGCATCGTGGATATTCTACGCCCTCGGTGCGGCGGGAATATTCATCATGAGGCGGAAGATGCCCGGTGCTTCCTCCCCCTACAGGGTGCCCGGTTACCCAGTGGTGCCGCTCCTCTTCGTCGGCGTGGCGACATGGTTCGTCATCAACACGCTCGTCAAGCAGTCCTCCGATTCGTTCGTCGGGCTACTCCTCCTCATCGCCGGGCTCCCCTTCTACGCCTACTGGAAGAAGACTGCCGCAGCCGCCACGTGATTTCATTCGTCGCAAAGAAATCCGCTGCTGCCGCTACTTGAACTCTTCCGTTACAGGCACCACGCTGATCTTCTCCTGAGCGATCTTCACGGGGAAGACGGCGATCTCCCTGTCTTCCGCGATGATCGCGTCCGGTTTCTTTGTCCGGTACGTTATCGGGCTCGGGAGGTCGGAAACGAGCTCGTCCCGAAATGCCTTCGCGTCCTTCGCGACGATTGCAATCGACATGTCCCCGTAGTGGAGATGCTTCCGGATGGCCGCGTTCACGTCGTTGAGCGTGAGCGTCCCCATCATCGAGCGGAATTTCGCCAGGTGGCTTCCGGCGATCCCGTAGAAGCGGTCGTCGAGCGCGTACCCGAGCCGGGCCATCGTCGTCGGCGCATAGTTGAGGACGTATTTCTTCAGAAAGCTCCGCGTCAGCGCGAACTGCTCCTTCGTCAGCCCGTGCTCCACGAGGTGCTCGTATTCACGGAGAGCAGCCCGCAACGCGAAGTGGCCGGCCTCGGCCGGCACAGGACGGATCCAGATTTCGAATATCTGCTGGCGCCGGCAGACATTCTGCGGCGGCACTGTGCGCCTCCCACCCCCGGGGAAATTCTCGATGTATGAATAGTCGCCATAATTGAGCCCCCGCTCCTCACGGATCACCTGGTAGAGGTGGCTGCTGGAGTTCCTGTGCTCGCCCAGCCAGGAGTTCGCAATCGCCAGGGCGTACCAATCCTTCGTCCCGCGCAGGATGTCGATCGGGACGCCCATGCTGATGGCCGTGGCGGGAGCATCCTTCTGGACGATCGTTGCCCGGAAACCGCTGAGCGCCGCGGGCTTCGGCGGAGGCACGGCGGCGGGCTTCCCCGCGGGGAGTTTCGCCAGGTCGCGCTGCAGGCGTGCGAGCAGCGCAGCATCGTACCCGCCCCCCAGCCCGATGACGACGTTGTCCTTCGTGTAGTATGTCCGGTAGAACGCACGGACGTCATCCAGCGTGATGCTCTTCACCCCCGAGACCAGCCCGTCGGTGATGTGGCCGTAGGGCGTGCCGGCAAATATATCGTCGTACAGGACGGCCTTCCCGAGCTCCTCATCGCTCGAATAGCGGAGCGTGTTTTCCACGTAGTTGAGCGTGAGGCTCTTGATCCGGTCGAGATCATCCTGCGTGAACGCCGGGGAGGTAATCGCGTCAAGGAAGAGCGGATAGTAATCCCCGAGGTTGTCCCGGTGAACGCGGCCGTAGATCACGGTCATCTCCGTTGAAACGCTCGCGTCGTAGGACGCCGCGAGGGGGTAGAGGAGGTCCAGGATCTGTTCGTAGCTGTGCGCCCGGGTCGATGCATCTGTGAGCATCGATGCCGTGACCGCCGCCAGCCCCTCCTTCCCCGCGGGATCGTTCTGGGAGCCGGTCTTGAACCAGATCCGGAAGCAGATTGTCGGGTCGTTCTTCACCGGGAGCAGGACAGTGTTGTCGGTCTTCACGCTTGCCTCTCCGAGAGTCATGAGACTGAACGCGGCCGCGATGACCGCCGGGATGCAGCGGGTGGTTTTCATTGCGCCACCCCCTTCAGGACGACGGTCGTGCGTCGGGCGGGCACGAAATACTTGTTCGCCGCGTGCATGACGTCGCCGGGCGTGATCTTCGCCAGCGTCGTGTAGTAGGCGTCGATCGCATCAATCCCCCCCGTGATGGCAACGACCTGCGCCAGGTGCGCCGCGACGCGGTCGGGCGTATCGAGCGCCATCAGGAACTCGTAGCGGCTCCGTTTCTTGACGCCGGCCAGCCTTTGCGCGTCGACCGGGGTCGACTGGAACTGCGCGATGGTCTTCTCGATCTCCCCCCGGATCGGAGCGATGTCGTCGTCCTTCTTGATCCGCGCAACGATCTCAAAGAGGGGCATATCGCGGTTGAAGGGAATGCTCGCGGAGAGGGCGTCAACCCGCTGCTCCTTGATGTACAGCCTCTTGTAGAGCTCGCTCGTGCTCCCGAATGCAAGCTCGCCGAAGACCCCCGCGGCGACAAAATCGGTACTGGCGGGGTCGAACGCGTCCCCCTTGTAGCCCATGTCCAGGATCGGCAGTGTCTTGCCGGGGTACGACACGTCGCCCGTGCGCTCGGCGGTCTGCGGGGGCTCAGGCTTCACGTCCGCAGGCTGATAACCCTTCTGCCACGGTCCGTAGTATTGCTTTACGAGCTTCATCACGGCATCAGGCTTTATGTCGCCGACGATCAGTATCACGACGTTCTCCGGGCGATAGAAGCGTTTAAAGAACCCCAGGCTGTAGTCATACCCTTCCGGCATCGCCTTGATGTCGCGCTCAAACCCGATCGTGGTATGCTTGTACGTATGGGCGTCGAAGGCGACGTCACGGATCTTCTCGTCCAGCATCTCGAACGGATTGGTCACCCCCTTGCGGTACTCTCCGTAGATCGCGCCGGATTCCGTCTGGAATGCGGGGAGATCGTAGCTCAGGTTCTGGAACCTGTCGCTTTCGATTTCGATCACCTTCGGCAGGTCCTCCGCCGCAAAGTCCAGGTGAAATGCCGTGATATCGTCCGACGTGTAGGCGTTCGCGCTCGCGCCGATGGAGGTAACGATGCTGTCGTACACCGAACCCGGATACTTCTTCGTCCCGCGGAACATCATGTGTTCGAAGAAGTGGGCGTAGCCCGACCTGCCGGGCTCGATTTCGTCGCGGCTCCCCGTCCTGACGACAGAGTAGTACGCCACGAGCCCGGGCGCGTCCATCGGGATCATGATCACCTTCAACCCGTTCGGGAGAACGGCGGTGGTGACCTTATAGGGGAAGATCGCGTCAGACATGGCCGGCGCGGAGAAGAAGGCGAGCAGAGAAAGCAGGCAAAGGCCTGCCAGGAGAGGTTTCATGAGGGGACTCCGGATGGTGATTCACAATCCTTCGCTGAAGCGGTCCATGAAGGCGATTTCCTGGGAGGTGAGGCTCCCGACTCCCTGCGTGGCGATCTTCATGCGTATCCTATCGAGCTCCTCCCGGTTGACGACGTGGAGCTTCTCCCTGTCGATTTTTGCCCAGCGCTCGGCGGCGCCCCGGGCGACCGGGATCGGGGCAGCCTCCGCCATCAGTTGCGCCCTGTGTATGCGGCGGTCGACAAGCTTGAGGTAGAGGTAGGCGCCCACGAAACCGCCCAGATGCGCGAAGTGGGCAATCCCCCCGGCATCCTCAAGGCCGCCGAACAAGGAAATTGCAGTGAACGCGACGACAAGCCAGCGGGCCTCGATCGGTATGATCCCCCAGATGAATATCCTCTCCCGGGGCCAGAAATAGGCGAACGCGAAGAGTACGCCGTAGATCGCGCCCGATGCTCCCACGATCCTGACGTACGGCGTGAAGAAGAACGAGAGGATCCCCCCCATGAACCCGCTGATGAAATAGAGAAGAAGATACCGCGTCCCGCCGAGCTCGAGCTCGACACGGGGGCCGAAGAAGAAGAGCGCCAGCATGTTGAAGAAGATGTGGCCGAGGCTGGCATGCATGAACATGTACGTCACGATCGTCCAGGGCTGCACGAACATGTACGCGGGAATCAGCGACATCGCGTTCTCCAGCCCCGGCGCAGCATAGGTCAGGATGAAGATCGCGGCGTTCACGATGATCAACCGCATCGTCCAGCTATTCATGCGTAGCGCCCGTATGTGTGAACCGTGTCGTACATCGCCGCGACGTTCTCCACCGGCGAATTATCCTGCAACATGTGCGTGGGAGAAAACGCGTACCCCCCTCCCGGCATCATCACTTCCAGCATGTCACGTATCTCGCGGATAACGTCGGCGACTCCGCCGGTGACGACGCTCCCCGCCGTGGAGACGCACCCGTGAAACGCAAGCCGGTCTCCGTACCGATCTTTAAGGTACGCGGGGGCCATATCCTCGGCCTCAGGCTGGAGCGTGTCCACGGCCGTAATACCCATCTCGATAAAGTCGTCGAATGCCCAGCTGCTCGACCCGCAGGAGTGGATCATGACCGGAACGCCGAAACTCCTCGCCAGGTCCACGAACTTCTGGTGGCGGGGCCGGATGTGCTTCCGGAACAGGGGTAGGCTCACCATGGGTCCCCGCTGCGTGCCGAGATCCTCCCCCAGCCACATGAGGTCGAGCTTCCCCTTCGCCTTCTCGAGCATCCGCCCGTAGACCTCGAGCTGGACGTCGTTCTTCCTGTCCATGAAGAGGAGCGCGGCAGGATTGTCCGTCACGAGGTCAAGGAGCGTCTGCTCCATCGTCCGGATCATCCCCGCCGTGTTGATCATGTCACCCGCCCCCGGGTTCCCTATGAGCAGGCAGTAATCTTTCATCCGCTCGCACCGGTCGAGGGCCCCCGCATAATCGAAGTCGTCCGCGGAGGGCATCGGCCAGCGGGCCACCGCTTCCGCATCCGCGTCCTTCAGGGGAAAATCGCAGTAGTCCCAGTAGCCTCCCGTATCGTGCTCCACCCAGCGCGTGCGGATTCCCCAGATGTCGATCTTCCGCCCGGGCAACGGGGGATGGAGCGGGGGACCGACATACTCAGGGATAACCTCAAAAAAGTCGATTCCCAGCTTCCGACGGAGCCCTTCGTCGTCACCCGCGCGGAGCCCGTAGTGCTTCTTCAGACGGCCGTCGATGCCGGGATTGGCAAGATAATCGATCGGAACGCGGTCGGGAATTTCGTGCGAAAACGCTCTGAGAACGCGTTCTTTTGACGTCATCGAGGAAAATCTGGTTACGGAGAGAAGATACTGGATTTCGGGGGAAGATACAAAAAGGGGGCACCCGCTGTGCGGGCACCCCCATGGAAGAAGGGTAAAACTACTCGGCGGCGAGCCCGCTCGCGGAGGCGGGGAGACCGCCGATCGTGCCGATGGGAGTGAGTGCGCCGCCGGAAATACCGATCGCGAATGAGGAAATCGAGGTCCCTCCGGCGTTCAGGGCGTAAAGGAACCGCGACCCGCGGCTGAGCGCCATGTCTATCGGGGATGGCCCGCTCGTCGCCGTCACGCCCCCGTCGCCGAAGAGCTTCAGCGAACCGTCGGCCGCGACGGAGTATCCTGAAATGTCACCGCTCACGGCGTTCGTCGTGTACGCGAACTTTCCGTTGCCGGTAATCGCCACCCAGCAGGCCGCTGTCTGATGATCGGCGACAGGGCCGGTGATGAGGCCGAGCGCACCCCCCGTCGACACCGTGTAGGACGTCAGCGACGACATCCCGCTCACTTTCCCCGCGGCGTTAGAGACGACGAGCTGCCCGCGGGAAGTGAACTCAAAACCGAACGGCGTTGTCCCGGTCGAGCTTTGAACGTCCGGCGCACTCGCCTTGCCCCCCGGCCCGACGACGTACGTGTCGATATTGTTCGTGTTCTTTTCAGTCACTACGAGTACCGTGCCGGTTGGATTGAACTCCACCTGTGCGGGCCCGGTGCCGCTGCCGCTGAGGGGCTGCGTGGATCCGCTGATGCGGACGAGATGGCCGGAGCGTGCGCCTTTGAACCCCGTGATATTTCCCGGGTCACCAGAGTTCAGAACATAGAGGAGATCGTCATGCACGGTGAGACTGATCGGCTCCAGACCCCCCGAAGAGACGCGCGCGACGCCGTGGAACCCCCCGTCGACACGCACGACAGAGATCTCATTGCTCCCGGCGTCGACTGCGAAGAGAATGTCCCCCCTGCGCACGATTGACCCCTGGCTCCCGAGTCCGCTCCCGAGCCCCTTCCCTCCAGTCGGGTAGCTCCCTCCCCACGAAAGCGAGCCATTGCGGTCCCTGGTAAACAGGAGTATGCTATTGCCGGACGACTCATTCGAGAGCGTAAACACTGCGCCGCTCCTATCTTCCGGCAACCGATCGTCCATCCTGTTGACCGATGAAGCCGTCACCCCCAACGCTCCGGCCGTCGTGGGCGCCGGGCCGGCGCCAGGGCCTGTAATGCGGTCCGGCGTCATATGATCCTGGCATCCGGAACTCCACACCGCGGTTATGAACGCGGCGGCCACTGCAAGCGATTTCCCACTCATCGCGTCTCCTCCCTGCTATTGTACGTTCGACGTGCGGCGGTCCCCCCGACAGCCGTCGAGGAACGTACAAAGCGGGGGTCACGAATCTATCACGGGAAGATCACTTCTCCGTCAACAGTTGCTCGATCATCTGTTCCGTTTCGTCATATGCGCCCTCGCCGATAAGGAGGGCGCTATCGCCAGGGCGAGAAGCAGAAACGGGAGGAGGCGTTTCCGCCCCCTCCCGTTCTGCCGGCTCATGCGCGCCAGGGGCGGCTTCATTTTCCCTCCCCGGACGCGGGGATGAACTTCAGCGACGCGGAGTTCATGCAATAGCGGAGCCCTGTCGGCTTCGGGCCGTCGTCAAAGACATGCCCGAGGTGCGCCCCGCAGCGGGCGCAGACGACTTCGGTCCGCGACATGAAGAGGCTGTTGTCCGTTTCCTCGCGGACGTTTTCCTTCGCGACAGGCCTGTAAAAGCTCGGCCAGCCCGTTCCCGATTCGAACTTCGTATCGGACGTGAAGAGATCGGTGCCGCAGCAGATGCACCGGTAGACACCATCTTTGTGATTGTCCCAGTATTCGCCGGTGAATGCACGCTCCGTCCCTTTCTTGCGCGTCACTTCGAACTGGAGGGGAGTGAGCTGCTTCTTCCACTCGGCATCTTCCTTCGCTACTGTCGGTTCCATGACATATCCTTTCTGTTCAATCGAATAAAGCTTGATGTCGTTGCCCCCCGCAAGCGCGAGCGGGGCAAGTGCAAGAGTCGTAAGCACGACGGCGAGCACGAATGCACGGAAGTTCATTGCTCTCCCCTCCGTTCCTTTTCAAAGTACTGCTGGTGGTAGTTCTCCGCCTTCCAGAACGTCGAGGCCGGGATGATCTCTGTGACGATCGGCCCCCTGTAGCGTCCGCTTGACTCCAGGTTCGCCTTGAACGATTCTGCTTCCTGTTTCTGCTCCGGCGAATTGTAGAATATCACGGACCGGTACTGCGTCCCGACGTCCGGCCCCTGCCGGTCCACGGTCGTGGGGTCATGGAGCGCGAAGAACGCCTCCAGGAGCTGCCGGTAGGAGATCTTCGCCGGATCATACGTCACGCGGACTGTCTCCGCGTGCCCTGTGCGGTCCGTGCAGACGTCCTTGTAGCTGGGATGGGCAAAATGTCCCCCCTCGTACCCGACTTCCGTCGCAACGACCCCCTCCACTCCCCGGAACGCATCCTCCACGTGCCAGAAACACCCCGCGGCGAATGACGCATTCGCCGTCTGCTTCCCGGACATGTCGCTTCCGAGCGTGCTCGCACGATGGTCTCCCCCGCCTGCGCACGCGATCGTGAAAAACCCCGTTGCCAGGAGGGCTATACCTGCCGCTGAACCCAGTTTCTGCTTCATATTGCACCTCGTTTTTCGCAAAGATACGAGCAGGGCGTCACGGAAGTATCACGCCGGAATCACTCTTCAGGTGGTTCTTCTCTCCGGGCAACACATGTTGACCCGCCCCGGTTCCCGGGGGATGAACCTCCAATTCACTTCACCTGCGCCTCTTCTCCTGTCCCCGTGATCGTTTTGTGATACCCGGGAGGTATATTGGATGACATTCTCAGGAGGAATTGGTATGTTCACCCCCGGTGTTCTCACCGGACATGCACAGGGAGGGAGAGTGGCGGACGGGCAGCGCCGCGTGTTGATCGTGGAAGACGACCGCGACATTGCACAGCTTGTCGAGCTACACCTGAGGGACCTCGGGTGCAGGTGCGACATTGCCCGCGACGGCGAGGCGGGGATGGCGAAGGCAACGTCCGGGGAATACGACCTGATCATACTGGACCTGATGCTACCCGGGATCGACGGGACGGAGATCTGCCGTGAGGTACGGGCGGGGAAGAACTACACACCGATCATGATGCTGACCGCAAGGTCAGAGGAGCTCGACCGGGTCCTCGGACTCGAACTCGGAGCGGACGACTACCTGACAAAGCCTTTCAGCATCCGCGAGTTCATCGCGCGCGTGAAAGCGATATTTCGCCGCGTGGGAGCGCTGAAGGAGGAGCAGGCGGAGGCGGGAGAAGCGAAGCTCTTATCGCGGGGCGCGCTCAAAATCGACCGCGAGAACAGGAAAGTGACGCTCGGGGGAAGGAAGATCGAACTGACGCCCAAGGAATACGACCTCCTCGTGCTCTTCGCCGCGCACCCCGGGCGGACGTATACGCGCGAACAGCTCCTCAATACGGTCTGGGGACCACAGTTTGAGGGATACGATCACACGGTCAACTCGCACATCAACCGGCTGCGCGCAAAGATCGAGGAGGACGTGACGCACCCGCAGTACATACGCACGTCGTGGGGAGTGGGATACCGGTTTGCGGACGGAGACGAGCTGCCGGAATCGCCATGAGCGCACCCCCGTCGCAATCAGCGTTCACCCTGTTCAGGAGCCTCTACTGGCGGCTCGCCGCGGTATTCCTCCTCCTGCTCGCGGTCCTCGCGCTGGTCTACGTCTACGTGACCGCGTATGCCGCGGAGATGTACTTTGAGGACGCCACGCAGCGTCTCAACGCGATGGTTGCGCCCTCCATCGCGCACAAGATCCGCCCCATTGTCAACGGTGTGATCGATCCGGCCGCGGTGCGGCGCCTGTTCGACGATGCAATGGTGATCAACCCCAGCGCCGAGGTCTATCTACTCGATACCGCGGGTACAATACTCTCGTATGCCGCGCCCGATAGCCTCATACGGAGGAAGTCCGTTGCGCTGGAGCCAGTCCTGTCGTTCATACACGGGACTGCAACCCTTCCCATCACGGGAGACAACCCACGGAGCACTACGGGGCGAAAAGTGTTCTCTGCGGCACCGCTTGAAGAAGACCACGTTCTACGGGGTTATCTCTACGTCATCCTTGGAGGGGAAGAATTCGACTCCGTGGCGCGTATGCTCCTGGGGAGCTATGCGCTCAGGCTCGGGTTGCGGACGATGTGGCTCACGCTCGCCGGTGCCGCGGTGATCGGATTGGTGGCGTTCCGGTGGATCACGCGAAGCCTCCGGGACGCGATTACCGCCGCGCGGAGGTTCCAGAGCGGGGACCACGAGGCACGCATCCCCGTGACGTCTGCCCGTGAGGTGGGAGCGCTCGCCGTCGCGTTTAACGAAATGGCAGACACAATCGCCGCACAGATCGACCAGATCCGGACGATGGATAACCTGCGCCGGAACCTGGTCGCAAACGTCTCGCACGATCTCCGGACTCCGCTCGTGTCGATTCACGGCTACATCGAGACGATACTCATGAAGGAGGAATCTCTTCCGGCAGAAGATCGCACCAGGTACCTGCGAACGGTGCTCCAGAGCACCGAGAGGCTGAAGAAGCTCGTCGACGAGCTGTTCGAGCTCTCACGGCTGGAAGCAAGCGACAGCAGCCCCCGCCCGGAGGAGTTCCCCATTGCCGAGCTGGTGCAGGATGTGGTGCAGAAGCAATTGATACTGGCGGAAAGGCGCGGCGTGAAGATCGCGACGGACGTGCCGCGCGATCTCCCGTTCGTCTATGCGGATATCGCATTGATGGAACGCGTGTTCCAGAACCTGCTCGACAACGCCATCAAGTTCACTCCCCGGGGCGGGACAATCACGATCACGCTTGCCCCGGCGGGAGGAGACGTCAATGTCACGGTCGCCGATACGGGGGAAGGAATACCGCGCGATGAGCTCCCCCATGTCTTCGAGCGCTTTCGGAGGGGGAGGCACCCCGAGGACGACCAGTCAGCGGGCGCCGGACTCGGTCTCGCAATCGTGAAGAAGATCCTCGACAAGCAGGGTTTGACGATTGCCGTCTCGAGCACGCCGCGCGAAGGGACGGCGTTCTCGTTCCGGCTGCCGTCGCATGGCGCCGGAGCTCACGCTCTGCACGCATCCTGACATTCCTTTCTGCCTCCGGTCTGAGACTTCGTTGTGACAGTTTCGTGATGCACTCCTCGTTGTGCCGCGTATATTGGAGCATCCAAATCCGCCACATATACAACAACCGGAGGTGCATCGTGAACCGCATTGTCCCAGTTCTTATTCCGATCTTCTTCCTCGCAGTGACCTTCGCCGGCGCGCAGGACAAATCCGACATGAAGAGCCCGCAGATGGGCCAGCATTCGGGGATGATGAAGTCCGGCATGACGAAGGATTCAACGAAGGCGACGCAGGGGAAGATGATGAAGTCATCGAAGATGATGAAGAGCTCCAAGATGACAAAGAACGATATGATGGGGCCGAAGGGAAGCTCGATGAAGAACAGGAGCATGATGAAGAATAGCGGCATGATGAAAAAGGACGGAATGATGAAGAACGACACCCTCAAAACGAAGGGCGACATGATGAAGAAGAACGACTCGATGAGCAAGTAGTCAGTCTGCGCGAGATTTTGCCGTCCGTTTGAGATCCTGCCGCCGGCCCGCGTTCGCAATCGCGGGCCGGCTTTTGTATATTCTCCCCTGCTCACCGTCCTTTACATCCAGACCTCCCCATGAAACCCCTGATCGCGCTCATGATTGCCGCCGCATCACTCACTCACGCCTTGGCGGAAAAACACAGGTTTTATGTCGCACAGAATGGCAACGATCGCTGGTCGGGCACGCTCCCATCGCCCAACAGCACAAAGACCGACGGGCCTTTCGCCACGCCCGTCGGAGCGCGGAATGCGCTCCGCGGGCTGAGACAAAATGAGGCTTTCCCGGGAGGCGCGACAATTGAAATCCGGGGAGGTACGTACGGATTCGATGCATCGCTCAATCTCTCGGCAGATGATTCGGGATCAGCCTCATTCCCGATCGTCTGGAAGGCCTATAAGGATGAGCGAGTTACATTCAGCGGCGGAGTCCCCATAGGACGATTCACGAATGTGACCGACCCGGCGATTCTCGCCAGGTTGAGTCCTGCGGCGCGGGGCCACGTGGTTGCGACCGACCTCAGGGCGCAAGGGGTGACCGAATACGGCGAGATCACTCCAAAGGGGCCGCCGCCGATGGAGCTGTTCGTCAACGGAAAACGGATGACGATTGCGCGGTACCCAAATGAAGGATGGCTCCGGATCGCGGATGTGCCACAGACCGGGGACACTATGTACAACGGGGGACTCGAGCGGGAGAAACGTTTTAATGGTGTCCCCGCGGGGAGGCATTACGGGCGGATCACGTATGACGGGAACGAGCCGTCCCGCTGGGCCCCCGCGAACGACATCTACCTCCACGGCTACTGGACGTTCGACTGGAGCGATTCGTACCAGCGCGTCCAGTCGATCGATACGGTGAAGCACGAGATCACGCTGCGGCCTCCCCATCACTGGTACGGGTACACGAAAAACCAGCGTTACTACGTGATGAACGTGCTGGAAGAGCTGGACTCGCCCGGCGAATGGTATCTCGACAGGACTCACGGAATTCTCTACCTCTGGCCGCCGGAGGAGATTCGCGAGGCCGTCGTATCGATGCTCCGCGAGCCGTTCGTGACGCTCACCGATTGCCCCAACGTACGCGTGGAGGGGATATCATTCGAATATACGCGGGGCAGGGGGGTAGCCATCACGCGCGGGCACGACGATGTCGTCGCCCGATGTACATTCGCGGAAATGGGGGGAGAAGCTGTCTGGGTCGACGGTGGATTTCACGACGGCGTGATTTCATGCGACATGTACGACCTCGGCCTGGGTGCGATATTCCTCCGCGGCGGAGACCGGAAAACGCTCAGCCCGGGGGGCCACTACGCCGAGGATAACGACATCCACGACTTCAGCACATGGCTCCGCACGGGGCAATACGCGGTGATCTTCGAGGGCGTCGGCCAGCGTATGTCGCATAACCTGATATACAACTCACCGTTCGAGGGAGTGACGTTCAGGGGAAACGACATGCTGATCGAGTACAATGAATTCCACGATCTGATGAAGGAGACCGGCGATGCGGGGGCAATACACGTGGGGCGGGACTGGACCTGGCAGGGGAACGTGATCCGCTACAACTATTTCCATGACCTGAAGGGGCCGGGTCTCCACGGCGTGATGGGGGTCTACCTCGACGACTGGGCGAGCGGGTTCACCGTCACCGGGAACCTCTTTTACCGGGCGGGTCGGGCGACGATGATCGGCGGGGGGAGATTCAATAGCGTGACTGAAAACGTCTACGTCGAGTGCAGCCCGTCGGTCCATGTTGATGCACGAGGGCTCGGGTGGGCGTCATACTACTTCGACGGAACGACGAATGAGCTGTTCGCCGAAATGGACAGCATGCACTACAACCGGCCGCCCTACAGCACGCGGTACCCGGGACTCCTCAAGATGGAAGACAGCACTCCCGCTGTTCCAAAGTACAACACGATTGAAAGGAACATGTCGTACGGCGGCCGGTGGATGGACGTGTATGACTACCTCGCGTTCGATCTCTCTGTCGTGACTATACGGGACAATCTGATCGGCGATCCCATTCTTCTCAGGCGGAGGAAGGACGGGGAAAAGGGATGGGATCCTTACTATCTCGACATCGACATGAAAGAAGGGTTCGTCGCGTTGCCAAACGGGGACCCGGGCGCGGCAAGGACGTTCTCGGGAAACGTCATCGTCAACGGGAACCCGGGTGTGCGTGATCCTGCAAAGGGTGACTTCTCGCTTGTCGAAGGCTCGGTCGCTGCGCGGCTCGGGTTCAAACCTGTGCCTACAGGCGAGATGGGGCTAAGGAGAGAACGGTAGCGGTTGCCGGGTGATGTTTTATGGAAGGTCTGATCGAACGTCGATCGAAAATGCGTAGACAGAATACCATGGTATGACGGCGCCCTGAAGCGCCAGCCCTAGTCCCAGAGGCCGGAATGGCAATCGGACACCGGCACCATAGCGGATATGGGCGCCCCTGTCACTGCTCAAGAATAGTCCACCGGCACGCAATGACACGATCTCGTCGATCGTGAACTCCATGCCGAACCCTGCCGCGTCGTCCGCCGCCGTCGACTGATCGCTCCGATACTCGCCGCAGAACACAGCCTGAAACGGTGAGACATCCCCATCCCCCCGTGGAACTACCCTGAGCGCATAGGAAAGCCCTGCCCGAAAGTACTGGGGGAACTCGTGAATGTCGTACTCGGCCATGTCGAAGGGTAGTAGGCCTGTGGTCGTACCCGAGCCGATGTTCTGATACGAGAAGCCGATCGTTATTGAATCCTCGATCACATCCTGCGGGTGGAATCGCTGAAACGTATACATCAACCCGAAGTCGTAAATGAACGGGCTCGTGGAGACGGACGACATGGGGTAACCGATCGTGGGGTAGACGGAGAGTCCATGGGAACTGTAGTACTTTACCGCTCCCCCTATTGAAAACCCCCTCCCCAGGGCTACGGCGTATCCGACTCCGATATCGTAGTCGTATGTGCTCATCGGAGCGGGGCCGCTGCCGTACACTGTAATTGGCAAGTCGCCGTAGGAGTCCCTGTTGTATTGCGCGGCAAAGACGCCAATCGGCGTCCCCGTTACGACATTAAATGACCGGAGGATCGGCTTAGATTCACTGGCCAGGCTTCGCTGAGAGTACGAAGCGCGTATGCCGCTCAATCCCGCCAGGCCCGCCGGATTGTAAAGGAGCCCCGACGGATTCGACGGGAGAGCGGCAAAAGATTCGCCCATCGCGAAGCTCCTGGCGTCAGCCGGGATGATGAACGGAAAAATATTGAAACCCTCCTGCGAGAGGCCGCACTGAGTGGTCACCAGGATCAGCAAAGCCATCGTTTGACATCTTCGTTTCAAGACGGTTCCTCCTGAAGCCGCGAGCCATCACCAGGGAACGCCTGTGTATTGAACTTCCAACGTGAAGAGCGGATACGATCCAGTACGGACCACCACCTGATCAAAGTATCCCTGCGCGTTGGTTTGCAGGGGGGAGATCTCACGATATGCCTCATTCACAGAATTGGTATCAGTTTTGCGGGAGTGCCGGCAAAAAACACTCATGCCTCCCCAATCCCATCGGATCGAGGAGGCATGTGAGAAAGACCCTATCTACTGCTTCAAGCTACAAATTCTCCTCTTTGATCGCCACTGCCGCGGCAACAAAGGCGGTTTTCAGTGCAACCGCCGCGCGAAAACCTGTCAAGTCCCGCGGTTGCTTAATGCGGGATCGCGTGAGTCGCTCTGCGGTCACCCGGGTCTCGGCCCTCCGGGCCGCCCGCCTCTCCGCCCTCCCCTTCTGCGGGGTCGCCCGCCGCGGGGGCGTGAGCCGTCATGCGGGGGCCTGCGATGTTCTCTCACCGGCATGGGTCCCGGTGTCGGGGGAGATTCAAGCAGGTCCGGGCCAGGCGTGATCGCGCGGAGCGACCTGCCGATGAACGATTCAATCGCTGGAATCTCGTACGCCTCAGTCTCGGTGGCAAAGCTCACCGATGTTCCGGTTGCACCGGCCCTGCCGGTTCGGCCGATGCGGTGAACGTAGTCCTGCGGATCCATCGGCAGCGTGTAGTTCACCACGTGGCTCACCCCCTCGATATGGAGGCCCCGGGCGGCGACGTCGGTCGCCACGAGCGCCACGAAATTCCCTTCCCTGAACCCTTCCAGCGTCTTGACGCGCTGCTCCTGCGAGACGTCCCCCGAGAGGAGCCCGCAGCTGATCCCGTGCGCGGCGAGCCTGTCCTTGAGCGTCTGCGTCTCGTCGCGCCGGTTACCGAACACCATGACGCGCTCGAGGTTGAACTTGGTGATGAGATTGTAGAGGAGCGTGAACTTCTCGTCGTTCGTGATGATGTACACCACCTGGTCGATCGCGGCAAGCGTGACCTCCTGCGGGGGCGTGACGTCCACGTGCACGGGGTCGCGGGTCCACGCGGCGGCGAGTCGGTTCACCTCCGGGGTCAGCGTGGCGCTGAAGAACATCGTCTGCCGCTTTCCCTTCATCGGCGTGCTCTCGATGATTCGCCGGACGTCGGGGATGAACCCCATGTCCAGCATCCGGTCCGCCTCGTCGATCACGAGTATCTCCACGCGCCCGAGATCGATGTCACCCTTCCGCTTGAAGTCGAGGAGCCTCCCGGGAGTCGCGGCGACGATGTCGATGGATCCTTCGCCAAGCATCCTCTTCTGCTTCATGTAGTCCATGCCCCCGAAGACCGCCATCGTCTTCGCGCGCATGTACTTGCCCAGCCCCCGGGCGTCTTTCTCGATCTGGAGGACCAGCTCTCGCGTCGGCGCGAGTATGAGCGCCCGCGGCGTTCCCTTTTTGCGGGGTTCCGGCGCGGGGTTGTGGGAGAAATGCGTGAGGATAGTGATCAGGAACGCGGCGGTTTTCCCCGTTCCCGTCTGCGCCCTCCCGGTCGCGTCGGTACCCGCAAGCGTCGTCTTGAGTATGCCCGCCTGGATCGGCGTACAGTAGTGGAACCCCAGGTCGTAGATTGCGTGCATCAGATCGACGGGGAGGTCGAGATCGTGGAATCTCACCTTTCCTTCTTCCGGCGTGACGTGGAAGACCGAGGGATCCCAGCGTCGAGCCGGGGGCGTTTCAGCCGCCGGGGCCGGACCGGGACGGGGTCCCCTGGGGGGGCGCTGCGGCTGCGGTCGACCCTGCGGCTGTGGCCGCCCCTGCTGCTGCGGCCGCCCCTGCTGTTCGCGGCTTGCCTGGCCCGTGCGACGCCGATGATCCCGCTCTCTCTGTGGCGGCGCGGGGTGAAGCTGTCCTGTACGCGGGGCGGGCCCGGTGATGGAAGGCGGGCTCGATAGCCCTCCGAGGTTCTTGAACCAGTCGGTGACCTTCTTGAAGAACGACATTGCCAATGATGACTCGCTTTCTGGAATTATTGAGTGGCTTCGAGCATGAGCTCGGCGATATCCTTTACCGCGACCTTCTCCGCGGCGGCGCGTTCCTTCACGCCGTCCGTGAGCATCGTCATGCAGAACGGGCAGCCGGTCCCGATCACTGACGCTCCGGTCGCAAGCGCCTCGTCCGTACGTTCGAGGTTGACGCGTTTTCCTTCCTTCTCCTCCATCCACATGCGGCCGCCGCCGGCGCCGCAGCAGAAGCTCCTGTCTCGCGAGCGCCGGAACTCGACGCGCGTCCCGAGGCCGTCCAGTATGTCGCGCGGCGCGTCATAAACGTCATTGTACCGACCGAGGTAGCACGGGTCATGAAACGCCAGCCGGCTGTCCGCCCGGGTGCGGAGCGAGAGCTTTCCCGAGTCGATCAGCCCCTGGAGGAACGTCGTGTGATGCACCACCTCGTAGTCTCCGCCGAACTGCTTGTATTCTTTCCCGAGCGACTGGAGGCAGTGCGGGCACGTGGTCACGATCTTCTTCACGCCGTACCTGTTCAGCGTGGCGACGTTTTCCGTGATCAGCGTCTGGGCCAGGTACTCGTTCCCCATGCGGCGGGCCGCGTCGCCGTTGCACTTCTCTTCGGTGCCCAGGATCGCGAAATTCACGCCGGCCTTCTGCAGGAGCCGTGCGAACGCCTGGCTCACCTTCCTGTAGCGGGCGTCGTACGCTCCCGCACAGCCGACCCAGAAGAGGACGTCGGCCTTCCCCACGTCGGCCAGTCGCGGGATATCCATCCCCTCCGCCCAGTCGGCTCGCGTCGAGTGAGAAAAGGCCCACGGCGTGAAATTCCTCTCCAGGTTATCGAAGGCGGGCTTGAGCTCGTCCGGGAATCGCGACTCGTTCAGGACGAGCCCCCGGCGGAGATCGACGATCGTGTCGACATGTTCGATCATGACGGGGCATTCCTGCACGCATGCCATGCACGTGGTGCACGCCCAGAGCTCCTGCTCCGTGAGGAAATTGTCGAGGAGTTGGTGTCCGAGAAGTTCCGGCGAAGGCTGTGCGGCTCCCGCGCCCCGGCGCTGCGCCTCCAGCAACGGCGCCTTCTCCATCGTCCTCGCGCGCAGGTCGACCATGACCTTCTTGGGATTCAGGAGTTTCCCCGTCGTGTTGGCCGGACACACTGACGTGCAGCGGCCGCACTCTGTGCACGTGTACCCGTTCAGGAGCTGCTTCCAGGTGAAGTCCTCGATATCCGTGGCGCCGTACTTCGTGAGCGTCTCGTCGGCGAGATTGATCGGCGAGAGCGCGCCGCGGGGCGCGAGCGACGAGAGATAGACGTTCGGTATCGACGTGAGGACGTGCAGGTGCTTTGAATACGGCAGGTAATTCAGGAATGCCAGCACCGCGATCATGTGTCCCCAGAAGAACGCGAGGAACCATGCGTGAGCCTCATCCGGGGCGAACATGCCGGAGAGCGACGAGGCGATGAAGTGCGAACCTCCAGGAACGCCGGATGCGATGCGCGCGGCGTTCTGCCCGAACATCGTCACCATCACGACCAGGATGAGCGAGAGGATCAGGATCGCGTCCCACCTCGCGTGCCCCGTCACGCGGAGCCTGGGAGGGGGAGCCAGGAGGCGACGGAGGATCGATACGACCACCGACGCGACGACGAGCGCGCCGAAGATATCGATGAGCGCCTGGAGCGGTCCGTAGAGCGGTCCGAGGAAGGCGAACGAGAATCCGGGAACCAGCCCCTCGCCGATCGATTCGAGCACGGAAGAGAGGAGCACCACGAATCCCCAGAAGATCAGAAAGTGCAGGATTCCGGCCAGCGGCTCGCGAAGGAGCTTCGACTGCCCGAACGCCACGCTGGCGACCCGCGCGAGGCGTCTTCCGGGCTGGCCGAATCGGTCATCCTTCTTCCCGAGACGGAGATAGCCGATCAGGCGCGCTGCACTGCGGGCAAAGAACGCAAGGGCGGCAATGAAGACAACTGCGAAGAGGATTGCATTCAGGGTCATACAACATTCCTTCAGCGGAGTGCGAGAGCCGGGAGACGGCGGGCCAGTGACGACAACGCGGATGACAACGTCAATCGATCAGGAGCTCCCCCTCGACGACCGTGACAGCCCTGCCGCCGATCTGGACCGCGCTCACCTGTGACCCCTGCACCGTCAGGCGGATCATGACGCGGCCTTTCCGCCCGATGACATCCCCCTGCTCGCCGATGATGATGACGCTGTTGCCGACGGGGGTGACTTCTCCCCGCTCGAAGAGATACGCTCCGAGGGGACCGTTGGCGGAGCCGGTGACGGGATCCTCGTTAATCCCCATGGTCGGCGCAAAGAAGCGGGAATGGACGTGAGAGCCCTTGTCCACGGTCTCCGTGGTGAAGACGCACAGTCCGCTCAGGTTGCGATTGCTGAGGAACTGCGACATCGCGAAGAAGTTCGGCTTCATCGAGAAGATCGTGTGGAGCCGCCTGATGGGAACGTAGAGGTAATTCGCCACCACGATCGGCATCCTGTTCTCGAATTCCTCCAGCGTGATGTTCAGGATGCGCATGATGTCGAGCTTGTACTGTCCCGCGCGCGTGAATTCCGGGAGCGTGAGCCCGAACAGCACGTCCGTCTCGTCGCGCGTCTTGGTCACATCCACCGGCAGGATCCCCGACTTGGTCTCGAGGTTGAATGAATAGGAGCCGGGGTTCTCCATGCCGTACATGTTATCTTCGGCAAGGGCGTGGAAGCTCGCAACGGTCGCGTGCCCGCAGAGCGCCACCTCCACCGTGGGCGTGAACCAGCGGATGCGAAGATCCGCCCCGGGGACTCCCGGGGGAAGAATGAACGCGGTCTCGGGGACGGACATCTCCCGCGCGATCATCTGCATCTGGCGGTCTGTGAGACCTTCCGCTTTCAATACGACGCCGGCGGGGTTCCCCGTCAGCGGCGTCTCGGTAAAGGCGTCAACCTGTTTTACGCTGATTTTCATCCGTTCACAATCACCTGATTACTTCCCGCGGAGCGGGATGGCGGTAAGCGTTTTTCCTCCGCGCACGAACAGGAGCAATCCTTCCATGAGGAGGAATGCGCCGAAGCGCGGAACGGCAACCGCTGGATCGAGCGTCGTCCCGTGCACAGTGGCGCCTCCGGTTCGCTCCACCACGCGGAGTTCCTGCCGGTACGGCCGCTGCGCGTCTCGCGGGCGGGGCTCGTGACTGAAATACGACACTATCACGTACAATTCATCGCCGGCAAATTCCACCGGAAATCCCTCAGCCGCAGAGGCCGCAACCCGCGCAGCAAGCTCTGCATCCGGACCGCTCTCCCCGCCTGAGAGCACACGGGGGAATGTGACTCCGGGAGTTTCATCCTCTCCCGACGGCACGCGCCGCGCGGCCTCCTCTCCCCGGCCAATTTCCTCCCCGTCGCCTCCCGCCCGGTGTTCGAGAGAGAGGACGATCGGCCCGCCAAGGGCTTCGCTCGAAGCATACACGTTCCCCTCCGCCGCCGAGAGAAACGTCACGTCTGCATTCTTCCAGAGAACCTGACCCGTGACGCAGTCTACCGCAGTGATCCCCTTTCTGCCGGGAAGATCGGGTGTCGCATACCCGTGGAGGAAGAGAACGCCGCGATGAGCCGCTTCAATACCGGTCCACCATTGCTCACCGTAGCTCTTCCCTCTCCACAACATGCCGGAATGATTGACACAGAAGAATGAAGCGGTCTTTGTCTCGATATTTCGTTCTTCCCCCGCGAGCATGCCACCTGAGACGGGGATGAGGCGCCAGATAACACCCTGAGACTCAAATTCCCAGGTTGCGCCCAGTCTCTTTCGACCGAAAATCCGAGCCACGAGAACTTGATAATTCGCGAAAAAAGCCGAGGTTAAGATAGCGACTGGGGGACGGAACTTCAACCCCAATCGCTTATTTGTAGTATTCTTTGAGGTGGGGGAGCATATTTTGCATGGCGCGGCCCCTGTGGCTGAGTGTATTTTTGACTGACATCTCCATCTCTGCCAGGGTCTGCCTGTATCCGAGGGGGAGGAAAAGCGGATCGTAGCCAAAGCCCCCGTTTCCACGGGGTTTTTCGAGGATAGTCCCGCGGCAGATCCCCTCTACCGTGACGGGGTCCCTGCCGGGGGCAACAAACGCGAGGACGCACCTGAAGCGGGCGGCCCGACGGCGTTCCGGGACCCCCTTCATCTCCCTGGTGAGCTTCGCAACATTATCGGCGTATGTCGCGTGCTCACCCGAGTAACGGGATGAATAGACACCCGGATCGCCGTTAAGATAGCCGACCTCGAGTCCGGTGTCGTCACCGAGAGAGGGAAGTCCAGTGGCGCGGGCAACGGCCTGAGCTTTCAGGAGGGCATTTCCTTCGAGCGTTTCCGCGTCCTCGACGATATGACCGACCTGCGGGTAGGCGTCGAGTGTCAGGACTTCGACGCCCTGGTCGACCAGGAGCGCGGAGATCTCCCGTGCTTTGTCGGGGTTGTGTGTGGCAATAACAAGCTGTTTCATAGGATGGACTAATGAACACGCGAGAGCAATGACTTGAGCTGCTTCCGCGCGGATTCTGCCACGGCGCCGGGGAGTATGGTTGTGTGCGCGCCGTCCCTGAGAACCCACGCCCCGTCGATCATGACGTAGCGGACATTCTCCGGTGTTCCCGAATAGACGATTGATGAGTACGGGTTCGAATCATCCGCCGGATTCCAGTAGCGCCCCAGGTCGAGCATCACGAGATCCGCCTTCTTCCCCTTCTCCACTGATCCCACCTCATTTTCGATCCCGAGGGCTCTCGCTCCTCCGAGCGTCGCCATGGAAAACACCGTTTCGGCGTTCATGGCGAGCGGCCCGTGTTCCGGCTTCTGCACAAGCGATGCGAGGCGCATCTCGTGGAAGATATCGAGCGAATTGTTGCACGGCGCGCCGTCAGCCCCGAGCGAGACCGTGATCCCGCTGGCAAGCATATGAGGCACGCGCGCGATTCCTGACCCGAGCTTCAGGTTCGACCCGGGGCAGTGGAGCACCTTGGCGTCTCTTTCCCTGAGGAGCGTAACCTCGGTGTCGCTCACCCAGATGCAGTGCGCGAGGCACGTGTTTGCACGGAGAATGCCGATCCTCTCGAAGAATCCGATATTGTCCGTGCCGCAGCGAGCGCGGACGGCGTCCATCTCTTTCCGGTTCTCCGCCGCATGCGTATGAAAGAGCATGCCCGGGAAGTTCGACGTCATCTCGTGCGCCTCTTTCAGGAGGCGGTCGGTACATGAAAGAACGAAACGCGGGGCCACCGCATACCTGATGCGCCCTGACGCATTCCCGTGCCATTCCTCCGCCTGTTTCAAGGCGGAACGAAGCGCGCCTTCGGTAGTCTCCCGGAGCGCGGGGTAGACGTCGTTCTCGTCCATGAGCGCCTTGCCGATGAACGCGCGGAGCCCCGTCTCCTCAACAGCCCCGGCGATCTCCTCCTCGTGGGCTACGCTCCCCATGTCCATGATCGTCGTGGTGCCGCAGCGGATCAGCTCCGCGATCCCGGTCAACGCTGAAGCGCGCATCGACGAGGCATCGTGCGCCGCCTCATACGGATAGATCTTCAGTCGGAGCCAGTCCAGCAATTCCAGGTCGTCGGCAAGACCGCGGAAGAGCGTCTGGCAGAGATGAACGTGCGTCTGGATGAACCCGGGGATGAGCGTGAGCGCCGGCGCATCCATGACGCGCCCCGCGAACGGGGGGAGTGCACCGAGCTCGCCGGCAGTGAGGACGGATTCTATCTGCGCACCGTTGACGACGACGCCCCCGCGCTTCAATATGCGGCGCCTGGCGTCCATCGTCACGACTGTACCCGCCTTGATGAGTGTTCGGGAGGAGGACTCGGGCATTATTGTCAGGAGCCGACCAGCGCGTCAATTGCCTGGTCGACGGTCTCGATTTCGATGATCTCAACGCCGCTGCGCCGCGCGAGGTT
>Ga0335081_10002553_pt1 | contig 28671 bp, 26 predicted proteins | sample Lox_Sample_35_FD_206713 | JGI IMG/M metagenome (GOLD analysis project Ga0335081, IMG submission 206713) | Soil microbial communities from Loxahatchee National Wildlife Refuge, Florida, United States - Lox_Sample_3.5 | ecosystem: Environmental > Terrestrial > Soil > Wetlands | place: USA...
GTCGGATCAGGGACCCCTTCCGGTTGTTGCCATGGGATTGGGATGGCAGATCGTCGGTCCGGGCACAGTGCGTGAGCAATTTTCAAAAGACGGCTCCACGGCAGGCTTCAATTCCTACATTGCCTTCTCCAGAATTCATCGGACCGGCTTCGTCATGCTTTGCAACAGCGCTAACGTTACTGCAGAACTGGTGCCTCAGATCTACAAACTGCTGCATGAGGATCAGGCGCCTGTGAACTCGGATGAATGAGAGGCGCCTGGGCAGCCAACGGGGTGAAAGGCCCGGACCGTTGAAGCATTGAACACGGTTGCCTGATTTGCCGTTTGTCTTTGGAGGTGCTCATGATGAGAAGAAGAACACGCTGGATGATTTCCCTTATTTTGATCTATATCCTGATGGTTGCTTGCGCGGCCTTACCGGCGGCACAGGCACAACCTTCCGCGGCCCCTGCCTCTGCAGCCCTGACGCCTGCGATCATCACTGCAACAGCGGAGGCGGCTTCGCCCGAACTCGCGGTCTCAACGGAGAGTTCTCCCTCTGCGCTCGTCAAGTCCGGAACTTATCTTGAGACCATCCAGAGCGGCGGCCAGGCCCGGGAATATATTATCCACATTCCAACCCCTTATGACGGCACGCAGGCCCTGCCCCTGGTCTTCGTGCTCCATGGCTTCGGAGGTTCAGATAAGGAGATCGCCCGGGCCACCGGGATGATCGCCAAGGCTGACCAGGAAGGCTTCTTCGCTGTCTTTCCCAACGGCACCGGCACGCCGGGCGGCTGGAACGATATCATCATCCCGCAGCCCGTGACCACCGCAGACGATCTCAGCTTTTTCCGCGACATGATCAACCGCTTCGAGCAGCGCCTGCGGGTGGACCCCAAACGAATCTATGCGGCCGGCCTGTCGAACGGCGGGTTCATGACCTACCAATTGGGAGCGGAGTTATCCGACCAACTCGCGGCAATCGCGGTGGTAGAGGGCAGCATCGGAACGCATGAGGCTGGTTCATCGTTGGTAATCCCCCAGCCTTCCGGCCCGCTGTCGGTGGTCATCTTCCACGGCGAAAAGGATACTACGGTACCTTACAACGGCGGCGTCAGCGCCGGACAGCTGCACTTGAATTATTTCTCGGTGGCGGACGCGCTGGCGTTCTGGAATAAGAACGACGGCTGTACCCAACCCCCCGTGAAGCAGACGCTGAAGGACGGAAATGTACTGACGGAGGACTTTTCGGGTTGCACGGAGGGGAGCGAGGTCCTATTATATACCGTGACAAACGGCGTCCATGAGTGGCCGACCCTTCAAGATCATGAGGCCTATTCCGCTACGGACGCCATCTGGAATTTCTTTAGCAAGCATCCCAAACCCTGAGCGAGGACTTACCCATATGAAAAAACGCTCCTGCCGCCCCACTCTTTTTGTTGCAGTTCTATTTCTTATCGCCACCGGTCTGGCGTGCGCTTCCCTGGCGCCCACGGCCGCGATGACGAGCGCACCGGTTCCCGGGCCGACCGCGACAGGGCTGCCCGCACCGACCCTCCTGCCGACCGCCGCGCCCGCGCAGACCGGCCAGCGCGTGACCTTCACGAGCGATGGTCTGAGCCTGGAAGGGTATCTGTACAAGCCTGCAGGCGACGGTCCATTCCCCGGCATTATCTGGAATCATGGAAGTGAAGACAGCTCTGATCAAATTTCGGAGTTTGAGGCGGTGGCGCAAATTTTCGTTCCTGCGGGTTACGTGGTTTTTGCCCCGGCCGGCCGCGGGCAGGGTGGATCGCAGGGCCAGTCCATTCAGGATCAGGTACAGCAGGAACAAAGTTCGAACGGTGCGGCGGCGGCGCAAAAACTATTTGTCCAGCAGATGGAAGGCCCGCAACTGGATGACCAACTGGCCGGACTGGCCTATCTGAAAAGCCTGCCCTACGTGGACACTGCGCGGCTGGCGGCCGCAGGCTGTTCCTACGGTGCCATTCAAACAATGCTTGCCGCAGGCAAAGGCACGGACTACAAGGCCGCCGTTGCGATCTCGCCCGGCTCGGACAGTTGGGATGGCAATACACTTTTACAACAGGACCTCACCAAGGCGGTCAGCGGGATCAATATACCGGTGTTCCTGATCCATCCCGAAAAGGATGTGAGCGTCGCACCCGGTTATGCGCTGGCTCAGGAATTCCTGCGCCTGGGCAAAGCCTACAGTCTTAAGATTTATCCGCCCTTCGGCCCGGCCGATGAACAAGGACTCTGTTTTGGCGGCGCGCCGGGCTTTCACTGGTGGGCCTCCGATGTAGTGTCGTTCCTTGGCAGGGCCCTGTCGCCTGGTGCCGCCGCAAAGCTGCCGATCCCAAGGTTCAGGGCGCAGCAGATCACGCTCCAGAGCGACGGGCTCAATCTGGTCGGCTACATCTACAAACCGGACGGGCCGGGACCGTTTCCCGGGATAATTTGGAACCACGGGAGTGAGCCGGACCCGACCGACCAAAACGAGTTTGACGCGATCGCCTCGATCTTCGTGCCTGCCGGTTATGTGGTCGTAGATCCGGTGCGGCGCGGGCAGGGTGGATCCCAGGGCGATTACATCGTGGATCAAACCAAACAGGTATTTCAAACGAAGGGCAAGGTTGCCGCGGAGGAATTCGTGCCTGACCAAATGGCAGGGCCGCAATTGGACGATCAGCTTTCCGGCCTCGCCTATCTGGAGAGTCTGCCCTATGTGGACAGGAGTCGCCTGGCGGTCGTCGGCTGTTCCTACGGCGGTATGCAGACCCTCTTCGGTGCAGCATCCGGCAAGGGTTATAAGGCTGCGGTCGCCCTTTCTCCCGGTGCGGAGAGCTGGGACGGCAATCCGATATTGCAGCAGGCCTTGATCAAACTGATAAGCAGCATTAGCATTCCAACCTTTATCATCCATCCGGCCCAGGATGCCAGTCTCGCCCCGGGGTTTGCACTTGGCCCCCAGTTTCAGCAGTTGGGAAAGACCTATGGGCTGGAGATCTTTCCGCCTTTCGGATCCGCACTGCAGCATTGCTTCGGCGGCGGCGCCCCAGGCGAAGGGATACATCTTTGGGGTCCGGAGGCGCTCTGGTTCCTGAGCAATGTGTTGCATTGAGCACCCGGGAGGCGATAAGCGGGCATCGGTCAGAGGATGCCGGGGCGGACCATGGTCCGCCCTTTTTTTTCTTCCAAACCCAGCGAGGATCTGTGGTTTATAATTCCCCCGGCAATGGACTCCAAAACTCTGCACGTTCTCGAATACGACAAAATCCTGGACCGCCTGGCGGGCTGCTGTGATTTCTCCGCCTCGGCGGATCTGGCCCACGCGCTGCAACCGTCGGACAATTTCGAAGAAGTGCAGGGCCTGCTCGCCGAAACAACCGAAGCGCGCTTCCTGCTTTCGACCCATGAGCTCACCATCGGAGGCTCGCACGATATTCGTCCCTCCGCCGATCTTGCGGCGCGCGGCGGCGTGCTCGACCCGCAGGCGCTGCTCGAGATCAAAACCACCTTGGTTGCATGCCGCGACTTGAAAAGGTCCCTCGCCCATGCCGCAGAGAAGGCCCCCCGCCTCGCACGGCTCGCAGTCGGGCTCCCTGAACCTTTTGGGATCATCGACGCGGTCAGCCGCGTGCTTTCGGAACGCGGCGAAGTGCTTGACTCGGCTTCGGATAAATTGGCGAACATCCGCCGCGAGGGCAGAGTGGCGCGCGACCGCCTGATGTCGCGATTGCAAAAATATCTCGCGGATTCGGCCAACAAACTGCAGGAGCCGATCATCACGCAGCGCGATGGACGCTACGTCATTCCGTTGCGCGCCGAATTCAAGGGCCAGATCAAAGCCGTTGTGCACGACCAATCCTCGTCGGGTGCGACATTATTTGTCGAGCCGCTGCCCGTCGTTGAACTCAACAATCAGGTCCGTGAACTCGAACTGGCCGAGCGCGATGAAGAACGCCGCATCCTGGCCGAACTGTCCGCCCAAATCGGTTCGCACGCGGCGGAACTCAAGTACGGAATTGAAAATCTCGCCGTGCTCGACCTGGCCTTTGCCAAGGCAAAATATGCGGAAGAGCTGCGCGCCAGTGAACCGGTTCTGCAGCCCCTCCACAGCGCCCGGATGCCCAATCAGGACAAACGGGAAGCGGGGGGCGAGGATCGCAAAGGGTCATCCACGAACACCGGGCCGCAGCCCCTGCGCCAGGGGCAGGTGCAGGCCTTCAGCATCCTCCTGCTGCATGCCCGTCATCCTTTGCTTGACCCCCAGACGGTTGTGCCAATTGATGTCAATCCAAAGGCCGGCACGCGGGCCCTGGTCATCACGGGACCCAACACTGGCGGAAAAACCGTTTCGCTCAAGACGGTTGGCCTGCTGGCGCTGATGGCTCAAAGCGGACTGCATATCCCCGCGCAGAGCGGCTCGGAACTTCCCTGTTTCCATGAGGTCTTTGCGGATATCGGTGACGAACAGTCCATCGAGCAATCGCTCAGCACATTTTCAGCCCACATCACCAACATCATCCGGATTTTGAAAAAGTCCGACTCTCGTTCGCTGGTCATTCTCGATGAACTCGGCGCGGGGACCGATCCGCAGGAGGGAGCGGCATTGGCGCGCGCCATTCTGAGCCAGCTCATCGAACGCGACATCACAACCTTCGTTGCAACTCACTATCCCGAACTCAAAACGTTTGCGCACAGCACCGACGGCGTGGTCAACGCGTCGTTGGAATTCGATGTGCAGACTCTGCGCCCGACCTATCACTTGACGATCGGGCTGCCCGGACGTTCCAACGCCCTGGCCATCGCCCAGCGCCTCGGCCTTGACCCTTCACTGGTCGCCGCGGCCAGGAGCGAGATCAACCCTGACGATCTGCGGGCCGACAAGCTGCTCGACGACATTCGCAAGGAACGCAATCGTACTGCGCGCGAGCGCGAAAAGCTGGAGAAGTCACGCAGCAGACTGGAAGCACAGGCCCATGAGCTCGAAAAGCGTTTGGAAAAGATCGAAGACGAGCGCCGCGCCGTGCTGGCCAAGGCACGGGCGGAGGGCGAACTTGAAGTGGCGGTGTTGAAGCAAAACATCGAATCGTTGAAAGGACAATTGAAGAAGGCGCGTCAGCCGCTCGAGGCCATCCGGGCGTTGGAAGAAGAACTGAAAACGATGGAAGAGAAAACCCAGGCGCCGGTCGAAAGAAAGAGCGGCGAGCGGTCGGCGGTCGGCAATCAGCCGTTGAAACTGGGCGAGAAAGTCCGGATCGCTTCCCTGCAGTCCGAAGGAATCGTGACCGCCCTGAGCGAGACGGAGGCGGAGGTCCAGATCGGCACGTTGCGCGTCAGAGCCAGGTTGAACGATTTAGAAAAGCCAGCGGCCAGCGGCGAGCAGCCAAAACGCAGGGCGCCGATCGAACCGGACTACCCTCCGCCCGCGCCGAAGCCTCCGCCGACCACTGGCATGCAGATCAGCCTGCGCGGGAAACTGGTCGAAGATGGACTCGCCGAATTGGACAAATACCTGGAGAAGGCCTATGCCGCGGGTCTGCCCTTCGTCCGCATTGTGCACGGCAAGGGAACGGGCAAGATGCGTGAAGCCGTGCGCTCCATGTTAAAAGACAGCCCGTATGTAAGATCATATGAGGAGGCGAAGGACAACGAGGGCGGGGCGGGCGTGACAATTGCGACGATGGCAAAATGAGGAGCAGGAAAGCTTAACTCATTTGCTTGATCAGGGACCAGCGGCGCGCAAAGAAGTGAATGCGCCTTCGAATATAAAACACATTCGGGTCAGCCGCCGAGCGGCGTTCCTTGATCAGGGCAATCGCCTCGTTCGCGGGCATTCCCTGGGCGATCAAGATCGCGGCTCCCATCGCCACACTGCGATGGCGTCCATGAGCGCAGTGAACATACACTTTTCCGCCGGTGTGAATGACCTCGAGCGCCGCATTCACCCCGCGCGTCAAGGCGCGAAGCGGAATCGGAATGAGCGGATTGTCAAATGTGCGAAGCCAGAGATACTGGATATGCAGATCGCGAAAATGAGGCTTGGGGCCGCGCGTGAAACGCATGTTGATGACCAGGCGCACGCCCAAGCCGCGCAGAGTGTCGTAATCCTTGCGGCGCGGCGTCGTGCCAATGAACAGGTCATCGGTGATCTGTGAGAAGTTCACAGCCGAATCTTATCACGAGTAGTTTATAATTTTGTTGAGATTAAATCGGGAGCCGGGATATGACTTTTGACCAGGCCATTCAAGAAATGCAATCAAAGATCAGCGTGGCATGCGCCGCGGCGGAAATGAAAGTGGTCAGGATGTCGGCGGAGGAGGCGCGCATCACCGTGCGGGCGCCGGCGGGCGACATGCAGAAAATCAAAGACGCCGCCTTCCAACCCGCGCTGGATTTTCTGAACGGCGACGGATGGGATATTCAAGTCTTCGTGTATGATAAAGACGCACCGCCGCTGAAAGGATGAATTGGGCTCCAACAGCTGTATGCTATGACATATCAAGGCGTTCTTTCCAAATACGGACACTTATTAAATGTCCCGCCCCATACGTTCCGGCGCGCGGTGACCCTGCAGGAAGGCAATACGCCTTTGATCAAAGCCGACAATCTGGCGCGCCAACTGGGCGGCGGCTTTGAGCTGCTGATCAAATACGAGGGACTGAATCCCACCGGCTCGTTCAAGGATCGCGGCATGACCGCGGCTGTCAGTGAAGCCGCAGGACGCGATGCAACAACCGTCATCTGCGCCTCCACTGGCAACACGGCCGCCTCTGCCGCAGCCTATGCCTCACGCGCCGGAATGAGATCGATCGTGCTCATTCCGCAGGGCCAGGTCGCGGCGGGGAAATTAGCAGGCGCGGCCGTCTACGGCGCACAGGTGATCCAAATTGAGGGGTCGTTCGACGAGGCCCTGACGATGGTACTTGAGATCGCCAACAGGCATCCGATCTGTCTGGTGAACTCGATCAACCCATATCGCATCGAAGGACAAAAGACCTCCGCGTTTGAGATCTGCGATGTGCTTGAATCCGCGCCGGATTGGTTGTGTCTCCCGGTGGGCAACGCCGGCAACATTACCGCCTATTGGGCTGGATTCAAACAATACGATCAATTGAAGTCCACCGGCTTGCCGCAGGTGCTGGGCGTCCAGGCCGCGGGCGCCGCCCCACTCGTCTTGGGTCACGCCGTCGAAAAACCGGAAACGGTTGCGACGGCGATCCGCATCGGGAAACCGGCGCGCGGCGAACAGGCCCTGCAAGCCGCGGAAGAATCAAAGGGCGGGATCGTCGCCGCCGCCGATTCGCAAATCCTTGACATGCAAAAGCTGCTGGCCTCGCTCGAAGGGATCTGGGTCGAGCCGGCCTCGGCGGCAGGACTGGCAGGCCTGGCAGCCGAAATCGCACACGGGAAACTGGATCCAAAAGGCAAACGCATCGTGGCGATCTGTACGGGACACGGATTGAAAGACCCGGACATCATCACCAGGGATATGGCGAAGCCGCGCATCGTTCCGCCAAAATTGGATGCATTGGAAGAGATCATTTTGAGGTCACAGGACATTTACCAGGCAGATGCACAGAACACAGAGAAAAGATGAAAATGCTTGCGTTCTGTGCGGTTCTCCTGCCCGAGATGGAGAGGTTCACGTGAAAGTTCAAGTGAAGGTTCCGGCAACGACCGCCAACCTGGGCCCGGGATTCGACGCGCTCGGTCTGGCGTTGGATCTGTGGAATGAGGCTGAATTCACGTGCACGGACGACAAACAGATGCGCGTCACAATCGAAGGCGAAGGGTCGGGACAATTGCCAACCGACGCCACCAACGCCGTGGTCGTTGCGGCCTTGATGATCTATGATCTTTCAAAAAAATCGTGCCCCGGGCTGCATGTGCATTGCATTAACCGCGTGCCGTTAAGTTCGGGACTGGGATCGAGTTCGGCAGCCCTGCTGACCGGTATGCTCGGTGCGAATGCCTCGCTCGGTAATCCGTTCACAGACGAGGAAATTTTGAGACTCGCCATCGAAACCGAAGGACATCCTGACAACGTCGCGCCCGCCATGCTGGGCGGGCTGGTCGCTTCGATTGTTTATGACGACCATGTCGTCTCGATGAAATTGCCGGCGCGGGCACATCGTGCGCCGCTGCATGTGACCGTCGTCCTGCCGGATTTCGATTTTCCCACCAACCAGGCACGCGCCATTCTGCCCAAACAGGTTGACCGCAGGGACGCCATCTATAACATCAGCCGGGCGGTGCTGGTGACGGAAGCGCTGCGCACGGGTGATTTGGATTTGCTGGGCAAGGCCATGAGCGATGCCCTGCACCAGCCGTATCGCATCCCGCTGATCCCCGGCGCACAGGCGGCGATGGACGCCGCGCATCATGCCGGGGCAGGAGCCGTTGCCCTCTCGGGAGCGGGACCAAGCCTGATCGCGTTCTCGTCCAAACCGGAGCCGGCCATCGGTCAGGCGATGAAGCGGGCGTTCGAATCCGCCGGGCTCGCGGCGCGCATCTTCGATTTGGGAACCAGTTACGAGGGTGCGGAAGTTCTGATTGTGTGAGGGCGGGGAAGAGCGAATCGGAAACGGTCAGCAGGGAGGGAGCCGCAACTCCAAAGCCGGAGTCGCCGCCGGGCGGTGGATGAGAAAGTGGCCAGATGCCGGAGAAATGGCGGCCCACACCGCCCGCCCCAGCGGGGGGCCTGCTCGAATACACGAGCAGGGATCCGGATCGCAACCAAAATGCGCCTCGTCAATTGGAGAGCACGGGGGATGGGCCGCTTTATCTTCTGAAAAAGAACAGCGCCGAGAGCAACATCACCATGATGACCAGACCTCCGATGAGGAACAACACCCACCACGGCGGGCTGGCGGTGTAGGAAATCTGCTCCGCATCCGTTGTCATTTGAGAACGGATCGCCGTCACCTGCTGCGATACGGGGCCCAAGTCCGTCCAGGTTGAGCTGAGCGGGACCGCGCCGCCACCGGAGGTGGTAAATACCGCACGGTAAAAGACGCCGTCCTGGTCAGCGTTCTCCGCAATGTTGATGCCCGTGACATTTTGGATGCTGCGCTGCGAGATGGGGAAGGTGCCCAGAAGCAGCGTTCGCAGCTGGCAGGTGTAAGTCCCGGCCGACTTTCTGATGCAATTTACCTGGGTGGCATTCACAAAAATGGCGACGAAGAGCAGGCCAAAACAGATCGAGCCGAATAACGTTGCCAGGAATGGAAGGAAGGTTGCAGGGAAGTGGGCGAGTCTTTTCTTCATTTCGGCTTTCCTTTCGTGAGGTAATTTTAGCCGGAGGTCCGGCCCCTTTGAATAGTCTGTTGGGACTAGGGCGCAGCGCCGCCATACGGACTTTTCTGCGGGGCCCGCCCTGTGCTCCATCCGCCGCAGTAGGACAAGGCGGCGTGGGACGAAATGGAATATCTGCTTGAGAAGTTGAAGAATAGGGGATGGGGCGCGGCGGGTCAGGTCTCTGACCGACCGGCGGGCGGAATGTCCGTGCGGTCTTTCCAGCGATCGAGATGGAAATGCCGCATTGAATGGTCTACGGGTCGCAGGGTCCCGCTGGAGCAAGAGACCGACAGGGATCTCAGGCTGCTCCCCCGCAGGGCGAGGCTGGGGCACATTGCCCCGTCACGTCCGGGACGCGGAACGCCGCCTGCTGCTCCTCAGGCCGCCCGTGTTGCGAGGGGCCCACATTCAATGCAGCATCCCCCTAAGGTGTGAAAATTCCCGGCTGAGACTCCTTCATAAATTAAGAGGGAGACTGCCTCGGGCTGCCCCGTCGCAGCGGCCTCACTCCTTTGGAACGAAATACACATCCGTCGGCTTCAACTTGGAGTTGCGCAGGAAGCGCGGTCTCACGTCCATGCCGATCCAATCGAGCGAGGGCATTTGAGGGTCGACGCCCAGGAGACGCGTCAGCAATAGCGTGTTCACACCTTCGAACTCGATCAACGCCAGCACGAACGGCGTCTCCGGCAGGAATTCCTCCGAGCCGAAATAACAGACCGTAAACGCGTGTACCTTGGCGGGCGCGTTCGTAATGTCAATCCATGTTGTCTCTGCGCCGGAATACATGTCGTGGCCGCGCGGGTTGGCGGTGGTGTATCCGCTCACGGGGTCGCGCGAAGCGAGCAGCCGTTTATTCGTCAGCGCCGCGAACCATGGGCTGTCCTGTCCGTACGAGTGCAGGTATTTGACCGTATATTCCTGCTCGATCTGGATGGGCGTCATGCGCTTGAGAAATTCCAGCGCCTGCTCGTCGCTGCTGAGGGGGAACGGGATGCCGTGCACGATGTACCCGCCCAGTGTTTCTGCGCGTTGTGAAGGCAATTTGGCCATGACTTAACCCTCCCTTTCCAAAACGGAGACGGAGACGTATGTGCCTGTGCCGGCATGAGAATGGATCGCGCCTCGCTTTGCGTTCCTGACCTGAAGCTTGTCATCGTGAAAATGTTTTTTGATCGTGCCCTGCAGCTGCCACGTAGCAAATACGCCCTGCATGAGTCCGGTCGCGCCGACGGGATGTCCGCAGGCCATCAGCCCCCCCGAGGGATTCACTGCACAAGCCGGTCTGTCTTTGAATTTCAATCCGTAGTCAATGTTTGGGAGAAAGGCCTTGCCCGATTCTGCAAATGGTCCGCCTTCGCCATAACGGCATAATCCCAGATCTTCGTAGGTTTGAACTTCAGACGAGGTGTACGCGTCGTGCAGTTCAACGAAATCCAATTCGTTCAACGGATCGTGGATGCCGGCGTGCTTCCAGGCCATGTTGCCGGCGGTGCGTCCGGCGCGGAACGAATGGACTCCGGGATAGCGCGTGCCGTGATCCCAGAGCTTCTTGTAATACCGGCGCGTTTCATCGGACGATTTTTCCTGTTCGGTTGCATAATCGCGCATAAACGTATCGTAATCCACATGCGGGCGGTCCGCCATGCGCATCATGTCCGTGCCGCGTCCGATGCCCGCAACTCTGACAAGAGGACGCGGGACCTGCGCGCCGGCGGCTTCGAGTTTCTTCAAGCCCTCTTCCGAGCAGAGGATCACCGCGGCCGCGCCGTCAGACATCACGCAGATGTCGAGCCGCGTCAGGGGCCAGGCCACCATCGGCGAGTTGCGGACATCTTGAATGGTGATGCGCTGACTCTTCTGGGCGTACGGATTGTGGAACGCGTTCCTGTAATTCTTCACGCTGACATGCGCCAATTGCTCGACGGTCGTGCCGAATTCCTTCATGTGCCGCGTGACCATCATGGCGTAGTAGCCCGAATAAAAACCTCCGACGGGATAATCGAACGATACGTCGGAGGCCAGTGCGATGAACTCATTTCCCTTCCAGGTTTCCACGTGGGACATGGTCTCGAAACCGTACGCGACGCATACATCCATGTGACCGCTGGCGACGGACTTCCACGCTTCCTGGAAACAAAGTCCGCCGGTCGCGCCGCCGCCCTCGACGCGGTGACTCGGCTTGGGGCACAAACCGAGGTAATCCTGTGCCATGATGCCGGCCATCAGCTGCCGGGCGAAGTGATCCGAAAAATACGAGGCGACGGAACCATCCACCACGCGCGTAAAGGTTGGAAAGTCCAGGCCGAGATCCTGGATGGCATAATCATAGGCCTCCTTGATCACGGCCTGGAAGGTTTTATCCGGTCTGGCTTTTGCAAACTTGGAAACTCCTCCTGAAACTGCGTAAACAGGTCTCATCGGCGAACCTCCTTGATCGTTTGGGCTGAATTGATTTTACACGTTTTCGATGATAATGTTATCATCGAAAAGAATCGACCGACTGTCATCGGCTGGCATGGAAGATCTATGCAGTCGAAGCGGATGGGATGAAACGATCATCAGGAGCAGGATGAACACCAAGGAATATATCAAACAGATTTATGATTACACGTACTGGGCCAACCGCCGCTACTTTGCAGTTGCCGAGGGTCTGACCGAGGAACAATTGCATCGTATCCAGGGACACGGTTGGGGCGACGTCCACGCCACGCTGGTTCACATGATGAGCAGTGAATGGGTCTGGCTTCAACGCTGGAGCGGGGGCGCTCCCACAGCGCATCTGAACACGGATGATTTTCCAATCCTGGCCTCGGTCAGGAAGCAATGGGATGAAATTGAAGCCGAGATGCGCGCCTTTATCGAATCACAAACCGGGACAAGCCTCGGATCAAAGATCACCTACCGCAACTTCGGCGGCGAAACCTTCCGGGTGCCGCTGTACCAGATGCTGATGCACGTTGCCAATCACGAGACCCACCATCGCGGCGAGCTGGCGGCGATGTTCGCCCTGATGAATGTTGCTCACCCCGAGGAGGAAGTGATTCAATACTTCCTGAATGCCAGCGGGCAGAAGAAGTTTTGACGTCAGTCCGGGCGGAGCGAAGCGATCCCCGGATCGGTCCGAGACGGCCTCGGCGCTGCGCCCCTCGCACTGACCATGGAGAAGCATGTATCCATTTTTTCGTAACTACCTCTTCAAACTTGATCCCGAAACCGCACATCAGCTCACCCTGAACCTGCTGCGCCTGGCGGGTCCGTTCGCCCCCTCGCGCTGGATCCTGCAGGCGCTGTATTCGGCGCCCTCCAGGCCCGTCCATGCCTTCGGACTGGACTTCAAGAATCCCATCGGCCTGGCGGCGGGCTACGATAAGGACGCCCTGGCCTTGCGCGGGCTGGCCGCGCTCGGTTTCGGTCACCTCGAAGTCGGGACGGTCACCCCGCTGCCGCAGGGGGGTAACCCCAGGCCGCGCCTGTTCCGTTTGATCGAGGATGAAGCGGTCATCAACCGCCTGGGATTTCCCAGCCGGGGGACGGAATTTGTTCAGGGCCGCCTGAACCCTTCCTTGACCGGCAACTGGCTGGAACGGTATCTTGGATTTGGCCCGCGCAAACGCAGGCCCATCAAAAAGATCAAGGGCATCATCCTGGGAGTCAACCTGGGAAGGAACAAATCGACGCCCAACGAGGAAGCCGTCCTGGATTATCTGGCGTTGCTGCAGAACTTCGCGCCGCTGGCGGATTACCTAACGATCAACGTGAGCTCGCCGAACACGGAGGGCCTGCGGCGGCTGCAGGCCCGCGACATGCTCGAAGACCTGCTGAAGAATCTGCGCCAACAGCAATTGATCGAACAGAAACAGCTGGAACGACGTGTGCCTTTGCTTGTTAAACTCGCGCCCGATCTGAGCAATCAAGAACTGGAGGACGCGGTGGATGTCATCCTGCGCACGAACATGGACGGCATCATCGCAACGAACACGACCGTCGAGCGCGTGGGGCTGCGATCAGGCTACCGAAACGAGACCGGCGGCTTGAGCGGCAAGCCGCTCAAGGCCCTGAGCGAGGCCATGCTGCAAAGCATCCTCAAGCGTGTGAACAATGAGATTCCGGTTGTCAGCGCGGGCGGCATCATGAATCCGGAAGATGCCAAACGCCGACTCGATCTGGGCGCGACCCTCATTCAAATCTATACGGGCATGGTGTATTACGGGCCCGGCCTGGCCAGGGCGATCGCAAGGTTTTTGTAGACCCTTTTATGGTATATTCTTAACCATGGACGAAAAAATTACGATCATCGAGGGTCCCCCGCCGATCTTTGAACAGGTCAACGATGGCTGGGCGATGGGCCTGAACGAGAGCCCGAACGAGTTGATCCCGGCTCTCACGCGTCTACGCACATTCAACGGCAATGCCCTGGTGGAACGCTGTCACCGCGCCTGGAGCCATAAGCGCCCGATTCATTTGCATTATCGCAACGACATGGGATTGGAGGAAACTGCGCCCATCCTGGCGGCCCGCAATCTGGAAACCCCGGAAGGGAACGTCTTGCTGTTGTGGGTCTATCTCGACAGCGAACACGTCGAATACGAATCGGACGATGACGACACCGAGTCAAACAACGATAATCTTTAAGAACGGGAGAACAGAAGATAAGGGATAGGGATTCCAGGGTTCCCTGTCCCTTATTCTTTCGCTTGTCCTATGTCCGCGCTCCTGACCGGCCTCCAGGCGGGCGTGCTCACCCTGACCCTGAATCGCCCCGAACGCGCCAACGCGTTCAACGTCGAGCTGATCGGCGAACTGTTGGCCGCACTGGCCGGGGCGGAACAAGACCCACGAGCGCGCGTGATCGTGATGACCGGTTCAGGCCGGGTCTTCAGCGCAGGACAGGACATCTCCGAAATGAAGGAGAGCGGTTCGATCTCCTATCGCCAGCATTTGGAAAAGACGTATAACCCGCTGATCCTTCAAATTCGTCGCATTGAAAAACCGGTGATTGCCGCGCTCAACGGTCCGTGTGCGGGCGCGGCGTTGGGCGTTGCGTTGGCATGCGATCTGCGGTACGCCAGCCAGGAAACCGATCTGGTTGTCGGCTTCAGCGGAATCGGGCTTGTCCCGGATTCGGCGGTTTCGCTCTTATTGCCCGCCTTGATCGGTCTCGGACGCGCCGAGGAATTCTATTTCAGCAATGCGCCGATTTCCGCTCAACAAGCATTAGAATGGGGGTTGGTAAATCACATTTTCCCTGCTGTAAGTTTCAGCCAGGAAACATGGGCCCGGGCCGCGCGCTTGGCATCTGGCCCGGTGGGCGTCTTTGGGCTGACAAAGCGGGCGTTCAACCGGGCAGTATTGCCCAATCTGGAGGACGTGCTGAGCGCCGAATCTGATTTGCAGGAAATGGCCAGCAAACGGGCCGAACACAGGGAAGGCGTCGCGGCATTCCTGGAGAAACGGAAACCGAGATATATTTAAACACAGGGCACTCCGAGGAAAAATCTGTGCAGCCTCCGGATTTAAGAAAAGACCTGCGTCGTGAAAAAAATGGAATTTGAACCAGTCATCGGTCTTGAGGTTCACGCGGAACTTCGAACCCATTCAAAAATGTTCTGCTCCTGCGCTGTGGTTGATTCCACCTCCGCCGCGCCGAACACTGCGGTCTGCCCGGTTTGCTCCGCCATGCCCGGCGCGCTGCCGGTCTTGAACCGGACCGCGGTGGAATTCGGCATTCGCGTGGCGCTGGCACTGGAGTGTGAGATCCAAAACACGAGCATCTTTGCGCGCAAGAATTATTTCTATCCCGACCTTCCCAAGGGTTACCAGATCTCACAATACGAACGACCGCTGGCGATCAACGGAAAACTCGTCATTCGAATATCCGACGGCCAGCAGGCCATCCGCGTGCGCCGCGTCCATTTGGAGGAAGACACCGGCAAATTGACCCACATCGAGCGCGCCGGCCAATCCTATTCGCTCGTGGACCTGAATCGAGCCGGGGTACCACTCCTGGAGATCGTTTCTGAACCGGACCTTCATTCGGCGCAGGCGGCCCGCGGCTACGGTGAATCTTTGCGCGACATCCTGCGCTATCTCGGCGTCAACAGCGGCGATATGGAAAAAGGCGTGATCCGGTTTGAGGCCAATGTCTCCGTCCGGGAAAAGGGAAAGCAGGAACTGGGCACCCGCACCGAAGTGAAGAACCTCAATTCATTTCGTGCGCTCGAGCGCGCGATCGAATATGAGATTGTGCGTCAAAGCCGGCTGATCGAAGCGGGCGGTGCCGTCGAACAGGAGACGCTCGGCTGGAACGAAGCACGCGGAGAGACATATCCCCAGCGCAGCAAGGAAGACGCACACGATTATCGTTATTTTCCCGAACCGGATCTGCCGCCCCTGGTTGTAGAGAATGACTGGATCGAAAAAATCCGCAGAGATTTGCCGGAACTGCCGCGCGCCCGGTATCTGCGCTTCATCAAGGATTACGGTTTGACAGAGTACGACGCGGCCCGGCTGACGGAAGAAAGCGAGGTGGCCGGCTATTTCGAGTCGGCGCTCAAGAGTCTGCCGACAAACATCCCGCCCAAGACGATCGCAAACTGGATGCTGGGCGACCTGTTCTCGTTGATGAATCAAGCCAACCTAACCGTCAGCCGGCTCAAGGTCAAGCCGGAGGCGCTGGCCGGGCTGGCCCAGCTTGTGTTTGACGGACAGATCAACCAATCCAGTGCGAGAGCGGTGCTGGAGGAAATGTTTGCATCCGGGCAGGAGGCGCGGGCGATCATGGAGGCGCGCGGCCTCAAGCAAGTGTCAGACGAATCGTTGATTTCAAATGTGGTCAAAGGAATATTGGCTGAGAATCCAAAGGAGGTTCAGAGTTATAAGGCGGGCAAAGCAGGTGTCGTCAACTTCCTGTTTGGACAGGTGATGAAGAAAGCTGCCGGGAAAGCCAACCCGCAGGTGGTCCGGGCTGAACTGGAAAAGCAGCTGAAAGATTAACTGCCGATGGGACTGTTGCGAATCTATCTTGCCCTTTGTGTCGTTGCCGCTCATGCCGGGGTCAACTTGTTGCCCTGGCCGATGCACAGCAGCGTGGAAGCCGTGCAGATATTCTTCCTGATCTCCGGTTTTTACATGTCCCTGATCTCCACCAAATATAGATCGGCGATCGAATTCTATACCAGCCGTTTCCTGAGGATCTTCGTTCCGTACTACACCATCCTGGGGCTTGCGTTGCTGGCGATCACCATCACCGGTTCTATTTCGGGGAACTGGCTTGATCTGGCCCCGTACCTGGCATATTCGCCGCAGAAGAATGGCCTGCTTGGCGTTGTATTCACAGCCGCGACCAACCTGACCATATTCTTTCAGGATTGGGTGATGTTCCTAAAGCACGATCCCCGCCAAGCGTTCTCGTTCACGGGAAATTTCATGGGCGACCATCATCCTCTTTGGCATTATCTGATCATTCCACAAGCCTGGTCCATCGGTGTGGAACTTACGTTCTATCTCTTTGTGCCGTTATTGGGCAGACTAAAAACGCGCTGGCTCTGGATGATCGCGGCCATTTCACTGGGAATGCGGATCTATGCCTATCAGGTTCTGCATCTGACGCGCGATCCCTTCAACTACCGTTTCTTCCCCTTTGAACTCCTATTGTTCGTGATGGGCATGATCAGCCAGCGCATCTACGCGGCGACCCTGGCCAAAAAGGAACAATTTCAACTGAAGAGGCTCGTCCACTACCTGATCTTCGCCGCCGCGCTCGTCTTTTGCCTATATCTGGCTCAGAAGATCCCCGCCCATCTTCAAAGGCTGGGAGTGGCCAAACCCTATACGACGCTTATCTCGTACGCGGGCTGGGCCGTCGTGATCCCCATCCTCTTCCATCTGACCTCGCGTTTAAAGGCCGATCGCTTCATCGGCGAACTTTCCTATCCGGTGTACCTTGTGCATTTCACCGTGCTGGAGATCGTCAATCTGATCCTGGAAAAATATTCGATCCCGCAGAGTCCCCTGGGGGTGATCGGCGGCCTGGTATCGGTCCTGGTGGCGATCCTGCTTTATGTGTCCATTTTCAGGCCTTTCGAAAATAAAAGGCAAGGTCTAGTCAAGGACTTGCTGCAGAAATGGAGAACCCGGCCGCCAAAACTGCAGGCCGAAGTGGAGAAATAGCAGGATTTAATTCCCGGCCGCGCGGAACCAGTACATGATACTTCTCATATTGACGGGAAAATGAAAGTCGTGTAAGGTTAAGCGGTAAAGCATCAGGATTTTATTGATATGATCCAAGCATATTCGATAGGCGCTTCATAAGCGGGCACTCCCGTCCGGGTCTGCCCGCTTATATTTTCTAAAAATCAGGAGAAAAACATGGCTGAACAACTTAATGCTTTTCAGATGGCTCAGGAGCAATTTGATCATGTTGCAAAACTGCTCAAACTTGACTCCGCCATCTCGGAAGTCTTGCGCTGGCCGATGCGAGAATATTCCTTCCGCATCCCTGTGCGGATGGATAACGGCTCGACGCGCATCTTTCAGGGATTCCGCGTCCAGCACAACGACGCGCGCGGTCCGAACAAGGGCGGCATCCGATTTGCCGCGAACGAGACCTTGGACACCGTCCGCGCCCTGGCGACCTGGATGACATGGAAATGCGCGGTGGCGGATATTCCGTTGGGCGGCGGCAAGGGCGGCATCATCGTTGACCCGTCCACACTTTCGGTCCACGAGAAGGAACGCTTGTGCCGCGGCTGGGTGGATGTGATGTGGAAGAACATCGGTCCGCGCAACGATGTGCCGGCACCGGATGTCGGCACCACCCCTCAGATGATGGGCTGGATGATGGATGAGTATTCGCGTCTGGTCGGTCAATATACGCCGGGCGTGTTCACCGGCAAACCGCTGGGCGGCGGCGGCTCGGAGGGCCGCACCGAAGCGACCGGCTTTGGGGTCATTCACACGGTACGCGAAGCAATGAAACATCTCAAGCTGGACTCGAAGAATTGTATTGCGGCCATCGAAGGTTTTGGAAACGTGGCACAATACGCGGCGATCGGCTTCATTGACCAGCTGGGCGGAAAGGTTGCCTGCGTTTCCTGCTGGGATCGCAATAACAAGACATCGTACACCTACAGTCACAAGGATGGGATCGATCCGCACTTCTTGCTGACCATTGTGGACGAGTACGGCACGATTGACAAAAAGAAGGCTCAGGACAAAGGCTACATCGTGGAAGAGGGCGGAGCCTGGATCACGAAAGAGGCGGATGTCTTGATCCCCGCGGCCATTGAAGGGCATGTCAACGCCGATACGATCAAGAAGATGTCGAAGCGGGCCAAGATCGTGGCGGAAGGCGCCAATGGCGGTGTCACGCCCGAGGCGGATGAGTTCTTCAAAGCCAACAAGATCTTCGACATCCCCGATTTCCTATGCAATGCGGGCGGAGTCACAACTTCATACTTCGAGTCGGTTCAAAACGACATGAACCATTACTGGACGAAGCAGGAAGTTCTCGAGCGCCTTGACACCAAGATGACCCAGGCCTTCAACACGGTGCTGGAGATGTCCGTGAAAGAAAAAGTCTACATGCGCGACGCGGCGTATATGGTCGCGATCGACCGTGTGGTCAAAGCCATGCAGCTGCGCGGCTGGGCGTAAGATAAAACAATCCGGTCAACGGAGAGCAGGGACGCAGCGCGGCTGCGTCCCTGCTCGTTTAAATGTCGTGCTCTCACAATTCGCAGTATCTTTGTATTCGTTTGCCGATAATGGCGAGGCTGTCCTCCCAGAATTTCTTGGTGCGGATGTTGATGCCGAAGCGCGCCGCCAAATCCGCGGCCGAAGCTTCCCCGGTGGAGGCCAGCAGGTTCCGGTAATCGTCCACAAACGCCGCGCCGCGCTGCTGGTAGATGGCATACAGGCCCGTCGCAAACAACAATCCAAACGCGTAGGGGAAATTATAGAACGACAGGCCCGGCGAATAATAATGCGACTTCCAGGTCCACATGAACTTTTGCAGGTGGCGTTCATCGAGTCCGCCGCCGTAGGTGGCTTTCTGGGCGCGTTCCATGATCTCGTTGAAATCGTCCGCCGATAATTCCGCCTCGGCGCGGCGCTCAAAGACCTCCTGCTCGAACAGATAGCGCGAATAGATATCCACCACGATCTGCGCCGCGCCTTGGATCTGTGCCTCCAGCACCGCCAGTTCCTCCTGCGGATTCGTAACGGACGCCAGCATGGCCTCGCTCACGATGGTTTCGCACATGGTCGAAGCGGTCTCGGCGAGAGTCATCGGCGTCAGCTGCTGCAACTCGGTCTTGCCCGCTTCAAAGGCACAGTGATTATGAAAACCATGGCCCAGTTCATGGGCGATCGTGCTGACCTGATCGAACGAACCGTCAAAATTAACAAGGATGCGGCTTTCCTTTACGCCTGAAATCCCCATACAAAAACCGCCGCCGCGTTTGCCGTCGCGCTGCTCGGCATCAATCCAGTGATGATCGAAAGCGCGCTGCGCAAATGCCCGCAGATCGGGCGAGAATTTTCCAAAGTTGTCCAGGACAAAATCACGCGCTTCATCAAACGAATAGGTTTTATCCGTCCTGCCCATCGGCGCAAAGATGTCCCACCACGCCAATTTTTCCTTCCCGAGTTTTTTCGCTTTGGCTGCGAAATATCTGTGGAAGGTCGGAAACGAATCTTCCATCGCACCCAACATGGCCTTCAGGGTCTTTCGATCAATGCGCGCCGCGTCCAGGGCGGAATGAACGGCATCTGCGCGGCCGCGGCGTTTATTCAACGTAATTGCCTCCCCCTTGACCCCGTTCAGGCAGGCCGCCAGGGTTTCCTTGACGGACTCCCAGGCTTTGTTCTCCGCCTCATAGGCGCGATGCCGGACCGATTCATCCGGATGCGACCGCAGGTTGATCAAGGCCGGCATAGGCAATCTCTGCGCCTGGCCGTCCAGCTCAAAGTCCACGGAAAGCTGCGAGGTGAGCGTGCCTTGAAGTTTTTCAAAGGCATTGCCGCCGCTCAAGGTCATTTCTGCGGCGAGTCCTTCTTCGGCATCGCTCATCAAATATTTGCTTTGCTCGGCGGATTCCCGCAACATGAATTCATGGGCCGCCGCGGACTTGTTCGCCTTGATCACCCGATCCAGCTTCGGCGCGATCTTCCCTACCCACGCTTCAAACTGCACGCTGAGCTTGGTCATCGGCAGGCTGGCCTGTTCAAACTCCGACAGGGCGCGCATGGCGAGCTGGTCGCGCGAGTCGGTGCTGACAAACGCATAGATGTAGGGCACGAGGGTGCCGGACAGGGTCTGGATCTTGTTGATGCGGTCAATCGCCTGCCCCACCAAGGGCGCCAATTCCTTGGCTTTTGATTTCGCACCGGCTTTGCCGAGCCTCTTCTTGAAGAATGTTTCCAGCGCCGCGACCTGCTTTTTATAATCTTTCACTGCGGCCAGGTATTCTCTGGATGAGAGCGAGGGATAGATATTGCGCACATCCCAGCGAGGGGCAGAGACTGTCATAAGGATCTCCTTGAAGTGTGATGAGGCAAGTATACCAAAGCACGGAATGGAATGGTTTCTCCGCCGCGTGATCGTGACGTGTATTCCGAAAAGAATATGTTCCTTGAAAATTCACTATCTCAAATCTCATCCAGTTCCGGACTGTCTTCCGGAGCAAGTTCTTTTTTCAAGAGAAAATAGATGCCGGTGGAATGATCGTCGGCACTGCCGACCAAAGACTGTTTGCGACGAAGGATGATATCGATCACTTCCCAACCCTCCAGCCCGAATTCATCCAGCTGCGGGACTTGAAATCCTTCCGGGAGGGAGTCGCCGCTCAAGATGGAGCCGGAAGGCAGGTAAGCCATTTTGTAGCGAAAGACCTTGCGGCCTCTTTGAAGACGTGTCTTGGCGCTCTCCACTTTCCGTTTGAATTCGCGCTCTTCTTCGGCTTCCAATTCCTGGCGACGACTGGCAATCTGGGGAGCCGCGAGAATTTCCCGGGCCGCCTCGCAGATTTCTTTCTCGCCGCAATCCTCCGCGCTCAAAAGAAAGTCCAAGCCGCGCCGGTCGCCAAGCTTGACGAGTCCTTCCGCGGCATCTAACTGATTCATCCAATCGTCGTCTTCTGCCATGAGTTCATACAAGGTCTCGACATCGCCCATTGCAACCAAATCATTGATTTGTGATCCCATTCCGGCCTCCAGGTATTTGATTCACATTGATTTTATCATCACAAAGACTCCCTGGATCTGCGCTTGCATTTTGACCTCGGAGCCCATACAATGAAATCAAACGAGGAGGCCCGGATGAAACAGGATCGTTTCCTGATCGGCATTTTGATCGGCATCGGCATCTTGATCGTTGCCGCGCTGGCGGTCTTCTTCTCGCGCCAGAATAAACAGACGTATGTCTCCGAAGCCACGCCCGAGGGCGTGGTGCATAACTACGTGCTGGCTTTGCTCAATAAGGACTACCAAAAAGCCTATGGCTATCTGGCTGATCTGACCGACAAACCCAGCTTCGCCCAATTTCGTCAGGCGTTTGCCGCAGGGCGACTCAATCCGTCCAGCGCGGCAGTTCATATCGGCACGGCCGATATTACCGGTGCGGACGCCAGCGTTGAAGTGGATCTGGTCTACATGCCAGGTGATCCTCTCTCAGCGGGCTATGACAATGTCGGTTCGGCTCAACTGGTCAAGCAAAACGGCGCGTGGAGGCTTTCAGCCATGCCGACCTATAACCTGTGGGATTACAGCTGGTATCAGAAGCCATAACGGCTTTGTGTCACTGCGAGGCTTTGGAACGAGATCGTCTCAGAGACTCTCAATGACGGGAGGATGAATCCATGAAGATCGTTCGCCGCCTTTACTTTTACGCCGTGGCCGGGATCAGCCTCGAGGTGGTCCTCTGGGGTTTGATCAACCTGCTCCGTTCCATTATTGACCAGACCGTCGGGGGCGGAGCGGTGGCACTCGCGCAGGCGCTCGCCCTCATTCTGGTCGGCCTGCCGATCTTTCTCTTTCATTGGTTGTGGGCGCAGCGCGCCTGGGCACGCGAGGACGAAGAAAAAACATCCAGCCTGCGCGCGATATTTCTTTACGCGGTTTTGACCGGCACGCTGATTCCGGTCTTTCAAAATCTGCTTGCGTTAATTGATCGCGGCCTGCTCCAGCTTGCGCATCTGACTGTCGAGCGCGCGCTTTTGGGCAGCGGACAAACTATGGCTGATAATCTGGTCGCGATTCTGATGAACGGCGTCGTCGCACTCTATTTTTGGAATATTTTGCGCGGCGAATGGAAGACTCTTTCCGAGAAAGCGAACTTTGCCGACGTGCGCCGGCTTTATCGTTACCTGTGGGTTCTCTACAGCCTGTTGGCGACCGTCTTCGGTGCGCAACAGGTTTTGAGTTACCTGTTCTCCGTGGCCGGCGGTGCGTTGGGAGGCCTCCGCGCGGAGACCATGCTCAATGGCTTTGCCCTGCTGATCGTTGGGACACCGGTCTGGGTGTATTCCTGGCGCGTCGTTCAGGACTCGAAGGCCGAGGCGGCAGAGCGCGAATCGAATCTGCGTCTTGGCGTTCTGTACCTGCTGGCGCTGGGCGGGGTGATCACTGTGCTGACGACCGCCGCCATGTTCATCAACCTCGTGGTCAGCCAGGTCCTTGGCGCAGATATTCCCGCCGGCGATTTCATCCAACAGATCGGCGGACCGCTTTCGGTCGGCGTGCCGCTCGGCGCCGTCTGGGCCTACTATGGCCATTGGCTCGATCGTCATATCGAAAGCATTGGCGACCCGGTCCGCCAATCGGGCCTGAAGCATGTTTCGCAGTACATCCTGTCCGCGCTTGGCCTGGGTTCGGCCTTCACCGGTGTGGTCCTGCTCATCGAATTTATCATTGACCGATTGACCGGCGGCCCGATCTTGACCGGGGCCCTGCGCTCGGAACTGGCAACTGCCCTGGCGCTGATGATCGCCTGGCTGCCGCTTTGGCTGACGAGATGGATCCCCCTGCAAGATCAGGCACTTGCCAAGAATGAAATCGGCGATCATGCGCGGCGCTCCAATCTGCGCAAGGCGTATCTATACCTGGCTTTGTTTGCAGGCGTGATCGGAGGCATGGCAGCGGCAGTTGCGCTGGTATTCGAATTGTTCAAGGCGCTGTTCACGGGTCAGACCGACAGTTCATTCCTGGCCACTGTACTCAATGACCTGCAGGTGCTTTTCCTGTTCGCGGTCGTATTGATCTACCATTTGGTGGTTCTGCGGCGCGATGGTGTTTTCACGTCCGATGCCTTGACCGCGCAGCAGAGCAGCTTCCCGGTCCTTGTATTGGATTCAGGCGAGGGCTTCGCTGAATCCGTGAAGGCCGCCCTGTCACAGATCGCGCCGCATGTCCCGGTGGCCATCACCCAAGAGGCGCCGCCGGGAAGATTCCAGGCGGTCGTCTTGAGCGGCAGCAGCGCGCTCAACGCGCCGGCGTGGGTCCGCTCCTTTGAGGGCAGCCGCATCATCGTCCCAAATGAAGCGCCGGGATTGGTTTGGGTCGGCGGGGTCGCGCGGCCCGCGATCGAGGAGGCCGCGCAGGTGGTGCGCCAATTGGCGGAAGGTCAGGGGATCCGCAAACCGCGCGGCAATTCAGCCTGGCGATTTGTGATCAATGCCGCCGCGGCGCTGCTGGGTTTGCAATTCTTGTTGCTGATCCTGGCGCTGATTTTCTCGGCGTTGGCGGGACGTTAATGATATACTCGCACATCATCGACAGTGAGGGCTGACTTATGAAAGTAACGGTCTTGCAGGAAAACTTGGCTCATGGTCTGGGAATCGTTTCGCGAGCGGTTTCGCCGCGTTCGACCCTGCCGGTGCTCTCGAATGTTTTGATCGCATCGGACGAAGGGCGCTTGCGGCTCTCGGCGACCAATCTTGAACTGGGGATCACTTGTTGGATCTCGGCGCGCATCGAACAGGATGGTTCGACAACGGTGCCCGCGCGCACCTTCTCCGATTTGGTCAACACCCTGCCGGGCGACCAGGTGATGCTGGCGCTCGATTCAAGAACCCAGACGCTGAATGTGCGGGGCGGAACCTCCACCAACGATATCAAATGCATCGACGCGCAGGAATTTCCTCCGCTGCCTGTTCCGGACCTCGAGGGCGCAGTCCAATTAAACGTGGTGGATTTCCGCGAGATGATTCAACAGGTGGCGTTCGCGGCCTCGACCGATGAAGCGCGTCCCGTGCTGATGGGCGTGCTGATCCAGGTGGAGAAGGATAAATTGACGATGGCCGCCGCCGACGGTTTTCGATTGTCCGTGCGCAAAGCCACGTTGTCCGCGCCGGCCCCCGCGCCGATCTCGGTGATCGTTCCGGCCCGCGCCCTGACCGAGCTGGCACGCGTCGGGAGCGATGGCGAGGCGATGATCTCCATGGTCACCCCGAAGGGCCGCGGGCAGATTGTGTTCCGCCTGAAGGAGGTGGAGGTCGTTTCGCAGTTGATCGACGGAACATTCCCCGACTATCAACAGATCATTCCGCGCAAACATACGTCGCGCACGCTGGTGTCGACCTCGGCCCTGCTTAAGGCTTGCAAGCAGGCCGAGATCTTTGCACGGGAGGGCTCGAACGTGGCGCGCTTGAACATCAAGACGGCCGGCGCCGATTTGAAGCCCAGTGAAGTTGAAATGACCGCAACCTCAGAAGAGACCGGCAAGAACGAGACGATCGTCGAAGCAACGGTGGACGGCAGCGGAGTCCTGATCGCGTTCAACGTAAAGTTTTTGCGCGAGGCGCTGGAGGTCATCAAGACTCCGAACGTCGCGCTGGAAACATCCGCCCCGAATGCGCCGGGCGTGATCCGCCCCGTCGGGGATGAACAGTTCCTGCATGTGATCATGCCGATGCACTTGGGTTAGACCGTTCAGGATGCTTTTGGCAATAGAACTTTAAACGTCGAACCTTTGCCTTCGCCGTCCGATTCCGCCCAGATCTTTCCGCCCTGCGCCTCGATCAGGCCCTTGGCAATTGTCAACCCGATGCCCAAGCCGCCGTAATGACGCGTGTTCGGCGGCTCGGCTTGATAAAACCTCTCAAAAATCTTCTTCAATTTCTCGGATGAAATTCCGATCCCGTGATCCTGCACCCACCCCATAATTCGATCGCCTTGTTGAGCCGCGCCGACAATGATCTCGCCCCCCTGCGGCGAAAAACGGACGGCGTTATTCAACAAATTGACGAAGGCGGACGCCGTCTTGTCCGGGTCCACCTTGACCATGATGGGCGCTTCCTTGAAGGCCAGGACCAGCTTCTGCTCATGGGCGGAGGCGATCTCCCGCACTTCATCGCAGGCCGCCCTCAGAATCGACTGAAGTGCCACCTCGGCTGGTTTGACGATCATCAAGCCCTGGGTTTCCAGCATGGTCAGATTGGTCATGTCTTCCACGAGGGATCGCATCTGCATGGCCGCATTCAACACATGCTGCGCGTGATCGGATAATTCGCCTTTGGCTTCCTCGCGCAGAAAGGAAGCATAGCCGATAATGATGCCGAGCGGAGTGCGCAGTTCATGGGAGGCCAGCGAAAGGAAATTGCTCTTGAGCCGGTCGGATTCTTTAACCTTCTCCAGGGCCTGCTTGGTCGTGGCCAAAAGCCGGGCATTCTGGATCGCAATGGCCGCATGGGAGGCGGTTACCGCCAGAATCGTTTCGTCCCCTCCCGCAAAAGTTCCCGTGCGCTTGTTCACCGCCTCCAGCACACCGATGACGCGGTCTTTAAGGAGCATCGGGACGCCCAGCAGCGATTTGACGTGAAAACGAATGTGTTCCGAAACGAGCGAATAATGACGGGGATCCTGTTCCACATTATTCAGGACGATCGCGCGATTCGTCCGAAAGATGGTTCCCGCCAGGCTGCCCTCGATCGGCACGGGGACTTCCGCGAGTTTCTTGGGATTCGAACCGGTTGCGGCAGCAAAATAAAGGTGAGGTTGTTTTTCATCATACAACAAGATGGATGCCGCTTCGCACTCCAACAGCTCGGTCGCGGTGCTCGTGATCACCTGGAGCAGGGTCTCGAGGTCAAGCGTTGAGTTAAGCGTGACGCTCAGCTCAACGAGGCGCTTCAATTTTTGATTGCGTTGCTCCAGATCGAGCAGGTCGTTTTCAGGCACGAGCACAGTGTAATGATTTTGGGTGCGCTTGGCAACCCCCAAAATAGAACATTAGTTCTACTTCGATCGACGGGCGATTCTCCGCGAACAATTCCCCTGCTGCAGATCTTCCATGGCGCACCCGCGCCTACCTGCCGGGGCTTTGGACCGGCAGCCGTTTCGACGCCGCCAGCCAGCCGATGAAGACAATCATGGCAACCCAGGCGGGAAATGTGGCAAGGGTCCCTCCGAATGCCAGGTTGAACCCGGGTTTGAGAAAAAGCACGGGCAGTGCCGCCACCGCATTGACTGCACCGTGGGTCAGGGCGACCGACCATGGGCTGCGCGTATTGAGATACAGCCAGCCGAAGATGATCCCCAGCAGCACGCAGAAGACAATCATCATGAAGATCCCGGCGATCGGATAGCCGGGATAATTTTCTCCCTGCACGATCACAGGGGCATGCCAGATTCCCCAGATGACGCCCGTGATAATGATCGCCTTCCACTGTCCAAGCGGCAATAACCGTGGAAGCAAAAAGCCGCGCCAGCCCAGCTCTTCCCCGAGCGCAAACAACATATTGAAGAAGGGCGCCGGCAGGATCGCGATCGCCGCCTGGGCCGATATCACGATCCAGGGATCTAGATTGGCCGCGCCCGGCGCATTCTTCAGGGACCCGCGGACCAGCTGCAGCTCCGGATCGAACCGGGCAATGCCGAACAGCACGGTCAGGACACCGGCCGCGATCGCCAACAAAGTCGGCAGGAACAGGGCCCACAAATAGAATCGTTTCGGCCCGAGCGTATTCAGACCGAGGATCGAAAATGGCTGCTTGGCGAACTGGCGGGTCGCAATGATCGCCCCGACCCCCGGCCCCCACATCGCCAGCGTCCATAGGCCCAGCCGGATGAATTGCTGGGACGAGGTCGTCCTGCCGGACAAAGCGAGCGGCATCAAAAAGAGGGTCCAGGAGATCGTGAACGCTATCGCAAGAAACCACAGCAAAGGCTTCCGCTCGATCATGCTGTCCGCCTAGGCCCTGGTCTCCCGTTGATACAGCCAGTAGGAATAGGCGATCAGGAAAATCGCCGAGCCAATCAACGGGAGGAACAGAAACCAGTAAGCCGCCAGGGCGCCGAAGAACGAGCCGATGATCGCCAGCACGCCCGTGCCCATGAACAGCCAGCTTCCCACGCGGTGAGTCTCGTCCCAGACCTTCTCGCTGGACAAGGTCCAGGGGGTGCGGATGCCGATGAAGAAGTTGCGTTTGGCCCTGCGAATCACAAAACCGATCAGGATGAACAACAGGCCCAATGCCGGCAGGAGCCAGGCGCTCATGTGGAACTGGGTGAGGCCAAGATTCCAAGCCAGGCTCAGCCCATAGATGTAGGCCAGGAAAAGCACGAGAAAGACGATGAACAAATTGAAGACATTGCGGAACTTGGCGATGTTCGCCTGCAATGGATCAATGAGCGGGATCAGCAGGAAGAGCACGCACAATCCCAGCGAAATGATCGGCATCAGGAACACGCCCCAGAACCTGGGCAGCGTGCCGTTCACCTGATCGTTGATGTCCCAATGCGAAGCCATGGGATCGGGAAGGCGATTCCAAAGGAGCACGCCCGCCAGCGTAGATCCGAGCAGTAAAACGAAGACGATCACAAGGGTCATTCGGGTGGACATCCGGTTTTCTCCTTTATGTTTCACGTGAAACCGATCTACTTTCTTTTTTCCGTACGCCTGAGCCAGACGTCGGCCAGGATCACGAATATTATCACGATTGCCGTCCCGGCGCCTGCCAGAAAGGCCGCCACCACCAGCGCACCGATGAGCTTGGTGAGGATGACCGCCGCGATCGTCACGAGCGCAATCGTCGTGGTTATTGTCATCATTTTTCGACGTGTCAGATTTTTCATGGGCAGGTGATCTTTCAACTCGGAAGGAGCGCTTAAGCCGATCCCAAAACACGGCCGGTTTTGCGCGGACCGTGCCCACTGCACGGGAAGGCCGCCTTTCATCACCGGCCTGATCGTCATTCCCGGGGCGCTCTGTTCTGCGCCAGGGAGGTGAGGCCGCTCAAGCCGCCCAGGTTCATGGTGTCCACCGCGGAAGACGGCACAATGACCAGCGCACCCTTCTCCTTCAGCCCTTCAAACAACATGTTCATCGCCCGCAGATGCAGGGCGGTCGGATTGTCCGTGTAGGCCCGAGACGCCTCCGCAAAG
>Ga0335081_10002554_pt1 | contig 28668 bp, 25 predicted proteins | sample Lox_Sample_35_FD_206713 | JGI IMG/M metagenome (GOLD analysis project Ga0335081, IMG submission 206713) | Soil microbial communities from Loxahatchee National Wildlife Refuge, Florida, United States - Lox_Sample_3.5 | ecosystem: Environmental > Terrestrial > Soil > Wetlands | place: USA...
ACTTTGACCGTATCGACGTGAACCGAATCCGCCGATCCTTGGTCAGGCGGCTGGAACGCCTGGGCCACAAAGTGACCTTGGAGCCGCTTGCTCAGACCCCCTGAAGGTATTTTCGTAGGAGTAGCACAGGCACTTTGCGTGTGCTCTTGTAGCATTCCTGCCGCCCTCGTATCGTGCAACTCACCCTCGTCTTGGCACTATAGGGGCGCGATTCATCGCGCCCCTTCCTTCCGTCCACAACCGGCGCTAACGGCTGCACCGCGTCATTCCCGCTCCCTAAACAGAATTCTGTTTGGAGCGTTCGCGCTGCTGATGATGATTCGCTTTATGCGCCGATTCTGACGACTTCACCAGGTTGGATGGATTTCAGTTGGGCGAGACAATCCGGCATCAGCAAGGCGAGATCTTCCAACAAAACGGATTTGCCGCAAAAGATCATTACCGCGATCTGCCGGCGTCCCACGTTCTGCTGGTATTCAAATCCGCGATCCACCGTCAGCAGAACGTCAAATTTGGCAGCCTCCGCCGCCGTCAGGAGCTGCCCGTTTTCAAGTCCGGTTAAGCCGGCGTAACGCGCCGTCTGACATTCGTGCCCAGGCACGTACTTGCGCAGTCCCTCGTCCACGCACTCATCCAGCAGAACCCGCATTCATGCCTTGCCGGCTAGAAGTTGCTGCGCTTCCTCAAGCGCGGCAATGGCCATCTCCCGCGAGACAGTGGGATATCCCTCGAGAAATTCTTCCAGCGTGTGCCCTCTTTCGAGTGAGTCGAACAGCAATTGCAGCGGCACTCTCGTCCCGCGAAACACGGGCGTTCCCCCCAGAATCTTCGCGTTCCTGACCACCACGCTCTCGCGGGTATTCATCTGCGTCTCCGTTCCGCGCCAGTATATCATCGGGGGCTGCACATCATTCGCGCGTATAACACTTCCAAGCCGCAATCTCGTGACCTTCTGGGTAAGAGGAATGCTATGCCGAAGACCGCTTGGCACCTCCCGCGTCGTGATGCAGAACAACGGAACTGTCTGCTATGACGCCGACTTCTACCCCACCGGCGGCGAGCGCGCCTACACCAACAGTTGCCCGTCCAGCAACGTCTACAAATTCGAGGGCAAAGAACGCGACACCGAAACCGGCAACGAGAACTTCGGCGCCCGCTACTACTCTAACCGCTTCGGCCGCTGGCTCTCCGCCGACTGGCTTGCCCTGACAGCGGAAAGGGTCCAGCACCCTCGTGCTCGTCCCCTACGCCAACCTCACTTTCACCTACGGTTTCACCTTAGACGCGAAGGGAGTACATTCTGAAGGGTTGAACGAGGTGCAATGGATAGAGGGCATGTAGCGCTTTTTATTATCATCGTTTTGGGCTTTGCTGCGTTCATTGGTTTCAGTACTTCTCACGCTGAGGCTAAAGACGAAGCGAGTTACTCAGTTCTGGCAATTCAGTACGTCGGGCCGCTGGACAAGCCAATCGATCCGATCGTCATTAGCGACACCAGAGCTGGAGCCGAGTGGTACCGCACTGCTGTTCTAAAACGAGGAGAGGTCGCCCTCACGCACGAACACGCGGTTAGCCGAGATCTGTTGGAGAAGCTAACCGTGGAGGTCGAGTCATACAAAGGCGAGACTCAACAGGGACTGGAAAAGAAATCAGGGTCGCCTAAAACAGTCTCGATGACGGTGGTCCTGCCCCAACGAAAGAGCACTCTCTTATATGGCACGGAATCAGCAATCTTGCTATTAGATAGACTTCAGAAGCTTTGCAAAGAGAACGAATCTCTTCATTCGGACCTATCACATTTTCAGGGCCGCATTCGAGCAGTTACCCCACACACGCATGCCGCAGAGAGTTAGCCAGCCATGAACCAGGGGCTGATTAGATGAAGGCGTCGGCTCCTAGCTCCGAGTAAACTTGGTTGCGCTAACGACCGAGGCTCGGAAGAAACGATCCGAGCCATGTTGATTAATAGGTTGTGTTTTCCCTACGCGTTATCTTCTCTCCCTCCTCTCCTCCCTCCGCATTTATCCCTTTTTGCCGTAAACTCTCGTAAAGCATTCACGCATCTCAGGCCGTAGTTTCTGGAGCCACAAGGTTTGATGCCCACGCCGCCCGCCGCGCCGCCGCCCGCCGCGCGTAAGCCCGAACGCCTACTCCTCATCCTCTTCCTTCTTTCTCTCCCCCTGCTCAATCCCTGGGTCCGCGGCGACGGCGTCGGCTACTACGCCTTCGCCCGCGCTCCGCTCATCGAGCACCGCCTCGACTTCCTCCACGACTACCAGCACGCCAACGAAAGCTTCCGCGAGCATCGCCTCGACGAAAACGGCCAGCCCGTCCCCGAATTTCGCACCCGCACCGGCCATCTCGATAATCATTTCACCGTCGGCCCAGCCATTCTTTGGTCCCCGTTTCTTCTCCTCACCCACGCCGGCGTCCTTCTCGCCCGCGCCTTCGGCTCGCACGTTCTCGCCGATGGCTTCTCCACTCCCTACCGCCTCGCCATGGCTCTTGGCACGGCCATCTATGCCTTCCTCGGCCTGCTCCTCTCCTTCCGCCTCGCCCGCAAATATGTCGACGAGCGCTGGGCCTTGCTCGCCACTCTGGGCATCTGGTGGGCCAGCTCGCTTCCTGTCTACATGTACTTCAACCCTTCCTGGTCGCACGCCCATTCCGCCTTTGTCGTCGCGCTCTTTCTCTGGTATTGGCACGAAACCCGCGACGCGCGCACCCTCCGCCAGTGGATCGTCCTCGGCGCCATCGCTGGGCTCATGCTCGAGGTCTACTACCCTAATGCCATGCTCTTCGTCGTCCTGCTCTACGAAGCCCTCCGCGATTACTCCGCCGCCTTCCGCCGTGTCACGTCCACAACGCCGCGCCTTTCCCTGCTCCTCGCGCGCCATATCGCTTTCGCTGGTACGCTTTTGCTCGCCCTCTTGCCCACGTTCATCGCCAAATGGATTGTCTACGGCAGCCCCTTCGAATCCGGCTACGTGCACCTCGGCGACTGGTTCTGGACCTCACCGTATCTTTTCTCCGTGCTTTTCTCTTCGAACCACGGGCTCATTTCCTGGACCCCGATTCTTCTCCTCGCCATCATCGGAATCTTCACCTTCTGGCGCAGCGTGCCGCGCGCCGGCGCCGCTTTTGTCCTCGCCATGCTCGCCTTCTACTACTTCATCGCTTCCTATCCCGATTGGGCGGGCATCGCTTCCTACGGTAACCGGTTTTTTGTTTCGCTCACCGTGTTTTTCATTCTCGGCCTCGGCGTGTTCCTGGAGCGCTTCGCGCGCTTCTTTCGCACCACCCGCTCCGCCTGGGCCGCCTCCTGCGTCCTCCTTGCCTGTTTGATCCTGTGGAACGCTGGCCTCATGTTCCAGTGGGGAGCGCACCTGATTCCTGCGCGCGGCCCCATCTCGTTTTCAGAGATGGCCCGCAATCAGTTCCTCGTTGTGCCGCGCGAGATCACCGCGCAACTCGGAAAATATCTCTTCCGCCGCAAATCCATGATGGACCAGATCGAGCATCGTGACCTCGAACAACTCAAAGAAAACCCTCCGCCTCCCTGACATTTACTTTGCCTTGCTGTGTCGCTTTGCTTGTCCGAAGACATCTCGCATGTCGCGTACGCTCTGATTTGCGAAGCGCGCGCTTGAGATTTGTCACTGCCCTCAAAGCCAAATGCACCGCCTCGTAGCGCTGCGTATCTCGCTGCGAAGGCCGCTGCGCAACGCGGTACATTCCTTGCCACGCGGCGTCGCGAGCGGAGTGCATCTCTGCTACTCTAAAAAGGGTTATCCAACTTTTCTGGAGTTGCACGAAGACTCGATGGCTTCGGTCACCGCACCTGCTTCGCCTCTCCCGGTGCAACACGCCGCGCCCGCCGTGGTACGCATCGAGCCGCCGCGCGGCTGGCTGGATTTGCGGCTCGCGGAAGTGTGGGCGTATCGCGAATTGCTGTATTTTTTTGTGTGGCGCGACGTCAAGGTGCGCTACAAGCAAACCGTCATCGGCGTTGCGTGGGTGGTGCTGCAGCCGCTGCTCACCATGGGCGTTTTCACGCTGTTTTTTGGGCGGCTGGCGAAGTTGCCCTCGGACGGGCTGCCTTATCCCGTTTTCTATTTCACCGCGCTGGTACCGTGGACGTACTTCGCGACGGCGCTGCAATCCTGCACCAGCATTGTGGTGGACAACCAGCGCGTCATTACCAAAGTGTTTTTTCCGCGGCTGGTGCTGCCGATTTCGGCGGTGATCTCCGGGCTGGTGGATTTTTGCATCGGCTTTGTGGTGATGTGCGTGGTGGTCGGCATTTTCGGGATTCGCCCGGGGATTGCGGCGCTGTGGCTTCCGGTGCTGCTGCTGCTGGCGGTGCTGACGGCGCTGGGGGTCGGCTTATGGATGTCGGCGCTGAACGCGCTATACCGCGACGTGCGGTATGTGGTGCCGTTCCTGATCCAGTTCTGGATGTTCGCGTCGCCGGTGGCGTACCCGTCGTCGCTGGTGCCGGTGCGGTGGCGCTGGCTGTACGGGTTGAATCCTATGGCCGGGGTGATTGACGGATTCCGGTGGTCGCTGACGGGCCATGGGCAGCCGCCGGGGCCGCTGCTGCTGGCGTCGGCGGGCGCGGTGGCGTTGGTGCTGATCGGGGGACTGTTCTTTTTCCAGCGGATGGAAGGAGCGGTGGCGGACCGGGTGTGAACGAAAGCAGTGAATAGTGAACAGTGAGTAGTGAATAGGGCGGAAGCGGAGCCGGCACAGAACGTTGAAGGTTTTGAAGGTTGGAAGGTCTGGAGAGAGAGAGTTGAAAGGTGGAAGGTTTGCAGGGCGGGGAGAGGGCCGAAGAGTCCGGGATGTTGAGGGGGACAGGGATGGACACCGGAGGTACCCCACCCCCCGTGTTTTTTGTAAGAGTGGCAAATAAAGGAGTTCCAGGCGCAATCTTCGTAAGTGTGGCAAATGCAGGGGTTAAAACGGTTTGTTTTGAGAGAGTTCGAGGTTGCCCTGTAAGAGTGGCAAACAAAGGACTTAGAAGAAGGCAGTGAATAGTGAGTACGGAATGGTGAGTCGTGAGGAGTTCGGAAGCGGAGTCCCGTGTGGCTTGGGCGAGAGCGCTGGAAGCGGACGGCGTTTGCCGAAGATGGCATGGGGCATGTTAGTACGAGATGGAATTGTGGGCAAGGGAAACACAGCGAACGGTCAAATTCAGGGGTTGAACGTCAATAGGGAGCATTGAACGGTTGCGAGGACGTTGGAAGGTTTGAGGATTGGAAGATTGCGAATGAGACGCACTTCGGTAAGATGAGTGTTTTGCCACGTCGCGAAACAAATCCGCAGGACCGGCGGTTTGCGGTCCTGGATGCGCTGCGTTTTCTTTTGGCGCTGTGGGTGGCGATTGGCCACTACGAGGTCTTTCCCCTGTTCGCCGGGGTGGACGCCAGCACGGGCTTCGGGCGATTTGTTACGCACGCCTGGAGCAGCGTAGTGTTCGGGACGCCTGCGGTTATCGTGTTCTTCGTCATTTCGGGATTTTGCATCCACCTGCCATTTCGCGGAGACAAGAAGTTGCCGGTGGCGCGCTATTACCTGCGGCGCTACACGCGGATCCTGATTCCCGTGGCGGCGGCGCTGTGCGTCTACCGGATGGCCGGGGACAAATTGACAATTTGGGGTGAGCACTCGATTTTATGGGAGTCGCCGCTGTGGAGCCTGGCCTGTGAAGAGATTTATTACGCGGCGTACCCGCTGCTGCGTATGCTGCGCAAGCGCTTTGGGTGGAAGCTGCTGCTGCCGGTCAGTTTCGTAGCGGGGACGGTTACCGCGGCGACGCATGTGCATTCCGTGACGTGGCACGACTTTGGCCCGTTCGGCACGTCGCTGATTCTTTTGCCGGTGTGGCTGCTTGGCTGCATACTCGCGGAGCAGGCGGAGAAGATCCCGCCGATGGATTCGGCGGCGCGGATCTGGCTGTGGCGCTTCGGGATTTGGCTGGGCTGCTGGACGGCGGAAATGCTGCATTTCAAGGGGGGCGTTCCGTATACGCAGACGATGCTGTGGTTCGGCGTGCTGGCGTATTTTTGGGTGAAGGCTGAGATGGCGTACAGCAGGAACCATGCGCCAAGCCGGACCTTGGTGGCGGCGGGCGCGTGGAGCTATTCGCTGTATCTGGTGCACGCGCAGGGAGTGTGGGTGTTCTGGAAGCTGCATATACCGAATCTCGGCTATATTCTGAATTGGTCCGCGACGATGACGTGCAGCCTGGGGCTTGCGTATATTTTTTATCTTCTGGTGGAGCGGCCGTCCCATCTGTTTGCGCGTAAGATCAGTTTGAGCCCGGCACCGCGGCCGGTTTTGGCCGAGACGGCGTTTCAGAGTGACGTTCCTTCTGCGTCGCAGCCCTCGAACGTTCCGACACTAGAGATATGAGCCACATGGTGATTTGCGCGGAGGGGCTAGGGAAGCGGTACAGGCGGGGGTTGGCGGCCGATCCGGGGCTGCGGCACGCGCTGGAGAAGTTCGTGAAGTCGCCGCTGTCGGCGCTGCGGAGAAAGAAGGAGGAGACGTTCTGGGCGCTGAAAGATGTATCGCTGGAAGTGCAGGAAGGCGAGGTGCTAGGGCTGATCGGGCGCAACGGAGCGGGGAAAACGACGCTGCTGAAGATTTTGTCGCGGATTACGAAGCCGACAGCGGGTTGGGCGGAGATTCGGGGACGAGTCGGCTCGCTGCTGGAAGTGGGGACGGGGTTTCATCCGGAGCTGACGGGGCGGGAAAACACGTTTCTGAGTGGCGCGATTCTGGGGATGAGTAAGCAGGAGATTGAGCGGAAATTCGATGAGATTGTGGCGTTCGCGGAGCTGGAGCAGTTTATTGACACGCCGGTGAAACACTATTCGAGCGGGATGTACGTGCGGCTGGCGTTCGCGGTGGCCGCGCATCTGGAGCCGGAGATATTGCTGGTCGACGAAGTGCTGGCGGTGGGGGACATTCGTTTCCAGAAGAAGTGCCTTGGGAAGATGGGAGACGTGGCGCGGGCGGGGCGGACGGTGGTGCTGGTGAGCCACAATATGGCAGCGATTAACGCGCTGTCTTCGCGGGTAGTCATGTTGAAGGACGGCGGGATTGTGTTCAACGGCGAAACGGCCGAGGCTACGGCGCGGTACTATGCCGAGTCTCTCGACATTGCGGAGAGCGGCGCGAGCTTGCTGGAGATGCCCCGAGAAGGCAACGGGAAAGCCCTCTTCTCTTCGATTTCCATCCAGGCGCTCGCGCCCGGGGGCGAGCGCCTGGAGGTAGCGCATCCCGGCTGCGATTTGGACATCCAGGTCGATCTCAAATGCAAGTCCGAAATTGCGGACTGCAATTTGGCTATAATTTTCTACGACATGAATGGATTTCGCGTGATTGACACGAACACGGCGCAAAAGGGCGAGTTTGTGAGCATGGCTGCCGGCCAAAGCGCGCGTGCGCGTTTCCTTCTGCACGATGTTCTCTTAAAGCCGGGGAAATACTTCGTCGGCGTGTTTCTGGGCAGGCATACGATGGAAACGGTGGATCATGTCGAGCAGGCTGTCACCTTGGACGTGATGGAGGGTGAGGAAACTTCCAGGCACGGCGTCACCTATCCCGGCATTTATCTCTGCCGCTTTGAAAACCATGTCACGATACAATGAAATTCATTTATGACATTGATCGAGAAATTCCAGGACCGCCTCCGGGAAAGGTGGATTACCAGAATTGTCCGGCCCTATACATTAGTCGGTCCTGAACGCATCCACAGCTTATACGTGCTCGCCCAGCGGATCGAGAAGGAACAGATTCCCGGGGATGTAATGGAATGCGGAGTATGCAACGGCGGCACAGCCGCGCTGTTAGCGCGCTTTGCCACGCGCTCGCGGCTTGACCGGACTGTCTGGCTTCTGGATTCCTTCGAAGGAATGCCGGTGCCCACCGCCGAGGATGGGGATGGACCGGGTGCCGATGCAGCGAAAGATCACATCGGGAAGGAACGGGGAGATGTTGACCGAGTGAGAAGCGTCCTGGTAAGAGCCGGCGCAGACATGAAACGAGTTCGCATCGTGCCCGGCTGGTTCTCGGACACGTTTCCGTCAGTTACGACCGCTCCGATTGCGCTGCTAAATATAGACGCGGACTGGTACGAGTCCGTGAAACTTTGCCTGGAAACTTTTTATGATCGGGTCGCGAGCGGAGGGTTTATTTCGATAGATGACTATGGCCACTGGCCGGGTTGCAGAAAGGCGGTCGACGAATTCCTGCAAGCTCGCAATCTTAAATGCCAGCTCCAGCAAGTGGACTATACCGCTCGCTGGTTCCGAAAGGACTAGGCGTGCGCGGCCTGAACCTCGGCTGCGGCGGAAGATTTCATCCTGATTGGGAGAATATAGATTTTATTTCGGTTGCACCCGGCGTCCGGGTGTATGACTTGCGGAAGGGCATTCCCTACCCAGATCAAACCTTCGACGTTGTTTACCATTCGCATTTGCTGGAGCACTTTTCGAAACAGGCGGCGCCTGCTTTTCTCCGCGAGTGTCACCGTGTGCTCAGACATGGGGGAATAATTCGGGTGGCTGTCCCGGATCTCGAAAAGATTGCCCGGCTCTATCTCGAAGCGATGGAAAAGGCTTCAGAAGGTGTTCCAAGCTGGAAAGAAAAGTACGATTGGATAATTCTTGAAATGTATGACCAAGCAGTAAGAGAGAGGTCCGGCGGGAGCTTTTACAACTATCTCAGGCAGGAACCAATTCCCAACTGGGATTTTATTCACGGGCGGTTAGGCGCGGAATCGGTTGCTGCCCGTGATGTCGCGCGGGCTGGAGCTCATCCTGCACCCAGCAACTCTGAAAGATCGCGCCGCAAATGGAGCTATGTGTTTCAAAATCTGGGCAAGGTCTGCCGAAACAAGCTGGCAAAAATGATCCTGGGTAAGGATCAGTTCGAATTGCTGGAACTAGGGCGATTTCGGAGACAGGGCGAAATCCACCAGTGGATGTACGACGGGTATTCGCTGAGTCGGTTGCTTCTTGAGACCGGATTTCGCGACCCTCGAAGGTGCGGAGCGGCGGAGAGTCAAGTGGCCGATTGGGCGAAGTATCATCTGGACACGGAGCGAGATGGGAGCACTTACAAGCCAGACTCAATGTACGTGGAAGCTGTCAGGCCGTGAAGATCGTTCACATCAACACTTATGATCACCGGGGCGGCGCAGCGCGCGCGGCTTACCGACTGCATGATGGGTTGCGGCGAATCGGCGAGGAGTCTCGCATGTTCGTCTTGGAAAAACACGGCGTCGACCCCTCGGTGGTCCAATACGAGCCTCCCAGAGACCCGCTTAGCCGAATCAAGAGAGCGTTGCGCCGTGAAAGTCTCCGCCGGAGTCTCAAATCGTATTCGAGGACGGCGCCCGCAGGAATGTCGTTTTTTACTGACGACCGCACGGTCTACGGAGCCGATCCCTGGAAACATCTTCCAGAAAGCGATGTATTGCAGCTTCACTGGATTTCCCTCTTCGTGGATTACGAGTCATTTTTTGGGTCGGTTCCGGCCGGTAAGCCGCTCGTTTGGACGATGCACGGCATGGAGGCAATAACAGGCGGATGCCACTACGCCTACGGTTGTGAAAAGTTCATGCGGGAGTGCGGAGCCTGCCCACAACTAGGATCGCGGTCCTCCAAGGATTTGACGGCGAGGGTGTGGCGGAGGAAGCGGGACAGCTATCAAAAGTTGTGGCCAGGTCAATTGCACATTGTTTGTCCGAGCCGATGGCTCCAGGGCGAAGTTAAGCGCAGTTCGCTCTTATCTCATGCTGAGTGTACGCATATACCTTATGGACTAGATACCGAGGTATTTGCTCCAAGGGATCGCCGCTACGCACGTGAGTCGCTCGGAATTCCATACGATTCTAGGGTCGTGCTGTTTGTCGCTGATGGTGTGGAGGATCCGCGAAAAGGACTCCATCTCTTGGGGGAGGCTATCTCGGGGCTCGGGAGCAGTTTTTTCTTGCTTTCAGTGGGGTCGGGCTCACCGCGCGAGTTGGCAGGCGGCCCACACCTGCATATACCGCAGGTCCAGCATGACGGAATCCTTTCGTGCATTTACAGCGCCGCCGATGTTTTTGTCGTGCCTTCCTTGCAGGACAACTTGCCCAACACGATTCTTGAGTCGTTGGCGTGTGGAGTTCCGGTCGCGGGTTTCGAGGTGGGTGGAGTTCCGGACGCCGTGCGCCCTGGCGTGACCGGATTGCTTGCGAAGGCCGGAGATGTGTCGGGGCTTCGCAACATAATTTTGGAGTTGCTTCAGAGTGAAGAAAAGCGCGCTGAAATGTCCGCCAACTGTCGGAAGGTGGCTTTACAAGAGTACTCCCTTGAAGCGCAGGCGCGCAGATATGCCAACCTTTACCGGGAACTGATCTGCAAAAGTCCGAGCGGAAGGGCGATGCAACGCCAATGAGTACCGACAGGGTCGGAGTAAAGAAGTCCCTGGCTGCGAGAGTGAGACTCTTTGCGCAGAGGCCCTGGAGGGATAAAGTTCATCGACTGCGGATACGTTGGATAGAAGCTTTCCCGAAATTTCCGTTGCCGGTACGACTCCCGTTCGGGGCGTGGTGGCTAGCGCGTAATGACCACGTCAGCCGGCCCATTCTAGTGGGCGAGTTTGAGAATCCGGAACTCAAGTTTGTACGCCGTTTCGTGCGGCCCGGAATGACCGTCCTCGATATCGGCGCCCATCATGGTTTTTACACGCTCTTGTCGTCGCGCCTTGTTGGTTCTGGCGGACGTGTCATCGCGTTTGAGCCTTCCCCTCGCGAGAGAAGTGCGCTTCGGCTACACGTTTGGCTGAACAGGTGCCGAAATGTGAGTGTGCATGGTCTTGCACTCGGCAGCGAAATGTCACAGGCGAGTCTTTATGTAGTCCAGGGCATAGAGTCTGGTTGCAATAGTCTTAGGCCGCCGGTGGCTCTGGGAGGGACTTCCCCCGTTTTGGTTACGATCATGCCGCTGGATGCCTGGTTGACCGAACAACGCATAGGACAGGTCGATTTCATTAAGCTAGATGTGGAAGGCGGAGAGCTTGAGGTCCTGAAAGGAGCAGCAAGTTTGCTAACACGAGCGCCGCGGCCCGTTGTCCTAGCTGAGGTGCAGGATATGCGAACTCAAGCCTGGGGTTTCCGGGCCAAAGACACGATTGAGTATTTGAGCGCGAAGAACTACACATGGTTCTCCATTCGAGGGAACGGAGATGTCGCAGAGATGGATGTCACTGCGACGGAGTTCGACGGCAATTTCGTTGCGTGCCCCAATGAACTGCAGGAAAAGCTCCTACACGGATGAGTTACCCGCACCTCAAGGATTCCAAGTTCCGGTAGTTTGTTCCTGTTACCACTGAACGCCAGGATACAGACTGGAAATGCGCATGGCGCGGTAGGCATCCTGGCCGGTAATTTTCATCACCCAAACCGTCTGAGCTGGAGTCGTCTGTGTGACTTCGTAGACCACGGCATTGTCTTCAGGGATCAACGTCGTGGTGCATTCGTCGAACTCGACATTGCCATTCTTGAGGACTTCAGCGTTGCCGCCAAAGAAGGTGTAGTCCGGATTCGTGGGGTGAAAAGCGAGTTTGGCGGTCATGGCAGTTTCGTCCAGATCGAATAGCGAGGTAGTGCTAAAGCAGGCAGGTTGTCCGGTGACGCCGCAAGTACCGCCCACGACGTCCACAACGCCACGGTCGTCGCCATTGTCAAAAAGAACGAGGGAGAACTGACCCGTGGTGTTTGAACTCACAAAGGACGGGCCATGCTGGGCAAAAAACCAGTGTGTATTGTCGGGGTCGGCGGCGCCGGTGCTATCCAGCAGCGCGAAATCACCCTGGTAGCCGAGGTGCCAGAGGATGTGGCCGTCGCCAGCGCCATTCGCGTAGTTGACTTTGATGAGCCAATTCTGGTGACGGCTGGAAACGATCAGGTTGCCGTCATCAGCGGAATAGAGTACGGCATTGGAGTGGGTCCAATCGGGATAAGAGTACGGCCTGCGATTAGTATCCAGCCAGGTGAATTCATTCCAGAGCCAGACGGGCTGCGGCAAGTGGTTGGGATTGTTGCCGCCGACATTTTCCATGTCGCCGAGGTCAATCAAGACGTCGCCAGTCGGAGTGGTGCCATCAGCGAGGGTCTGCGTCGTCGAAGCAAGAACAATGAGATGTCCGTTGGGGAGCACGACGAAATCATGATGCATGCCGATGATGGTTATATTGCATCCCGTGCAGGTGGCGGCGGCGAGCGCGGTATTGACCTGAGCTGAAGTGAGCTGCCAGATGACATTGCTTCCGAGATCCACCTCCTGCATGAGGGAATTCGTTCCGTCAGGCTGGCCACTGAAGCTGATTAGAAAGTGGCCATTGGGAAGCAGTTTGACGGGATTTGGGCCGGCGGTGTTGGCCAGGGTTGGCACGTAAGCCCAAAGCACGTTGCCCGCCAAGTCAGTAACGGCGGACTCGGGCACCTTGCCTCCACCTCCGGTGATGACTACGGTATCAATCAGCTCGACGCCGCTTTGAGGCATCGTGCCCGGCGTGTTGGTGACGGTAATGTTGGGAACTTGATTGGCCGGCGGAGTGCCGGTGGTGAAGGTGAAGTCGGCGTCGGTGAAAAAAGTGCCGTCGGCGAACTGGATGAGGCCGCGCATGTGGTAGGGAGTGGCGGCTTTCATGCCGGCCACATAGAGGCTGACGGTGCCGCCGAAAGAGCCGGCGGGCTGGGTCCAGGTATTGAGGCCGTAGTTGGTGTCCAAGCCAAACTGGACGCTGACGTTGGCAGAGGCGGCCGTGGAAACGGTGTACTGAGCGACCTGGACATTGTTGGTATTGGTGAAGACACCGGGAGCGACGACGTTGACTGAAGCGGTGGCGGTCTTGGTGTTGTCGGTTTTGCTGGTAGCGGTAACGGCGGCGAGGAAGCTGGAAGAGCCGGGAGGAGGGGTGTAATTGCCGGAGGCATCGATGGTGCCGGCAGGAACGGGGACGCCGGGCGCGCCATTGGAGAAGCCGGCCACGGACCAGTTGACGCCGGCGGGATCGCCGGTGGCAGAGAACTGCGTGGTTTGCGAAGTGCCCATGGCGGCGAGCGGAGGAGTTACGCTGAGCACGATGGCGTTGGCGGTGCCGGAGACGTTGATGACCTGGGGAGAATCGGGAGCATTGTCGGTGAGAGTGATGGTTTCGGAGAGCTGGCCGACGTGCTTGGGAGCGAAGGTAACGGTAACGCTGCAGGAGGAGTTGACAGGGACGGTTCCCGTGCAGGTGTTGGCGGTGGTGAAGTCGGCCAAATTGGCACCGCCCACCTGAACGGAAGAGAAGGACAGGCTGGCGCGGCCGGAGTTGGTGACCATAACCGCCATGGAGCTGCTGCTGCCGCCCTCGGAAATGGCCGTGAAGCTGAGCGAGGCAGAAGAGAGAGTGACAGCCGGCGTGAGAGGCGCGGTGCTTGGCGAACCGCTGCAGCCGGCGACGAAAAGCACGGCCAGAAAAGAGAGCGAGCTAGCAAGCTTCGATGACACTGGTTGACTCCAGGATGTGATTGGATGACCCCAGAAAATAGTTAACACGCAGAGACAGAAAAGTTCCAGAACTGTGAACAACTTTTTTGGGGTGATGTGCGGTGTTTGGAAAGGTGTAGACTGAAGAGTCCAGCCAGGCTCCTTGGGGAAAGATCATGCCAAAGATGGCGGTTGTGGGAAATCGCGCGGGTGCGCATCCAGAGCGATGCCCCTACTGCGAGAGCGGAAAAATACACCGATCGCGGCGGCAGGGCCTCTGGGAGAAGAGCCTGGGGAGGATCCTGTTCTTGTATCCGTACCGATGCGAAGCGTGCGACAGACGATATTTCATGTTCGGGCGGCAGCATCTGGCGTTAGGGCAGAGGCACGCGAGTCCTGCGGATTCGCCAAAAACGCTTTGACCGGCGGAGGGCCAGCCAGGCAGGACGGCGCTACGGCCGAACGCCAAGAGGCGTGGCCGCGCATCGCGCTGGTGACTCCGGTGCGAAACGGCGCAGCATATATTGAACAAACGATGCGGTCGGTACTGGGGCAGAATTATCCCAACCTGGAATACGTAGTGGTGGATGGAGGGTCGACGGACGGAACGCGGGAGATCATCCGCAAGTACGAAGGGCAATTGACCGGCTGGATCAGCGAGCCGGACCAGGGGATGTATGACGCGCTGAACAAGGGATTCGCGCGAACCAGCGGAGAGATTATGGGCTGGCTGAACGCCGGCGACCTGCTACATGTGAACGGACTGATGGTAGTGGGCGGCGTGTTTGGAACGTTGCCGCAGGTGGACTGGCTGACGGGGCGGCCGACAAAATTCAGCGAAGGCGGAGAAACGATCGAGGTCATGGACCTGCCGCGCTGGTCTCGGTTCCGGTTTCTGGCGGGGGCGAACAAATACATCCAGCAGGAGTCGACCTTCTGGCGGCGGAGCCTTTGGGATCGTGCCGGTGGAAAAGTGGAGGCGCGCCTGCGAGCGGAAGGGGATTTCGAGCTGTGGGTGCGGTTCTTTCGCTACGCGAAGCTGTATTCGGTGGACGCGTTGATTGGAGGCTACCGGTTGCATACCAATGCGCTGGGCGGAGGGGATCCGAAGCGGTATGACAAGATGTGCGATGAGATTGTACGCGAGGAGTTGCAGGCGACGAAGGGCGCTCTGGGGACAAAGCTGTTTGTGCGCGCGACGCGAATGATACAGGGAGTGCCGAAAGTGCGAGGAGGGTGGAACCGCGTGGCGGTGCGGGCGTTGTACCAGTGGGCGGGCGCCGATTGGCCGCCGGTGATTCGGTACGATGTGGAGAAGGGCTGGGTGTGCGTGAAGTGAAGGCGGTCAGCCCATGCTAACGATTTGCACGGCGGCGAAGCCCTTTCGTGGGCACATTGCGGTGATTCAGCGGAACGCGATGATGAGCTGGACAAAGCTGGAGCCGCGGCCGGAGATTATTCTGTTTGGGGCGGAAGAAGGAACGGCGGAGACGGCGAGGCAGTTGGGACTGAAGCACGTGGCGGAAGTAGCGCGCAACGGTTACGGCACGCCGCTGCTGGCGGATATTCTGGCGAGGGCCGAGAAGCACGGGAGCGGAGACGCGTTCGCGTACGTTAACGCGGACATTATTTTGACGAGGCGATTCACCGCGGGCCTGGAAAAGGTAAGGCAGCGATTCGGCAAATTTCTGGCCGTGGGACGGCGAACGAACCTGGACGTGAGGGAAGCGCTCGACTTCCGTGAGGGCTGGGAAGAAAAGTTATCGGAAAGGATGCGCGGAGAGGGCTGGCTCGAAAGCCATACGGGGATCGACTTTTTCGCGTTTGCGCGGGGCGAGTATGAAGATGTTCCGCCGCTGGCGATCGGGCGGGTGTGGTTTGACCAGTGGCTCGTGAAGTATGCGCGAAAGAAGGGAATCGCGGTTGTGGATTTGACGGAATTCGCGCCGATCACCCACCAGGTGCACGACTACAGTCACGTTGCCGGTGGACGAGAGCTAGGGGCGTACGGCGGACCCGAGGCCGAGGAAAACCTGCGGCATTACGGCGAGAAACCGCATACATATACGATTCTGAGCGCCACGCACGTGATGACGAAGGCGGGGCGAATCCGGCGTGTTGCGCTGCGTCGAGAGATGCACGCTGTAAGGACATTTCTGTGGGAGGTGTTTGTCAACAAGACGTCGCGTCTGCGGAAGCGGCTGGGGCTGACGAGAGCCCGAGCATGAGCAGCACAGTTCCCGGGCACGCCGCGGAGCGTGCCGCCATCGAGACCCACGGGAAAATAGAGCCTTTTTGCGTGCGGCGGCCGCGGAGTGGAGATTCCGCGGACTATCCTCGTGTGAACACATATAGAGCGTAGCTGTAGTTCCGTAAGGTTCCGCAAATCATTCCATATATAGAGTGCCGACGTGTTGCAGGAGTTGTGAATTCGCAGATGCTGCTTCTCCGGCGTGGTTCCGGCAGAAAGGCAGCTTGCTTTTCCGTTTGTTTGTAATTTCGAAGTATGGCTCCACTTCGGTGTGCGTCAGAGGATGGGCTGTTTCGGCCGCGCGGGCGGGTTCGCTTCTGCAGGAATGCTCTCGCTCAGTCGCATAACCACTCCTTCTCCCGCAGCTTTAATGTCAAAGCGCGAACCAGGGCGAGCGCCCGTAGCCGAAAGTGACCCGGCGCCGGGCCGCGTTTGTGCTTTGTGATGTGTGCTCCTTTGACGATAAGATTTATGCTTAAATCCGTGCAGATGCGGCTGACGGGAATTCTCTGCGAATTCTAGCTGCTAGGCTTGTACGTTAAACCGGCGTCCGAAGAAGGACCGAAGAGAACGCGGTTTGGTTTCGCCGCGAGAATGAGAACAAACGAATTGCCTATGAAACGAGCATTGATTACGGGGATCACCGGACAAGACGGCTCCTACCTTGCCGAATTGCTGCTATCGAAAGGCTATGAAGTTCACGGAATCATCCGGCGCGCGAGCACGTTTAACACCAAGCGGATTGACCATATTTACCAGGACCCGAATCAGCCAAGCACGCGGCTTTTTCTGCATCACGGGGACCTTTCGAGCACCGAGTGGATGCTGAGTCTGATTTACAACTTTGCGCCCGACGAGCTGTATCACCTGGGGGCGCAGAGCCACGTGCGCGTGAGCTTCGATATACCGGAGTTTACAGGCGACATCACGGGGCTCGGGACAATGCGACTGCTGGAGGCGATTCGCCGGGCCGGCTGCAAGACACGGTTCTACCAGGCGTCGAGTTCGGAGATGTTTGGATCGGCGAAGCCGCCGCAAGGCGAAACGACCGTCTTCGAGCCGCGGAGTCCGTATGCCGCGGCGAAGGTATACGCGTACTGGATGACGCGGATTTACCGCGAGGGCTACCAGATGTTCGCGAGCAATGGCATTTTGTTCAATCACGAAAGCCCGCGGCGAGGCGAAACGTTCGTGACGCGGAAGATTACGCGCGCGGTGGCCGCCATTCTGGCGGGGAAACAAGACACGCTATTTCTGGGCAACCTGGACGCGAAGCGCGATTGGGGTTACGCGCCGGAGTATGTCGAGGCGATCTGGCAAATGCTGCAGCAAGACGTTGCGGACGATATCGTGATCGGTACTGGCGAAGCGCATTCGGTGCGAGAGTTTGTGGAAGAAGCGTTTGCTTACGCGGGGTTGGATTGGCAGAAGTATGTGAAGACATCGGAGCGCTACAAGCGACCCCTTGAAGTGGACTGTCTGATTGCGGACACGCGCAAGGCCAAGGAGAAGCTTGGGTGGCAGACGCGCGTGGGTTTTGCCGAGTTGGTCGCGATCATGGTAGACGCGGATATGGAGGCGGCCGGGCTTGTGCCGCGAGGACGCGGACGCGCGATTCTGGAGGCGAAGTTCAGCCATTGGAATCATTGGCAGAATTCGGTGACGCGAGCGATGCAAGCCGTCGAGGGGCAGGCGACGCAACACTGATGAGTGCCGAGTGGCGGCGTGCTGAGGGTGGACGTAAGCTGACAGCTTACAGCCGGCAGGCAGAGGTGCCGCGCACTGCCGACGGAGTGGCCAAAGGTAATTTTCGGAGTTCGGTTAGGGTTGGTCGGAAGAGAAACGCAATGAGCTTCTGGGAAAAGCGACGCGTAGTGCTGAGCGGAGGAAACGGATTCCTTGGCTCGTTTGTGGTCGAGAAGTTGCGAGCGGCGGGCTGTCAGTCCATCGCCACTCCACACAGCAGGGAATACGATCTGCGCGAAAAGTCCGAGGCGCTACGGTTGTACAAAGAGCTGAAACCAGACATTTTTATCCATCTGGCAGCGGTGGTTGGGGGAATCGGAGCGAATCGCGCGAACCCTGGGAGATTTTTCTATGACAATGCCGCGATGGGGTTGCATGCCATCGAGGCGGGGCGCATTGCGGGCGTCGAGAAGTTTGTTTGTGCGGGAACTATCTGTTCGTATCCGAAATTCACGCCGGTGCCGTTTCGCGAAGAGGAATTCTGGAACGGGTATCCGGAAGAGACCAATGCGCCGTATGGACTGGCCAAGAAGATGCTGCTGGTGCAGTTGCAGGCGTACCGGCAGCAGTACGGGTTCAATGGGATTTACCTGACGCCGGTGAATCTGTACGGGCCGCGGGACAATTTTGATCTGGAAAGTTCGCACGTGATTCCCGCGCTCATCCGTAAGTGCTGGGAAGCCAAGCAGGGGTGCGCGGCGGAGATCACGGCGTGGGGAACGGGGAGCGCGACGCGGGAGTTTCTGTACGTGGAAGATGCCGCGGAAGGTATCGTGCTTGCGGCAGAAAAGTATGAGAAACCTGAGTTGGTCAACCTGGGCTCGGGCGAGGAGATCAGTATTCGCGATTTGGTGGAGCTGACGCGGACGATCGTCGGATATGAGGGTGCGGTACGGTGGGATGCGACGAAGCCGGACGGGCAGCCGAGGCGTTGCCTGGATACTTCGCGGGCGATGACGGAGTTTGGTTGGAGAGCGAAGACGACGCTGCGCGAGGGGATGCGGGAGACGATCACCTGGTACGAAGAAGAGATAGGGCGGAAGTCCCGGACGCTGGCGGTATGAGAGTGCGGCCGAGTAAGCGAAGCAGCGGATGACGAAACCGTTTGTCAGTGTACTTATTGATACATATAACCACGATCGCTTTATTGAGAAGGCGATTGCGAGCGTCTTGCAGCAGGACTTTCCGCGCGGGGACCGGGAAATCGTAGTGGTGGATGACGGATCAACAGATCGCACGGCGGAGGTAGTGCGGAAGTTCGGCCCGGAAGTAAGGCTCATTCAAAAAAAGAACGGCGGACAAGGCTCGGCATTTAATGCGGGTATACCGGAGTGCCGCGGCGAGATTATCGCATTTCTCGATGGGGACGATTGGTGGGCGAAGAAGAAACTTAGCTCGGTAGCGCCGGTGCTCGCCGCGAATCCGGAAATCGGGATGGTGGGGCATGGAACGGTGAAAGTCTTGCAGGACGGTCAGGAATTTACGGAAGTGCTGAAGGAAGAGCATCGGTTCTCGATTCGCACGGTCGAGGGGGCCCGGCTGTTCGAGCGGCGGAAGTCTTTCCTGGGGACGCGCACGGCAATCCGAACGAAGATTCTGCACAAACTGCTGCCAGTGCCGGAGGCAATACGAATCGAAGCGGACGAGTTTGTGTTTACCATGGCCGCTGCCCTCGGCGAAGTAGAAATCCTGCCGGAAGCGCTCTTCTTTTATCGGCTGCACACTGAAAACTTCTACAGCCAGCATGGCTTTAATGCGGAAAGCGTAAGAAGGAAACATCAAAGCATCGCGCAACTGGCAGAGAGCCTCGCCGAGAGGCTTCCAGAAACGGGGATCAGCACCGACCCTATCGAGTTAGTCGTGGATGCTGTGCAGGTGGAAGCGGACCAGTTGCGGCTGTCGCTTGGAGAGGGCGCGCCGTGGGAAACGGTAAGGACGGAACTGGCCCTGTATCGCATTCAGTACAGCGATCCACCATGGGGCCATCGCGCGTTCAAATACGCCACGCTGCTGCCGGCCTATGTAGTCCCTCCCCGCGTATACTATGGCGTACGGCGGCGGCTGGCCAGTAGTGATTGGTATCGCAAGCTGCGAAAGACAGTTTTCCCGGTTCCAAGCCCGGGCCACGTAGATCACTCACTGACCACGAGGCTCTGACGGATGGAGCCGAAGAGTTCTCCGCAGAATTTGCTGAAGGTACTGATGGCTTCCGGCGTTCCGAGACGTCGCGAGGGCGGCGTAGCGGCGATTATTTACAACTTGGGCCGGGAGTTGGAAGCGCGCGGGCACACCGTAACGTATGTTTTCCAGGAAGATTTGATTACGCCGGGATCGGTTTCGGCGCGCTTCACGGATCTTGTGTTTGCGATGCGAGTGTCGCGCTACATTGTGAAGAATCGTGAAAGATTCTCGGTGGTGAACCTGCACGCCCCTGTGGGATTCGTGTATGGGTTGCGGCGGCGCTGGTTCGGGAGGCGCGAGTATCCGCCTTACGTGATGACGCTGCATGGATTGGAAGAGAGACGCGTGCACGTGATGAGCCGGGAAGTGAAGAAGGGCCGGGCCTGGAATTACGCGTGGAAGAACCGGATGTGGCACAGGCTTTTTCACCAGCCGCGATTCCGGTGGTGCATCAAGACGGCGGACGGAGCGCACGCCTACAGCCGGGATGTGTGGACGTTGCTGCAGCTGAAATACGACCTGGACGTGGATCGGGTTGCATATATCCCGAGTGGAGTGGAGGAGCGATTTTTTATTCCGAGGGAGTATCGGGAAAATGGCGCAGTGCGGCTACTGTATGCGGGGACGTGGCTGGATCAGCGGGGGATTTTTTATATACGGGACGCGCTGCGAAAGCTGGTGGCGCAAATGCCCGGTTTGACGATGACGTTCGCGGGTTGCGGGGTTCCTGCAGGAGTGATCGAAGAGTTTTTCGGCGAGGAATTGAAGGGGCATATTGATGTTAGTCCCGTGGTGCCGGCGGAGAAGATGCAAGAGCTTTATGCGGAACACGATATTTTCTTGTTTCCGTCGTTGATGGAAGGATTGCCGACGGTATTGCTGGAGGCGATGGCGACGGGGATGCCGGTGATTACGACGGAAACGTGTGGGATGCCGGACGTCGTGCAGGATAGTATAAACGGGCGATTGATTGAGCCGGCGAATGCGGCGGCTATCGAAGAAGCGGTTCTCTATTTTGCGAAGTCGGTGGAAGCGCGCAGGAAGCTGGGAACCGCGGCGCGTGAAACGATGAAGAACCTCAGTTGGACTCAGTCGGCGCGAAAACTGGAAGCCCTTTTCAGGCATATCTTGGAATGTGAAAAAGAGAGGATGAACTGAGTCGAATGCGTTTATCCGTGGCGATTCCGGTCCACAACGAAGAAACCGTCCTGCCGGAGTTGCTCCGTCGGCTACGCGGGGTGTTGGACGGACTCGATGGCGGCCCGCATGAAATAGTGTTCGTAGACGACGGGAGCACCGACCGGACCTTCGATATCTTGGAGCAGGCCGCCCACCAAGACGAACGCATCGTCGTCATCTCGCTTTCCAGGAATTTCGGACACCAAACGGCGATCACCGCGGCAATAGATCGTGTAACCGGTGACGCAGCGGTGGTGATGGATGGCGACCTGCAGGACTTGCCTGAAGCAATACCCAAATTGGCTGAGAAATACTGCGAAGGATATGACGTAGTGTACGCGCAGCGGGCGCGACGAAAGGAACCCTGGCCCCTCAGACTTAGCTATTTCATATTTTACAGAATAATGGCGAAGCTCTCGGATATCAAGCTGCCACTGGATGCCGGCGACTTTGGGTTGATGTCGCGCCGCGTGATGGATTTACTGCGGGCGATGCCAGAGCACCATCGGTATTTGCGGGGGATGAGAAGTTGGGTAGGGTTCCGACAGACGGGAGTGGTCGTGGAACGCGCAGAACGGCACTCCGGGAAGAGCAAGTACAGCCTGATGACGCTTTTGAGACTCGCCGCGGATGGCTTGTTTTCGTTTTCGATCGTTCCCATCCGAGCTGCAGCGCTATTGGGCGCTTTCGTCATGGCCTGCTCGATGATGTACGTCTTTTATGCCGTCTACGTCAAAATCTTTTTGCACAAGTCGCCGCAGGGATTCACGGCGCTGATTGTGGCGATTACGTTTCTGTCGGGCGTGATGCTGTTCTTCCTCGGTATCATCGGGGAATATATTGGGAGGATTTATGAAGAAACGAAAGGCCGGCCTCACTACGTGATAGGAAGAACGGCCGGACGGTTTGCGAACGAAACAAGCGGTGCCGCAGTTCGCAACGCGGCCGACGTCGCTCAAACGGACAGAGGAATTTCCGGCCGGAGAATACCGCGGTGAGGGCGAGAACCGAGATCGTGCCTTCGACCGCGGCTTCAAACGAATCTCCCCACTTGCGCAAAATAAGCTATTTGTCGCCGCCGGCGGAGGTCAGCATGTCGGATCAATGGTTCGACATTGCGGATCTCAATCATTTCTGGATCCAGCGCCGCTTCGAAGTTTTGCAACGGCTGAAGGGTACATTGATTTCAGAAACGGTAGAGATGGCCGAGGTCGGATGTGGCCACGGATTGCTGCAGAGGCAGATCGAAGACGCGTATGGAAAGACTGTGACGGGTTTCGATCTGAACGACTACGCTCTAAATCGAAATGTGAGCCGTCGCAGCAAACTCTATTGCTATGACATTTCGAGTGACGATGAAGCAATGAAAGAACGATACGACATAATCTTTTTGTTTGACGTGCTAGAGCACGTCGTAGAGGAGGACAGATTTCTAGAAGCCCTCCGGTTCCACCTGGCGCCGGGAGGAAGGTTGATCGTCAACGTTCCTGCCGGACTGTGGGCATATTCGAGCTATGATCGTGCGGTCGGTCACATCCGTCGGTATTCCATTGCCACGCTGAGAGCAGTCGCAAAACGGAATGATCTCGAATTTGACGCGTGGAGCTACTGGGGCATGCCACTGCTCCCGGTGTTGCTGCTGCGGAAGCTTTGGCTCATGGGCTGGCGCGACCAACGGAAGATTGTGTCCACCGGAATCGATGCGCGTTCCGAGAGCATGAATGAACTTCTGACAAAAATATCCAGGTGGGAGGCAATCCCTCAGAAGCTCCTGGGCACATCGTTGATGGCCGTCTTACGCAAGAAGCCTGTCGGCTAAGTTCCGATGAATTCTCTTGATCGCAAGGTGGAAACCGGAGCGGGAGTGGGCGATAGCATGCTGCCGAGAGCCGGCCTGATTAACTGCCTCATCATCGTGGCAGTCGTCGCAGCCGCCATCCTAGTCATCTGGCCGGTAGCCCAACTGCCCTACGGGGACGATACGACGTACACCTACATGGCCTTAAGCGTCTCACGTACGGGGCACTTTGCTTATAACGGATGGCAGACAGCGTTGTTATTGGTGCACGTTTATTGGGGAGCGATCATTATCCGGCTCTTCGGATTCTCCTTTAATGTTATGAGACTCAGCACAATTCCCCTTTCAGTTAGTGCGGTTGCGGTTTGTTATCTGCTGGTGCGCCGAGCGGGGTTGCAAGATCGCCCCGCAATGCTTACGGCATTGATGCTCGGACTGTCCCCACTTTTTCTGCCCGTGGCTGTCTCTTATATGACGGACGGCCCGGCGCTTTTGTGTACATTTATCTCTATCTGTCTGTTCTCGCGGAGTGCAGAGGATTCCACAAATTGGCGCGGATTCTTGTGGCTTCTACTTGGCACCGGCCTTGGCTTCATTGGGGGCACCAGCCGCCAGACCGTTTGGCTAGTGCCTCTCGTAGTTCTGCCATACTTGGCGTGGGTGCGCCGACGGCAAAGCCGTTTCGCGATCACCGTAGTCGCAGCATGGGTTCTCACGATGATCGGGACTGTTAAGGTTATGGCGTGGTTCGGACACCAGCCATATTCGATCGCTCAGCCCTCGTTGCTGAGCGAGTTGAAAGAAGCAATCAGGAATCCGCTATTGCAGATAAACTCGACGGCACGATTGTTGCTGATGCTCCTCTTGGTATGCCTCCCTGTGGCTCTTCCACTTGCATTGCAGGTGGCGGCTGAAATTTGGCGAGGAAGCGTTACCCGCAAGCTCGCCGTATGCGGACTTCTGGCCGCCGTCGCTGTCGCAATATTTGTTCATCCCTCAGTTGCCTCAATTCCCTGGGTCGCCAGCACCCTGAATTGGGAAGGAATTAACGGACAGGCTCCTCTCATCGGAAGGCCAGTCGTACTCACCAGGCCAATTCGGGCGGTAGTCGCGATAGTAGTGTTTGTTACAGCTTGCCTTCTTGCGGGCGACCTCGGGAACATTCGCGGCGGAGTTAAACGGGTTACACGCTGGTTTGCAGCGCCGACCAACAGCGAGTTTACATTCGCGGCGCTGTCACTCTTTAGCATTGTCTATTTTGGATTGGTCATCCTGCGTGGGAATGACTTTGATATTTTCGATCGTTATCTCTTACCGGTGATGCCGTGGGCCGCTACAGCCATGCTACTGCGCCCTGAATCCGGGGAACCTGCTGGAAACAGATTGCCGAGAGTGACGGCCATTGCGTGGGGATTACTCGGCGTATTGTCCATCTATGCGGTTTCGAGCACACAGGATCTTTGGGCTCTCGCGCGAGCCCGAGCAACTGCGGCACAAAGGCTTGAACGAGCCGGTGTCTCGCGGACGGAGATTGACGCAGGATTCGAATACAATGCGTGGACAGAATTGTTAGTGAGCGGAAAATTGAACAGCCGGTGGGTGCGCTATCCGCCAGGAGCGTACAGAGCAGGCTTAGGAGTCACGCCGAGTGTTGTGCCTGCTTACAGGCTCGAATACGAGCCGGAGCCGGGTACGATTTCAAGCGCGTTTGGCTCCATACAATTCTCATCATTGTTGCCGCCGTTTCACAAACAAGTCTCGGTCGATCGTGTCGTGGATGGTGCACAACGAAATGAATAGTGATCAGCAAGAGCTGTTCCCTTCATGGTCTCTCCGTGGACGGATCTGTCTTACGGCATGATTACGCTCGGGATTAATTATTCGCAGATGCACGATTCGTCGGCGTGTTTGGTGCGCGACGGGGAATTGGTGTTTGCGGTGGCGGAGGAGCGGATCAGCCGCGTAAAACATGATGCGCGGTTTCCGGTGCATGCGATCCGGGCGTGTTTGGAGTTTGCGAAGCTGAAGGCAGAGCAGCTGGATGAGGTTTGTTTTGGGTGGCAGGTGGCGGGCGCGGGGTTCCGGCATGACTTGAGATGCTATGCGACAGGGAAAATGCCAGCGACATATTTGAATACGTTGAATTCAACGCTGCATTTTCTGAGCATGTGGCATCAGGAAGGGGGGACGAAGCGGTTCGCGCAGAATTTTGGTGAGACGCGCGCGCGGATGAGGTTCGTGGGGCATCATTTGGCGCATGCGATTAGCGCCTATGCGTATTCAGGATTTGAAGATGCGGCTGTGGTGGTGATGGACGGCCGTGGGGCGTGGGAGGCGACTTCGATTTGGCACGGGCGGGACGGACGGCTGGAGCACGTGCTGACGATACCGTTTCCGGATTCGGTGGGGTATTTCTACAGCGAGTTCACGGAGTATCTGGGATTCCAGCGGAACAGCGATGAGTGGAAAGTGATGGGGCTGGCGCCCTACGGGAAGCCGGGCGTGGATCTGCGAGCATTTATCGAGCCGGAAGCTGAGCCGTACAAGGTGCATGCGCGGAGGCTGGTCGAGAATGGGACGGGGCCGTTTAAGGAAATGGTGAAGCGGCTGGGGCCGAGCCGAGTTGCGGAGAGCGAGATCGACGATCGGCACAAGGACGTGGCGTACGCGGTGCAGGATGCCTGCGAGATCGCGATGATGAGCGTGGTAAAGACGGCGATCCTGAAGACGAAGAGCAAGAATGTGTGCCTGGCGGGAGGCGTGGCGCTGAATTCGAAAGCGAATGGAAAGATTCTCGCGTCGGGGCTGGTGGAAAAGTTTTTTGTGCAGCCGGCGGCTTCGGATGATGGGGTGGCACTGGGTGCAGCGTTGGCGCCTTATATGGACGGAGGCGGGAAGCTGCCGAATAAGCCGATGCGCCATGCGTATCTGGGGCCGGAGTTTGATGATGAAATGATCGAGAGTGCCTTGCGAACCTACAAGTTGAAGTATACGGAGGCGAGCGACGTAGCAGCTGCGGCGGCGGAGATGCTTGCGACGGGGAAAATTCTGGGATGGTTTCAGGGGCGCATGGAGTTTGGACCGCGAGCACTCGGGAGCCGGTCGATCTTGGCGGATGCACGGGACCCGGAGATGAACGCGAAGGTGAACAATGCGGTGAAGTTTCGAGAATGGTGGCGGCCGTTCGCGCCTTCGATTAAGAAGGAAGCGGCAAGTGAGTATCTCGAGAGTGCGAGTGATTCGCCGTTCATGATTCTGACGGCACAGGTCCGGCCGGAGAAGCGCGCGGTAATTCCTTCGGTAACGCACGTGGACGGAAGCGCGCGGCCCCAGACAGTGGAAAAGGAAATTAATCCCCTCTACTGGCGGTTGCTTGACGCATTCGGGAAACGGACGGGCGTGCCCGTAATCATGAATACTTCGTTCAATCTTCGCGGCGAAGCGATCGTGCACACACCGACGGACGCGATTCGCACATTTTTTAGCTCGGGGATGGATGCCCTGGTCATCGGCAGCTTTCTAGTGGAGAAATGAAGTGGGAGTTTCTCAAGCTTGGTTGGCTGAGTTTTTTTTGCGGTACACGTGGCTCCTGGCGGGGCTGCGCCGAGTGCCAGTGTTGGGACAGTGCGTGAGTTGGGCTGGGACAAAGCTCGTGCCGCGCAATTCGCTCGCTTGGGTACAGGTGCAGAGCGGCCCGGCGAAAGGACTCTGGCTACACTTGAATCCGCGGACGGGGAAAGCATACTTCGAAGGCAGCGCCGAACAGGAGGTGCAAGAGGTAATGCAGAAGCAGCTTCGGTCGGGGATGAGCTTTTACGACATCGGAGCGAACATTGGTTTTTTTTCGTTGCTGGCGGCGAGGCTGGTTGGAAAAGATGGCCATGTTGTCGCTTTCGAAGCAGATCCGGAAGCTGCCGAGCGATTGCGTGAGCATGTAGCGCGAAACGAGCTCGGATGGATTACGGTGAAAGAGGTAGCGGTTTGGTCGGAGCCGCGGACTGTTTTTTTTCTGCGAACGGATCCAGCGACGTCGCCAGATCGCGGGCTGGGACACGTGGTTGCGACTGGCGCTGGTGATACGATCGAGGTGGAGGCAGTGTCGCTGGATGATTACACCGGGACACAGCCGCCGCCGGATTTTATCAAGTGTGATGTCGAGGGCGCGGAAGTGGAAATATTTCGAGGCGCGAAGAGGCTGCTGAAAGAAAAAAATCCGAGGGTTGTTTGCGAAATGCATAACGAAGAAAACCGGCGAATTCTGCTCCAGGAGTTTTCGCGAATCGGCTACCACTGCACGCCGTGCAGCTCGAATCACATCGTGGCAATTCCCGAATGATGCAGAGGAGCTGCGGTAATGGATTTTCCAGCTGGCGTCAGCCGAGATTATAATGAGCAAGCCGTAGTGGCGCGGTAGTAAAGCTAGCGCGTGGCTAAATGCTGGCCAAGTCTTGACGCTCGTACTGGCGCGAGTACATCGTTTTACGGGTGGTAGTCTGATCAGCTCTAAGGCAGACACAATTTCTTGTACCAAAACATTTCAGTTCACATAGAGCGCCACAAAACAGTGTGGATGACAGATGAAATTCATCTGCTAATCCTGTGGCGGCCTCTGTGACAGTAAACGCAGAGCGAAATCAGATTTTCCACCGCGTCATGGCCAAGCTTGCTCCGGGGCTTTAGATGATGGACTTGCAACCCTTCTGCGGAGCCGCAATCTTGGCAACGCCATCCGTCCCGCTCCAAGACTTGGATTTTTAGTGCTTTGTAGCTCTCCGGATTCAGTTTGAGTCGGGGTTGTTTCTGTTGCCAACGCTTTATCTGCATTGGTTGGTGAGCGCTCCATCGATTAGCGGCTGAAGTTTTTCCATACTAAGCTCACTAAAATTCAAGGTTGATTTTCACGAAGGTTAGCGCCGGCTAGAAAATCGGCGCAGATCATCTCAAGGCAATAACCGCGCGACCTGTCAGTACCGAGCATCAACGCAGCCGTTTCGAGTGCTTTCTCAACAACCGGGATCTGACTCTTGTACAGCTTGAAGTAAATGATTTCCCATGGCTCCGTTTCCTTGCCCGTGAGATGTCGTTGGACAATGCGGCGATAGATCGCGTGGGGCGTTACTCAAATTCCACTAGTCGCGCACTGTTCCGTGCCATCGAACAGCTCGAACGCCTTCAGAGTGCACGGAAGGCTGCCGAAATCGATCGTGCAGCTTCAGACCGAGAAACCGTGGACGCAGCCCCCACGAATGGAAAGATCGATTGAGAACAGGCCACAATTCAAGCTGCACCCACGCCAGAGGGCAGGTTCGGCTGCCCGAAGATTGCGCCGGCTAAAACACCCTTGCGTTAGTGACTGAGCCTCGCGGTGTGTAAGCCGCCGCGACAGGCGGGAAAAACAGAATTATGCAAAGCGAACCCACCAACCAAGGCGCCGCCGATGGAAGTTTCCGCTCCCCGAGTTTTGCCAGGGGAGGAAGTCGTGCGGCAGATGAGATCCTGCGACGTTCTGCTGTTCGTGCGGGGCGGGATATCGTCACGGCGCGGCAGCGCGATTGCGGGGATAGCCTGCGGCTTGCCCGTAGTGGCGTCGGAGGGAGCCGAGACGGCGTACCCGATTACCGAGGCGGGAGTCGTCTTCGCAGACCCAAAAACCCAGAGGGGAATCGGAGAAGCACTGCTCCGGGTTTTGAGCGACGAAGAATATCGTGCGTCGCTCGCAGAGAGGAGTCGACGCGTGCAAGAGAGATACTTTTCGTGGAAAGCGATTGCGGAGCGCTACGCTGAAGGCTTACGGTCGACGGATGCCAGACCGGTCCGTTGACGGAGGGCGTCGCGAACGCAGTTCAGCGGCAGAGAGCCTCGATGAGGCTCTCTTTTTTTGTCTCGGCGTGGCGCGCCAGGGGTTCGAGCGACGAAAAGTAACCGAGGATCGTGGCGAAAGCCAGAAAGGTAAAGACTTCGGCGGGGAGCCAGGGATT
>Ga0335081_10002556_pt1 | contig 28658 bp, 19 predicted proteins | sample Lox_Sample_35_FD_206713 | JGI IMG/M metagenome (GOLD analysis project Ga0335081, IMG submission 206713) | Soil microbial communities from Loxahatchee National Wildlife Refuge, Florida, United States - Lox_Sample_3.5 | ecosystem: Environmental > Terrestrial > Soil > Wetlands | place: USA...
TTCTTCAAGGATTCGAGACCAAAGCACGAGGCGGGGCTGGACTTGCCTTGCGTGCGACAATGGCCCCGGGGAATAGCCTGATGCCCGCGTCCGCTGCCGCGCCCGCACCTCGCAAAAACGCCATCATCGCTGCGGCCGATCTGCCGGAATTCCAGGCGCAACTCCTCGGCTGGTTCGCGCAATCCAAGCGCGATCTCGACTGGCGCGCGACGCAGGACCCCTACCGCGTGTGGATCTCCGAAATCATGCTGCAGCAAACGCGCGTGGCGGCGGTGGTTCCTTACTACCGGCGATTCCTGGAGCGCTTCCCCACCGTGGGCGATCTCGCCGCCGCGCGCGAGGACGCGGTTCTGCGGCACTGGGCGGGCCTTGGCTACTACAGCCGCGCACGCAATCTGCACCGCGCGGCAAAAGAGATCGTGGCGCGCCACGGCGGCGAATTCCCCAGCCGCCTGGAGGACGCCTTGGCGCTGCCCGGCATCGGCGGTTACACCGCCGCTGCCGTGCTCAGTATCGCCTACGGCGCGCCGCACGCCGTCCTCGACGGCAACGTCGCGCGCGTGCTGGCGCGCCTGGGCGCGATTCGCGGCGATTTGCGCCGGCCCAAGCGCTGGCGCGAACTCAGCGCGGCAGCGGACGCGCTGCTTCCGCCGGCGAAGGAAAACCCCGGCGACTGGAACCAAGCCATGATGGAACTCGGCGCCACCGTCTGCACGCCGCGCGCGCCGCGCTGCGACGCCTGCCCGGTCTCCCGCTGGTGCCGCGCGCATGCCCTGGGCGTCGCGCTGCGCCTGCCTTCGCCTCGCCCGAAACCGAAACCGGTGCGCCTGGCGTTATCCGCCGCGGTTTTGCTCGACCCGCGCGGCCGCACCTTGCTGGTGCGCCAACAAAGCGGCCACAGCGCATTATTCTCGAACCTGTGGCAGTTCCCCGCAGTGCAATCGACAAAGCCGGCGCCCGAAAGGCTGGACGCCTATCTGCGATCCGAATTCGGCATTACCGCCGCGCTGGCACCATTGCCGCGCGCGCGCCACACCGTCACCTTCCGCAGAATCCTGCTCGCCCCGTTTTTGGTCCGAGTTCCTAAACTGCCGCTGGGCGTACCCGGCGCTCGCACTTTGCGCCTCGCTGAGATCGGCCGCCTGCCTATCTCCAGCGCTACGAAGAAGATCGCCGCCTCGGTTCAAGCATTGCCTAAAAGCTCCTAGAACAAGATTACTGTTTGGCGCGGGCGCAAAATCGCCGGGTGGCCAGGATGCTAAACTGGACGGGAACCATGTCCGCGCCAGCGATTATCGAACGGCCGTCCGCGTCCGTAACGGGCGGCTCCGCCATACCCTACTCGGCCCTGGGGCGATATTTCGAGATTTCGCTATTTCTGCTGCTTCTGATCAGCGTGCTGGCGCTGGTCTCCACCGGAAAACTCGACCTGGTTACCATCGTGCTCCCCCCGGCGGCGTTGCTCTTCAAAGGCTACCGCTGGTGGCGGGGCCGCGGCCCGGAGATCAGCTCCCGCACAGGCACCTTCCTCGTGGTTCTCTACTTTGTCTGGTTTCCCATAGACCTGTGGTGGGTCTCGCGGTCACTGGCCGCCGATGCCCAGAATCCGGCGCTGTATGCGGCGCTGCTGGCCGCCGTTCATCTGCTGCTCTACGCCATGATCGTGCGCCTCTTCAGCGCCAGCACCACGCGCGACTATCTCTTTCTGGCGCTGCTGGCCTTCAGCGCCATGCTGGCCTCCGCCATTCTGACCGTGGACACCATGTTTCTGTTTTTCTTCCTGGTGTTTCTGGCGCTGGCCGTCTCCACGTTCATCGGCCTGGAGATGCGCCGCAGCTCGGAGGGCGCGGTCGGGCCGCAGTTCACGCCGCGCTCGGCGGCCGCGAACCGGCTGCAAAGGGCGCTGGGGATCACTTCAGGCATCGTGGCCATCTCCTCGCTGGCAGCCGGCGCGGTGATCTTCTTCCTGATTCCGCGCTTCAACGCCGGCTATCTCTCGGGTTTCAATTTGCAGCCTTCGCTGATCACCGGCTTCAGCGACGACGTCGAGCTCGGCCAGATCGGAGAGATCAAGAAGAGCAGCGAAGTGGTCATGCGTATCTCCGTGCACGGCAACCCGCTGATCGCCCGCAACATGCACTGGCGCGGCATCGCCCTCACTACCTTCGACGGCCGCCGGTGGTACACCGAAAGCCACGACCCCGCCGCGCTCGGCGAAGGCTTCGACGGCTGGATCACCATCCCGCCGGAAGTCGCCGTGGAACGCCGCTATTCGCTGCCGCTCGCGTACACGGTGATGCTCGAGCCGGTCGCCTCCGACGCCGTCTTCGTGGCCTCCGAGCCCGACCGCATTCACGGAGACTTCTTCGGCCCGCCGCTGCCCGGCCGCCTCTTGCGCCGCTCTTATCTCACCGAAGACAAGACCGGCTCGCTGGCAAATCCCTTCCACAATTTCGCCGCCATGCGCTACGACGCGGTTTCCCAGCTGCCCGAAGTGCCCCCCGAAGCACTGCGCGCTTCGCCGCAGATCTATCCCGATGCGCTTCGCAGCACCTATCTGCAACTGCCCCAGATCGATGCGCGCATACCGGCGCTGGCCAAGACGATCACGGCCCGCGCGCTCAATCCCTATGACAAGGCGCGCGCCGTGGAAAGCTACCTGCGCACAAATTACGGCTACACGCTGGACTTGAGCGGCACTCCGCCGACCGATCCTCTGGCCTACTTTCTTTTTCAGAAGCGCGCCGGCCATTGCGAGTACTTCGCCGCCGCCATGACCGTGATGATGCGTTCGCTGGGCATACCCACGCGCTACGTGAACGGCTTTTTCGCCGGCGAATACAACGACGTCGGCGGCGACTACATCGTCCGCGCCAGCGACGCTCACAGCTGGGTGGAAGTTTTCTTTCCGCGCTACGGCTGGATCACCTTCGACCCTACGCCTCCCAGCAGCGAAGTGGGCGGCAGCGTTCTCTCGAAACTCGGGCTTTACTGGGATTGGTTCCAGTTGCAGTGGAGCGAATGGGTGGTGAACTACGACTTCGTGCACCAGTTCACGCTGGCTCAGGGCGTGCAGCGCGTCTCGCGCCGCTGGACTTCGGACGTGCGTCAGACCTTCGCGAAAGAGCGCTCGGAGGCCGCCGAACGCGTGCGGAAATGGGCCAAAACCGCTGCTTCAACTCCGGCGTGGGTGCTGATCCTGCTGGCGCTGATTGCCATTGCCGTGCCGGTGATCCTCAATGCCCGCCTGCGCGAGCACTTGCTCTTCGCCTGGAAGATATGGGCGTGGAAAATGGGCGCGTCCAACACAGGCCTCGCGGAAAAGGCGTCCGCCGCGCAAAACGCCTCGCTCTTTTACCGGCGCATGCTGCGGCAGCTCGAAGGCGCCGGGTGGCGTAAGTCGCCGTGCCAGACGCCGCTGGAGTTTGCCGCCTCGCTTCCGTCCGGGGAGTTCGCCGCGCCCGTGGCCGAGATGACCAACCTGTGCATGGCCGCGCGGTTCGGCGGCCAGGACGTCCAGTTTTCGCGTCTCGCCGGCGTGCTGCAGCAGCTCAAGCTCTCCCTGCGACGCCGCCCCCGCCGCGCGAAGTAGCGCGGCGTGTCTCGCCCAGTCTTGCCCACGTTCCCAGCCTTGCCCAATCCGTATGCTAAGATTACGGTTCTTTGTCCGCAGATAAAAACATGCCCAAGGTGGGATTCATCAGTCTAGGCTGCCCGAAGAACCTCGTCGACACCGAGGTCATGATGGGCATTCTGGCGCGCAGCGGCTACGAACTGACGCCGCGCGCCGCCGAGGCGGACGTGCTGGTGGTGAACACGTGCAGCTTCATCGAATCGGCGCAGCAGGAGTCCGTGGACACCATCGTCGAAATGGCCGAGCACAAAAAATTCGGCCGGGCCCGCAAGCTGGTGGTCGCGGGATGCCTGGTAGAACGCTATCGCGAGCAGATCCGGCAGCAGATTCCGGAAGTAGACGCCGTGATCGGCACCGGCGAAGTGGAACACATTCTCACGGCCATCGAAGGCGAACTCCGCACCGCAGCGCCGGCTGCGCCCGCGTTTCTCTATCATGACGCCTCGCCGCGCGTGCTTTCCACGCCCCGCCATGCCGCTTACATCAAGATCGCCGAAGGCTGCGATCATCCCTGCTCGTTCTGCATCATCCCGCAACTTCGCGGCGGATTCCGCAGCCGGCGCTTTGAATCCGTGGTGCGCGAAGCCGAAAATCTCGCCGCTGCCGGAGTCCGCGAAATCACGCTGATTGGCCAGGACACCACTTCGTACGGCGAAGACCTCGGCCTGCGCGACGGCCTCGCCGACTTACTGGCGCGCCTGGCGCAAATCGACGATCTCGCCTGGGTGCGCTTCCTCTACGCTTATCCGAACCGCGTGTCGCAGCGGCTGCTCGACACGCTGGCCGAGCATCCGCGCCTGGTGAAATATCTCGATATGCCTTTGCAGCACGCCAGCCGCGGCGTGCTGGCGGGAATGAAGCGCGGCTCGAACGGCGACGCCTTCCTGAAGCTTCTCGAACGCGTGCGCCGGACGATTCCCGAAGTGATGCTGCGAACTTCCTTCATCGTCGGCTTCCCCGGCGAAGCCGAAGCCGATTTCCGCGAACTTTGCGATTTCGTGCGCGCCGCCGAGTTCGATTGGCTGGGCGTCTTCGCCTATTCCGACGTGGACAATGCGGCCAGCCACGCCCTCGGCGCCAAAGTGGATGCCGAAAAGATCGCCGACCGCCGCGACCGCTTGATGAAGCTGCAGCGCAAAATCTCCGCCCGGCGCCTGCGCCGTTTCGTTGGCCGCACCCTGCCCGCTTTGGTCGAAGGGCCGGACAAGGAACAAGAGCTTGTCTGGGAAGCGCGCCTGGAAGGCATGGCCCCTGAGATTGACGGCAAGCTCTATCTCACCGACCTCGAACCGCAATCCGGCGGCGCTCCGGCGCGAGCCGGCGACATCGCCATGGTAGAAATCATTGAGTCGCACGACTACGATCTGGTCGGCCGCGTTGTAGAGATCCGCCAGAGCCCGCGCTCCGCCGCGCCGCTCGCGTCGAATCCCGCGCGCCGGATTCCTACCGGCTCCCCTCTGCGCGTTTTGGCTTAGCGCCTTTTCTGCCCAAGGGCTGCTACTATCCATCTGAGAGCCTGGGAATCGAATTGAGGGCCGGCGCCGCCATGAAGTATGAGTGCCCTATCTGCCGGAAACCGGTGGACTCCGCGTCCGACGCCGATTTCCCTTTTTGCAGCGAGCGCTGCCGGCTGCTCGATCTGGGAAACTGGGCCACGGAGAAATATGTCGTCTCCGAACCAGTTTTCGACGAAGAAGGAGAACGCGCTCCTGAATCCCCCCAGCCCAAACGCAGTGACCACGAAAACTGAGGCCACGCGGCCAACCTTAGCCCTGGCCATCGCCAGCAGCCTCGGCGTGGGGTTCTTGCCTCTCGCGCCGGGAACCTGGGGCTCTGCGGTTGGCGTTGGGCTCGTGGCGGCCGTGGCGGCGGCCACTCGCGGCGAGTCCGCACCGCTCCCTCTGGTTGCGGAATTCACCTTGGTGCTGGCGCTGGCGGGCATCGGCCTGTGGTCGAGCGAGCGCGTCGTGGAAGCCAGGCCCTCCGACGCGGACCCGGGCTACGTGGTGATCGACGAACTTTCCGGCCAGGCCATCTCATTGGTGGCGGGAGTGGCTTTGAGCGCGTGGACGGCCCCGCCGCACGGCGTGGCGATTAGCGCAAAAATAGCCTCCGTTCTCGCTTCAGAACTACTGAACTGGAAATATTTGGTGGCGGGATTTATACTTTTTCGCGTCTTCGATATTTGGAAGCCGTTTCCGGCGCGGCGCGCCGAACTATTGCCCGGCGGTCTTGGCATCATGGCCGACGACTGGATCGCAGGCGTTTACGCCGCCCTGGGACTCTGGCTCATCCGAGCCCTGGGTTTTTGATTGACGTCCGATCCGGATGGTCATTCCAAGCAAATACGGGCCAAGCAAATACGGGCGCCACTGGCACACGCGGCTTAGCGCGAACGCAATGCGCTCGCGCCGGCGGAAGAATTTGCGTCTGCCGAGGGCGGTGAGCCAGAGCCGCTCCGGGCGCTAGCCGCCGAGAAAAGGTCGCAGGCATTGCCAAGCGATTCCACACCCCGCGTCGAGAGCATTGTACCCGCCGCCGCAATTCCGGGCGGCGAGATCGCCATTCACGGAAGGGGCTTCGCCGCCAGCAATAATTCCCGCCCCCGCGTGATCTTCGGCGATACCGAAGCCAGCGTGCTGATCGCCGCGGAAACTTATCTGATCGCGCGCGTTCCCGAAGGCCCCGGCGCCTCGAGCGTGCGCGTGGCCACTTCGCACGGCACCAGCGCACCCATGGAGATTCAGCTCGGCGTGCAGATCGCCGAAAACCTGCATCCCGTGGCCAACCCGGCCGTGGATGCCGAGGGCAATATTTACGTCACTTACAGCGGCCAGCGCGGGCAGAAGGTTCCGGTTTCGCTCTACAAGATCACGTCCAATTATCAGGTAAAGCCCTTCGTTACCGAGCTCATGAATCCCACGGGCCTGGCCCTGGACAACGCCGGCATGCTTTACGTTTCCTGCCGGAACGACGGCACCATCCATCGCGTCACCCCGGATGGACGCTCTCAGCTCTGGGTGGAGGGCATGGGCATCGCCACGGGGATCGCCTTCGATGCGGAACACAATCTCTTCGTGGGCGATCGCAGCGGCACGATTTTCAAGATCAGCCCCGACCGCCAGATCTTTGTCTTCGCCACGCTGGAGCCTTCCATCGCCGCCTACCATCTGGCCTTCAGCCCCACGGGCGAGCTTTACGTCGCGGGGCCGACGACTTCCAGCTACGATCGCATCGTGCGCATCAATCGCCAGGGCGAAGTCAGCCTTTTTTACCGCGGCCTGGGCCGCCCGCAGGGGTTGGCGTTCGATCGCGAGGGCCGGCTCTACGTGGCCGCCTCGCTCAACGGCCGCCGCGGGATTGCGCGCATCGACGCGGAAGGGAAAGCGGACTTCGTGCTGAGCGGCATGGGCCTGGTCGGGCTGGCGCTCTTGCCCACGCGCCGAGCCGTGCTGGCCACCAGCAGCGCCCTTTTCAGCCTGGACTGGAACGTCGAAGGCCTGCCGCTTCCGGTCTGAATCAATGGATCCACGGGAAGCACTCGAAGCGGGCCGTCGAATACTGGAAGAAGTTCTCCTTCCTAACGGCTTCCGCTATCTAGCGGCCTGCAGCGGCCCTAGTTGCGGGGGCCCTTTCGCGTCGGGCAGGTTCGTTAGGGGCGATCGGATTCTGGAGATACACTTCCGCGGCACATTGGGACTCGTTACGTACCACCTCGGAGCGTTGTCCCTTACCCATGAGGCGTACATGCGCGCAACAGTGGGTTGCGGCGGAATGAACAACTATCCTAACTTTTCAGATGATCCGCTTGAAGCGTTCCGAGCCCTTGCCTCTGATCTCGAGAATTTCTGCACAGATTTCTTGAGCGGTTCAGGACGCCAATTTGCCCGATGTGTTGAAGCAGCCCGCCTGTACGACAAACTTCCTGGAATGGCAAAGCTGGATCGGTATGCAAGCTGAAATCATCGCCGTCGGTTCCGAACTGCTCACGCCCGACCGCATCGATACCAACTCGCTTTTTCTCACGCAGCGGCTCAATACGCTGGGAATCGCCGTGGCCCGCAAAACCATTGTCGGCGACCAGCACGATCATGTTCGCGACGCCTTCCGCTGCGCGCTCGATCACGTCGAGTTGGTGGTTTCTTCGGGAGGCCTGGGCCCTACGCTCGACGATCTGACGCGCGAAGCGGTAGCCGAGCTGCTCGGCCGCAAGCTGGTGCTGAATGGCGGCGTCCTGCAAGGCATCGAGGCGCGCTTTCGCAAGCTGGGCCGCACCATGCCTGAGGTCAATAAGCGCCAGGCCATGGTCCCCGAAGGCGCCGGTCTCTTGGAAAATTCGCGCGGCACGGCTCCCGGCCTGTGGCTCGAAACCGCGGGCCGCTTCATCGTGCTCCTGCCCGGCCCGCCGCATGAACTGAAAGCCATGTTCACCGACAAAGTCGAGCCGCGCCTGGAACGCCTGGCCGGCGCGACGCGCCTCTTTTATCGCGAACTGCGCACCGCGGGCCTTACCGAATCGGAAGTCGAGCAGCGCACCTCCCCGATCTATACGCAGTACGCCCAGGTGCAAACGACGATTCTCGCCGCGCCAGGCGAGATTCAGCTTCATTTGCGCAATTGGTCCTCCGATCGCGCCGAAGCCGAGCGGGTGCTCAACGAAATGGTCGAGCGCATCACCTTCGCGCTCGGCGAGAATGTCTTCACTACCACCGGCCAGCCGCTCGAAGAGATCGTCGCGCACGAATTAGCCGTGAATCACGCTACCGTGGCCACGGCGGAAAGCTGCACCGGAGGGTTGCTGGCCGAACGCCTCACGCGCATTCCCGGAAGCTCCGCCTATTTCCTGGGCGGCGTGGTCTGCTACAGCAACGATTTGAAAACCGCCTGGGCCGATGTGCCTCCCGAAATGATCGAAGCCAAAGGCGCGGTCAGCCCAGAAGTTGCCCAGGCGCTCGCGCAAGGCATCCGGCGCCGCATTGGCGCGACGCTGGGCATCGGCATTACCGGCATCGCCGGCCCTTCCGGCGGCTCCCCGGAAAAACCTGTCGGCCTCGTTTACATCGCCTTGGCGGACGCCAATGGCGTACGCGACCGCGTCCTGCGCTTTCCCAGCGACCGCGAGCGCATCCGCTGGCACGCCTCGCAGGCCGCGCTGGATATGCTGCGGCGCTATTTCATCTATGCACGCCACGGTAAGCCTTCCTGGCCCGCCGCGGCGCAGAGCTAAGGTGCAGGACAAGGACGTGCGCCTCTTCGTCGCGCTCGACGTTCCCGAGCAGGTTCGCGCCACGCTCGCCGATTTGACCGCGCGGCTCAAGAAAATCTGCGCGAGCGCGCGATGGGTGCGCCTCGAGGGCGTGCACATCACCCTCAAGTTCATCGGCCATGTTTCGCTGGAGCAGGTTGAAAAGATTCGCCAGGCGCTCGGCAGGCTCCCTGAGTTTCCTCCGATAAAGCTGCGCTTCGCCGGCCTCGGCTTTTTCCCCAATCCCCGCCGCCCGCGCGTTTTTTGGGCGGGCATCGAAGCCGATCCTCAATTGGCTGAGCTTGCCGGCGCGATCGAAGCGAAGCTCGAACCTTTGGGCATTCCCGCCGAAAAGCGCGCGTTTCATCCGCATCTCACGCTGGCGCGCTTTGAGTCTCCGCAAGGGACTCAGTCCCTCGTCACCGCGGCGGAAGCTCTCGGAACTCCCGAATTTGGCGGCGAAATCTTCAACGAGTTTCATTTGTACCAGAGCGTGCTGAAGCGTTCCGGCGCCGAGTACACTCGTCTGGTTACCTATCCTTTCCACCGAGGGCCAGTGTCTTGATTCCTTCTGTCACCTCGCTGTCACCAGCATCGCTGATCGCGCAAATCGCTTTGCGTGACATGGGAGGATTATGGTGGCTGCCTTTGGCCGCTTATCTGCTGGGCTCGATTCCGTTCGGCTATCTGATCGTGAAGCTCGCCGGCGGCGGCGACATCCGCTTCCGAGGCAGCGGCAATATCGGCGCAACGAATGTGGCGCGCGAAGCGGGGGCGCTTCCCGGCCTGGCCACTCTCCTGCTGGATGGCGCCAAAGGGTACTTCTCCGTCTGGCTGGCCGAGCGCGTGAGCCACGGCAATCCCCGCTGGATGATCCTCGCCGCGTTGCTTACGATTCTGGGGCACACGTTTCCGGTCTGGCTGCATTTCCAGGGTGGACGCGGCGTCGCTACGGGAGCGGCTGCGTTCGTGCCGATCTGCTGGCAGGCTGTGGTGGGCGCGCTCATTGTCTGGATCGTGGTGCTGGCGTTCTGGCGCTACGTTTCGCTGGCTTCGATCTCGGCGGCCGCTTCTCTTCCCCTTCTGGTGTACCTGCTCTATGCGCCCGGCCATGCGCCGCCGTACGCCGTCTCCGCCGGAGCCTCATTCGCCATGCTCCTGATCATCGTGCGCCACCGCGCAAACATTATCCGGCTGCTCCGCGGAACCGAGCCGCAATTTACATTCCGTCGCAACGGGCGCTCCTACAAACCGTGAACCAAAAGAAAAACCAGAAGAAAAAAAAGATCGCCATCATCGGCGCGGGAAGTTGCGGAACCGCCCTCGCGGTTGCGCTGGGCCGCAGCCGCGAACCGCATCGCCTCGCCCTCTGGGTGCACGGCGCCGATGTGCTCGCCTCGCTGCGCGAATCCCGGGAAAATTCGGTCTACCTTCCCGGCATGCGCGTTCCGGACGACGCCGAGGTCACCGGCGATCTCGGCGAAGCGCTCGCGGATGCGGAAATCGTTCTCGGCGTCATGCCCTCCGCCCACGCCCGAACGACGTACAGGGCCATGCTTCCTTATCTCGATGCGAGGTCGTCGGCGAACACCATCTTCGTCAGCGCCACCAAGGGGCTGGAGCATGATTCCCTGGCGCGCATGAGCGAGGCCATTGCCGAAACGATCGGCGAAAAGTTCCCGCCCCGGGTGGCCGTGCTTTCCGGCCCCAGCTTCGCCCTGGAAGTCGCCCGCGGCGATCCGACAGCCGTCGTGATCGCCTCCAGCGATTTGCAGGTTGCCACGGAAATTCAGCGCGAATTTTCCGGCTCCACGCTGAGGCTCTACACCAACGACGATGTCGTTGGCGTGGAGATGGGCGGCGCGGTGAAAAACGTGATCGCCCTGGCCGCCGGCGTTTGTGCCGGCCTCGGGTTGGGAGCAAACACCATCGCCGCGCTGATCACTCGCGGTCTTTCCGAAATGACGCGCCTGGCCATGGCTCTTGGCGGCAGCCGCGATACCCTCGCAGGGCTTGCCGGCCTGGGCGATCTTGTGCTCACCGCGACGGGCGGACTGAGCCGCAATCGCTCGGTCGGGGTCGAATTGGGCAAAGGCCGCCAGCTCGCCGAGATCATTTCCCATATGCGTATGGTGGCCGAAGGCGTGGGCACTACTTCCGCAACCCTGGCCCTCGCTCGCAAACATAAAGTGGACATGCCCATTACCGAGCAGATGTATGCCGTCCTGCACGAGGGCCGTCCGCCCAAGGCCGCCATCCGCGAACTTATGGAGCGGCAACTCAAGAAGGAATAGAATGCAAGCGCGCGAGTTCGCGCGTTACTTCAACTGACGGGAGTTCGCCGATGAAAGGATTCAAACAGTTTCTGCTTCGGGGCAATGCCGTGGATCTCGCGGTCGGCGTGGTCATCGGTGCCGCTTTTGGCAACGTTGTGAACTCAATGGTCAAGGGCCTGCTCACTCCACTCATTGCGGCGGTGGCCAAGCAGCCGGACTTTTCGAGCATCTTCTTCACGATCCGTGGCAGCAAGTTTCTCGTCGGCGACTTCGTCAACGCGGTCGTCTCCTTCCTGATCATCGCCGCCGCCGTATACTTTGTCGTCGTGCTTCCCATGAATGCACTGATGGGCAAGCTTCACGATAAGCCCGTTCAGCCCAGCACCAAAAAGTGCCCGGAATGCCTGAGCGAGATCCCCATCGCCGCCCGCCGGTGCGCCCATTGCACCCAGCCCGTTCCCGTGGACGCAGCTGCGGCGGCAGCGCCCGCGCGCGGCTAAAGGGACGTCCCTGGGGTGCTGGGAATGCTCTTAGCTAATCGGCTACTTTAGTTTTTGTGTCTGCCCGGCGGTCGCTCCCTCGAAGTAAAATACTAGTACCTACCCATGCCACCCGAACGCGGCAAATCGTCCCGGATGCATCGTCCCCGCCTGCTCTTGCTGGTTTTAGGAGCGATGTTGCTCGTCAGCGCCCTGCCGCTAGGCCTGTATCACTTTCAGGTCCTTAGACTTAGCCAGGAAAAGCTGACCGATACGGAAAGCGTGCAGCAAACCGAACTCACGCGTTCGGTGGGCGAAGAGATTCAGCTTTTCGACGCCAACCTTTATCAGCAACTCATCAGCGAACGCCAAATCCTGGCTCTCACCGGCCTGCTCGACCACATCGATGACCCCGTCCGAGCCCCCCAGGTAACGCGCCTGCTCGAGAATTTCGTCGCCAGCAACCCCAATACTCTCTACCTCACGGCCGTCGGCACGGACGGCAAAGGCGCCGGCGCCGGCAATTTCCGCGCCGACCAGGACCCCTTCGTCAGCAAGGAGCTGCAACGGGCATTTTCCGCCTGCATCCAGTCGGTAGTTTTTCGAAGCGAACCGTTAGCGCTCGGACCCGAAAATCGCCCCGCTTTCGTGATGGCTATCCCCCTGCAAGTCCAGGATCAGTTCACCGGGATGCTGGCCATGGTGGTCTCGCTCGATAGCATCCTGCGCCGTTTGGAGGAGACCAGCGTCCGAGGCCGGACGGTTTTTGTGGTGGATCACAGCGGGCGCGTCGTTGCGCATCCGGACACGCGTCAGTACGTTCCGGGTACGGACCTGCGCAGTTCTTACATCGTCGCGCAGGCCACCGGGCTGCCCAAGGATCTGCGCACCACGGCAACAGTGCAGCGCTTCAGCGCCATGGACAACGGGCACAATGCCGAGTTGATTGGCACCTACAGCACGATTCCGGACTTGTCCTGGACCGTCATCGCCCAGCGCAGCCTGGAGGAGGCTCGCGACGATGCCGGCGTAAAAGAACTCAACGCCCAGGCGCTCACCTTCGTTCTCGTCGTTACCGGCGCCGCCATTATTCTCGGCTATCTCTTCGCCGTGGGCATCAGCACGCCGATCCGCGCCTTGGCGGCCTCCACGCGAGCCATCAGCCGCGGCGAATTCCACGAGCGCGCTCCGGTTCGCGGCGCCGCGGAAATCAGCGAACTGGCGCAGACCTTCAACAACATGGCCGGCGATATCGAGAACTTCATCTATCAGCTCAAGCAGGCTGCCGACGAAAATCACGAGCTCTTCATGGGCTCCATTCGTATGCTCGCCGCCGCCATCGACGAAAAAGATCCCTACACTCGCGGCCACTCCGACCGTGTGGCGAAATACTCCGTGCTCATCGGCCAGCAATTGGGCCTTTCGCCCGAGGAACTGGACCGCCTGCGCATCTCCGCGCTATTGCACGACGTGGGCAAAATCGGCGTGGATGATCGCGTGCTGAAGAAGCCCGGCGCCCTCACAGCCGAGGAGTTCGAAATCATGAAGCAACACCCCAGCAAAGGGGCGAACATCATGCGCCCGGTCGCACAGCTCAAAGACGTGCTTCCCGGAATCGAGCTGCACCACGAACACATCAACGGCAAGGGCTACCCGTACGGCCTGAAAGGCGAGGAGATCCCTTTAATGGCGCGCATCATAGCGGTCTCCGATACGCTCGATGCCATAACCACCAACCGTCCCTATCAGTCAGCAAAAGACATCGATAACGCCCTCGAAATCATCCGCAAGGTTGCCGGCACCAAATTCGATCAGAAGGTCGTGGAAGCGCTGGAGAGAATTATCCAGTCCGGCAAGCTCCGCATCGCGCCCGCGCTCGTCGAAGTGTAAGCTTCAAACCGGTTCTCGCGGGAAAATCGATTGGCTCCATCGAAATTCTGAATTGTACAGTTACCGCACATCTGAGGTATTTTTCCTGGATGGCTGGTAGCATGGCAACTGCCCTCCGCCCCACGCTCGCCCCTTCGGCGTAGCGCTTAACTGCACCATCCTGCAGCTATGCCCGGGTTACTTTACAACGCACGCTTGCCATGGTATTCAGAATGAATACTAAAATGGGCAAACACTACCCATTCACGGGCTTGCCGCCTGCTCAGGGCCTCTATGACCCTCAGCATGAACACGATGCCTGCGGCATCGGTTTTGTGGCGGATATCTCCGGACACACGTCCCACGACATCGTCCTCAAGGGCGTTCAGATTCTGATCAATCTGACCCACCGGGGCGCCTGCGGCTGCGATCCGCAAACGGGCGACGGCGCGGGAATTCTGATCCAGATTCCGCACACTTTTTTCCAGCGCGAGTGCTCCCGGCTGGGCTTTGAATTGCCCGCTCCGGGCGAGTACGGCGTGGGAATGGCCTTTTTGCCCGTCGATCCGCACGAGCGGATTCTCTGCGAAGGAATACTGGAGCGCATTGCAGGCGAAGAGGGGCTGACGGTGCTCGGCTGGCGCGATACGCCGCTCAATGGAAACGCCATCGGCCGGCTGGCGCGCGCCACGCAGCCTTATATCGAGCAGATTTTCATCAAGCGCGGCCCGAAAATGGATCAGGACGCGCTCGAGCGCAAGCTTTACGTCGTGCGCAAGCGCGCCGAGGCCGCCGTCGCGGAATCGGATTACAAAGAAAAGGGCTTCTTCTATCTGCCCTCGCTCTCTTCGCGCACCATTATCTACAAAGGCCTGCTGCTCGCGCCGCAGATCACCGATTTCTACAAGGAACTGCTGGACGCCGAAGTGACCAGCGCCCTGTGCCTGGTGCACCAGCGCTTCTCCACGAACACTTTTCCCAGCTGGCAGCTGGCGCATCCCTATCGCTATATCTGCCACAACGGCGAGATCAACACGCTGCGCGGCAACATCAACTGGATGCACGCGCGTCAATCCGTGCTGGCCTCTCCGCTATTCGGCAACGACATCAAGAAGCTCTTTCCCATCATCACGCCCGGCGGCAGCGACTCCGCGATGCTGGACAACGCGGTGGAACTGCTGACGCTGGCCGGCCGCAGCCTCCCGCACGTCATGGCCATGCTCATCCCCGAAGCCTGGGAACACGATTCGACCATGCCCGAGGACGTCAAGGCTTTCTACGAATATCACGCCTCGCTCATGGAGCCGTGGGATGGACCCGCGGACGTGGCCTTCACTGATGGCCGCATCATCGGCGCCAAACTCGACCGCAACGGCTTGCGTCCCGGCCGCTATCTGGTGACCAACGACGGATTGGTAATCATGGCCTCCGAGGCCGGCGTGCTTCCCGTGAAGCCGGAAGAAGTGCGCATGAAGGGCAGGCTCGCCCCCGGCCGCATGCTGCTGGTGGATACCGAACAGAAGCGGCTGATCTCCGACGAGGAGATGAAAAAGGAACTGGCGGCGCGGCGGCCTTACCGGCAATGGCTGAAGGAAAATCAGATTACGCTGGACGATCTTCCGAGCCCTCAGCGCGTTCAGGCCAGCGATCACGAGACAATCCTGATGCGCCAGCGCGCTTTCGGCTACACGGATGAAGACTTGAAGACAGTGCTCCTGCCTTCGGCGCTGCAAGCCGAGGAACCCGTGGGTTCTATGGGCATCGATACGCCGCTGGCGTGCCTCTCCGATCAGCCACAGCTGCTGTTCAGCTATTTCAAGCAGACCTTTGCGCAGGTGACCAACCCGGCCATCGATCCGATCCGCGAAGGGCTGGTGATGTCGCTGAATACCTATATCGGCTCGGAAGGAAATATCCTCGACGAGACGCCCAAGAATTGCCACACGCTCAAGCTGCGCCATCCCATCATCTCCAACTGGCGCCTGGAGAAGCTGCGGCGCGTAAGTTGGGGCGATTTCCTGGCCACCACTCTGCCGATGGTCTTTCGCGTGGAGGGCGGCGAAAAGCAGCTCGAACAATCCATCGAGAACCTGTGCCGTTCGGCCTCTCTGGCCATCAAATCCGGCTACACGCTGCTGATTCTCTCCGATCGCGGCGTGGACAACGAACATGCGCCCATCCCCAGTTTGCTGGCGCTCTCCGCCGTCCACAATCACCTGATCCGCGAGAAGACCCGCAACCAGGTGGCGCTCATCGTGGAATCGGGCGAGCCGCGCGAAGTCATGCACTTCGCCCTGCTGCTGGGCTACGGGGCCAGCGCCGTCAACCCTTATCTCGCCATCGAGACGCTCGAGGACCTGCATCGCCGCGGCGCGTTCCCGCTCGACTACGCTTGGGACAAAGTCTTCAAGAACTATATGAAGTCGATCGACAAAGGCCTCTTGAAGACCTTTTCCAAGATGGGCATTTCCACGCTGCAGAGTTATCAGGGCGCGCAGATCTTCGAGACCGTCGGCCTGCAGAAATCGCTCGTCGAGCGCTACTTCACCGGCACAGCTTCGCGCATCGAGGGCGTGACCATGGAGGTGCTGGCGCGCGAGACTCTGCTGAAGCACGAGTTCGCCCTGCAGCCCCCCAGCGAATCCGATACCGAGCTGCGTGTCGGCGGCGAATACCAGTATCGCGTGCGCGGCGAGCGACATTTGCTGAACCCGATCACCATCAGCAAGCTTCAGCACGCCGTGCGGCAGGCGAAATTCGAGACCTTCCAGGAATTTGCCGCCGTGGTGAACCAGCAGAATCGCGATTTGCAGATGCTGCGCGGCATGTTTGACTTCAAGCCGGCAGGAAAGCCCGTGCCGCTCGAGGAGGTCGAGCCTGCCGCCGACATCGTCAAGCGCTTCGCCACGGGCGCCATGTCCTTCGGCTCCATCAGCAAGGAAGCGCACGAAACGCTGGCCATTGCCATGAACCGCATCGGCGGCAAATCGAATACTGGCGAGGGCGGCGAGGACGAAGCCCGCTTCAAGCCCGATGCCAATGGCGACCTGCGCCGGAGCGCCATCAAGCAGGTGGCTTCGGCGCGATTCGGCGTCACCACGAACTACCTGGTGAATGCCGACGATTTGCAGATCAAGATCGCCCAGGGCGCCAAGCCGGGCGAGGGCGGACAGCTGCCCGGTCATAAGGTGGACGACTTCATCGCCCGCGTGCGGCATTCCATTCCGGGCGTGGGCTTGATTTCGCCGCCGCCGCACCACGACATCTACTCCATCGAAGACTTGGCGCAGCTCATCTACGACCTGAAAAACGCCAACCCCCGCGCGCGCATTTCGGTGAAGCTGGTGGCCGAAGTGGGCGTGGGAACCGTGGCCGCCGGAGTGGCCAAGGCTCATGCCGACGTCATCCTGATCAGCGGCTACGACGGCGGTACCGGCGCTTCGCCGATCAGTTCCATACGGCACGCCGGCATTCCCTGGGAACTGGGGCTTTCCGAGACACAGCAAGTGCTGGTGATGAACGATTTGCGCAGCCGCGTGCGCGTGCAGGTGGACGGCAAGCTGCAGACCGGCCGCGACGTGGCCATTGCCGCGATGCTGGGGGCAGAAGAGTTCGGATTCTCCACCGCGCCGCTGGTGTCCATGGGCTGCATCATGATGCGCAAGTGCCATCTGAACACGTGCCCGGTGGGCGTGGCCACGCAGGACCCGGAATTGCGCAAGAAGTTCCAGGGCCAGCCCGAGCACGTCATCAACTTCTTCTTTTTCGTGGCTGAGGATCTGCGCAGAATCATGGCGGAACTGGGATTCCGCAAGGTCGATGAGATGGTCGGCCGCGTGGATTGCCTCATGCAACGCACGGACGTCACGCATTGGAAGGCCAAGGGGATCGATCTGTCGCAGATCCTCTATAACCCGCCGGTGCCCAGCCACGTCGGGCGGCGGCGGCTCCAGCCGCAGGACCATGGCCTGGAAGCGGCGCTTGACCGGCACTTGATCAAGCAATGCCAGCAGGCCTTGGAGAAGCAGGTTCCCGTTTCCATCAGCCTGCCCATTCGCAACGTACACCGCACGGTGGGCGCGATGCTGAGCGGAGAGATTGCGCGGCGTTATGGTTCCGCGGGCTTGCCGGAAGATACCATTCGCATCCAGTTGAACGGCTGCGCCGGCCAGAGCTTTGGCGCCTTTCTGGCCAAGGGCGTAAGGCTGACTCTGGAAGGCGACGCGAACGACTACGTCGGCAAAGGGCTCTCCGGCGGCAAGCTGATCATCTATCCGCCGCGGCACTCCGAGTTCGTGCCGGAAGAAAATATTCTGATCGGAAACGTGTGCCTCTACGGCGCCACCAGCGGCGAAGCGTATTTCAACGGCATGGCCGGCGAACGCTTTGCCGTGCGTAATTCCGGAGCCACCGCCGTTGTGGAAGGCGTCGGCGATCACGGCTGCGAATATATGACCAACGGCCTGGTCGTCGTGCTCGGCCGCGCGGGCCGGAACTTCGCCGCCGGGATGACCGGAGGCATTGCCTACGTGCTCGATAGCGTCGGCGATTTCGCCTCCACTTATTGCAATCGCAACGAGGTCGATCTCGAACCCGTCACCGAATCGGCGGATATTCTCCTGCTGCACAGGCTCATCAGCCGCCATGGCGAACTAACCGATAGCCCGCAGGCCAAATGGATTTTGCAGAACTGGGATGCCACCCTTCCGAAGTTCGTCAAGATATTCCCGCACGAGTACAAGCGCGTCCTGGGCGTTCCGCGGGTCCCTGCCGGAGTTCTGATCGCGCAGGGCGGAACGCACGCGCCCGGGCGCGAAGTTCGTGGATAAAGTTCGTGGGTAAAATTCGTGGGTAAAGTTACCGGTTTCAAGGAATTCACCAGGGAAATGCCGGTCCGCCGGCCGGTCGAGGAGCGCGTCAACGACTACTTCGAGGTCTATTACCACTTCCCCGAGGAAAAAGTGCGCATGCAGGCCGCGCGCTGCATGGATTGCGGCATACCCTTCTGCCACACCGGCTGCCCCGTCAATAACATCATCCCCGACTGGAACGACCTGGTTTACCGCGACCAGTGGAAGGAAGCCATTCGCGTCCTGCACTCCACCAACAATTTCCCCGAATTTACCGGCCGCATCTGCCCCGCGCCCTGCGAAGCCGCGTGCGTGCTGGGCATCAACGAGCCGCCGGTGACCATCAAAGTCATCGAGAAGAACATCGTCGAGCGCGCCTGGCAGGAGGGCTGGATTCAGCCCGAGCCGCCCGAGACCCGCACGGGCAAGCGGGTTGCCGTGGTCGGTTCGGGACCCTCGGGAATGGCCGCGGCGCAGCAACTCAATCGCGCCGGACACTTCGTCACGCTGTTCGAGAAAAACGACCGCCTCGGCGGCCTGATGCGCTACGGCATTCCCGATTTCAAGATGGAGAAGCACGTCCTCGACCGGCGCCTGGAACAGATGGCGGCGGAGGGAGTGCGCTTCGAAACGAACGCGCACATTGGCCGGAACGTGCCGGCGGAGGATTTGCGCAAGGAGTTCGACGCTATTCTATTGTGCGGCGGCGCGGAGGCTCCCCGCGACTTGAATGTGCCCGGCCGCGAACTGAAGGGCATTCACTTCGCCATGGAGTTTCTGCCCCAGCAAAACAAGCGCAATGCCGGCGACGATGTGCCCAACCAGATCCTCGCCACCGGCAAGCATGTGGTGATTATCGGAGGCGGCGACACCGGCGCGGATTGCCTGGGCACCTGCCACCGGCACAAAGCGAAGTCGGTGCACCAGTTCGAGATCATGCCCAAGCCCCCGGATCTGCGCGCCGCGAGCACGCCCTGGCCGCTCTGGCCGTTGCAATTGCGTTCGGAAAGCTCGCATGAAGAGGGCGGATTGCGCGAATGGGCCATCGGAACCACGCACTTTAGCGGCGACGAAAAGGGCAACGTGAAGCAGCTCCACGGCATTCGCGTCGGCCCGCCGCCGAAATTCGAGCCGCTTCCCGGAACCGAATTCACGCTCGACGCCGACCTCGTCTTGCTCGCGTTGGGCTTTACCGGGCCGGTGAAGTCCGGAATGATCGAACAGTTCGGCGTCAATCTGGACGCCCGCAGCAATATCGCTACCGATGCAAATTACATGAGCTCCGTGCCCGGTATTTTTGCCGCCGGCGATATGCGCCGCGGCCAGTCGCTAGTTGTCTGGGCCATCTCCGAGGGACGCAAAGCCGCCGCCGGCGTCGACAAATTCCTCATGGGCAGCACCCTCCTGAAGTAGCTATTCGCTTTTGTCAGTTTGCTGTTGAATTGGGGGTACCCCATGCGCCGTCGTTGCGCGTGGGACGCAGTGCACGTTCGCTTTGGGCACGCCCTAGTGCGTCATTCCGTAGATGACGTAGTTGATGGCGATGCGGTACGCCAGGGATGTGGCGCGTTCGGGGTAGTTCGGGCTGTCCGCCCATTCCCAGGCGTCGCCGACGTCGCTGTTATGGCAGATGGCAATCACGATGCGGCCCTTGTCGTCGCGAACGGCGCGCCACTTGGGCACCTTTTCGTCCGGCGCATAGCCGCGACGCCCTCCCCAAATGTAGCGCGTTCCGGGAATCTGGAAGCGGTCGTCCAGGTCGTACATCGTGTGGAAGATCTCGTCGTTGTCCTTCAAATCCTCCACGGCGCGCTCGGGAAAGATCATGCGCAAAGCCGTCATCATATTTTCCCACTCGTAGTCGCCGTGGGTATCGTCGAAAAACATGAATCCGCCCCGCAGGAGGTATGCGCGAATCCTGTCGGCCTCCGCTTGCGAGAGAATCATGGCGCCGGGATCCTCGATGAAAATCCACGGCCAGTTGAAGATATCGTCGCTCTGGGCATCCACCACCTGCTCGGCCACGTGGGTATCGATGCGCGTCAGGCGAACGATGCCTTGGACAAGCTGGCGGTCCGATTTCGGATAGTCCGCGGCCCAACGTTGAAAGCCGCGACCGAAGCCGAAGGCGCCGCCCACGTTGTAATGGAACCGGGCAAAGGTCCATTCGACTCTTTGCCGGGCTCGAGTGGGCATCTCGTTTTCGTCGTCTTGCTCCTGCTGAAAACGGTTGAAAGCTCGGCGCTGGTAGGCGAGCAGGCTCGCGGCGAAGCCTAAAAAGATCAGGGCGGAAAACAAGAATCCGAGCCGCCTCCCGAGCGCCTTTGGCATCGATATCATGGGGTTCCTGATCGCTATTATTAACCTAAAACGCCTTGCCGCGCCCCTTTTCGCGGGGCAGCGAGCCACAAGGGGCGAACCGAGTAGGACTGGACGAAGAGAACTATCGGCTATCGGCAGCGATCGCTTTGGCGAACGTTCGCTTCAAGAAGACGCCGATGAGGTGCCGTTTGTATTCGGCGCTGCCTTCGTGATCGTCCGCCAGATCCGCGCCATCGGCAATCAGGGCGGCGGCTTCGGGAAGCCGCTTCTCAACTTCCGCGCGCGCGCCGCTGAGCAACGCCTCTGCCGCGGGCGCGCGGCTGGGAAACGGGCAGACGCAGCCCACGGCGACACGCGCCGAGGAAAAGGTGCGCCCTCCGTCGGGAGTCTCGAGCCATAAACCCAGCCCGAGCGTCGGCCGCTCGTGGACTTGAAATTTCATGTACGCGGCGCGGTGATTCGATTTCGCGCGCGGAACGATAATACGAGTGAGGATTTCGCCAGGCTCGAGATGATTGGCGTAAGCGCCGGCGATCAGCTTGTCCATGGGAATTTCGCGCTTGCCTTGGGCGCTCTCGATCGCGACCGTAGCGCCCAGCACGAGTAGCAATGTGGCGGGATCGGAGTGCGGTTCGGCGAAGCAAAGATTGCCTCCCAGCGTCCCGGCGGCCCGCACGCGCACGTTAGCCACCTGCGATTCGAGCTCCGCCAAGACCGGCTGCTTCTCGCGGACCAGTTCCGATCTCTCGACGGAGCGATGCGTGCACGCCGCGCCAATTTCGATCGTGCCGTCGCGGGTTTCGATGGCGTTCAGGCCCGGGACGACCTTGAAATCGATGAGATGACCATAGGCGAGCGCGCGGTGCTTCATGGCCAGCAGCAGTTCGGTGCCGCCGGCATAGATGGCGCCGTCGTCGCCGTAATGCGCGAGCATCTCCGAAGCTTCCCGGATGCTGGCGGGCTGATGAATCTCGAAACGCGGCAGCGTGGTCATGCTCGAGTTCTTGCGGCAGGAGTGTTCGTATTGGCGGACGATTTCGTTCCCGCGCCCGGCCCTTGCGGAGTTTTCTCTTGCAGCGCCTTCCACACGCGCTCCGGCGTCAGCGGCAGCCTGCGTACGCGCACGCCCGTGGCCTGATACAAAGCATTGGCGAGGCAGGCGCCGAGAGGATTCAGCGAGCCTTCTCCGCCGCCCTTCGCGCCGTAGGGCCCCACGCCGTCGCGGTTTTGAACCAGCTTCAGCTCGATCCTGCGCGCCAAGTCGGAGAACCGCGGCACGCGGTATTCGAGCATCGTTCCGTTCATCAACTGCTGCCCGTCGTAGATCAGTTCCTCGAATAGCCCGACGCCGAATCCCATGGTCGCCGCGCCCAGATCCTGGCTTTCGGTCATGGCCGGATTGATCGCCAGCCCCACGTCCCCGACAGTGACAAGCGTATCGAGCGAAATCTTGCCGGTCTCCTCATCGAGAGCGATCTCCACGCCCACCACGCCGATCTCCCAGAATATGGGCACCGATTTCAAAGGCCCGGCGCGGCGCAAGTAGGAGCGCCCGATAATGCTGCAGCCCTCCATCTGGAAATACCGCTCGATGATCTCGGGCCACGTCAGCCGGTCGTTCCCGTGGCGAATCCCGCCCCGCTCGCCGACAAATTCGCTGGCCGGCACGCCCAGCAGTTCCTCGGCCATCTTCTTGCATTGCGCGATCGCTTCGTGGCACGCCTCCAGGACCGCGCGGCCCATCAGCGTGGTCGTGCGGCTCGCGCCCGTGGAGCGCTCGAAAAGCGTTACGGCCGTATCCGAACCAACCAGCCGCACCTTTTCGAGCGGAACGCCCATCTCCTCCGCCGCAATCTGCATGAGAACGGTGTGGCTGCCCTGGCCGATCTCCGTGCTGCCGCTCAGCACCGAGACCGATCCATCGCCATGAACCTGCACCATGGCCAGCGTCACCGGATGCGCGCCGGCATCGCTCGCCGAGCAACACACCGAGCGCCCATGCTTCGGCTCCAAAGCGCCATTCGAGCGCAAAACTTCGTCGGCCAGGCGGATGTCTCCGGGCACATCGGCGTCGATCGGCCGCAGGCCGGGATGAATGGATTCGCCGCTGCGCGCCAGATTGCGCAGCCGAAACTCCTGCGGATCGCAGCCGATCTTGTGCGCCAATTCGTCCATCTGCGATTCCACGGGAAAAGTGATCTGCGCGGCACCCAGTCCGCGATAGGAGCTCGCCGGAACCGTATTCGTGTAAATCGCCACGCAATCGATTCTCACGTTCGGAAAGCGGTAGGGCCCGACGATACGATTGGCCGCTTTGCGGCACACCATGGGACTGTTCTCCGCATAAGCGCCGGTATTCAGATGAATGAGCGCTTGCTTGGCCGTGAGTTTGCCCTCGGAATCCACGGCAGTGCGAATGCGCACGCGCGCGTCATCGGACCGCGTGGTCAGGAAGGCTTCCTCAACGCTCAGCTGCAGCTTCACCGGCCGCGACACTTTCCACGAACAGGCCGCGGTGAGCGGCTCGATCTTGGTGTAGGACTTGCTGCCGTAGCCGCCGCCCACAAAGGGCACGATCACGCGCACGCTATTGAGCGGCAGATCGAAAACTTCCGCCAGGTCGTGCCGCACCATGAAGGGATGCTGCGCCGAGGAGTGCACCGTAAGCTGGCCTTTGGCATCGTAGTCGGCCACGGCCACGTACGGCTCCATCGCATAGGCATAGATCATGGGGAAATAGAATTCGCCCTCGGCAACGTGCGCCGCCGCCGCGAACGCCGCGTCCACATCGCCCCACTCCACATGCACGGACTGGCAGATATTCTCCTTGCCGCCGGGAAAATCGTCGAAGCCGCGAAAAGCGCCGCCGATATAGTCCATGCCGTGAACGAGCGTGGCGTTCGGCGCGAGCGCGCTATCGACGTCGAGCACAGCCGGCAACTCTTCGTACTCGACCTTGATCTTTTCGAGCGCCTCCTGCGCGCTCCATTCGTTTTCGGCAATGACGGCGGCCACGGGCTCTCCCACGTATCGCACTTTGCCGATGGCCAGCAGCGGATGGTCCTTCACCGCGTGGCCGTAATAAGGATGAATCGAGCCAAGATCGTCGCCCGTGAGCACGTCGATCACGCCCGGCTGGCGCCTGGCTTCGGAAGCGTCGATCGAGAGAATTTTCGCGTGCGCGAACGGGCTGCGAAGAAGTTTCGCCCAAGCCATGCGTTCGACCGTGATGTCGCTTGTGTAGACGGCGCTGCCGGTGACCTTGGCCACGCCATCGGCTCGAGGCACCGAGTGATTCACCACCGCGAATTCGTTCGGGCCGCTCACGGCTTCGCCCCATCCCGGCTCGTTTTTGGTTCGCCGCGCAATTCCGCCGACGCCTGCTGGATCGCTCTGAGGATGGCCAGATAGCCCGTGCAGCGGCAAAGATTGCCGCTCATGTAGGCGATGATCTCCTCCTCCGAGGCGCTGGCGTTTTCGTCGAGCAGCGACTTCGCCGCGAGAATCATCCCCGGCGTGCAGAACCCGCACTGAAAAGCGAATTGATCGATGAAAGCTTGCTGCAATGGATGCAAGCGGCCTTTGGCATCCGCGAGACCTTCGATCGTGATCACGCGCTTGTCGCGGATTTCATAGGCGAGATACGTGCACGCGCTCACCGGGAGCCCTTCGACCAGCACCGTGCAACTGCCGCAAACCTGCGCTTCGCAGGAGATTTTTACGCCGGTCAGCCCGCATCGGGAGCGGAGCACTTCGGCCAGCGTTTCCCGCGGCTCGATGTCAACTCCTGTAACCTTGCCGTTCAGCTCAAAAGCGATCTTCACGGAATGTCCCTTCTAGGATTAAGCGCGCGGACCGCCGGCAAATTGCGCCTGGATATTGCGGGCGAACTCCGCGAATTTTTCCGCCGTCCTGCGCCGCATGGGCACCGCGCCCAATGTCGCCAGTTTGCCCAGGATTTCGATATCCGCCTCGAATCGCATCAATGTCGCCTGCCCGGAAGGACTCAGATCGATGCGGAGTGAACCGGTGAGGCGATTCAAGCCGATCGAGTCGGCCCCTTTGAGACTGGCTTTCAGCATCGCGGGCGGTTCTTCTTCTGCGATGCGGATTTCCATCTGCAGCGATACCTTGAAGGGCCCGATCTTGTCGCTGGCCTGCGCTTGGTAGGCCTCCACGCCGTTTTCCTCGATGGCTTTCACGGCTTCCACTCCGGGCAGAAGGCAGGCCAGTTGCGCAGCGTCCCGCAGAAGTTTCCAGACCTCCTCCGGCGAAGCATCGAGGCTCAATTGCTCGCTAACCTTTAGCAGCATCTAGCAGGATCCGCTATCGCTTTCGCGCGAAAACTAAATTGTACGATAAGGAGTTCGTGCCACAATATCGCACTTGGGAGGAGAACAGTCGATGCCTCAAACGGCCGCAATCGCACGCGCAAAGGATGGGTGCCAGATCTCCTATCGCATTTACGCGAATCCGCAAAAACCCCGCCTGGCGCTGATTCATTCGCTGGCGCTCAGCGGAGCGATGTGGGACCAAGTCGTCGCCCAACTGGGCGCGTCCGCCGAGATTCTCGCTTACGACTGCCGCGGTCATGGGCGCTCGGAGCGCCGCCCCGGTCCCTATAGCGTCGAACTTTTTGCGGACGACCTTGCGGCGCTGCTCGACACCTGCGGCTGGCCCGCCGCGATTGTCGCGGGCTGTTCGATGGGCGGCTGCGTGGCGCAGGCCTTCGCAGCGAAATATCCTCAGCGCGTTCGCGGATTGGCCCTCATCGACACCACGGCATGGTACGGACCAACCGCGCCGAAGGATTGGAAGGTGCGCGGCGCCAAAGCCGCGGAGGGCGGATTGCCCTCGATGACGGAGTTCCAGCTCAGTCGCTGGCTGACCGACGATTTCCGCCGGGCGCACCCCGACATCGCCCAGCGCACGGCCGAAATCTTCCTCGGGAACGACATTGCCTCCTATCAGGCCAGTTGCGAGATGCTCGGCAACGCCGACCTGCGCGACGCGCTGCCCAAGTTCCGCATGCCGGTATCGGTGATTGTGGGAGAAGAAGACTACGCCACGCCGGTGGCCATGTCGCGGAGCTTGCAGGAAGCCATACCGAATTCCACGCTCACCGTGATCCCCGGCGCGCGGCACCTTACGCCGGTACAATGTCCGGGCGAAATCGCGCGGCTCTTCACCGATCTGATCGGCCGGTCCACGGCGGCCTCCGCTTGAAATTCTAGCTCTCGGGTTTGCTCGCACCTTCGACGCTGCGCACGGGAGTTTCCGGAGTAAGGCCGCCGCGCCGTCGCGGAAACGTGTCGAGGCCGTTCTTTTCCCATTCGCCGGCAACGGCATTGGCAGCGATCGAATCGAGCGCGTCGTTCCAATCCCCTAGCGAATAGCCGTGCCAGGGCTGCTGCAAACGGACTTCCGGCAAGCGCAGCTCTTTCCATATCGCCAGGGCGGACTCCATGAACTCGCGCTTCGGCAACGCCAGCGGCGGCATCGGATATTTCAGCGTGGCGTCGATGAGCATAGTGGAATCCAGGTTGCGAGGCCCGGATTTGGGCGCGTGCCCGATGGAACGGTTGGGCTCGATGTGCACGTCTTCTTGCGGATTCGACCGGTAGGCAATCGACCACAGCACCGCGTCCGTATTCGTCGGATCGATATCTTCGCTCACCGCGATCACCACCTTCCCGCAGTCGGCGCGCAGGGCCGCGGCGGCTTGCAATCCTCGCCAGACTTCCGTGCGGGACGCGTCGTTCGCGAATTGCAGGAAAATGATCGGCCGCACGTTGCTGAGCGGCTCGTGCATCACCACGCGACGAACGCTCTTAATCGAATTGTGCTCGCGCAGGTGCTCCAGGAACATCGGCTCGTAGGCCACCTTCTTGATCATGCTCGATTCGCTGGGCGTCACCTGGCTGATGATGGAGACGAAAACGGGCGACCGCCTGTGCGTGATCGCCGTCACCTGCATGGACATGTTGTAGTCCTCGAGGGCGATGTACCCGTGGCTTTCGCCGAACGGGCCCTCGGGCTCCAGCAGATCGGTATCGATCAGGCCTTCGATCACGATTTCCGAATCGGCCGGCACCTCGAGATCGATGGTCACGCATTTCGCCGTCCGAATGGGTTCCCCGGCCAGGGCTCCCGCCACGCCCATCTCGTCCTGTCCAACCGCCAGCTTCTGAGGACCGGTGAACAGAACCACGGGCGCGCAGCCTACGACGATCGCGCAAGGCATGGGTTCCCGGCGTGCGCGATACTTCTGCCAGTGCAGGTAGCCGCCGGCGCCGCCAACGCGCGAAGACATGCGCACGCCGAGCCGGTCCGTCTTTTTTAGTGCGCCGCGATAGGTACCCATATTGCGCACGCCCGTTTCCGGGTCGCGAGTGACGCACAGAGTTGCCGTGAGATATGGCGCGGAATCGAAACCCGGCGTGGAGATGGGGACGGGCAGCCGCGCTAGACCGCCACCGGCCCGGCGAAGATCGTCGCCCGTGATAACCACCTCCTGGCAGCACGGCGAACCGACGAGCACGGGCGGAATGGGATTGGCGATGGCGTGAGTCCAGGCGGCGCCGATTTCTTCAACGGAGCGCCCCATTCCCAACGCGTAAATCTTCGCCGAAGCCGCCAGCGCGCCAACGGCCACGGGAATATCGTAGCGGCGGCCATGCGAGTCGGTCACATTGGTAAAAAGAAATGCGCGGCGCTCGTCTTCGGGAATCCCTCCGATGAATTGCCAGCGGACCAGCGGGTGCAGTTCCGTATCCTTGTTGATCGGCCTGTCCACGCGCACCAATAGCCCGTTCGCCTCGAGCACGGCCAGGTGCGTCTGAAGATCGAGGCTCGGTCCGCTCACGATCGGCTACTTCCACACAATGACGAGGATCACCGCAAGAATGGCGCTTACGACGAGCTGCAGGATTTGCCACGGCAGGCAAATGCGAAAAATCTCGCCGTCCTTGCCTTTGATGTTCGCCAGCGAAGCGGCATAGGAAATCTGCGTGGGCTTAAGCGCGTTGGGCGGGCCCATCGTGAGCACCGTCACGATTCCCACGAGCAGCATGAGCGGAATGCCCAGCATGGGCGCGATGCGCACCTGCATCTGCGAGAGCAGAAAGTCTCCCGGCAAGCCCTGGCCGAAAGCCATGCCCCCGAGAAAAGCAACGGCAGGATAGAGCGAAGCATACAGCAGCTTGCCCCCGCTCGAGAGCACTCGTCCCAGAAGCGCAATCTGTCCCGCGTCCACCATCAGGTATACAGTCGCACTGCCGACCAGCAGAGTGGTCAAAGGAGCGCGGCTACGGCGTGTGGCGGTGAGCAGGTCCTTCCCCAGATGGGCGCGCTTGCAACGGAAAAGATAAGCCACAAGCGAAGTCACCAAAATAAAAAATCCAGCAGAAGTGAAGATATTGATCGCAAAGGGCCGGTATCCCCAGGCGGCTACACGGAACTCCACGTGCGTCAACGCGTCCGCTATCGCTGGAATTTTTGTGAGCAGAACAATTGTTATTCCCAAAAGCAGCGGTCCATAGGCGCGAAACATCATTGCCCCTGTAACGGATGGACGCAAGGCTTCGGGCCGGGCCGCTCCCACCACACTCTCCACCGATTGCCTCATGGTGAGCCGCCCATAGAGAAAGATACTTCCTAACGAGATGGCCGCCCCGGTGACGAGCATCAGCAGGTAGTACGCCGGCCAGATCTGCGTGAATAGAACGATGGCCAGCGTATTGCCCAATCCCATCATCCAAAACAAAACCTGCGTCTCCCAGTCCCAAAATCGGAATCCCAGAATTTTCAAGAATCCCAGCAGCGAAACGAACACCAGTGGGATACTCAGCAAACCCGCGCTGCGCACAATGTCGATTATGGGAACGCGGCTTGCGGCGTTCGAGATGGTCGGCGCGATGAAGAGGCTATTGAACGGCAGCGTCCAGGAAAAATAGACAAGATAGCTGGAGCACGCGGAAAGTC
>Ga0335081_10002557_pt1 | contig 28647 bp, 26 predicted proteins | sample Lox_Sample_35_FD_206713 | JGI IMG/M metagenome (GOLD analysis project Ga0335081, IMG submission 206713) | Soil microbial communities from Loxahatchee National Wildlife Refuge, Florida, United States - Lox_Sample_3.5 | ecosystem: Environmental > Terrestrial > Soil > Wetlands | place: USA...
GAGACCATGATAAGGAAGGAGTTAGAGGCAAAATCTTGAGACCGTAATAACTTATCTATATGCGAACAACATTGATGCGATCATATCAATGTGAATACAGCTTTGTCAAGAAAAAATTCAGCGGCGATGGCAGAGTTCGCTTGCCCCGGCAAGCGCGCAGCTTGTCCTGACGGGGCCGGCACTGGGCCATCCGCTCGGCAAGTAGGTGGCAGGGCAGGCGCTCGGTCGCTCAGGATGACATCTTTTCTTGATTTATGAGATAGCCGATCGCTTCTAAAAAGTTCGTGCCGCGGCAGGCGCCGGGTCGGCCGGCGCCAGGGTCCGTCCGGAGCAGCGCAGCGCCTGGTCGAGCAGCAAACGGCGCAGGCGGAGGCGGTCATCGAGGTTGATGTGGATGATCTCGAAGGCTATGTCGTCGCTTCCGGTATCGCGCACCAGCACGCGCGAGCTCATGTTGCGCAAGCCGATCTGGAGATTGAGGGTGGCTTCGCTGCCCGGATTGACGCGGCCATCGCGCCCGCCCCGGCCGCCGCCCAGGCTCAGCAGTTGGATCATAACTCCACAACGGCCGCGCGAAGTCTCGAGGAAGGCGGGCAGGGCACGGTCGGTCGCGATACGGAAGTAGCGGCGCTGCCTCACCCACTCGCCGGAGGGATCGGGATCGAGGGGCGCCAGCTTCAATTCCAGCGGCGAAAGCCCGCTCTTGGGCGGAACCAGAAATCCAGGCTCCAGCTTCATCAACGCTTGCGCCGCCACGATACGGATTTCCCGCTGATACTTCCAGCCCAACAGCCCGCGAGCGCCGAGCAGCTCGTGCAGCAGAGGAGCGGCGTGAGTGTCGTGCAGGCGCGAGAGCGCCTCGATGGCCTTCACCTGCACGTAAGGCGAGGCGTTGGGCGGCAGGTCGCCTTGCGCCAGCCGCAGCAGGCGAACGGTCGCCAGAGGATCGCTGGTGACGCCGATCTCGTCCGCGACTTCGGGCAGGATGACGGGATCGAACAGGTCCAGCAGCTCTAGCAACAGCGGTCCCCGTTCCTCGACCGCGCCCATCCCGATCTGCCGCACCACGGCATCGTGAAAGGAGCGGCCCCACCGCGGCAGACGTTCGGGCAGCAACTCGTGCAGGGCACGCACATCCAGATGGCTGAGCAGCCCGATGGAGGCGACGGCCTTGGATGCAGGATGCGAGCGCAGCAGCTCCACCATGCGTTCGACCGCCGCCGGGCCCAGGCTGCGCGCCAAAGTGACCAGGCGATCCGAGCCCTCACGCCGGTTGCAGCGCGAATACTGCGCCGCCAGCTCATCGGCGGCGGCCCGCGGCTCACGCCGCAGCATCTCCAGGAAACCGGAGGGGATGGCGGGTTCGAGCAGCACCTCGCTTACAAACTTGTGCATCCGGCTCTCCACGGCGATCCGCCGCCTCACGTCAGAGCCCAATTCGGCGCGGTGCTTTTCCAGGCGATCGGTGCACTCGAGTGCCTGGCTGAGGGCCAGGAAATCCGAGCGCGTGGCGGCTTCCTGGGTGAGCCGCACCAGGGTGGCGCCCAACAGGCTCTGTGATTCCAGCCCGGGCTCGAGCTGCAACTGCTCCCCGGTACGCTGGATGGCATTGCGCAGCAGTTCCGGATCCGTCTGGGCATACAGCTCGGCCAGTTCGCTCAGTCCCATGGCGGTGCGGCGCCGGGCCTCCAAGTCCGAGCTGCGGATGTTGGAAGAATAAGTGTCGAGGATCGCGGTGGCGGTTTTGATGTCCCGGCGATCGAGCAATTGCCGGACGTACTCAGCAACGTTGCGCGGCGGGATGCACCAGGCGTCGGAAGAAAGCAGCACGGTGCGCTTGCCGTTCTCCGGCACTGCCGCCCAGAACTGGCGGTCCAGAACCTCGGAGTAGGACTCGACCACGATGCCGGCCCGGCCCAGCTTCTCCTCGTGCGCACGCAACACTTTGCGCAGAGTCTCGATCTCGCCCCCCATGCGGTCCAGCAGTTCCCGCACGGCATTGACGCGCACTTCACCCTTTTCATAGCGTTCGAGTGCGAACTGAATCGCCAGGTGCTCCGCGATCTTCACCAGCAGGTTAGGATCGGACTGCGCCGGGACCTGCGTCGCCATCTGTGCCAGCGCGGACTGGAGGACGGCTTGCGCGGAAACCGGCGAGCTCTGGATCTCGGTCCGCAATTGCGCGGGATCAACCGCCCCGCCGCCCGCGGGCAGTACCTTGCCCAGTTGCGAGAGCAGCTTGAGCACATTGGTGACGTCGTCCTGCTTGAGGGGAGACTGGCCAATTTCGCTGACCGTCCGCATTCCTGTGCCCGCGGCGGTGCCGTTTCCCCCGCTCCCCTTCTCGCCTTCGGCGGCGGCAATCAACTGCAACAGCTTTTGCGGATCGCTGAGCCAGTCCTTGATTTTTTCCGAGTCATTGCCCAGGGCGCGCGCCGCCAGTTGCGTAGGCAAAGAGTCGACGCTGCCGTCGTGCGCGACGTAACGGATCTCGTTCACCCGGATCGGACCCTGGTTTTCGCCGAAAGCACGGTGTAACTCGCCGACAATGGCCGCAGGCCGGGCGCCGGCGTTGGCGAAGGCTTCCACCAGAAGGACGAAGTCATCGCGGGTGAGCTGTACGGAAAAGTAGATGCTTGCCAACCCCGCGGCTGAGAGCATTTGCGCAAAACTGCGTTCGGCGGGGCCGGTTTCGAGGGGAACGCCATCCAGCAGCAGCTTCGATCCCGAAACCCCGAACAGGAACCCGGAGGCAGCATCGGCGGGCATGGCCGCGCACAGCTCCCTCCAGGCGGTATCAAACTGGACCGCGGTCAGCTTGTGGTCCACCCCATAGAGGCGGACATACTTCAGCAGAATGTTCAGGCTGCGGGCGAAGGCACGGGCGGCGCCGGCCCGGCTGCCCGCCGTCCCAAGTTGGGGAGATGACACCTCTGCACCTCTAGTGGCTTTCCTAGAGTACAGGCGCTAGTAATCGCCCAAAAAGTTACCAAGGGAGGTGGTCGAGAGGCAGGAATCCGGGGCACGGCATCCCGAAACAGGATTTCAGGCTATAATCTCCGACTTGCCGCCGCGCCGTTACACCGCGACTACGCTACTGCTGCTGCTGCTGGCGGGGTCACTCGCCCCAGCCGTGCTGGCAAACGCCACCAATCCTCTGCCCGCCTGCTGCCGCGCTGGCGGCCGGCATCACTGCATGGCCATGATGCCGAGGAGGGGCGGAATCCAACTGACGGGGCAATCTTGTCCGTATCGCAAGCCGTCGGTGTTTTTCAGTTCTGTCGCACCCGCGCCAGCCAGGGTAATGGTTGCTCCGGCCGATCCGCATCCTTTCCTTCACGTGTTCTATCCTGACCTGTTCGTCTCGCAAGGCCAACCGCCGCATCCTGAGCGCGCCCCACCGCTGGCCTCCTCGATGAAGTAGTCGCCCGGTTCCACATCTCTACTTCTCGGTGAGGGAGTCCGATGACATCCAGACGGATTTGTGTCTTGCTGGCTGTGCTCGCGGTCAGCAGCAGCGCTTGGGCCACGGTTTTCGGCGCACTTCGCGGCGTTATTCACGATCCGCAGCACCGCCCCATCCAGGGCGCCATGGTGATGCTGAGGGCCAAGTCTTCCGATTGGGCCAAAACCGCCGACACCGACGACAACGGCCGGTTTGAGTTCAGCGCGGTGCCGCTGGGCGAATACTCCGTGAGCGTGGCCAGTCCCGGTTTCGTGCAGACGACGCAGGACGTCATCGTGGTTGCTGGTTCCGAGCCCGTGTTGCATTTCCAACTGCAGGTCGCCGCCAAGAATGAAAAGATCACCGTCTCGGCAGCTCCAGAGATCGTGCCTACCGATACCGCGACCCCCACGACCCTGATCAGCCGCCTGGATGTCGAGCGCACACCGGGCGCCGACCGTACCAACAGCCTGGCCATGATCACCGACTACGTCCCCGGCGCGTACATCACCCATGACCAGCTCCACATTCGCGGAGGACACCAGGTGAGCTGGCTGGTCGATGGCGTGCCAGTTCCCAATACCAACATCGCCGCCAATGTTGGGCCTCAGTTCGATCCCAAGGATTTCGAATACTTGGAGGCTGACCGCGGCAGTTATGGTGCGGAGCTAGGCGACCGCACTTACGGCATTTTCAACATCGCCCCGCGCACCGGCTTCGAGGGGAACAACGAGGCCGAACTGATCACCAGCTTCGGCAACCTCCACCAGACGAATGACCAGCTCAGTTTCGCCAGCCATACCGAGCGCTTTGCCTATTACGCGAGCGTGAACGCCAACCGCAGCGATCTGGGTCTGCAGCCGGCGGTGCCGCAGATTGTCCACGATGCCGAAAACGGATACGGTGGTTTCGGCTCACTGATCTACAACCCCGATTCCTCGAATCAACTGCGCCTGGTGACCTCGCTTCGCAAGGACTACTACCAGATCCCCTACGACCCAGACCCCAACTCCTTCGAGAATTCCCAGTACGACAGCAGCGGCCTGCGCGACGGCCAGCATGAAGGCGACGTGATCCTGAATTTTTCCTGGGTGCACACCTTCAACTCGAGCCTCCTGCTGACGGTCTCCCCCTTCTACCACTACAACAGCGCGAACTACGACGCCAATCCCAACGACTTTCCCGTGGCCACCACCGACCATCGCACCTCCAATTACGCTGGCGGTCAGGTCACCTTCAGCGCAACGTTGCCGAAGAACAACCTGCAAGTTGGACTCTATAGTTTTTACCAAAGCGACAATCAGCTCTTCGGCGCCATCTTCAACGACGGCAGCAATCCGAACTTCACCAACCGCGAGCCGGCTAACGGTTCTCTGGCGGCCTTCTTCATCGACGACAAGTTCAAGGTCACGCCCTGGCTCACCCTCATGGCGGGCATTCGTCCCACGCACTTCTCCGCTGGCATCACGGAAGGCGCCGTTAGCCCGCGCTTCGGAGCGACCCTGGTTGTTCCTCGGCTGCACTGGGTCTTCCGCGCTTTCTACGGGCATTACTACCAGGCGCCGCCATTGCTGACGGCATCAGGTCCCTTGCTGCAATTCGTCAACGAAAACAACCTCGCTTTTCTCCCTCTGCACGGAGAGCGCGACGAAGAACACCAATTTGGAGTGATCATCCCCGTTCACGGCTGGACGATTGACGCCGACAACTTCAAGACCCTTGCCCACAATTTCTTCGATCACAGCAATATCGGCGAGTCCAACCTATTTTTCCCGCTGACCATCCAGGAGGCCGTCATCCGCGCCTGGGAGCTGACGCTGCGCTCCCCTATGGTCGCCGGCCGCGCCCAAATTCACCTGGCCTATTCCAATCAGATCGCCGAAGGCGAGGGCGCCATCACTGGCGGCCTCACCGACTTTTCCTTCTCGGAGCTTTCCCCGCTCGACCACGACCAGCGCAACACATTGAACGTCGGCGGCTATGTGAACCTTCCCTGGCGCAGCTTCGCCTCGACCAATGTGTACTACGGCTCGGGATTCAGTAATGGCCTCAGCGACGTTGATGGCACGCCCTACACCAGCGCCTATCTGCCGGGACATACCACCGTCGATCTGTCGCTCGGTAAGTCTTTCGGCGAACGGTTCACGGCGTCGGTGAACGCTATCAACGTGGCCAACCGCCGGGTGCTGCTCGACAACAGCCTGACCTTCGGCGGCTTCCACTGGAACAACCCGCGCGAGATCTACGTCGAGCTGCGCTACAAGTTTCACTATTAAGGGAACCAGGACGCAGGGACTGGGGGCCGGAAGCGCAAGCGCGATGACTCTGCCAGTCCCTGCCCGCTGCTCCCTACGTGCTGGTTTGGGGCCTGCGCGTGACGGCGGATTTCGTTTAAGATGGATCGCGGGGGCGAGGCTGGGAGTTTTGGTTTCTTCCCTATAAAGGTCAAGCATGCATTTTCGACGATTCGCGTTTCTTCCGTTGGTCTTGCTGATGGGCATCGCGGCGGTTGCCGCGACTACCCGCGATACTCGCGCCCTGCGCCCGCCGAAGGGCGCTCGGGTCGCCATTGTGGTCTTCGAAGACTTGCAGTGTCCCGACTGCGCCCGGGCCAACCCCCTGCTGGAGGAAGCGGCGCGCACCTACAAGATCCCCCTGGTGCGCTACGATTTCCCTCTGCCCATGCACAACTGGTCATTCCAGGCGGCGATCATGGCGCGCTATTTCGACACCAAGTCCCAGAAGCTGGGCGATGAACTGCGCGACGAGCTCTTCAAGCACCAGTCGGAGATTACGCCCGACAACCTGCGTGCCTTCGTCGAGAGGTTCGCCCAAGAGCACAAGACCTCTCTGCCGTTCGTGGTCGATCCCAAGGGGGATCTCGAGCGCAAGGTCCGGGCGGACTACCAGCTTGGGCAAGCCACCGGCATCCAGCACACGCCGACCATTTACGTAGTGAGCAACAGTACGACCGGCCAGCCCTTCGTGGAAGTAGTGGACCGCGCCAATCTCTACCGATTGATCGACGACATGCTGGAGCAAGCCCCTCCGGCCGCTACCCCGATGACGCGCGCTAAGAGGCAGTAGCCGCTTCGGTCGCGGCGACTCGCCCGAACCCGGAGGCTGGCGGAGCGCTGGGACGGTTGCCGCCGGCGATCCCTTCCAGAAATTTCAGAAGCCGACGCGGATGAGTGGGCTTGCACAGCACCGCCGCGGCGCCGCTGGCTTTGGCGGGTTTATCGATGGCGCCACCTTCGCTGCCGGTCAGTACCAGGCAGGCCGGCGAGTGCTGGCGGCGGACGGCGCGGATCAACTCCACGCCATTCATCCCGGGCATATGGTAGTCGGTGATGAGATAGTCGCAGCCGCGCGCCACTTCGGCCAGGGCCGCCAGCCCGCTTTCGCACTTCCGCACCTCGTACCCAGCCTGCTCGAGGATCGAACCCAGCAGCAGGTTGTGGACAGGGTCGTCGTCAACGATCACGATTCTGGCCGGCATGCGCGTATCTCTTCCCCAAGCACTCAAAGGTGCCGACTTGACGGTGTTGAAAGAGCCCCCAAAAAGACTAGTAGTATCCCTACCTTATCACTGCTGCCCGCGCTGTCAACAGGATTTTGGGCTCATCGGCTCGCCTAATCGAACCAGTAGGTTGTTTATTTTGTGTTGTTTGCCAGAGGTGGTATACTCGCGGCCAATAGATAGTAGGAGTACGATGGAAAGCCCGGAAGCTCACCACGGCGTGGACACGCCTACCGGGTCGTCTCACGACCGAATCTTGTCGGCAGCCAAGCAGTTGTTTGCCAGCCGAGGCTACGACAACACCAGCACGGTGGCCATTGCTCGCCTGGCGGGCACCAGCGAATCGCAACTGATGAAGCACTTCGGCAACAAGGAAGGATTGCTGGAAGCCATCTTTGATCAGGGCTGGGAAAAACTGAGCGATGCGCTGCATGCCATCCATGAGTTGTCGACTCCCGGGGAGAAGCTGCTCAGCCTGCTCGACCTGGTGCTCCGCGCCTTCGAGCGCGACCCCGAACTGAAGGAACTCATGCTGCTCGAGGGCCGTCGCGTGCGCAAAGAGGGGCGCTTAGTGCTGCTAACCCGCGGCTATCAGGAGTTGGTCAGGACCGTGGACTCGCTGCTGCTGGAAATGCGCGCCGCCGGAGCACTCCGCTCCGACGCCAATCCGCAAGCCCTCCGCTCCGGCCTGATGGGGATGCTGGAAGGGCTGCTGCGGGACCAGATGCTGGCCCGGCGGATGAGCTATCCCGCGGGTTGTACCACGGAAGAGATCCGCCAGTTGTTCACCAGCGTGCTGGGCGCGCTGCGCGCCTAATCTCAGGCTCCGGCGTACGGCGCCGGCAATCCCCCATCCAGACGAAATCGCCGCATCCCTGCTACGCAGGCTGTTTGGTGAATGGGCGTGAATCCGCGGCGGCGGATTCCATGCCTTCAGCGATTTCGAGCAGCTTCAGGACACTGTTCCAGTTGCGGCCGGTGGCCGGGGTTTTGAGGGTCTTCTCAATCACCGTCCACGAGAGCTTGGGGCGGGCCATACCGTCGGGGTAATAAATGTAGAGTTCGCGGCCGCTGACGCGGAGTTCCTCGGGATCGGTCCTGATGCGGAGAAGCTGGTTGCGAGCCTCGGGGCCGGGTTCACGGGCGAGAAACAGGACCAGCAGCCTGCTGGGGTCGATAGCGTGCCGCGCCGCAAACGGGTTGCGCGCAATCACGTCCCGGAGTTCGGAGGCGGTGCGCAGAATCACAGTGGGGCGGAATCCCCAGCGGTGCTCGATGGCGTCCTCGATGTGTGCGGCCAAATCTCCACCCTTGGCCAAACCCGCCCTTCGACTTCGCTCGCGGCCGCCCGCGGGTGGAGCCTCCGCCGGGTGCCGCTCACTCCGGAAGATGACGTTTCCGCTCTGGACGTAAGTGCGCGCCTCGCGCAGCTTGAGCGATTCGTAGAGCGCGCGGAGTGCGTCCATCTTGATGCGGTTGTGGCGCCCCACGTTGACGCCGCGCAGCATGGAGATGACCACGGGCATGCTGAGTTGGAGTAAACACCAAGGAACCCACCCTTGGCAAAACAAGCTCGGGGTGGTCGCTGAACGGGTCAAAATAAAAGCGTCCTGAACCCGTTTAGGTCCAGGACGCCAGTGGCAGCCCTCCCCCAGAACTGCCTTACAACGACTTCACAATAGTCCGGGGAACGAGGCGCGTAAATATCACCTCGGTAATCCGGCGGCTGGTTACGGCGGTGCGTTGCGGCGGTCCACCGGTTCTGCAACAATCCCGGCATGCGATCAAACAAAACTTCATCCCTCCGCACGCGGCGCAGTGAGACGGGCAGCAACGCCAGCCAGCGAGCTTTTGAAGCGGTGAGGATTTCGCGCAGCCTGATCGCCTTTTATCCGCAGGCGATCCATCGCACCCAGCCCTACGTCATTCTGCTTGACCCGGCCAGCGGTATTCTCAAGCGCCTCGACCTGCAAGCGAAGTAACGCCTTTTTTCCTCGCGATGTCGTTGGATGGTTTGCCACAGAGACACAGAGCCCTTGTGGGTGCTGTGTACGCGTGCCGGGGTCTCTTACCTGGCGGCCGGCACCGCAGCGGAATCCACGGCTGCCCGGCCTGCGCCACTGAAGTCCGCGCCGGCAGCGGAAGCCGCCCGGGGGCCGATCGCGTGGGCCTCCACGGCGGTGATTAGAGTCACGACTCCCTCGGCGAGCTCACATACGCGGGAGAAGCCTTGCTCGGCTTCGTCGGCCTTTCCGGCGTGCTTCAGTTCTACGACGCGCTTGACCAGGACGTGCATCTCTTCGTGCTTCTTTTCCAGCTCCAGCATCTCACGGAGATGGCCGTACGCGGCCGAGCCGCCGCCGTAGATCCACTGGCCCAGTTCACAATCGCGATGCGATGCCAGGCCCTTGCGATCAATATTCTCCTTGCCATCCAGGAAATGACGTAACTTGAGCCGCCAACTGCGGTGCGCCATTTTGACGCGGGCGAAGTTCACGCTATTGCTCACGGCCTGATCCACCTGGGAGGTGCGGGCGTAGCCGGTCGCCTCGGCGCCGTCGAGGGAGAGTCGAAACTGCCCTACCAGCCGCCGCAGGTTGGTCGCCAGTCCCGCCAGATCCTGCAGTGCTCCGGCGGTCTGCCGCGCCCCCGACTCGCTCGAAGAGGCAATCTTGGCAATCTCCTCGATGTTGTTGTTGATGTGCTCGGTGGTGGCGGATTGTTCGGTGGCGGCGGTGGCGATCTGGGTCACCATGTCCCCGACTTGCTCGGACATCTTGATGATTGCCTGGAGCGAGTCCCCGGCCTTGCGGGTGGATTCCACCCCTGATTCCACCTCGCGGGAGCCCGCTTCCATGGCGGCCACGGCAGTCTTGGTTTCCGTTTGGATGTTGCGGATCATCTCGGCGATTTCCTTGGTGGCATTGCCGGTGCGCTCCGCCAGCTTGCGCACTTCGTCGGCCACCACCGCGAAGCCGCGACCCTGCTCGCCGGCGCGGGCGGCTTCGATGGCCGCGTTGAGCGCCAGCAGGTTGGTCTGGTCGGCGATATCTTCAATGACGCCGCTGATGCGGCCAATCTCGTCCGAGCGCTTTCCCAGTTCGTGCACCTTGGTGGCGGTTTCCGCCACCGACTGGGCGATGGCGCGCATCTTCGAGAGCGTTTCTTCGACCACCTTGCCACCTTCGCGCGCAGTCTCGGCGGCCTTCTGCGAGGCCTGCGCATGGCCGTGGCCACCTGGGTGGTTTGGTCCTTCTGCAATTCGGCTCCCTGGGCCTGGTCGCGCGAAGAGGCCGAGATTTCCTCGCTGGCAGTGGCCAGGCTCTGGGTGTTGCTGGACACCTGGCACAGGATCTCCTGCAGCTTGTCCATAAACGTGTTGAACCATTTGGCAAGTTCTCCGACCTCGTCATTGGAGGTGATCTCCACTCGCTTGGTCAGATCGCCTTCACCCTGGGCCACATCCTTGATGCGCTCGATCATCTCCTGAAAGCGAACGAAGATGGAGCGCGAGACTTTCTTCGAGACAATCAGAAGTATGGCCAGACAGCAAAGCCCGAAAATTCCCGCTATCGTGCCGCTCCTGCGCCAAGCCGCATCCACGTCTTCTACATAGATCCCGGTTCCGATGACCCATCCCCAGGGCTCAAAGCCCTTGACAAAGGAGAGTTTCCGCACTGGCTTGTCGCTGCCGGGTTTGGGCCACACGTAGTAGACAAAATCGCCGTTGGGCGTGCGCGCTGCGTTGACAAAATCCATGAAGATGGCTTTTCCATTCGCGTCTTTGAAGTCGCCGAGGTCCTTGCCATCCAATTCCGGTCTGACGGGATGCATCACCATGGTGGGATGCATGTCATTGATCCAGAAATAGTTGGTGCCGTCGTAGCGCATAGCCCGAATGGCCTCAATGGCACGCTGCTGAGCCTCTTGGCGGCTGATCTTTCCCTCCTTCTCCAGCCGGTGCTGCTCGGTGACGATGGAATAAGGGACTTCCACGAGATTCTTCGTCTTTTCCATCCGCTCGCCCAATAGCCCCGAACGCTGGCTAGTGAGCCAGAAGCCCGCCAGCCCCGCAAGCCCGACAGCGGCGACTCCGACCATCACCTTGAATTTTCCCGCCAGATTCATAGCCAACATGGTGTCGCACCTCCGCCCATCGCACGGCAATCTATCGGCAACTCTTTTGCGAAACTTGAGCGGGAGGGAAGAGCCGGCGAGGGCGGATCGTTCCTGTTTGTGAGCTGAGAGGGTTATACTGCCCGTCCACTGGGGCCTGGAGCGGCAAATGCGCGAGGCGATCGAGCGGCTCTACGAACAGAAAGGAAACGGCGGGGCCGAGGCGCGGAGGCTATTCGCCGAATTCCGCGATGCGCTGACCGCCGGCAAGATCCGCGCCGCGGAGAAGACCGGCGGCGAGTGGCGGGTGAATGCGTGGGTAAAGAAGGGCATCCTGCTCGGTTTCCGGCTGGGAGAACTGGCGGAGTCGGGCGATGCGCTTTCCTTCGTCGACAAGGACACCTATCCCGTGCGCCGCTTCAGCGCCGCCGACAAGGTACGCGTGGTGCCCGGCGGGTCCTCGGTGCGTTCGGGCGCATACGTGGCGCCGTCGGTGGTGTGCATGCCGCCCATGTATATCAATGCGGGTGCCTACGTGGACGAAGGCACGATGGTGGACTCGCACGCGCTGGTGGGATCGTGCGCGCAGGTGGGCAAGCACGTCCACCTGAGCGCGGCGGCGCAGATCGGCGGGGTGCTGGAACCGGTGAACGCCTCACCCGTGATCATCGAAGACGACGTGCTGGTGGGCGGAAATTGCGGCGTGTACGAGGGAACGCAGGTGCGGGCCCGCGCTGTGCTGGGCGCCGGAACCATCCTCACGCGCTCCACGCCGCTTTACGATCTGGTGCGTGGCGAGGTCTATCGCGCTGAAGGCGCCCGGCCGCTGATCGTGCCCGAAAACGCTGTCGTCGTGCCAGGCTCGCGCCTGCTCGACCGCGGCAAAGCCCGCGAGTGGGGACTCTCCATTTACGCTCCGGTGATCATCAAGTACCGCGACGAGAAAACGGATCGCGGCAGCGCGCTGGAGGAGGTGCTGCGCTAGGAGCATTACTCGTGCTGGCTGGCTGCGCCCGGATGAATCGCAGGCGCATGGTGGAGCCCGGCTGAGGCTGGGCGCTCCGGACGATCGGCCGCGCGTGCCGCCAGGCTGAGCCTATTCTGCGGGCGCGACGCGGAGCCGTAGGCGGCTTGGAAAGTGCCCCCTGAACCGGCGAAGAAAATCGCGTACTCGACGCCTTTGATAATCCGCGTCGTGTAAGGGACGGCGCTGTGCTTGTACGCAATCGCGCCCAGCCGGCCGGCAGGCCCTTCTGCCGGCAGCAGCACCAGCAAGCCGTTCGCGCCTGGCGCCGCGGAGACGTTGAAAGTCAGGACATCGCGCTTCCACTCCACGTCGGAAAAGAACGATCCATTGCGTCCGTCCAGCCATTTCAGCATCTGCAGCGCGGAAACCACGGGCACACCGTGGCGTTGCGCGGAAGCTACGATGGCGCGCGCCGCCGACGAATCGGCGGTATCGGTGTGCATGTTGGCGGTGAAGACACCGTAGTACCCGAGTGGACCCGTGGCGTTATCCAGCAGAAGTTCGCTGGTGTAGGGATAGCTTTGTCCCGACTCGTCGGTCATCTGGGTGGCGGCCTGGTACACGTCGATGACCGTGCCGTTGCGGCTGGCGAAGCGCATCGGCATCGCTGAGCCGGTGAAGAGTCCGGGACGATTCTTCACCCAGTTGGCGGGGTAATAATAATAGTTCGTATCCAGGCGGATGCCGTGCTCAAGTTCGACCTTGGGCTGGGAGTCGTAGTCGCTCCAGGAGACGCAGTGCGTGCGTCCGGTCCGCGCCCGAGGCACGCTGGCATAGCGCAAGGCAAAAGAGTGCAGCTGCCGGGTGTAAATGTCGTCCAAAGCGGCGGGAGTCCAATCGGCGCAATACTCGTTCATGTGCACGCCGATCTCGAAGCCCTCCGAGATGGCTTGCGCCGCCTGCTCCCTGGTCAGAGGATTCGGGGCCACGGACGGGGGAAACAGGTAGGCTGTTGCACGTACGCACTCCCAGTTCTCCAGGTTACATCCCGGCCGGCTGGCGTTCAGGTAGTCGGCGAAGCGGGCGGCTACCGCACCATCCTTGGCAGAGTAGAAGGTGCCGTGGTCATCGCCGGTCATTACCACCGCCGCCGACAGGCCGCGCGGGAGATACCAGAAGCGGGGCAGGGGCTTGCTGGCGCTCATCATCTGCAGGATGAGGTTGGCCAGCAGGCGCTGCTGTTCGTCCGCTTGGGGAATGGCGATGTTATGGAAATCCACCCAGTCGGGCTGCGGGTCCTGGCGAGAAGCACCGAAAAACAGTTCATAGGCGCGGATGGGTGTCGCCCCGTCGCGCGCTTGGCCGCTCCAGGCCGGATTGCCCTGGCGGGTATAGACCACGGAGCGCGCCAGATCGTAGACGAAAGCAGCCGCTTGCCCACGGCCGACGCTGTTCAGGGTTACCGCCGGGCTGTGCGTGGCAGCCGAGGACGAGGAATACAAGGTCGCCAGAAGGGTGGCGCCTTTCAGCCAGTAGCGGTCGGCACTCCCGTGGTATTGGATAGGAGTGGACACCAGTCCCAGGCCCGGCCCGCGACTGGTCTCGATGCGCAGATAGGCATCCGGAAATGCTCCGCCTGCATTGGCCAAGCCCAGCAGGCCGGCCAGTTGCTTATCGGGATGCATGGCGATGAGCTGGCCGCCCTCCTTCACCCACTCCGTGATCATGGCTGCCTGCGATGACGTCAACGACATGTCGCCGAGCAGCACCAGGTCATGCTGGGAAAGCACTGCCCGGTTGAGGGACGAGAGATCGAGCACATCGAACTCGTTCAGACCCTCCGCCCGCAAGATTTCCGGCAGGTAGTCGGTGAAAGGGTTGGCGGCGTTCGTGACCACCAGCAGGGGTTCAGGGGTTTCACTGGGGCCCGCCTCCACCGTCAGCGGCGCTGAACCCACGATAGACTTCACGCGAGCGGTGATGGTGGTCTCGCCTCCGGCAACTCCCATCGCCATGCCGAAGCGGTTGACGCGGGCGATGCGCTGGTCCTGCGATTCCCAGTCCACCAGATCATCGTCGATCTCTTGTCTGCTTCCGTCGCTGTACCGGGCGAAGGCGGTGAAGTGCGCGACCGCACCCGCGGGTATGTGAGCGCTCGCCGGCTGCACGTCGACCGAGACCAGCGAAGCCTGGGTAGGCGTGAAGGCCACGTCTACCCAATAATTGGCGCTATCCTGACCGTGTTCGGGAAACACACTGCCGAGTCCTTCGGTGTACACGCCGTTGCCCCCGGCGGCACCACTGGCCAGCGCGTGCAGCGGAGGATTATCCACTCCCGACTGCATGAAGTAATGCGGGCTATAACTATAGTAACCAGTGTCGGCGTGATAGCTGGCCACGTAGACGGCGCCCGCCTTGATGGCCACGGGCGTGGGGAAATCCACCTGCTGCCATCCGAACCTGGTCTCGCCTTCGGAGATGGCCTTGGCCAGCAGAGTCCCAGAGACCGTCCACAGTCCTACCGCATGGTGGTTGGTCCGAGCGCTGGCCTTGAAAAAGCGGATGCCGCGGACGCTTCCATTGACGTCGGCTTTAAACCTTACTCCCAATTCTTTGCCCCGGTCGGGGCCGGAATCGGAGACCAGTGGGGCCTGATGAGGGTCCCAGATGGTGCGATACCGCTGCGACAAAGGGATCGCCGCGACGGGCAGAAGGAGCAGAGCAAGCCCGCTCGAGAGCAGAACCAGGAGAACCAGGAGAGGGAGACGCATAACTATCCGCCCCAGCGTGCAAGCCGATTACCATCGTGACCGCAATAGCTGATTGGAAATACGAGGCCATTACCGCGGTTGTGGAAACGCGTGAGCAAAATTCTGCAGCCGGGAATGCAGAATATTCCGCTGAAGAGAGAATGTCTTAGGAGTCGAGCTGTCCGGCGGCGCTTTGCAGCATCTTGGCGAAGAGCGCGATCTCGCCTTTCTGCGTGGCGTCGGTCTCCACGAACTGGATGCCGTAATAGTAGCCGTTGCCGGGCCGGTTCCGGACCACGCCTTTGAGGCGCAGAGCCAGGCAGTAGAAAGGCACGGTCAGCTCAACTTCGACGTGGTCCCCGATCTCCAACTCGATGCCGGCATACAATCCCAGGCCGCCCTCGTTCAATTCCGTACCCCGGCCTTCCGCCACGCGTGCGTGGTTTCCGTTCTCGAACACCAGGCGAATGGGAACGTCGAAGTGGTAACGCTGCCAGCGGCGCTCAGCGGAGGGGTCTTCAAAAGACGGCGCAGAGGACATGAGCCATGCTAGCCAAGGCCTGGGCCCAGCAACAAATTACCGAAGTACACGACTGAGGAGAGTTGCAGAGGCCGAGGTTACTGATGGTGCGGCCCACGCTGTCGCCACGGTCACCAAGGCGAAGAATGGATGGTGAGCGCGGCAGGATTCGAACCTGCGACCCATGCCTTAAAAGGGCATTGCTCTACCAGCTGAGCTACGCGCCCACTCTTTGTTTTCAGCCATTTGGAAAAAGTGTCGTACCCCCGCCCAAAGCGGCTGGAGGCGGGAGAGCAGAGACCTTTCCCAAAGACTGCTGTCACTACAAGGAATTTTACCTCAGCTTTCTCGGCGGATGCCGCAAAAGGACTCGGCCCCGATTGTTGAGAGAATGCCTGCTTTTTTGTTCACGGGAATAGTTCGCAGGATATAAATTCATGGCGGGCGCAGCCTGTGCTCTTCCAACCGCGACAATTCCCGCGTGTCTCCATCGCCGTGGAAGTGAAGGTCTACTGTGGCGATGAGGTTTTGGTCGCCTGGTCGCAAGAGATCGGCGCCGGCGGCATGGCGTTGGTGAACGCTGACAGCCTCTCAGTGGCGCAGCCAATAAAGGTCTCCTTCACCCTGCCACGGGGACTGGAACTCCAGCTGGACGCGGTGGTTTGGTGGAAACGCGACCACCGCGTGGGCATCCGCTTCGATCCCCGCGACAGCCATCGCCGCCTGATCCAGCACTGGGTGGAAGAGCAGATCCGGCTGGCCAAGGCGCCCCCCGTCTGAGGTCGCGGGCGAGGTTACTTCCATCACCTTGCCGCGGTTACTTTCTCGCGAAGCCGCCGATTACGCCTGTAAATTGCGCGCTGCCGCGTCCTGAGCGAAACTGTGCCGCATGGATGTGGGCGGCTTCCTCAACGGCAAAGAGCGGGACCGCGGCCTGGTGCTGATCTGGCTGGTTGGTGTGATCGCGGTTTGCCGCGGCGTGCTGGCCACCCTCTTTCCGGCAATCCGCTCTGCTCTCAACCTCTAACCATTCGGTGTGTCCTTTGCATCCTGGGCAGCTGATTTTTCCGGCCGCAGCAGCGGAAACAGGATTACATCGCGGATGGAAGGAGAGTCCGTCAGCAGCATAGTCAGGCGGTCGATCCCGATGCCCTCTCCCGCGGCCGGCGGCATGCCGTAAGAGAGCGCGCGCACGTAGTCGTAGTCCACTTCCGCCATGGCCTCTTCGTCTCCGCGCTGGCGCTGCCGCACCTGATCTTCGAAGCGGCGCAACTGCTCCTCGGGATCATTCAGTTCGCTGAAGGCGTTGCCGCATTCCAGGCCCCCGATGAAGATCTCGAAGCGCTCTACCCAGTCGGGTTCGCCCTGCTTGTTCTTGGAGAGCGGCGAGATAGCGGCGGGGAAGTCATAGAGAATGGTCGGCTGGATCAGGTGCTCCTCGGCGACGACTTCGAACAGCGCAGCGATGGTCTTGCCCGCCGGATCGGTGGGATCGAAGGGCATGTGCGGATGATGCGCCGCATTGAAACGCCCCACCAGCGCGGCGACGTGGCCGGCAGCGGCGAAATCCGCCATCTGCGGCCTGGGCCCGGCGTTCTCCGGCCAATATTTGATGATGGCCTCGCGCATGGAGAGGCGCTGCCAGTTCGCAAAATCGATCTCGTGTCCGCCATAGGTGACAACCGTTGCCCCCGTGACCTCGCGCGCCACCTGCGCCAGCAGCTCTTCCGTCAGGTCCATGAGGTCGCGGTAATCCGAGTACGCTTGATAAAACTCCAGCATGGTGAACTCGGGGTTGTGCTGAGTGGAGATCCCCTCGTTGCGGAAGTTGCGGTTGATCTCGTAGACGCGATCCAGGCCCCCGACCACCAGCCGCTTCAGATAGAGCTCGGGCGCAATGCGCAGATAGAGGTCAATATCGAGGGTGTTGTGATGAGTGATGAACGGCCGCGCCGCCGCGCCCCCGGCGATGGGTTGCATCATCGGCGTCTCGACCTCGATGTAGCCGTGCGCGTCGAAGAAGCCGCGGATCGACTGCACTACCTTGCTGCGGCGGACGAACACTTCGCGCACGTCCGTGTTCATCACCAGGTCGACGTAGCGCTGGCGATAACGCAGTTCCACATCGGTCAGTCCGTGCCACTTCTCCGGCAAAGGCAGCAGGTCTTTGCAGAGAAACGTCAATTCCTGCGCGTGTACAGTCAGCTCGCCGGTGCGGGTGCGAAACAAGTACCCGCGCACCCCGACGTGGTCGCCGATATCAAGCAGCTTCCAGAGCTGGAAGCCCGGCTCGCCCAGGTCATCTTTCTTTACGTAAATCTGCAGCCGCTGGCCGCCCTGCTGCAGGTGGGCGAAGCCTGCCTTGCCCATCAGGCGGATGGCCAGGATGCGTCCGGCAAGGCGCACCTCGACCTTCGGGTCCTGCAACTGTTCGGCGGTGCGATCTTTGTAGTCGGCGAGAATCTGCGGGATCAGGTGCGTGGTCTGGTACTTGTGCGGATAGGCGCGCTGCCCTAGCGCCTCGATCTGCTGGAGCTTCTGCCGGCGAAGCTGATAGATGTTTTCGTCGAGAGGCACGGGTCCCGCTATCCTCTTGCGTGAAGCACAGGATTTCCTCTTCGTCCTAAGGATGCTTCTTGCCGGCCACGTCCAAGCGCACCTCAGCACGTTTCAACGCATACAGTGCGCGCTCGTAGTCGGTCGCGGGATCCTGACTCTTCAGCCGCTCTTCGGCGCGCTCTTTGGCTTCCTGCGCTCGCCTCACATCGATCTCGTCCGGGCGTTCCGCCGCCTCGGCCAGGATCGTAACCTTGGCGGGCAGGACCTCGGCGAAGCCCCAAGCTACCGACAGGTAGTGGGGCTCCCCGCCGCCCTTGCGATAGACGATCTCGCCGACGGAAAGTTCGGCGATCAGCGGCGCGTGGCCGGGGAGAATGCCGAGATAGCCTTTCTTCCCGGGAATCTGCATCTCTTCCGCAGCGTCACTCACCACCTGCTTCTCCGGGGTGACGATCTCGAGTTGGAAGACTTCGGCCATTCGTCCTTTAGCCTCTTAGCCCGGAGCGTTCTTGCTCGCGACGCACAACTGGTGTTACGCCGCCGCGGTGCTCTTCATCTTCTCCGCGCGTTGCAGCACCTCATCGATGGTGCCGACCATGTAAAACGCCTGCTCGGGGATATCGTCGTGCTTGCCTTCGATAACCTCGCGGAAACCCTTCACCGTGTCCGCAATCTTCACGAAGCGTCCCGGTGTGCCGGTGAACTGCTCGGCCACGTGGAAAGGCTGCGACAAGAAGCGCTGGATCTTGCGCGCGCGGGCGACGGTGAGCTTATCATCCTCACTGAGCTCGTCAATGCCCAGAATGGCGATGATGTCCTGCAGATCCTTGTAGCGCTGCAGGATTTTCTTTACTCCCTGTGCCACATCGTAGTGATCCTGGCCGACGATGCGCGGATCGAGGATGCGCGAAGTCGAAGCCAGGGGGTCGACCGCCGGATAGATGCCAATCTCGGTCAGCGCACGCGACAGCACGGTGGTGGCGTCGAGGTGCGCGAACGTGGTCGCCGGAGCGGGATCGGTGAGGTCGTCGGCGGGCACATAAATGGCCTGCACCGAGGTGACCGAACCTTTCCTGGTGGAGGTGATGCGCTCCTGCAGTTCGCCCATCTCGGTAGCCAAGTTCGGCTGGTAACCGACGGCCGAGGGCATGCGGCCAAGCAGCGCCGAGACTTCCGACCCAGCCTGTGTGAAACGGAAGATGTTGTCGATGAACAGCAGCGTGTCGGCGCCTTCCACGTCGCGGAAATATTCGGCCACGGTCAGCGCCGTTAGCGCAACCCGTAGGCGCGCTCCCGGCGGCTCGGTCATCTGCCCGTAGATCAGCGCCGCTTTCGATTCTTCCGGCTTGCCGGGCTTGATCACGCCCGACTCGGTCATTTCCAGCCACAAGTCGTTGCCTTCGCGGGTGCGCTCGCCCACGCCGCCGAAGACGGAAAATCCCCCGTGCTGTTTGGCGACGTTGTTGATCAACTCCATGATCACGACCGTCTTACCCACGCCGGCACCGCCGAACAGCCCGATCTTGCCGCCCTTCAAGAACGGCTGGATGAGATCGATAACTTTCACTCCGGTCTCGAACATCTCCGCCGTGGTGGACTGCTCGTCGAAGGCCGGCGCCGGGCGGTGGATGGGATGCTGTCCGGCGCAGTTGAGGAGCGGCCCCAGCTCATCCACCGGCTTGCCGATGACGTTGATCACGCGGCCCAGCGTGCAGTGGCCCACGGGCACGGTGATAGGCCCGCCCTGGTCGATGGCCTTCATGCCGCGCACCATGCCTTCGGTCGGCTGCATGGCAACGCAGCGCACGCGACCTTCGCCGAGGTGCTGCTGCACCTCGAGTATCACATCGACGGGTTGGGGCACGTCGAAGCCTTCACTTACTACCCGAACAGCTTCGTAAATAGGGGGCATCGCCGCCTCGGAAAACTGCACGTCCACCGCAGGACCGGCGACCTGGATCACACGTCCGACATTCTCAGGCATAAGAAACCGTTTCTAGTTTTTCGTTTCTAGTTTCTCGAAAGAAGCCAGATAAATCCCATTTCTTCCGAGAAACCAGGAACCAGAAACGAGAAACTCGCTACTGCGCCGCCGCTCCGCTGACCACTTCGATGATCTCCTTGGTGATCTTCGCCTGGCGGATGCGGTTCATCACCAGCGTCAGCGAGTCGATCATGTCGCTGGCGTTGTTGGTTGCCGAGTCCATGGCAGTCATGCGCGCGGCGTGCTCCGCCGCCACCGACTCCAGCAGCGCGCGGAAGATCTGTACGCCCACGTACTTCGGCAGCAGACTGTTGAACAGCTCGCTGGCCGGCTGCTCGTAGATGTAGTCCACCGGTGCGGTGGCGAACTGCGCCGCCCGCTGGTCGATCTCATGGGTCTCGGCTTCGGTGGTGCTCACGCCGGCGGTGCGTGCAGCTTCGCCGGCGCGCTTCCGCTGCTCTTCCGTCATCGCCTCGGCCTGCAATATCTCCGCCCGCCCGATGTCCTTGATGGGCAGGATCCGCTCCACCACCAGGCGTTGCGAGATCACCGATTTGAACTCGTTGAAGGCGATGTAGACCGCGTCGATCTCGCCCCTGGTGTAGCGCTCGATCACGCGTTCGGCGATCTCCTGCGCGTCCTCGTGGCTGAGCTTGCCGAAGATGCCCACCTTCTCGCCCACAATTTCCACCGGCGCGGCGCGCCCGTCTGCGGACGGCTCTTGCGCCAAGTAGGGGAACCTGCGCCGCAGGAAATCGCGCCCCTTGCGCCCAATGGTTTCAATGTCCACGTTTTTTTCCGACTTGTCGGCCAGGAAATTCATCGTGGTCTTCAGGATGTTGGTGTTGAAAGCGCCGGCCAAGCCGCGGTCGCCCGTCACCACGAGCATCAGGATGTTGTTCTCTTCGCGGCGCGCCAGCAGAGGGTGCCGCGGCTCGCCCGTTTCCGGATCATAGATCTCTGCGCGTGTCACCAGCGATTGCAGTACGTTGGTCAGCATACGCGCGTAGGGACGCGCCGCCAGCGCCCGCTCCTGCGCCCGCCGCAGACGCGCCGCCGAGACCATCTTCATGGCCTTGGTGATCTGCCGCGTGTTGCGCACGCTGCGAATCCGGCGCCGAATGTCGAGAATGTTGGCCATCTAGCTCCTGGCTGCCAGCTCCCGGCTCCAACCGCCCCGCTTTGAAGGGGCGCGGCTTCAGCCGCGCCAAAGATCAGTCACTACAAATTGTCATCCCGAGCAGCGCGAGGGAGCGGCGCGACCGAGCGCGTCGCGAGGGATCTGCAGTATTTCGGCCCAGCACAACTGCGGATCCCTCACTCGCGCTTCCTCACTCCGTTCGGTCGAGCTTCGCTCGGGATGACAATTCAATAAAATCGCTCTTCGGCGCGGCTGAAGCCGCGCCCTTTCAAAACACTCTACCGGCAGGCCGCGGCCGCCGGCTGCTGCTTCTCCGCCGCGAACCGCTCTTTATACTCGCCGATCAGCTTTTTCATGCTGGTCTTGAGCTGGTCATCGAGCACCTTCTTCTGCATGATTTCATCCAGCAACCTGGGGTTCATGGTGTCGGCGTACTCGTAGAGCCCCTTCTCGAAGCCTCGGATCTCCTCCACTGTCAAGTCATCGACAAATCCATTCGTGCCGGCGAAGATCATCAGGATCTGTTTGGAGAACGGCAGCGGCGAGTACTGGTCCTGCTTCAGTAGTTCAGTAAGGCGCTGGCCGCGGGCGAGTTGCGCCTGCGTCGCTTTGTCGAGATCGCTACCGAACTGCGCGAAGGCCGCCAGTTCGCGATACTGCGCCAGTTCCAGCTTGAGCGTGCCCGCCACCTGGCGCATGGCCTTGATCTGCGCATTGCCGCCCACGCGGCTCACCGACAGGCCCACGTTGACCGCCGGCCGGATGCCGCTGTTGAACAGATCGGTCTCGAGATAGATCTGGCCGTCGGTGATGGAGATGACGTTGGTGGGGATGTACGCGGAGACGTCGCCCGCCTGGGTTTCGATGATGGGCAGCGCGGTGAGCGAGCCACCGCCCTTGGGATCGCTCATCTTGGAGGCGCGCTCCAGCAGGCGCGAGTGCAAATAGAAGACGTCGCCCGGGTAGGCCTCGCGGCCCGGAGGCCGCCGCAGCAGCAGCGAGATCTCCCGATACGAGGCTGCGTGCTTGGAAAGGTCGTCATAGACGCAGAGCGCGTGCCGGCCGGTGTCGCGGAAGAACTCGCCGATGGCGCACGCCGAGTAGGGCGCGATGTACTGCATGGGCGCGGGCTCGGACGCCGACGCTGCCACCACGATGGTGTAGTCCATGGCGCCGTAATCGGTGAGGATTTTCACCACTTGCGCGATCGACGATCGCTTCTGGCCGATGGCGTTGTAAATGCAAATCAGGTCATTGCCCTTGTTGTTGATGATGGCGTCAATGGCCACCGCGGTCTTGCCCGTCTGGCGGTCGCCAATGATCAGCTCGCGCTGCCCGCGGCCGATGGGAATCATGCTGTCAATGGCCTTCAGGCCGGTGGCCATGGGCTCGCGCACCGGCTGGCGGTCGATGACACCAGGGGCGATGCGCTCGATGTGGTAGAACTTGTCAGTTGCGATGGGGCCCTTGTCGTCGATGGGCTGCCCCAGCGCGTTCACCACGCGCCCCACCATCGCCTCGCCCACCGGCACGCTCATGATGCGCCCGGTGCGCCGCACTTCGTCGCCTTCCTTGATCTCGGTGTACTCGCCCAGCAGCACCGCGCCCACCTGGTCTTCTTCCAGGTTCATGGCGATGCCGGCCACGTCGTGCGGAAACTCAATCAGTTCGCCGGACATGACCTTGTCCAGCCCGTAGATGCGGGCGATGCCATCGCCCAGGCTGATGACCGTGCCGACCTCGTCCACCGCGATCTTGGATTCGTAGTGCTCGATCTGCTCACGGATGATCTGAGTAATTTCGTCTGCTTTTATTCCAGCCATAAGTTCCTTCGATCAGAACTCAACATTCAGCTGCGGAGGGCTGAATGCTGACTGCTGAGTGCTTCCTTCAGCTTCTCCAATTGCCCGCGGATCGAGCCATCGTAGATCGTGCTTCCCACCCTCACCACCGCCCCGCCCAGCACCTTGGCGTCGGTTTGATAACGGGCGCGGACCTTCTTGCCGGTGACTTCGCCGACGCGTGTCTCCAGTGCACGTTTTTCCGCAGCGCTCAGCGGGCGCGCGCTGGTGACTTCGGCTTCGGCCAGCCCCAGGCGCTCGTTCAACTCAATCGCGAACTGGCGCGCGATCTCCGGCAGCGCCGCCACCCGCCGGCGGTCAATCAGCACCGCAATAAAGTTCCTCAGCATGCGCGATCCGCCGATGTGCGCGATAATCCGGTCCAGTACGGCATGCTTTTCCCGCGCTTCGACCGAGGGGTTCTCCCAGACGGTTCGCAGCGCCGGAACGGATTGCACGATGCCGACAAAGGCAGCCAGCTCATCCTCCGCCTTCCGCGGATCGAGCCCTTTGTCGATCACCACGTCGGCGAAGGCGCGCGCGTATCGGCTGAAGACAGACATGCTCTACTTACCGTTCTTTCCCAGTTGATCGACGAAGGCCCGCACCAGCTCCTGGTCTGCGGAGGCGTTCACCTGGATGCGTTTTTCTGCCAGCGATACCGCCAACTCGCTCACGTAGGCGCTTAGTTCGGCACGCGCCAGGCGCGCGGCGGCCACGATCTCCTGCTCCGCCGCTTCCACGATTTTGCGCTTGTCTTCCTCGGCGGCGGCCTGGAGACGCGCTGCCTCCTTGTCGGCCTCCCCCTCGGCGGCCGCGGCCATGGCGGCGATTTCCGTATCCAGCTTGGCCAGCCGGCCCTCAATCTCGCCCAAACGCCGCTGCGCTTCCTCGCTGGCCTTGCGAGCTTCCGCGAGTTCCTGCTGGATGCTCTCGGTGCGCGCGCGGAACGCAGCCGGCACCTTCGATTTCATAAGCAGCACCAGCAGCACTACCACGATGGTGAAGTTCAGCGCGACAAAGGTCCAGTACGCCATGAATGGCGTAATACCGGCGATTTGTGCCAGCCAGCGCACCGTCGATGACTGCTTAAACTCGGCGGTCGCATCTTCTCCCGCGGCCTCGCGCGAAGCTTCTTCCAGTTCCTCTTCCGGCCCGGCCACAGCTTGGTCGCTACGCTGCGCGGAATGCGCCTTGTGCTGTTCCGATGGATGCTTCCGCGGAACCGGCTGCTGGCCGTATGCCGCCCCACTCAAAAGGGTGGCCAGGAGCATTGCCAGAAGCCATCGCGAAGCGGGGCGCCGGGTCATGACGGCCCGCCTGCCACGGGAAACTCGGCTGCTACAGCCGGCTTGAGCACGGCGCGGATAATCTGGTCGGCGAGAGCTTCGCTCTCTGCCTGCAGGGCTACCTTGGCCTGTTCCACGTCTTGCGCGAGGGAAGCTCGCTCCGCCTGAACGCGGGCTTGGGCTGCCGTTCGGGCCTCGGCTACCGTCGCGGCGCGGGCCTGCAATAGTTGCTGCCGGCGCATCTCCTGCTTCTTGAAGATGGAGAGCCGCGCCTCCCGCTGGCGCTGTTCGTATTCGGCGGTGCGTGCTTCCGCCGCAGCAATGTCCGCATTAGCCCTCTCCACCGCGCCTTTGGTGCGTGTGCGCCGCTCGCCCAGCACGGCCGTCAACCGCTTGTGCACGATCAGCTTGTAGGCGAAAAACAGGAGGACGAAAACCACCACGGTGGGGATGGACGCGAGCAGGAGTTCGCCTAGCTGCCGGAAAATCTCTTCCATGGAATCGTTAGACCAACAGAATGTTGACGATGGCGTTGAACCTGACAACCTACCATCCTGTGCCGGTTGTGTCAACGCGGGATGAGCAGCATTGACGCGAGTTTTCAGGGGTTAATGCAGATGGAAGGCAGGCCGCCGGGCTCAGGCGGCGCCGCTGCGAGTTGACATTGGCGCCGCTTCGGCATAGCTTAAAAGCGGAGCGAGCAGCGTTCCCTCTCCTCTTTCAGATCTTCTGAGCTAAGTCAGACCTATCTGAAGTTTATCCTCCTTAGCGCAACCACGGCCCTGAAAGGTGGGCGGCCCGAAGGTGCCTCTCAGGACTAGCGAGCCAAAGCGACAGCGCCGGGGCGGAAGTATTCCCGTTTGTGCGACCCCTTCTGCTCCCTGCAGAGTCTACGCCGTAAAGGCATCGGAAAGGAAAACATGAAGAAGATTTTCGTCGGCAACCTCTCGTTCAACATGACCGAAGGCGAGCTGCGGTCGATGTTCGAGCCTTACGGCAGCGTGGAGAGCGCATTGATTGTCACCGACCGCAACACCGGCCGTTCGCGCGGCTTCGGCTTCGTGGAAATGGCTGACAACAGCGCCGCCGAGCAGGCCATCACCGCCCTCAACGGTAAGGACATGGGCGGGCGATCGCTGACCGTAAATGAGGCCCGTCCCAAAATGGAGCGTGGCGGTCCGCGCGGCGGCGGCGGTGGCCGGCGCGATGATTATCGTGGCCATGCCCGCCAGCCGCGGGAGCCTCGCTGGTGAGCTTCGCGGGCTAGGATCCCTCTAGCACCATGGGCATGGTCGGCGTGAGTGATCCGCCTTCCGGTTCGATGGTCACGGCGAAGGCCTTGGCTTCCACGCCGGCAGACATAGGCGGCATCATCACCATGGCGTCGCCTTTGGGATCGGGCCTGAAGGTGCCCGCTGGCATGGGTTTGTTTCCGGACATCGGTACCAGCCACAGCTCGTAGGTCTTCTCCGGCGGCAGCGGCGCCAGGTTGCTTGCCATGAACACCAGGGCACCGTTGCGCGGCATATAGATGGCTTTGCCCGCGGGCTGCGGCTTCGACTGTGCCGCGACCAGCGTGATGTGCTGGGCGCCGGGGTCGGTGAGCAACGCCAGCAGGTGCTTGGCCTCCTCGAATGTCGCCTGGTTGCTGGCCGCATCTGCCCGGAGTGCCTCGATACGGTCCCGCTGGCGCGCGTTTTCCCGCCACAGCAGGATCGCGAACACCGCCAGCACCAGGGACGCGAACACCGGCGCCAGAGTCCACCAGCGGCGGCGCAGGAAGACGGTGCGCAAAGATCGCGGCTCGTGCACGATGGCCTTCAGCAGCCGCTGACGCGCGCGTTGCGGCGGCGCCGGACCGGAAGTGACCAGCGCTAACAGCGCCATGTCTCCCTGAAGCCGCGCCAGTTCCTGGCGGCAGGCGGCGCACTCCTCCAGATGCTGTTCCAGCGAGACCGCGGCCTCGCCGTCCAGCGATCCCAGCGCGTACAGCGCCAGGTCTTCTGCGAACTGTTCGTGCACGGTCATGCGTTCACAGCCCGCCGCAGGGCTACCAGCGCCGCGCGGATTCGCGTCTTCACCGTTCCCAGCGGCTCTCCGGTCTGGGCGGCGATCTCGGTGTGGGTCATGCCTTCGAAGAACGCCATCTCCAACGCTTGGCGCTGACTTTCCGGCATCGTATGCAGGCTGGCGCGCACCTTTTCCGCCGCGCGTGCGCGCTCCGCCTTGCCCTCCAGGTCGGCGTCAATGGCGATCACCACCTCCTCCAGGTCGGTCTGCGGCCGGCGCTTGCGCAGCACGTCGATGGCGCGATGGCGCGCGATCACCGCCAGCCACGGTCCCAGGTTGCCGCGGCGGGCGTCGAAGCTTGCGGGATGCCGCCACAACTGCATGAACACTTCCTGCAACACGTCCTCGGCCGCGCCGGTGTCGGTCAACACCCGCAGGGCCACTGAGTACACCAATGGGGAGTAGCGATCGTAGAGTTCTGCCATCGCGTCCTGCTCTCCGGAGCGGAGGCGGGCGATTAGCGCCGCGTCGGCCGAACCTTGTTGTAAGCCCGCAGTGCTCAACGCGCTCTCTATTAAGTACGTGATTTTCCCCGGCACGGATTGCCGGAACTCGCCTATCGCAGCAACGTTAGCAGCAATCGCCGGGCGCAACAAGCCATCCACGGAGAACGCCACGGATTTTCACCCACCGTACGCATTGGCAGTATGATCCCCGGTTCGTGGCACTTTGGTTCTACAATCTGGGTACAACAAACCTGTGGTCGGAGTTCTCTAACAGCGAGGAGGTTCAGCGATGAAGAACTGGAAGCAGGCCTTGATTTTCGGCTCCCTGGGGGCGAGCGCCTTCCTGCTGGCGACTGGACGCAAGCCGGCTGCGGGAGTACTGGCGGGAGTAGGGTTGGCGGCGCTGGCCACGGAGTATCCCGCGCATATGCAGCGTCTGTGGGAGCGCGCTCCCGAGTATGTGAATCGGGGCAATCAGGTCCTGAGCCTGGCGGCCACCTTCCTGGAGCGGCTGGCCGAGCACCGCGTGCTGCGGCAAAGCTCGCCCTATGTCGTCTGATTAGCGCCGCGGCCCGCGGTTGGAAAGCAAAGCTTCCCCAGCGGCCTCGAGTCACCCCAACACGCCAGAAGCGCTATTTCAACAGCGGAGATTCCGCCGTGGCGGGCTTGTCCTCTTCCACCCGAATCTTGCCGGTTTCATCGGCGTAAAAGGCGCGGCGATCGGGAGCGAACTCTTTCGGAATCAGGGACAGGGAGTAGTCCGTAGGTTTGCCGTGGAAGTGTACGGTGTAAGCGCCGCGGTCGGTGTTCGCCATGCGCCTGGTAAACGAGCCGGTGTGGACCAGCGCCGCCAGCGAAGTGGCATAGTGGCCGTATTTCTTCTTGAAGACTCGCTGCGCGTACAACACCGTGTGCATATAGCCGAGGCTAACAGTTTCATCTTGGGAACGTGCCGTCGCCGGGGCGGGGCCACCGGTTTGCGCCAAAACCGCCAGCGATACCACGGCGATAGCGAGCAAAACTGCGGGAATTCTGGTACGCATCCGGGAATCTCCCCTGTTTGTGACCAAAGGACAGGTACCGAAGCATGAGCTTGTATCGTACTCCGTACTTTCCCTTTTGCCCAAACGTAGCTATGCTGAGCCAAAATTTGCTAGGAAGTAAAGGAAATCATCGTATGAAACCGGCTCAGGCCAAGAAACCACGTATTCGTATCGCTGTACTAGAAAGTGATCCTTTGCGTTTTGTGGGATTCCGCGCGCTGTTTGACTCTGAATCGGACCTGGAGATTCTCGCCTCAAGCATTCCCGAGGTGCCCACCCTGGGCAGTGTGGACGTGGTGCTGCTGGGCAGCCGCAACGGGGTGAACCTGTTCGATACCATGGCCGGGCTGAAGGCCACCCGGCCCGACTTGAAAATCATCGTGACCGGCTCCGGCGCCGATGACGAAACCATCCTGAAAGCCTTGGCGGCGGGGGCCAAGGGATACGTGGATGAGGCAGCCACGCCGCTGGAATTCGTGCAGGCTATCCGCATGGTGAACCAGGGATCGGTATGGGCGCCGCGCCGCGTGCTCTCCACCTTCATTGAGCGGGTCACCACCTCGCCCGGGCGCATTTTCCCGGCGGGACGCGTTACCTTCACCGACCGCGAAAAGGAAGTGCTGGAACTGCTGGTAGCCGGGCGTTCCAACAAGGAGATCGGTTCGGCTCTGGGCATCGAGGAGCGTACCGTGAAAGCGCACGTCGCCAAGCTGATGCGCAAGGTTGGCGTGCAGAATCGCATCGCCCTCTCGGTGCACGCCATCACGCACTCGCTGGTGACGGCAAAATAGGTCGTCCAAAGCAGATTTCAAAAAACTGGGGCCTCCGAGGCCCCTTTTTTCTTGCGCCCCCTTCACGGGCTGTCTATACCTTTTCCTCTTGCTGCCCACGGCTCACGGCGTGGGCCATGCCTGCCGTGCGCTCACGGCACCGCCGACTGTTGGTGTTGCCGAGTC
>Ga0335081_10002558_pt1 | contig 28631 bp, 17 predicted proteins | sample Lox_Sample_35_FD_206713 | JGI IMG/M metagenome (GOLD analysis project Ga0335081, IMG submission 206713) | Soil microbial communities from Loxahatchee National Wildlife Refuge, Florida, United States - Lox_Sample_3.5 | ecosystem: Environmental > Terrestrial > Soil > Wetlands | place: USA...
CAGCTTGAGTCTCTTCAGCAATCTGATACCGAACGCAGCCAGACTATCGACGGGAGCGACCACCTATCTGTTCGGCGGCTACGATCCGGCCAACACGCTGCCTTACTCCGAGGACTGGACCTTCGATCTCCAATGGCAGCCGGTCAACACCGTGCAACTGAGCCTCGGCTACATCGGCAGCCGCAGCTTGCACCAGGTGCTGCCCATCCCGTTCAACCAGCCCAACATCGCGACTCCCGCCAACCCCATCAACGGGCAGACGTCGTCATACGGATTCAACGTAATCCCCACCGAGACCCTGAGCACCTTCGACGGCGGCAACACCGACCTTCGCGTGCCGTACCTCGGGATCTCGAACAACTCGGTCTTCTACAAGGCCGAAGGCATCGCAACCTACAGTGCCCTCCAGTTCGGGGTCCGCAAGCAGCTCAGCCACGGCGTGCAGGTGACCGCCGCCTATACCTGGTCGCACACGCTCGATGAACAGAGCGGCCTGGGGCTCTTCTATGACGGCAACAACCCTCTGGATCCCCGGCAGTCCTATGGCACTTCGCTCTATGACCGGACCCACGTCGGCGTCGTACAGGTCTACTGTGAAGCGCCGAAGGTGACATCCTCAAGCTCCATTCTCAAGACGCTGGGCAACGGCTGGGCAATCAGCGGCATCACCTCGATCCAGAGCGGCTTGCCGTACAACCCGATTGATTTCTCGGGCGCCGTCGCCGGCCAACTGTACGCCAACTTCGTCGAGATCATCGACCCCGAAGTGCCGCTGAAACCGGGCGTCACTGCGCAGCAGGCGCTGCTGCAAGGCACCACGGGCATCGACCCCAGCAAGCCGGTCCTCAACGCAGCCGATTTTACCGTTCCGACGCTGGCCCCCGGGACGAACGGCGTGCCGCCCTGTACAACGAACTCCAGCGGCGCCCAGCTCTGCGATACCTTTGAAACCGGTTTCGGCGGGACCGGGCGCGACATCTTCCGCGGGCCGTTCCAGAAGCGCCTGGACATTTCGTTGATCAAGACCACCAAACTCAACGAGCACCTGGTGCTCCGGATCGGCGCCGACGCCTTCAACCTGACCAACACCCCGAGCTTCGACGTGCCGACCAACAGCGCCAGCCAGTACAGCGTCAGCAGGGGAGTCCCGACCGTGCGTGCTCTACCGGCGTCTTTCGGCCTGATCCAGCACACCATCGGCAGCCCGCGCTTTCTGCAGCTTTCCGCGACTCTGGCGTTCTGAGGTCCTCGCCCTGTGGGACGTTACGATCGTGCGAACGACCCGAGATGCGCCACGTCGCAATTTGTAACAGCAATTCTCGATGCATTTCTGTTATGCTGAACGCCTAAAGGGGTCTGACGCTGAGAGAGGCTCCAGACTGAGGTTGCGATCACTGGTTGTACGACCTGTACGGCTTCGGAAGCGCGCGCTTCGGCGGCGCAGGTCAAGAACATGAATTGCGGGGCCCCGGGGTCGTGCCCGAGGGCCATCGCTTGCCTGGGAGGAAAGATGATTAGATCGTCTAGCGTTTCCGAGTCGCAGAGCATTTTTGCGCGTAGCCTGCTGCTCGCAATGGTATTGCTTCTAGCCGCCAGTCCTTCGCTTTTTGGACAGGCGTCATCTGGTACGGCGACCATCGGTGGACTGGTAACCGACCCGTCCGGGGGCGCCATACCTGGGGCGGACGTGGTGGTTCGAAACGTGGACACCAACGTTGCCCGCGAGCTGAAGTCCAACGACGCCGGCCTTTACGAAGCCGTCGCTCTGCAGCCGGGTAACTACGAGGTCAAAGCCTCTAAGGCTGGCTTTGCCACGCTCACCCGCACCGGAATCACGGTGGCGATCGGGCAGCGCGCCGTTGTGGACATGGCGATGAAAGTGTCGGCTACGATTGAAACCGTCACCGTTGCCGCCAATGTGGCAGTCGTCGAAACCGACAAGACGGACGTCAGCACGGTTGTCGACTTGAAGGACATGATGAACTTGCCGATGAGCGGCCGGCGGTGGGACAGCTTCGCACTGTCCACGCCGGGGACGACCAACGACGGCGGATTCGGGCTGCTCAGCTTCCGCGGCATGTCCGGCTTGTTCAACAACAATATGATCGATGGCATGGATAATAACCAGGCGTTCTTCTCCGAAGCCAAGGGCCGCACGCGGCTGAATTTCGCCTACTCCATCGATGCCATCCAGGAATTCCAGGTAGGCAATAGCTCGTTTTCGGCGCAGTATGGCCGCGCGGCCGGCGGCATCGTCAACGCCGTCACCAAGTCCGGAACCAACTCGATCCACGGCACCGGCTTCTATCTCATCCGCGACGACTCTTTGAACGCCGCCAATCCCTACAGCGCGACGACGTTGGTCCCCCTGGGACTCCCCGGCAAACCCAAGGACCGCCGCCAGCAGTTCGGCGCTTCGATGGGCGGACCGGTCAAGAAGGACAAGGTCTTCTATTTCCTGAACTGGGAACAGCAGAAACGGACCTTCCCCATGGCGGTGGTGCCCGGCGCCTCCAATTTTTTCAACTCCTCCTGTACGGTGTCGACCGCCGCGTGCGCCCAAGTGCTTTCCTTCTTCCAGAGCCTGGTGCAGACCCAGAACCGGCAGGGCAACGAAGCCGTGGGCTTCGGCAAGGTGGACTACAACCTCAACTCGAAGAATACGCTGACCGGTTCGGTCAACATCCTGCGCTGGGATTCTCCCAACGGCATTCAGACAGCGCCGTCAACTCAGGTTCACGAAAGCATGAATGGTTCCGACGATGTCAGCGCCGAAACCGTGATCGGAAAGTGGACCACCAACTTCACACCGGCTTTCCTGAGCGAGTTGCGTTTTCAGTATGGCCGCGACTTCGAATTCGAGCTTCCCAATGCGCCCGGCCCGTCAGTGAGCACCACCAACGGCATCAATTTCGGCATGCCGAACTTCCTGCCGCGCGCCGCCTACCCGGATGAGAAACGGTTCCAGGTCTCGCAGAACCTTAACTGGCTCCGTGGCCGCCACTCGCTCAGGTTCGGGTGGGATCTGACCCGCGTGGACGATCTCTCCATAAACCTTTTCTCGGGCGGAGGCGTTTACAGCTACTCCACGCTGAACAACTTCGCCCTGGATTGCGGCAACGCCGCGCTGCCGGTCCCGCTGCAAAACTGCCAGGCCGCCACTTCGGGTACCGGAATCGTCGGAAAGCACTATACCAACTTCGTGCAGGCGTTCGACCTGGCCGGCGCCGCGGGCAGGACCGATTTCCAAACCTGGGACGCCGCCGGCTACGTGGAAGACACCTGGCGGCCTGTATCCAATGTGACCGTCAACTTCGGGCTCCGCTATGAGTTTCAGACCATGCCGTCCATCAACGGCAATCCCCTCGAGCCTCGCACCACCCAGTTGCACTCCGATAAGAACAACTTCGGGCCCCGATTCGGCATCAGTTGGGATCCCGGCAACGACCAGAAGACCGTTATCCGCCTGGGCGGCGGCATCTTCTATGGGCGCACCGAAAACTCCACGCTGTACAACCTGCTCGTGGATAACGGCGTCCGCTTCGTCAGCTACACCCTCACGCCGACCTCCGCCGGCTCACCGACGTTCTCCTCGGTGCTCTCGGCTCCGCCGAGTGGCGCTGGATCCAAACCCGATATCCAGTTCGCCGACCCGAATTTCGTCAATCCGATCATTTATCAGGCCGAATTCTCGGTCGAGCGCGAAGTTGTCAAGAACACCACGCTCTCGCTGGTCTACATGCTGAACCGCGGCCAGCGCATGCCGGTCTTCATCGATCTCAACCTGCCCGCGCCCACTACCGCCACTTACAACGTGTGCAGCGGTCTCTTCAACGGCACCTCGGGGACCTGTACTCCGGCCGCCAGTTTCACGGTGCCGTTCTTCAGCGGCTCGCGGCCCAACCCCAACTTCGGTTTCATGACCGACGTGATGAGCGCGGTCAACACTTGGTATAACGGCCTCGTCGTTCAGGTGCGGCACCGCTTCTCTCACGGCTTCGAGTTGGATGCCGGGTTCACTTGGTCGAAGGCCCAGGACGACGATCAGAACTCCACAACCTTCACCTCCAACGAAACTCTCTCCAATCCGCTGAGCCTGAAAAACGATTACTCTCTGTCGGACTTCGATCAGCGGAAGCGCTTTACCTTGTCCGGCGTGTGGGAACTGCCCACTCACAATATCCAGAACAAGGGACTCAGGCGGATAGTCGATGGATTCCAAATCTCTGGCATCCTCGCCCTGGTCGACGGCCGGCCGTATTCCGGCGGCATCAGCGGCAGCCCATCGCCGGGCGGCGTCACGAGCGGTGTGCTGGGGGTCAACGGCTCCTCGCGCGTCCCTTGGATCGGGCGCAACACCTTCACCGGTCCCGGCGCCAACAGCATCGATGTGCGCCTCTCCCGCGCGTTCAAGCTGACCGAGCGCTTCCACTGGATGCTCGTCGCGGAAGCCTTCAACGTCGCCAACCGCTACGAGATCACCGGCATCAACACCACCCAGTACAGCTTCAGCGGGTTGAACCTCTACCCGCAGTCCGCCTACCAGACTCGCAACGCGTCGGGCACCAACCTGTTCGGTGCCCGCCAGATTCAATTGGGCGCGCGCGTGACGTTTTAGTAGAATCACACTCTGATCCGTACAGGGCAGGCGCGAAATCGCCTGCCCTTCTCTTTTTGTCCGCCTGTTTCCGAAGATCCGTCTCGCCGCCGGCCCTGCTTTGCGCGCCGACTTCTGCTACTCTCTTGGCTATCAAGGTCCTAAAATCTGTAATTGGATCGAAACCGTATGCGAACCAGAAGTCCATCGATCCATGTTCTCAAACCAGGCGGCCAGTCCCGTCCTTTCGGGCCTCGGCCGATCATTGACTCGCTTTGATGAGAGGAGACAATCATGAATCAAACCGATTTGCTTCGGAAGCTCCCAACGGCCGGCTTCGCCTTGCTGGCCCTGCTCGCCGTCCTCGCTGTTGCTGCCTTTGGACAGACCGCCGGTTCCGCAACCATCACCGGCACTTTGACTGACCCCTCCGGAGCGGTAATTCCCGCTGCCTCCGTGACCATCACGAACACCGACACCGGCATCGAGCGGGCGATTCAGACCAACGAGGCCGGCATCTACGTCGCACCCTTCCTGCAGCCCGGCCGCTATGAAGTCCGCGCCGCCAAGACCGGCTTCGCCACGGTGCTGCGCAAGGACCTGACCCTGCAAGTGGGCCAGACTCTCACCGTCAACCTGGGGATGACCCTGCGGTCGACGCAGGAAACTGTCACGGTTACCGGTGAAGCGCCCGTTGTGGACGTGGAGAAGACGGACTTCTCGCAGACCATTTCCGAAGGCTCGGTGCGCAACCTGCCCATCGCCGGCCGCCGCTGGGACACCTTCGCTCTCATGGCGCCCAACACTACTGCCGACGGCAGCTCGGGCCTGGTCTCCTACCGCGGTATGTCCGGCCTTTACAACGGCAATACGGTGGACGGCGCCAACAACAACCAGGCGTTTTTCTCGGAAGCCCGCGGGCGGGCCAACAGCGGCGCCTACGTCTATAGCATGGATTCCATCAAGGAATACCAGGTGAGTGTGAGCAGCTATAGCGCCGAGCTCGGACAGGCCGCCGGCGGCGTGATCAACGCTGTGACGCGGTCCGGTTTCAACGATTTCCACGGCGACCTGTTCTACTACCTGCGCTACCCCTCGTTCAACGCGCTGGATTCCTACCCCAAGTCCCGAGGCACTTACAGTCAACCGATCCATCAATGGCAGCAGTTCGGCGGCAGCGCGGGCGGTGCCATCGTTAAGGACAAGTTGTTCTACTTCGCCACCTACGACGGCTCGCGGAAGGTCAACCCCATCGCATATACCAGCAGCGTCTACAGTCCCACCGTCACGGCGCTTTCCTGCCCGGCGGCGGTCAGCGCCACGCAGTGCGCCAACGCCAACGCGTTCCTGTTTAATCAGCAGGGGACATTCCCGCGCGCCACCAACCAGGACGTCTACTTCGGCAGGCTGGATTACCAGGCTACGCCCCGCAATCACTTCAGCAGCTCGTTCGACACGATGAACTACCTCGCGCCCAACGCCTACACCACGTCGCCGTCGGCCAACAACAGTTCTGTGAGCACCAACGGGAGCTACGCCTTCCACGAGCGGATTTTCGTCGCGAACTGGGACGCTACCATCTCCAGTTCCACGATTAACAACCTCCGCTTCCAGTGGGGCCGCGACCTCGAAGTCGCCGGCTCCAACGCGCCCGCCCCCTACGTCAGCCTCTCCGGCCTGATGACCTACGGCGAGAACTACGCCCTGCCGCGCACTGCCGAGCCCGACGAACACCGCACCCAGATCTCGGACACTCTCTCCAGGGTCCACGGTCATCACACTTTCAAAACCGGCCTGGATTTCAATTTCATCCACGAGGTCATGATCAACCTCTATAAGGGCACCGGCTATTACACCTACAGCGGAACAGCGCAGTCGGCATTCAATAATTGGGTCCTCGATACGTACGGAATCAACACCGGAGACGGTCTCACGGGCAAGCACTTCACTAATTTCGTGCAGGTCAACGACCCCGTCACGCACGTAGGCAAGGACGATTTCTACGACAACGACTACGCGGCGTTCTTCGAAGACAGTTGGAAAGCCAGCAACAAGCTGACCCTCAAAATGGGGTTGCGCTATGATCTCTTCACCATTCCGCAACCGCCGCAACCCAACACGCTGACGCCGCTGACGACGTTCTACACGTCGACCATCCATATCCCCAAAGACCAGTTCGCGCCGCGCCTTGGCGCCGCCTGGCAGATCACGCCGAAAAGCGTGTTGCGTGCGGGCTACGGCCTGTTCTTCGCCAAGAGCACGAACAGCACCTACTACGCCACCCGCGTGGAAAATGGCGTCTACCAGCAGACCTTTACCTGCACGCCGAGCGGCGCGACCGCGTGCCCGGCGTTGACCTTCCCCAACGTCATCTGGACGCCGCCGGGCCCGGCCATGAGCGCTCCCTTCCCCGGTGCATTGACGCCGCAGGTGACTAGTTTCACGCCGCCGGCGGCCAGCCAGGTAACGCGCGGGCAGTCGCCGGACTGGGTCAATCCGCGGACGCACCAGGGCGAAATCACCTTCGAGCGCGAACTGCCAGGCGGCCTCAGCGCCTCCGCCGCGTACGTGGTGAGCCGCGGCTTGCGTCTGCCGATCTTCAACGACGCCAACATCGCTCCCACCGCTGCCACGAAGACTTACGACATCCTGAGTTCCACCGGCGCCACCACGCAGACCTACACCGTTCCGTGGTACAGCAGCCGCATCGACACCGCCACCGGCGATGTCTTCGCCGGCTATTCGGACGTCAATTCCTGGTACAACTCGATGGTTCTCACGCTGCGCCACCCCATGCGCCACGGCTTGGAATACACTTTCAACTACACGCTGGCTAAGGCTTATGACGGGGCCATGGTGGCCGGCGCGAACGGCACGTTCAACGGCACCGACTATCCCATCGATCCGAAGAACCGCAAGCTCGAATACGCGGTCTCCGACCTGGACCAGCGGCACCGGGTGTCGGCCAACGTGGTATGGATGCCTTCCGCCAAAGGGATCGCCAACCGTTCCGTGCGGTTGCTTCTCGACGGCTGGGCTTTCTCCGCCATCGTGAGCTATTCCACCAGCCAGCCCGTCACACCCTACCTCAGCAACTACCCGTCCGGCGGCGTGGATGGCGGTATCACCGGCGCGGTAGACTACGCGGGTCCCACCAACGGCCGCGCCGGCTGGCTGGATCGCAACGCTTTCCGCATCCCCAATTCCAGCAACGTGGACTTCCGCATCGGCCGGCAGTTCGCCTTTACCGAACGGTTGAAGCTGTCTCTCATTGGCGAGGCGTTCAACCTGTTCAACCACACCAACGTTTCCGGCGTCAATACTAGTGCGTTCACCTACGTAGCAGCCGGTTCGGGCGTGTGTGCCGGCCACACGAATGCCTGCTTCACGCCCTACACTTCGACTCCGTTCCTCGCGACCACTTCCACCAGCAACCTGATGTGGGGCGCGCGGCAGTTGCAGATTTCGGGCCGGTTTACGTTCTAAAAGGCCACGCCTAGCCGGATCAGCGCCGGCCAGGACGGCGCCCCGAAGGGGCGACGAACGGCTAACCGGTTGCGGCGCTGCTGCATTGTGGGGCAGCCAATCCTGGCTGCCGACCCGCTTTCGTGCGGGTCGTGCCGGCGGTAAGCCAGCCGCCAGGTGGGATAACGCTCCAGCGTTGTCCTCGCGGCCGAAGCTCGCCGCCTCGTTCCAGAGCTGCGGGTCTTCAGGGCTGCCGAGGATTCGCTGGCCGCGCATCACACCGCCCCGGAAGGGGCGATAGAACCTAGCCCACGGCGCCAAGCCGTGGGGAGGATGGCAACGCAGTCACGAACCCTGGAAGGGCGAAAGAGTCAATTGGTTGCCGCTCTGCTCCGTTGTGGGGCAGCCAATCCTGGCTGCCGACCCGCTTTCGTGCGGGTCGTGCCGGCTGTAAGCCGGCCGCCAAGTAGCACAACGCTCCTGCGTAGTCCTCTCCTAAAATCACCTTCCAGCGCCTACTCGGTCCGGTTCGGCGGAAAATGCGCTCATTACGGGCGCTGGAGCGCGAACCTGACGAAGGAGCGCTCGACAGTGCTCGCTCTGGGATATTTCGTGATAGCTTCACCGTAATACTGCTGAAACCTGGGTCGTCAGTTCCCGGAGGGCCGAATGTTACAGAAGTTGGTGAGGGTGACACTTCCGATCGCCGCGGGTACCGCGGTGTTATTCTTCTTCTCAGCAGCGCCGCAAAGGGTACACGGCACCCCAATGGCTTCCGAACAAGCTCCGCAGGCCAGTGAGAATGCGACCCGCCAAGCCGTTGAGCGCTTCAACGAAGCCTTCAACCGGCACGACGCAGATGCCCTGGCATCCCTGCTGACCGACGACACCGTCTTTGAAGATACGTCCCCCGCACCGGATGGCAGGCGAATCGAGGGCAAAGCCGCCGTCGTCGCGTTCTGGCGCGATTGGTTCGCGCACAATTCCGATGCGAAGTTCGAGGTGGAGGAAACAATCGTCAGCGGCGACCGCGTCGTCGTCCGCTGGGTGTATCGCAAGATGCGCACAGGACAACCGTGGCGCCTCCGCGGCGTGGACATCTTCACCGTGCGCGACGGGAAAGTGGCGGCCAAACTCGCTTACGTGAAGGGATGAAGCGTACTCGCCGTCCCTTCTCTGATCGCGGCGCCCCGCGGAAAGTACGCCACTCCAAAATGCCGAAATGCGAGAATGGACGGCTATGAAGCCGTTAATCCCGGTCCTCCTCCTTTTCTGCCGCGCCCTCCCGGCCCAGAGTCCCGTTGCCGGCGAGCGCCATGAGTTCGTCATCGCCAACTTCCGAACCGAGAGCGGCGTGGTGCTTCGCCAAGCGCGGATTGTGTACGGCACGTACGGACACCTGAATGCCGACAAGAGCAACGCGGTGCTCCTGCCTTCGCACTACATGGCCAACTTCCACGGGTACGAGTGGCTGATCGGGCCCGGAAAGGCCTTGGATCCGTCGGCCCTGTTTCTGGTCGCCACGGAACTGTTCGGCAACGGCAGCTCCTCGTCGCCCAGCAACACGCCCGAGCCCCTCCACGGGCCGCGCTTTCCGGTGACGACCATTCGAGACAACGTCGAAGCCGTGCACCGGCTGCTCACTGAACAGCTCGGGATCACGCACCTGCGGGCCGTAATCGGCTTCTCGATGGGCGCGCAGCAGGCGTTTCAGTGGGCCGTCAGCTATCCGGATTTCGCCGAACGGATCGTGGCCACGTCGGGCACGGCCAAAACATACCCGCATGGCATCGTGCGGCTGGAGGGACAAGTCGCCGCGCTCACGGCCGATCCTTCGTTTCAGGGCGGCGACTACGCCGCCCCGCCGCGCAAGGGTCTGGAAGCCTTCGGAATGGTCTGGGCCGCGTGGCTCTATTCGCAGGAGTGGTGGCGCCGCGAGTTATGGCGCGCCGGCTCCCCGCCCGGCACAACCTTCGAGCAGGTGTCCAACCGCTTTCGTACCGCCTTCAGCGCGGACGCCAACGACTACATCCTGCAGGCGCGCACCTGGGAGCGCCACGATGTCGGAACAACCCCCGGATTCGGCGGAGACGTCGAACGCGCGCTCCGGTCCATCAAAGTCCCGCTCTGTTACATGCCTTCGGAGACGGATCTGTATTTCCCCGTCGGCGACGCCCGCTATGAAGCTCCGTTCATCCCCAAGTGCACGCTGATGCCGATCCCATCGCTTTGGGGCCATACGGCCGGTGCCGCCAGCAACCCCGCCGACGCGAAATTTCTGAACGAGAATATCGGCCGCTTCCTGGCGGGCCGGTAGCTGGAACGCCGACCACTGACTCAACCGCGTGCGCACCCTGTGTTATGATGCCGGACATTCGTGATATGTGCCCGCAGGGCTGAATTTCAGGAGAGATTCCCATGCGAAGATTCACGCTGATCGTTGCAATAGCCCTTGCGGCTCTGCCCTTGGTCGGAAGGGCTCAGCCATCCAACCAGTACAAGGTGCTCCAGATGGCCAAGGTCGGTGGCGAGGGCGGTTGGGACTACATCTATGCCGACGCTGCCGGGCGCCGGCTATACATCCCGCGTCGAGGCTCGCCTGCCGTCGCGGCGACAGACACCAGGCCCGCAGCGCCGGCCGTTCCCACAAGGTTGTCGATCTACAATCTCGACACGTTGGAACTGGTTACCGAAATTGCCGGCGTTGGCGGCAATGGCACTGCGGTCGACCCGAAAACCGGTCACGGCTTCACCAGCAGCAAGCCCATCTCGATGTTTGACACCAAGACGATGACGCTGATCAAAACGATCGATGCGGGAGCCGCGCAGCCGGACGGAATCTACTTCGACGCCTTCAACGAGCGCGTCTACGTCTTCAGTCATCCCACCAAGGACGCGACCGTGATCGACGCGAAGGACGGCTCCGTGCTCGGCACCGTCGATCTGGGCGGCGTGCCGGAGCAGGGCGTGGCTGACGGCAAAGGCACGCTCTATGTCGTCATGCAGGACATGCCGGGCAGCGTCACGGCCGTCGACGCTAAGACGATGAAGGCGGTTGGGCACTATCCTCTGGGAGACAGGGGCAGGTGCAACGGCCTGGCGTTGGACGCCAAGAACCAGGTGCTTTTCGCCGCCTGTGCGAACTCGGGAAATCCGCCCGCGCAGCCGCCGCAGCCCATGATGGTAATCCTCAGCGCCGTGGACGGCAAGATCATCGCCAGCCTGCCGCTCGCCGGCGGCTCTGACGGCGCCGTGTTCAACCCGGCGACCATGGAAGCCTTCAGCACCCACGGAAACGGCACGTTGACCGTCGTCAAGGAGAACAGTCCGGCCAGCTTCGAAGTGGAGCAGAACCTCCAGACCATGAACGGCGCGCGAACCATCACGCTCGACAGCAAGACGAACCACATCTTCACCATGAGCCAGGAACGCGGCCCTGCCCTGAACCCTCCGCCCCCCGGCGGCCGTGGCGGAATGGGACCCGCCATACCCGGTTCGTTCACGATCGTCGTCGTTGGAAAGTAGGGACTACCGCTTCCAGCCGACGACGTGGATTCGCGCCGGCGCTACGGCGTGGCTGAGGTCGAGATCGTCGTGGGCGACCGGAATGGTCACCGTCACCGCCTCGGGCGCGGCGGGGTAGGACTGCGAAAAAGAGATCTTCAGGTTCAGTGCGGATTCGGGCCCGCTCAGCGACACCTGCCGGTTTTCATCGGCAAACGACCGCAGTTGGCTCGCCAGTTTCGGATCCTCGGCAGTGATGAGCACCTCGCGAATGACCCGCTCCGCAGAGGCGTAGGTCACGACGGCAGCCACGTGTGGCTCCTTCAGCCGCGCATCGGCGGTATCGTCGGCCGGCGCCTCCAGGCCCACGTAGCGCAGGGTCTGAATATCCCGCGCAATGGAGAATCGAACCAGCGGCACGTAAGTGTCAAACAGCAGAGCTCCGGTCGCAAGTTGGTGGACGCTCCACCATTCGGTTTCCTCGAGGCCGCGCGAGATCACGAGCAGCGCATTGTCGACGGTCTGGCAGTCGGTCCCCGCAAGCGCGACCGTATAGCGCGGCTTCGTCGTCAGATCCACGCCCAGAGGCCAAGCCTCAACGGTCGTCTTTGCCTCGATACCGATGTCACCGAGCACCTGTCTGCTTTGAGAAGTCTTCCGAAGCACCAGAAGCTCGTCGGGCGGCCGCGTGGGAATTCCCGGGCCGGCGACCTCATAAACGACGTTCGCGATCTCGACAACCGACTCGTCATTCTTGACCGAAAACGCGATCGTCGACGACGACTGCGCTTGAAATGGTTTCCTCGCCGGTTGAGCCGAAAGCACCGGCAGCATGCCAACCGTCAGGAGCATGCGAGCAATCTCGCTGATGTTCGTGTACCGCACCTGCCCAGGATACCGTCAGAGGCTGCCGCCGGCCACACGGCCTCTGCCCGGTCAATCCGTGCCATATACTCACAACTGGATCAGGAGGCACCATGCAGAACCCGATTCCGCGACGCGATTTCCTGAAGGCCGCCGCTCCTCTGGCAGCCGGAATACTGGCCCAAGGCGCCCAGGAGCAGACGCCGCCGGCCCCGCCGGTGCCCGCGACAAGCGGCCGCACTCGGATCGAGACCTTTGACTACCACGGAGTCCGCCTGCTCAAGAGCCGCTGGCAGGAACAGGTGCAGCAGGCGCGCGACTATTACTTCGCCCTCCCAGACGACGACATCCTGAAGGGTTTCCGCGCCGCCGCCGGTCTTCCCGCTCCGGGCACGACGCTGGGCGGCTGGTGCGAGCGCGACAGTTCACCGATCTTCGGCCAGTGGCTGAGCGGGATGGCGCGCATGTCCTGCGCCACCGGCGACCGCGCCCTACACGACAAGGCCGTCCATCTCATGACCGAATGGGGCAAGACCGTCAAGCCAGACGGCAATTGCGGCATGCGCCATTACCCCTGGGAAAAGCTGGTCTGCGGCCTGGTCGACATGAAGCTCTACGCCGGTGAGGACTCAGCCGTTCCCCTGCTGGAACGCGTCACGAACTACGCCGCCAAGAACTTCAACCGTGACAACCGGCCGGCCAGCCGCGATCCCCACGCATCGTTTTCCGGCAGCCCCTCGGAATGGTACACGCTGGCGGAGAACCTGTACCGCGCCTACCAGGTGACCGGGAATCCCATGTTCCGGTCGTTCGCTGAGACATGGCTCTACCCGGCCTATTGGAACAAGTTCGCGGACACGCCGCGGCCTGCCGACGCTTATGGTTTCCATGCCTACAGCCATGTCAACACCTTCAGTAGCGCGGCCATGCACTACGAAATCACGGGCGATCCCGCGACCCTGCGCATCCTCCGCAATGCGTACGACTACCTCCAGAACACGCAGTGCTACGCCACCGGCGGTTACGGCCCCGACGAGCGGCTGTTGGCGCCGGATGGCAGCCTGGGCGCCGCGCTGGAGAATCGGCCCAACACCTTCGAAACGGTCTGCGGTTCGTGGGCCGCACTCAAGCTCTCGCGCTACCTGATGCGCTTCACCGGCGAGGCGCGGTACGGCGACTGGATCGAGCGGCTGTTCTACAACGGCGTGGGAGCGGCGCTCCCGCTTTCGGGCCGCGGCCGCAACTTCTACTACTCCGACTACCGCTCGAGCGGCGGAATGAAGGTTTACCGCTACGACAACTTCACGTGCTGCTCCGGGACCTACATCCAGAGCCTGGCCGATTATCACAACCTGATCTACTTCAAGGACGCCGCTGGTCTCTGCGTGAATCTCTACGTTCCTTCCGAAGTCGCCTGGAACCGTCCCTCCGGAGAAGTCAAGGTCGCGCAGCACACCGAGTATCCGTTCGCGGAAACGGCCACCCTGACCATTGACACCGCCCGGCCTGCGGAGTTCGCGCTGCGTTTCCGCGTGCCCGAGTGGTCGAAGGGTATGTCGTTCGCGGTGAACGGCGCGCCCGCGGACGTCGACGCTCGGCCCGGCACGTGGGCCGCGATTTCCCGCGTCTGGAACGGAGGCGACCGCGTGGAAGTCCGCATTCCGCTGCGCTTCCGCTGGCAGCCCGTTGACGCGCAGCATCCCGATCGCCGGGCTATCGTGCGCGGCGCCGTCGTCATGCCTCTGGAGTTTCGCTACCTGGAGCCGCTGCTGAAGGTCCCTGCCAACGACGAAGAGCTGAACGCCATGCTCACCCCCGACACCGGAACCGGCATCGTCCACTCGCTGCCTAACGGCGCCGGTGCCTACAAAGTTCGCGGTGCCGACGGGCGTCCCCTCATGGCCATGGTGCGGCCGTTCTTCCAATACACGGAAGACTATCCGTACCTCATGTACATCGATACGAAATCGTGGCCCGTGAAGTACTGGTGAGACGGGCTCAAGAACTCAGGTTCACACCCTCAGATCACTCATACCTCAGCGCTTCGATCGGATCCACGGTGGCCGCACGCCGCATCGGGACCCAGCACGCCAACAAAGCAACCGCCGCGAATACCACCGCGACCACAACGAAAGTAACTGGGTCGGTCGCCTCCACTCCGAACAGAAACGACCGGAGGACACGCGAAAAAAGCAGGGTGGCCACGGCGCCCGCGAACATGCCGCCCGCGATCAGCCGGCATCCCTCGACGAGCACCAGGTTCCGGATGTGCCGGCGTTCGGCGCCCACGGCCGCTCGGATGGCGATTTCCCGGCGCCGCGATGCGACCGAGAGAGCCAGCACCCCATAGATACCGACCAGGGTGAGAATGCTGCCCACCAGTGAAAATCCCACCAGGAGCTGCATGGCGAAAGTTCGGGAGGCGAGCGACTCGCCGCGGATGCGGTCGAGCGTCTTGACGTTCTCAATCGCGACGGTCGGATCGACGGAACGCAGTTCGCGTTGAACGGCCGCCATGATGGAGCGCGGATCTCCCTCGGTGCGCACTACCAGGCTTTTGGAAAATGCGTTTGCCTGCCAGAGACACAAGTAAACCTCCGGTTCGGCTGGTTTGGTGAGATCCGTCGTCCGCCCATTCGTCACGACCCCGACGATCTCCACGGACGGACCCTGCCTTCCGCGTCCCCAGATCCTCTTGCCGATGGGGCTGGCGTGGGGAAAGTAGCGATCCGCCAGAGCCTGATTCACCACGGCGATGTCGGGCGTGCCGCGGGTGTCCGTGGCGCGGAAATCGCGGCCCAGGGAGATGCTCTGCCCCAGCAGATCGAAATATCCCGGGGTGGCGGAACGTATGGGGATGGGGATGCGGTCGGCCGCGGTGCGCGGAGCCGGCTGCCCTTCAATTTCGACCGTGCCAGGCCAGTCATTTCCGGTTAGGGGAACTCCCCACGCGAAGGCGGCCTTCGGAACGCCGGGCAGCGCCGCCACGCGATCAAGGGCGCGCTGATGGAAATTGGACCAATTGCCTTGAACCGCGGTGACGGTCGCTGTGAGAATATGCGCGGTATCATATCCGGACTGAACGCGCGCCAGGTTGATCATGGTGCGCGTCAGCAGGCCGGCGCCCACCAACAGCGCCAGCGTCAGCGCCGTTTGGACCATGGTGACGGCGCGCAGCATCCGGCGCTCGCCACGGCCGGCGCTGCTCTTCGGGCCGGCGCTCTTCAGCACATCGGCAGCGTCCGGGCGCGAGGCGCGGAGGGCGGGAAAGAGCCCGGCCAATAGCCCCGCGACGATTGCCGAACCGAGACCCCACCCCAGGACCGCCCAACCGGTGCTGACGGAGTCCATACGGGGAATGGCCTGCCCGCCGATTAGCCGGAGCGCCTTCACCACCGCAAAAGCTACGGCCACACCCAACGTCCCTCCGAACAGGGCAAGCAGCAGGCCCTCCGAAGACACCTGGCGAAGAAGGCCGGCCCGGCCGACTCCCAGGGCGCTGCGAACGGCGTACTCCTGCTGCCGCTGCAGTCCCCGAACCAACAGCAGGGCGGCGACATTGCCGCAGGCAATCAATAGAACCAGCGCCGCCGCACCTAGCAGGGGCAGCAGGATACGGCTCCCGTCGCGATTCAGGACCGCGGTGAGCGATTGCAACTGGGGCGTGAAGCCTTCAAACTCGCGGTCTGCCCGCACTTCGCGAGCGTTGAGCATCGTCAGCTCGGCCTGGGCTTGCGGCAAGCCGGCGCCCTCCTTCAGGCGCGCCACCACGTCCCAGTCCCTGTTTTTCAGCCTGGCAGGATCGATCTGCGCGGGAATCCAGAAATCCACGGTTGCGTTGAGATCGTAGTTGGGCTCCTGAGATGCCCCCGGGGAAGGAAGAAAACGAATTCCAGGCGGCATGACCCCGATGACCGTAGGCGGCGTATTCCAGCGGCTGATACGGATGGTCTTGCCGAGGATCTGCCGATCGCCATTGAACTTTCGTCGCCAAAACTCATAGCCGAGAATAATTACCGCCTTGGGATGGGCGCCGCTTTCCGATTCGTCGAACGTACGGCCCAATATAGGCCGCACGCCAAGCGCACGGAAATAGTCTCTCGAAACCCACATGCCTTCCATGGATTCACTGCCGTCATTGCTGACGAGAAAATTGAAGGACCAGCCGTACCCGGCGATCGCTTCGAGAGACCTGGCCTGCTGTTGCCATTCCATCCATTGCGCGGCGGACCAACCGGGAGAGCTCGCGGAGAGTTGGCCGTCCGTGCGGGTGGCCGGAATCAGTACGAGTCGCCCGGCAGCTCGATACGGCGGCGGGGTCAACAGAATGCCATGAACCAGGTTGAACACCGCCGACGTTGCGCCGATCCCCAACGCCAGCGTGAACACGGCGATTACGGTGAATCCGGGCTGCTTCAGCAGCATGCGTACGGCAAAACGCAGATCTCGCAGCATGTTCCCTCCCTGGGGATGAGGGTTAGACGGCGTCGCGTGGGAAAGGTTGGGGGTGGAGGGACGTCCCTTCACCATAAATCGCGGCCACCGCGTCAATGAGGCCTTGCATGGGTCCGAAGGACCATGATTTACTCATACCGCAGCGCTTCCGTCGGGCTCAAATGCGCCGCGCGATTCGCCGGCAGCATCCCAAAAACCAGCCCCACCAGGCACGAAACCCCAAACGCCGCCATAATCGCCACCCACGAAATCGGTATCCGGATGTTCGCGAACAACCCCACGCCGGCCGGGATCGCCACCCCTGCCAGAATCCCGATCACCCCGCTCGAAAGGCTCAGCAACACCGCTTCGAACAGAAACTGCAGCAGAATGGTTCTCGCCGAAGCGCCCACCGACCGCCGCACGCCGATTTCGCGCGTCCTCTCGGTCACCGTCACCAGCATGATGTTCATGATCCCGATACCCGAGATCACCAGCGTAATCGCCGAAACCAGCACCAGCACCAGCGAAAGGATCAGGGAAATATTCTTCGCCGCGTTCAGAATCGCGGTCAGCGTCTCCACGCGGTACGCCGCCCCGGGCCGGTGGCGCGCTGCCAGGATCTCCTGCACCCGCACCGCGACGCGGTCCACTTCCGGCGCGGAACGCACCTTCACGTACAGCGGATCCACCCGCTCCACAGGCGTGAAGTAGCGCAGCACCGTGATTGGAATCAGGACCGTGTCCCGCTCCACCTCCGACTGCCCGAACGTCTCCACCCGCTCGTGAAACGTGCCGATAACCGTGAATTGCAGGCCGAAGAGCCTTATGATCTGGCCCGCGGCCGCGCCGCGGTTGCCAAACATCCGCGCTGCCAGGTGGTCGGTAAGCAGCGCTGCTTTCTCGCGCCTCGTGACGTCCCCCGCGTCCAGAAAACGGCCCGAGCTCACCACGATGTTGCGCACTTCCTGGTAATCCTGGTCGCTTCCGTTGACCTTTACATCCTGCAGCCTGCCGCCGATCAACACCTGGTCGAAGCTCGACATAACTCCGGTCGCAGCCACGATGTCCGACGCCAGCTCTCCCCGAATGGCATTCACGTCCGCCATTTTGACGTAGTCCGCGTCCGCCGTCGCCGCCGTTGGGCCCGCCGTGGTGAAGTAAGCGAAGATGATGTTCGAGCCGACGCCTTCCACCTGCTCCAGGATGTAGTCCCGGCTGGTGAGCGAAACCGTCACTACCAGGATTACCGAGGCGGTGCCGATCACCATGCCAAGGCCGGTGAGCTGCGAACGGACGGGGTTGGCGCGGAGCGCCTGCGCGCTGAATCGGAGCGATTCGCCGAGCAGCATCTGCCGGGCTTAACCGCCCTGAGCCTGTCGGAGAAGTTTCGCGGCCTCGGATCGCGGCGGATCCTCTGGCGTGAGATTGGCGTTCATGTAACGCTGCAACAAATCCTTCGCAACATCCAGTCTGTGCTTGGATTTGACGTAGATCTCGGCCCTCGCATACATCAGTTTCAGGCTGTTCGGGGCGATCGACTCGGCCCGTGCGAAGTTCTGGTCGGCCTCCTGGAAGCGTCCCTGCTTTACCAGAAACCGCGCCAGGTCGATAAAGCGGCCCACCTGCTGCGGAGCCGCTTCAATCGCGCGCCGCAGTTGCTCCTCGGCGCGGCTGAACTCTTTCCGCTTCTCCGCCAGTTTCGCCATTGCCCAATAGCCCTCCGCCGGGTTGATCCGCGACATCTGCTCGGCGGTCGCCTCGGCCTTGTCCAGCCCGCCGCCCAGGAAACCCGGCGCCTCCAGGTAATACTCAAACAGGTCGCTCTGGGCGTCGAGGTTCGAAGGATTCAGCCGCACCGACTTTTCGAAGTACTGCCGCGCTTTGGAAGCGAACCCAGGCGCGCTGAACGGATTCGAGGTTTCCGCGCGCCTCCCATAAGCCCGCCCCAGCCAGAGCGCATATTCCGCGTTGCCGGGCTCCAGGGCTTCGGCTTTTTCCAGAGCTTCCGTTGCCTTCTTGTGATCTCCGGCCATGTAGTGGTTCCGGCCGATCAGCTCCCACACCGCGCCGTCCTTGTGCTCGATTGCAAGCAATACCTTAAGAGAACCTTCGAAGTCCGTGGAATTATAGAGTTTACGCGCCGCGTCCAATTCCGGGCCGGTGGCCCGAACGGCCCCCGCGAGAGCCAGCACCAGTGCCAGAGTCTTCATTCGGCCGCGTTGCGGATTCCCAACCTTCATCATACGCACTCAATCATATGGATGAGTCCGGAGCGGCTTGAGTTTCACTGGATCCCCGGTGCAATCCACTCTATTTACTTGAAGTCTGCGGCTTGCGCACGCGCGCCAACTCCTTGCGGATAAGCGAATTCTCGGGGTAGTCGGCCGCCAGTTCGGCCAGCAGAACCTCCGCCCGGTCCGGGTGTTTCTCTCGCATGTCGATCACCGCCAGCAGCATCTTGGCGAACGGACCATAGTACTTGCCATTGTTCGCCACCAGTTGCAGCTCTTCGACGCCTTTCTTCTTGCTTCCCTCCACTTGGTCGAAATGCACGAACCAACGCAGAAAAAACGGCAAACTGCCGACCACGTACTCCGCGGTCCCAAAAGTCATATACGCATCCGTGACGGGAGGGTTCAACTGCAGAAGCCGGCGGGCCCAAACGTGGCTTTTCTTGGCCAGCGAGAAGCTGCCGAAACGGCGTTTTTCGACCAGCGCGGCGTAATCCGTGACCAAACCCGTGGTCATGCACATGGCCAGCAGAGCGTCGGGATCGTTCGGTTGGACTGCCAATCGCGCGTTGGCGACCTTGTCGGAAGCAGCCACAGTCTCGAAAAACCTCCGGCGAACTTCCGCGTCAGGGATCAGCTTGCGGCGGTCCACTACCTTGTCGTCGTCCGTGAAGAAATCGAGTTCCAGAATTCGCAGCCGGTCCAACTCCGAAAATAAATACGCGGCCGACTTCACCGCCAGAATCATCGGGGCCTGCGGATCCACCTGCCGCTGCCGGTCCAGGATCTCGTGCGCACCCTTGAAATCGAAATTGTACAAGCGCGCAAAAGCCTGTTGGAGAGCGGCCTCCGTGTTGGGTTTCTCGATTTGAGCGGCCCAGGCCCCCGCCCTCATCAACAAGCCGGCGAACAGCAAAACAACCAGTCGCCGCGGAGAGTATCCCTTCTCTTTGCAATGATTCACTTGGATAACTCGACGCAACCTTATGCTCCGTGGTTACAGCCGTTTCCTGGCGTACGAGCACAGATCCGCCGCGGGACACTGTTCGCACTGCGGTTGATTGTTCCGGCACAGTGTTTTGCCGTGCTGCCGCAGCAGCAGGTGGGCGCGCGAAAGAGCCGCCGCGCCGCGCGGTAGCTCGGCGCCCACCGCTTCCTGAATCGATCGGTACGTGGCGCCGTAGTTCTTCTGCGCGCGTCCGTAGCCCACACGCTGCAGCACGCGCGAACCGTTCCACTCGAGTGGCAGACCGGCAGTCATCCCGCATAGCATCAGGATTTTCTCCGCGCCGGGCTGCCCGATATTCGGAAGCTGATGCAGTGCCCGCTTGGCCTTGGCGTACGGCATTTGCAAGACCGCGTCCAGATTTCCGTCGAACTGGCTGAGCGTGATCCGGGCAATCTCGCGCCAGCGGAAAACGCGGGTTTCCGGCCGCATTCCCCCCATCTTGGCGAGCGGCAGCAGGATTTCTTTATCCGCCTTCCAGATGGCCTCCGCATTGAGCCCCACCTGCGACCGGAGCCCCTCGAACACGGCAGCGCGGCGCTCGTCCGAGAGCAGGTAGCACGCGTTCTCCCATATCACTAGCTCGAAGGGGCCATTGGCAGGCGGAAGCGCAGGTTCGCCATAGTGCTTCTTAAGCCGCGCGATCAAAGTCTCAAACCGGGACATGGCCTTCGAAAGATTATAGTGGAAGCCGATGCAGGACAGGTTGCCTACCCGCCAAGTGGGATAACGCTCCTGCGTTGTCCTCGCGAGCGAAGCTCGCTGTTTGCTGCCGAACGCGACGAACCACTTTGAATTCGGTCCCTCGAATTCCTCCGCAGGAACCAGGCTTCTTTATTCGACTGATTCCGCTATATTATACGGGATTCAGTAGGGATCCACCGATCCAGTCGTGACCGATGGCCAGGGATCACTCCAGCCCTATGTGGCCGACAGCGATATCGAGGATTTGAAGACCGGCCCGGCCCGCGTGACCGTCCACAGCGGCCCCGGTGAGGCGATTCCGGTCCGTCGCCGCCGCCTTCCTCAGGGGCGAGGCGCGCACAGCTTAATTCTCGGTGGGCTCCCTCTTCACCCGGTCAATCACCAACACGTCGACCGCGAGATTTCGCTTTTCGAGCTTCAGGCCAAGCCGCTCTTCGAGAAGCCCGATAAACTCTGGGTTGTTTTTCTGCCAGCCCGCCGCCTCCGGAATTCGAATCCATTCCCATTGCAAATCGATGCTGTAGGAACCCTTGATGCCCGTCTCGTTAATTACAGGCAGGTCAATCTGCTGCGGTAAGTATTTCTCACAAAAATCATCGAGCGAGATCGCTGTGGCGAGAAAACGGCCCGGACTCTCGAGATGATGCACCCGGACAGCGCCGAGCCCCGGCACGTTCACGGGGCGCTTCTCTACCCGGTCGGCGTCGACCGGGTGCAGCTTGAACCCGCCCTTTGCCTCGACCAGGGCATATACTGGCAACTTTCGCGCCTCGTGATGCCATGCCAACCCAAGTCTCTCTCGCAACATTGCCTGAAGCATTGCACGCGCTTGTTCCCTCCCGGTGCCCGCCGGCATGATAGCATCGATCCGGTATATCTCACTGTCGACCCAGCCGGGAGCCGCAAGCAGGTAGTCCTTGGTTATGGAAAACGCCTCCTTGAGGATATCCCGCAACTCCAGTTCGCAGGTCAGACGCTGCCCCGAGATATGAAGCTGCGCGTGGGGACTCTCGGGGATCTTGCCCGGGCCAAAAACCACGACGCCTTCGCTGGCCGTATCTTTGATCGACACCACTTCAAATGCCACCGGGGACTTTCCCTGTGGCTGCTGACCGTGCGCGGCGACCGCGACCAAAGCCAACAGAGCTAACCTGAATGGCCCTTCGAGCACCGACACACCTCCTTCCCTCCGCGCGCTTGCGAGCAGGGCGGCCGCGACCTCCCTGCCTCCCACAGCACAAGCTCGAAAGGGCCTTTGGCACGCGGCAGCGCAGGCTCGCCGGAGTGCGTCTTGAGCCGGGCGATCAAGGTTTCAAAGCGCGACATGGCCTTCAAGAGATTGTAATGGAGGAGCCGCCACAACCAAAGCACAGCCCCGCGCGTCGTGGGGCAGCCAATCCTGGCTGCCGGCCCGCTGTCGAGCGGGTCGCGCCGGCTGAACGCCGGCTGTCTTATTCCTTGCCTCAGTAGAGGAATCTAAGGGCCTACGCCGTCAGGGAGGATCCATGGAGAGTGGGCCAATCTCACCATCGGGCGTGATACGGCCAGATGGCGCAAGGGGGCCTTGACACAAGGGGGCCGTTTTCGAACCGGAGTGCCGGAACCTTGATAGAATGACGTCCCGTGAAGGTATTTGGGGTTGGGCTTATGCCCGCACTGGTAGCGTCGATTCTGGTTGCACAGACACGTGTGCCGCGCGTTTGGGACGAGAAGGGGTTCGCGGGCTGGCAACTTCCGATCGCAGGTCAAAAATTCACAGCGGGCCATTTCACGGAGGAGGAGTATTACCGCGCTCCAATCGAAAATGTCCGCACGTATCCGGTTTACGCGCCCAATCGTGAGCCTGAAGGCTACTGGCGTTTTCTGAACACCATCGGACCGAAGCCGCTCATCGAGGCGGAGAAGCTCGAGACCAGGCGCGAATGGGTGGACGCAGGGCAACGCGTCTTTGAGGAGTTCGATTTTGTCCCCAGCCGTCGCTATGATCCCGAACTGATTCGCACGTTGCGGTCTCAAGCTTACTTCACTGAGCGCAAGATCGAGCCGCTCCCCGATGGCACTCTGCCTGACGTTCGCTGGGTAGTAACTCAGAAGGGTATCGGGATTTCAGTGAGAGAGTGCGCCGGCTGCCACCTGCGATGGGTTCCAGGACCAGGCACAGGCGGCAAGCCTTATTACGGCGCTCCCGAGAATGTGCCATTTCCCAATTTCAGTTTCAATTTCGTCGATCTGGGCGCGGGAGTATATTTGCCCCGGGGCGACGATTCGGCGGCGATCCGCTGGCGCAGTCACTTCGTGCCTTGGATTTCAAATGACATTCATACCCGCATCAAGACCATGACGAACAAGGAATGGGAGGCATGGGATGCCGCATCGAACGGCATGGGCATGCAGGCGCGCTGGGACGGCAGCATTTACTATCCGACCAAGATCCCCGACTTGATTGGCATTAAGGACCGCAAATTCTTCGATCACACCGCCACGCATCGACACCGCGGAATTGAAGACCTGATGCGCTATGCCGCGCAAGTGATATCCGCTGATTCTCCGCATTTCGGACCGTATGACATTGTGCCGCGTGCCGATCGCCGCGTGCCGTACCGGCTTTCAGATGAAGCCCTGTATGCGATGGCGATATACATCTACTCACTTGAGGCGCCACCCAATCCCAATCGTTTCGACGCCACGGCCGCCGCGGGTCAGAAGATCTTCACGGCGAATTGCGCCGGATGCCACACACCGCCTCAATACACGAATAACAAACTGACGTTGGCGAAGGGATTCAAGCCTGATGCGGCGAACCCCGACGTGATGCCTGTATCGGTCGGAACCGACCCTGGCGGAGCGATGCTGACCCGCAAAGGGACTGGCTACTATAAGGTCCCCGCGCTCAAAGGCGTGTGGTATCGCGGCCGATATCTGCACGACGGATCGCTCGCATCACTCGAGGAAATGTTTGACCCCAGGCGCCTGCGACCGGACTTCGAGCCGGGCGGATGGAACCCGCCCGGCGTGAAGAAGCGAGCCGTGGCCGGGCATGAGTTTGGCTTGAAGTTGTCGGCGCCAGAAAGCGCGCAACTCATCGCGTTTTTGAAAACCTTGTGAACCTTAGCGCTCGATTTCGCATGTAAAACCGATTACACCCGGAGCTGCGTGAGATGGCCGTTCGGGCGTTAGACAGCCAAGTGACCTCCAGTGCGCGAGGCGTCAGAAACTGATGCCGGCCTTCACATTGCGGTTGAACCGGGGGGAATGTTTTTGAGGGAGCCAGAACGAAGTTGACAGACCTCCAGCCGAAGTCTTTAGTTATCGTTGAGGCCGAATGGCGTGCGCGTACGGAGCCTTTTCTTCCAGGCATTTTCGAGTTGTATTACGCTCTCGGCGTCCTCGTCTGGTGAGACCCGCTGCAGGATTGCGAATCGGAAGTCTCGGGGGTTGCGCTCTCGAAGTAGGCTATTTCCTCCGTGGCCCGAGGCGGCGTACTGCAACCATCGTCCGAGGAGGTTGTCAACACCGTAAGCTGAGCCGACGTAGCCCTTTCCATCGGATGTATCGAGAATATAGTATATTCCACGCCATTCCGTGAGCTTGGACCTCCAACTCGGCGAAAGGAGCCCAATCTCCTCCCATTCAAGCACGATTTCGTACCATTCCGACATCGGAGGGTCGAGCCTGCTGTCTTCGAGAATCGAAAGGATGGGCATCGTATTCCGATGCGCCCGCCGCCACCAGGAGATCTCCGGTGGAGGCCATTCCACAATCAGCTTGCCCTTCCACCAAGCGTAGAACGCTGTCGGAACAAGATCGAACCAAAGAATGGATGATCGACCTTCGTCCGGTCCTTTCATACCGTACTTTGCCCTCATATCAGCATATGCCTGCACCTGCCAGAATTCGTCACGTGTGAGCGGTTTCGATGGACCAATTGAATACAACCCAACAAACACGGCTTTGCCGGGCTCATGCCCGATGAATGAAGCGACATAGCCGGTCCCCGACATGGCCTGCAAGACCTTCTCAAGCTTTTCCCCCTGAGTCTGCTGGTAAGCATTGAACACATCCGGCTCTTCAGCGGCCAGCCTGGGAAGCACCTTGTTGAGTTTGGGCTCGGGAGGTCGATGTCGGACCACCAAGACCTGCTTTGGGTCGACGCCCTTGGCCCGGAAAAGGTCGTTTAGATCCATTGCTCCAGTTTGCGCGCATTAGTGACTGTACGCAAATCGACACCCTGATAATCTCGGGTCGTACGTTTCACACGCTCGGCTCCTGCCACTCTGCCGCGAAGTCGCCAGATCCCCGAGTGGGCGACTTTCTGGCTCTCTGGTTCCGGCACATGCAACGGTCGGCGTTTCCCGTCAAGTTGACGGGATGCGGCCTTCCAGAAACTGACATCGAGGGGGAGTACACTCTCTTTGATGTCAAAACAGCCCATAGCCGCTAGAGAAACTACGTACGAACGTTTCCACCGACTCCTGCCGCCCCTCGTCAATCTTGAACTCGTGGTACTCAAGGGGCACCTTCTGATTGAAGAACAGCTTCAAGAGTTTCTCAGAGCGACCAGCCGCCATCCTGAGTCGCTCGACGATGCACGCCTCAACTTTATGCAAACAGCCCATCTGGTGCGAGCGCTAGGCGGCTTGTCGTACAACGACCATTCTCTTTGGACCCTAGTTGTCGACATGAACACGCTTCGAAACCGGCTGACCCACAGACTAGAGCCCGGAGACATTGCCGCGGCTGTTGACTCCATTCTCCGCAATTACCGGCAAGGCGAATTCAAGAAACCGACTTCCCCACGTCAGCGTGCCACACGACTTCGACAGACCCTTGCGCTAAACATTGCCATGCTGTCTGGGTTCGCAAGTGGCGCGGCTGCCGTTCACGAACGTCAAAGGAGCGTGTAGTCGTCGATGATGAGATTGGCCCAAAACGGCATCGCAGTTGGATCGCGATTCGCTAAGGGGCGGCCGATCTGCCAGCCAGATCTCGTCATCGAGTTGGTTCCGGCTCGATACCCATCCGGTCATCGACCACAATAAATGACCTTTGTGATCTCACCGCCGCGCCTGCCTTCTAATTGCCAGACCAATAATGCTCCTATCAGGCAACTCCAAAAGCCACCGGGCCGACATCAACAGCGACAACCAGGCCGCCGATCACGGCGATCCAAATCACTCACCGACTGCGGCCTCGGTCATGATGGAAAACTACCAATCACGTAGCCTTTAGCAATCCGCGCACGGTCCACACGTGATCGGCGATTCCAGCGGCCATAGCCGGGGTTGTGCGGAGGGACTTATGAACGCGACAGCAGTTGCAAAAAGCGAACCAGCGCGCGTGCGATAGTGTCTCTGATCTCAATCAGCTTCGCCTTCGGGTCGAGACGCGGCCTCCGGTGCCCGAACCCGGGTCCACCCACAATTTCTGCTGACGAGTCCCTTTTTCAGTCGCTTCCTCGGCGTCTCGGCGTCGGGGTGCCCTCTGGGCCCGGTGAATTACTTCGCGCTCCCTCACCACCCAAACGCCACGAACGGCTGAATGCGCTTGTTGTGAAAATCGATGCGGTACGAATCCCGCACTCCCATACGGAAACCGGGAAAGTGCAAGATGTGGAAGTCGAAAATCAGCTCCGCTCCGGTGGACCGGTACAGCCTGTCCGGCGTCCTGCCATAGTCATAAAACGCGTTGCCCGAGATGCGTTTGATATACAGAAACCGGAATAGCGACCAATCCGGATAAAGCAGCGGCAGGCTGTAGTTGCCGGAGAACTTCGTTAGTTTCGTAACCGTGTACGGCGTATACCCGCGTGGGAACCCGATATCGCGGAAGAAATAGTAGTTGCCGTCGCTCCGCGTGTACCCGCTCTCCAGAACGATGGCGTGATGCCGCACGAAACCCGGCAAAGCGAACCGCCCATCGGCGGACAGGCGGTTGGCGGTGTAGTTGCTCGCGCGAACGGTCTGGCTGTAATTGAAATTCAGCCGCTGGCTCCACGGAGGAGCCAGGTCCTTCACGGCCGCCTGCCGGATGTGCGCGAAGTTCAATCCGTAGTTGACGGGCACGAAGCTTCCACCCTGCAGGCTGATGTTCTCCACGTTCACGCCCACGCTCAGAAACGTGCGATAGTAGCCGCGCGAGAAATTCAGCGGAATGTGGAACCCGCCCATAACGGTGCGCTCTTCGAAATTCTGGTTGTAGGTAGCGTACCGGAGCTGGCGGTTGCGGTCGCTGAAATTGAAGTCCAGCGCCGGAAAAAAACGGTTATAGCTGAAGCCCGTCTGGAAACCGGCTCTGTGTTCCTCGCTGTTGTACAGTAGCGAGGCGTTGAAGTCCATCAGTCCCATCTTGTCGTTGGACATCAGGCCGAAGCCCCAGTCGGGCGGCCCCGACGTAGGGCCCCACGAGTGCACATCGAACAGGTGAAACCCTGGGTGGTAGGGCTGCACGGGATACTGCGTTGTGGGAATCTCGGCGCTGTAGTCGTGGTAGTTGCGCGGCGTCGCCAGCGTCGAAGCCGCCGCCGCATCGACGGGCGTCCACGTGGATGGATCGAGCGGCAGCTCCGCCACGTTGTAGCCGCGCGCCGTGTAATCGCTGTACAGCAGCTTAACGCCGTCCGCGGAAACGCTCGGAAAGTCGGCGCCGAACTTGGCCGAAGTCACGCGATACCGGTAGCCGCTGGCAATGTTCACCGCGAAGATATTGACCATCCCGCTGCGCGACGACTTGTACAGGATGTAGTCGCGGTAAAACACCGGGTTGGCCAGTTCCTCGTCGCAATGCGCGATGACATCCTGAAACGTCCCGGCCTCCGTGTCGGCTACCGTCAGAGCGCGGCCTTTCCCGCTCGCCGTCACCATCACCACGCGTCGGCCATCCTCCGACCAGGCCGGCGTATAAATCATGTCGTTCTCCGGAGACGGCAGCCGTCGCAGTTCCGCCCCCGGTCCGGAATCCAGGATCACCAGCGAGCTTTGCCGGCTCGGCAGAAACTCCACCACCGCGATCCGCGTTCCGTCCGGCGAAATCACCGGGTTCATGAAGCGCGTCTTGTGCGTGAGCCGCCGCGTGCGGCCCGTGGCCACGTCGCGAATCAGGATCTCGGAATAGCCCCGAATCCAGCGCACGTCCGGCACATACTCGTCCCACACCACCTTGCCGTTCACCACCGAGGTGCGATTCGAGGTGTTCACCAGCGGCGCGTAGTGGAACAGTTTCTGCTCGTGCCCATCCGGCCGCAGGCGCACCACTTCCACGGCGTACGTGTCCATCCCGGTCTTCTGCGCGAGCACGCCGCCGTCCTTTTCGAAAACAGGCCGGTTATAGCCGGTGAAAGAAATCTTGGGAGCCAGGTTGAGAACCTTGGGCTGGCTGAACGTCATGCCCTGCGCCTGGGAAGTCCAGTGTTCTTCAAGCTGCGACATGGTTTCGTTGTAGTTGGCGTCGGCGCTCCGGCCGGTCACCTTCTTCATCGCCAGCGACAGCGAAAGCGGGTTCCACGAGCGGTTGGCCACGCGTTGCATCACCTTTTCCCACGACTCCGGCCCGGACGTGCGGTCCACATGGTTGACCAGGAACGCGCCCAACTCGGCCTGGTTGGGCACCGCATCGCGGAACGATCCATGCATAGCCTTGAGGTAAGAGAAATTCTGTCCCGAGAGCAGGAGCGCGCGCGTCGCCATTTCCGAAGACGCATACTGGCCGACCCCGCCTCGCAACATCGCCGTATCGGCTGCGCGTGCGTCGCCGTTGAACCACCACATCGGAAGGTTCCACCCGAGAACCGCCGCCTGGCCCGCTTCCCCAAACAGGAAGCTGATCA
>Ga0335081_10002559_pt1 | contig 28630 bp, 34 predicted proteins | sample Lox_Sample_35_FD_206713 | JGI IMG/M metagenome (GOLD analysis project Ga0335081, IMG submission 206713) | Soil microbial communities from Loxahatchee National Wildlife Refuge, Florida, United States - Lox_Sample_3.5 | ecosystem: Environmental > Terrestrial > Soil > Wetlands | place: USA...
ATTGCTGGACCGCTGTCTTGGAACCGCCCCGGCATCCACTCCGACGAGTCTAAGGCTGTGTTGAGTGGTGCTTTTGAAGCGACTTCGGTACAAGTCCGAAGAGTCTGCCTGCGATATTGTCGTCCGCATAGGTATCTGAGATCACACGTGGCGCAACACCAATTCGTATCTTCTTAGTTCTACCGTATCTTCCGAAGCTGACGACTCGTGCATTCAATATGCCCATTACATCCAGCTCGTTGATGAGCCCACTGACTCTACGCTGCGTCAGAGGCTCAAGATCACTAGCCGCGCATAGTTCATGGTAGACCTCGTATACGTCACCGGTAATGGCCCCTCCGGAGAGATGGTTGCTCAAGAGGTAGGCGCCTACAAGTAGAATCTTCGAGTGCGCGGGAAGAGATTTCAAGACTTCTGAAACTCGATCGTGTTCAATTTTCTGTTGAGCTTGCCGAACGTTTTGTTCCGTGACCTGAGTCGCACCCTCTCGCTCAGCCAGCTCTCCTGCAACTCTCAGAAGGTCTAAGGCACGTCTTGCATCACCGTGTTCTCCGGCTGCAAGCGCAGCGCACAGTCGTATGGCGTTATCATCGAGAGCGCCTTCGAGGAACGCTAACCGCGTTCTTTCCAGTAGAATGTCAAACAGTTCATCTGCGAGATAGGGTCTGAAAACAACCTCCTCCTCACTCAACGAGCTCAACACTCTAGGGTCCAAGAACTCCTTGAAGTGAAGGTCGTTCGAGATTCCGACAATGCTGATCCAAGAAGAGTTTAGCGTCTCATTAATCCTAGTGAGTTCGTAGAGGAGAGAATCGTCTGCGTTGTGTTTTATGAGAGCGTCAATTTCGTCGAGAGTAACGAGGAGCGCTGTCCTGTCGGCGTTAATGCCGTTGGCGAAACGGTCAAGAAGTTCGCCTACTGCGATTCCTGTGAATGGCACTTCTACGCCTACGGCCCTACAAATTTCGGCTAGAACGCGATAGTTCGTTCCTGCGAGGCGGCAATTGATGTATGCAATCTTGACGGGAGCGCCGATTTCTAGCGCTTTCCTCTCTAATCTATCGATGACGAATTTTGTTACAATAGTCTTTCCAGTCCCAGTCTTTCCGTAAACAAAAACGTTTGAGATCTTGGATTGATGTAGCGCAGGTGCAAGGATACCAGCTAGCCGTTGTATGTGCTCGTCTCTGTGGGGAAGGTGGGTTGGCATGTAATCGTGACGAAGCACGTCCCGGTTAGCGTAAATCTTCGCGGTTGAAAGATACTTGTCGAACAGTGTCTCCATAACGTCTACGGTAGGAATGGGGCATACCTCCACTGGCAATGTGGGTATTGCTCTTGAAAGTAAGTAATGGTTCTTGTACAAGAAAACGAACTAGAACCACTGCAACGCTTTGCTGGGAAATGTGCTAGTCACTCTGTAAAATTGTTGTAGGCTATCGCGAAAAAATGATTAGAGACCCCCTCACCCCTATGGTTCCACTAGAGATGTGGTTAATCCGTCGTGAGTTTTTGTTTAAGAAAATAATTCCCGTTGAAGTAATAGCCTCCGGAGATAAATGATCTGGCATCGAAGAAACTGTATTTGTTGCTCTATTTTTCTTTTCATCAGACGCGCTAAGACTTGCTTTTGAGTGACGATTGGAGTATACAGTCCAGTTGAAACAGAGGGGTTAGGGCGGGCATTGTCACCATGGCGTATCGCAGACCAGCCATATTCAACATGTTGTCATCTGTTGAAAGCATAGTTTACCCCTCCATTTCCACTGCACGGCTGATTTTTCGCCTGAAATCCACAGCCAAATCGCTTCAACACCATATATCAACTTATAACATGTTGAATAGTGTATTGTCGAATCCCATGACGCGCCTATGAAGAAGAAAATCAAACTCGAATTCTTCGATAAGACCGGTGTCAAACACAGTCTTGCAATTGAAGGCGAGTTCACTCCCGAGAAGGTCAACAGGCTGTTGGAATATGCCGAGATCGTGGCAGGTTCAAATCGTCAACACTCACCAGTTTCGCCACAAGATAGTAAGATCAACCGTGTCCTCGATGTAATCAACACGCAGCTTTCGGATCGTAGATTTGATTCACGCGAAATTTGGCAATGCTATCAAGAGACTTGGGGAGAAGACTTCAGTCTAGGCGCAATCTCAACGTACCTATCACGGTTGGTTGATCGGGGCCTGTTGGAGAGGGACGGGTCCGCTGCACACTGGTTTTACAAGCTCAAAGCGTCTCCGGCGCTTTCGTCGTGACGGAAGAGATACCAGATTCTAACGCCGATCGCAGCGATTCATTGAGTTTGTACCTGAACGGCGCATGATTAGTCTCCCGGTCCACGTAACCCTCCATGTACAATTTCTTCATCAATCGAGACGTGTGCTCTCGAGACTTGTTCAATCGGATCCCAAGTTCAGGAGCCCCCTTCGGTCCCTCAAGTCTCAGAATTTCCAAGACCTCATGCTCAGTTCCGGTGGTGGCTGCGAGAATATCGCCATCGGTCACTGTTGAACCTAGGTTCTCGCGTTTGGGCAAGGGTTCCGTTCCGACTGGTTTTCTTTGTTGGAACGTAGAGAGTCTAGTCTTCAGTTGTTCCAGTTCAGCTAACAGTTTCTTGTCGTTCACGAACGCGTCTTGAAGCTGATTTAGCAGTCGATCGTGTGACTTGCGAATCTCGGCTTGCGCTGTCTCGATGCTTTCACTACGGTAGGTAACATTAGTCATCTCGGTACGGAGCTTATGAGTTGCAGACTCGGTGTGTTGCATGCGGGCGGTTAGGGCGTCTACTATGACGCTGATTAGTGAGGCGGACTCCGTGACTGCTTGCTTGCTCTGACGAAAGGCCTGAACCGTTCTCCATCCCAGGATACTTACCAGTACTAGGGATAGGAGCGAAACTCCGTCGATTAGTGCGGCTAAGATGTCCAACGGTGTGATTCGGCTTGGTGCCCATAGCTTTAACCTCTATTGCGCCTGTGATGTCACACTGAGGCATCGACGTCACGATGATTGCGTTGTGATTGCAATGTGACCACTGGATGAATCACAAGGACAAATCTCTACAGAAATCGCCCATAATCTACCTTGAGGGCTAGAAAAGCCATGTTTTCAGCTGTTCGCAAGAGAGCAAGTCAAGCGTGACATTCGAAACATTTTCACAACCGGTCATATCACGTGATGTCACAGGGTATCCTTGAAGCTGTGGCGCTTGGCTAGGGACGCAATCGTCTCGGTCAGTCTAAGCTTCAACTCCTGCACTGCCTCGTCAGTCTGTGATTCTTCCGTCTCCCTTTCTCCAATGTATGTTTCCAAATTGTCGGAGAGTTCGAGGAATGGTTGGAGGGATGAGGAATCGAATAACCCCACATATCCGAGGAGTAGGACGGTGTAAATTGATCGTATTACGTTGTTCTGCGCTTGAATTAGGGTGCGATTGTATGATCCTCGGCTTATGTCGTGCTTAGATGGCCTGAATAGTCGTCTTTGTTCCTTTTTTGCGAGTTTTTCATACGAAATCGAGTCGGCTAGTAACGTTTCGAGTTGTGGGACAGATAGGTGGCTGCTCTCTACGAGCATTCTCGTGACTTTATCTTCGATCGTTTTCTGTATGGACTGGCGAGCCTCGAGATACGGGTCCGGAGGTTCCGACATGAGACCGTCAGTACGGATACGGTTTCGTATTCACTTAAGGCTTAGTCAATCCAGGCCAATTCACTAGACCAAGCAAGATAGGGAAAGCGTCGAGGAGTCCAACTACTAACCGAGCCACATAACCCTCAGCGCGATGGTAACGAAGCATAGCTTCGAGTCGCGACTTTCACTTTGTGAAATCCGAAAGGAATTTTCCGCGTCGATTCGCAGTTTGCTGGATGCAAGGTTGAAATACGCCGGAATCGTTGTGAAATTTCAATTAATCAGGGATAGCCTTTGGGTAGACGTAGAAGAAGAGTGGTCAAAGTTGTCAAGAAGAAGTTGCCCTCTGTCTTCACTTGCCCCGTCTGCGGTGAGGAAGCCATACGTGTCAAGTTACCTCAAGGCTCAGGACCCGCCATTGTCCAGTGTGGATCCTGCGGACTGAAGCGTGAGTATGAGGCCACGCCCTCAAGTCAGATCGTTGACGTTTACTGCATGTTCACGGACAGTTTCTATGGGAAAGAGAAGTCTGCCGCTCAGCAAGCTCCATCTCCCGCACCGACCTGATTCGCACCAGAAGAAGGACGTGGGCTCCTCCTACTGTTAAATTGAGGCCAGTCTCACTGTAGAGTAGGCTGGCTCCATTGGATGCGACGACTCTCGGTCAACACGATCTGTATTTTCAGCGCCTAAAGGACCAGTTCGATTCGATCTATGACGTTGCCAAACGAGCCCGCGCAAAGGGCTTTGATCCCGTCAATTACCCTGAATCGCTTGTCACGCACGATGTTGCTGAGCGTGTGGAGAAAGCAGTTGGACCACCGGGCGCCTCCGCGAGAATCCGAGAGTTATCTCTTCTAATGCCTCGCGAGCTGGTAGCGCTCAAGATGGCTGAGGAAATCTCCCTAGCTAAATTCGGTGTGGAAGGAGAACCTGCGGCAGAGCAAGCGGTTAGGACCGCATCGGCCATTCTCGATGAGGGCGTTACCGCCGCACCAATCGAGGGTATCTCAAGTGTAAGAATTCGGACGAATCCTGACGGTTCCAAGTATCTAGCCGTTTACTTCGCCGGTCCCATTCGATCGGCTGGGGGGACGGACATGGCGCTGATTCTCGTAATCGCTGACTACGTTCGCCATCAAATGGGGCTGGGACGGTACAAGGCTACGGAACTTGAAGCAAAAAGGTTCGTTGAGGAACTGCGCCTCTATGAACGAGAGGTCGCGCGTTTTCAGTTCAAAGTTTCTGATGAGGAGCTCTTCAACGCCATCATGCGGCTGCCAGTTGAAGTAAACGGTGTCGAAACCGATCCGGTCGAGGTTTCAGCTTACCGAAATGTACCGCGGGTCGATACCAATCGGGTAAGAGGTGGCGCACTCAGGGTGGTTCATGACGGGCTGATTGGAAGGAGTCACAAGGTGCTCAAAATCGTCGACAGCCTCAGCATTGAAGGTTGGAGTTGGCTGCGAGAGATCAAGCCCCCAGTAGCGGAAGCCGAAGAGGCACGGGAATTCATGTTCATGGAGGACGTTCTCGCCGGTCGACCCATATTTTCATTCCCACAGTTTCCAGGAGGCTTTAGACTCCGATACGGAAGGGCTCGAAATACAGGCCTAGCCGCGATCGGCTTACATCCGTCGACAATGCTGGTTCTGGGTAAGTTCATCGCCGTTGGAACACAACTAAGGTTGGAGAAGCCTGGTAAGGCTGGAATAGTTGGGTCGGTCGATTCAATTGAGCCACCTGTAGTTCGGTTGAAGAATGGAACCGTCACGAGACTAGATGACTCTTCCGCCACTGAGAAGATGCTTGACTCAGTGGACAAGATTCTCTTCTTGGGGGATATGCTCATTGGCTACGGAGAATTTCTCGAAAACAATAGGCCGCTTCTCCCTTCGGGTTTTGTTGAGGAGTGGTGGCGAGAATTACTTGAACTAGAAACGACACACTATTCGGGTCTAAGTGAACTCGCAGACCAGATCGGACTAAGCGAGAGCGCTCTAAACGAATTCATGGAAAACCCACCTAAGAAAAACCCAACGGTCGAAGAAGCGGTCCAAATCGCAAAACAATCCAACATCCCCCTCCATCCAAAGTACACATGGTTTTGGGAGAACATAACCCCACAAAACTATGACCACTTGCGTTCCAAGCTGCTAGACTCCAAACTAAGTGCTATAACTCCATCACGAATAACAACGAAGAATGACGAGGAAACTAAGAACACGCTGGAGAATCTCTGCCTTCCACACAGAGTTGAGGGCGACCTTCTAGTAATTGACGAAAACGCATTAGCCGTCTACGAATCATTCGGTTTATCATCCCCGGGGATTAGTGCGGATGGGAAGACTGTTTTTGAGAAAATCCTACACGTCTCACGAATGCGCGTGATGAAAAAGGCGCCCGTCTATGTGGGTGCAAGAATGGGGCGACCAGAGAAAGCAAAGAGGCGTGAAATGAAACCCATCGTCCACTGCCTCTTCCCAATTGGATTGGCGGGTGGATCTAGACGAAACATAGTCGAAGCGATTCAGGAAAAGACAGTAATAACAACAGAGTTGGCTAACAGAAAATGCAAGAACTGCGGAAACACCACGCATCTCAATTCATGCGAGAAATGCGGAAGCGAGACGATCATAGTCTTCACATGCCCTAAGTGTGGAATCGAAACCTCTGAGAAAACATGTGGCGTTTGTAAGATCACGACGCAAGCCTACAATGAACGAAACATTCCTGTCCGCGATCTCTTTCACGCGGCAGAAAAGAAGCTTGGGCTTTCATCGATACCTGAGAGCGTCAAAGGTGTTCGCGGCCTAACCAACAATATGAGAATGCCCGAACCGCTCGAGAAGGGGCTCCTTAGAGCGAAACACGACGTATCAATGTTCAAGGACGGCACAGTCCGTTACGACGCAACGAACGCTCCCCTCACCCATTTCACCCCCACAGAGATAGGGGTGGAGGCGTCAAAGCTTCGAGAGCTAGGGTACGAATTCGACATCGCCGGAAACCGTTTAGAGTCAAATGAGCAGTGCTGCAGCCTCAGAGTTCACGACGTGATTGTTCCCGAAGAGTGCGGCAACTATTTCGTCAGGGTGGCACGGTTCCTAGACGATCTCCTCGAAGGACTTTATGGGCTCCCAAGATTCTACCAAATGAAGAACAGACAAGACGTAGTCGGCAACTTGGTAGTGGGGCTCTCTCCTCACACCTCCGTGGGAGTGATCGGCCGGATCATAGGATACACGAAAGCCAGCGTAATTTTCGCGCACCCATTTTGGCACGCTGCCAAGCGGAGAGATTGTGACGGGGACGAGGACTCGGTGAGCCTCGCTCTCGACATACTCCTCAATTTCTCCAAGAAGTTCCTTCCTTCAAGGATTGGGGGAATAATGGACGCTCCGATTCTTCTAACGATTGGCATTAAACCCCGGGAGATCGCTCGACAGGCCTTCAACCTTGAATCGGTGCACTGCCTTCCATTGAGATTCTTCGAAGAGACTCAGCGCTCCACCGATCCAAAGGCGCTGACCAAGATTGTTGAGACTGTGCAGGATAGGCTTGGTTCGCAGGCGGTGTTGGAATCACTTGGCTTTACACAAGAAGTCGGTGACGTCGGCAGTGGGAACCTGCAGAGCGTCTACAAACAACTTGGGTCAATGATTGACAAGGTGAACTTACAGTTGAAGTTGGCAGAGTCGGTCAAAGCCGTTGAAGCCGGGGAGGTTGCGAAACGAGTCCTCTCAACACATTTCATGCGAGATCTTACTGGAAACTTGAAAGCGTTCGCGGGACAGAGCTTTCGGTGCACGAAGTGTAACGCGAAATTCAGACGGATCCCATTGAAGGGTAGCTGCTCTAGATGTGGTGGGAAACTCTCATTAACCGTATATCGAGGTAGCGTCGAAAAATACCTGACTGTTGCCCAAAACCTGGTCAAGAAATACGACTTGGGGAAGTATCACGAGCAGCGATTAGTTCTACTTCATGAAGAGATCAATTCCATGTTTAGCGAACATGAGGAGAAGAAAAAGCAACCCACACTAGCCCAGTTCGTTTGAGGCGGGGTTATGTCCAAACGCACCACACTCCATCCGAAAGCTTACCTCTCATCAAGACGAAACGTCAAAGCCGGGTTGATCGCTCGGACTCGGATCCTCCTAGCGTTGGAAAAGGAACGAAAGAGTGCACCAACTTTAGTGAAAGAAGCAGGGCTCTCATATGCCTGCGTCACTTACCACCTTAAAGCGTTGAAAAAGGATCGTCTGGTCGACAAACTAAGCAAGACGAAGCCGTTCACGTGGGGGCTCACGCCATTCGGTCAACAGAAACTACCATCCCAATAGACAACACGCAATTCTCGCCCCAAAAATGACCCATATGAACGATCCAAAAAAGATCACAAGTACACTAATCTACGACGCCCCTCATACGCACTGGAACAACGTGGAGCCACTCTCGTAGGGATTTGGTAATGCGAACAGAGGTCCGCTACTATCAACAACCCGAACTCGAGAAGCCAGTAATGATTTGCGGCCTACCAGGCATTGGCTCCGTGGCGTGGTTAGCCGTTAACCACTTACAAAAAGAATTGAATGCTCAACTGTTTGCCGAAGTCTTCTCTCCAACCTTCTCCCCCAAAGTCTGGTTAAGCGAAGAGGGCGTTGTGAAACTAATGAAGGGAGAATTTCACTCCTGGAAGAACAAGGGTGGTGGAACGGACTTGCTCCTCTTCACCGCAAACGAACAACCCTATTCTCCTGAAGGTCAGTACGAGCTTGCCGAAGTTGTCTTAGACTTGGCTCAGAAGTTCAAAGCAACTAGAGTCATCACCATGGGAGGTATGGCGACCGATCGCTTTACTGAGCATCCCAAAGTCTACGGAGGCGGAACGGACGAAGATTTGGTGAAGGAGCTGGAATCGTTTGGAGCAACCAAGTTGGCGGGCGGAGCAATTACTGGGACGAACGGTCTCATTTTTGGATTGGCTAAACCAAAAGGCATACCCGCGATCTGCCTACTAGCAGAGACACCTGGCTACCTATCGCTAGACGCGAACGCCGCGAAATCCGCACTCCAACTATCATCGAAACTGCTGAATTTACCCGTCGATCTTACCGCGTTGGAGAAGCAAGCCAAGGAGAATGCGGAAGCGGTTCAGAAAGCCAAGGATTTGTCTCGAGGTGGCTTCACTCGTGAGTCTCGAAAGGGCGGCGGAGGGGGAGAATTACCCTACGTGAGTTAACTAATCTGACCTTGGGGCTATCATGAAAATCATGTGCAATTTCTGCGGGAAGATCCTTGACCTTATGGCGTCAACCTCATTTGCTGCTGAAGAGGGCGGTCAATTGAAGACCTACAATTTCTGTTCAGAAGAACACCTGAGAGAATTTGCAAGGAAGAAAGGGATGCCGATAGGGAAGTATTAACTGTCTAGAACGCAACAGTGTAAAGCAGCAGGTAGTGGGTGAGTGTCGAACAATTGTCAACCAGCGAAGAACTCAAGTCCGCCTCGCAGATGTTCGCGGCATTGGGTAATCCTGTACGTTTGAGAATTCTTCTCATGTTGATGGACAGCAAGAAGCCTCTGCATATCACAGCAGTTGCTAGTAATTTGAAGATGGACTATGGGGGGATCTATAGGCATGTTGAGGTTCTTAGAAACGCCGGGCTTCTGCAAGTATACGAAGTAGGTAGATCGAGGGTACTCTCGCCGCTCAACATAGAAATCGTTAGAGACTTCATTACGAGAGCCAAAAACTCTAACAAGAAACGATAATAGTATCGCACTTAGCACATACTATTAACGTTATTTAGTAAGATTGTCATAATGGAAAGGTTAAGTAGTTGTGACCTTCTGTGGGCAGCGTTTGTGGTTCCGTTGCAGGAGGGCCTGTTTTCAAGACGGAGCGTCTCGTTAACTGGGGCGGCAGTATTCGGAGCACTGGCTGCCGCATCTACGCTTGTGATTCCGCCAAGTGCTCAAATCCCTTTTCCCCCCTTAGAGTTCCTGAAGTTTGATCCGGCCGAGATCTTCTCAGTCCTCGCTTTCATGATATTTGGCCCGATTCCGGCTCTCGTGACCGCCACTGTTCATTGGCTTTTCCTACTTATTACGGGACAGAACAGCCCCTTGGGACCTACCGCAAAATTCGCTTCAGTACTCTCCATGTTGTTGGGGATGTGGTTGGGAAGCGCAATTTACGGGCGTGTCGCGGTTAAGCATCGGCACGCGTCGTTAGCTCTTGGCTCGATGCTCGGGTTCTCCGCTTTGTTGAGAGTAGGTGTGATGTTTGTGGTGAATTACTTCATTTTCACGTACATCGGGCCTGTTGTCTTCGGAATAAACTATCTCGGTTTCAGTGCTCAGGTCTTAGGAATGCAGTCTGCGGGCATATGGCAGGTCTTGGTTCTTATGTTAGTCCTAACGAGCGCCTTCAACGCTGCCCATGTTTTATTCTCAGTGGGATTGCCTTTCATTTTCGTCACGCCATTGAGCCTGAAGATTCCTGAGATAGCATCCAGTCATCCCTGGATAAGTAGATTCAACAAGAGCTAAAGCACTCGTTCAAGCTTGGTCGGGATGATTCTTGTACGTAGCTCTAGCTGGAGGAGTGGGAGCGGCCAGGTTCCTTGAGGGACTGGTCCGAGTCGTTCCGCAGAAGAAGATCACGATAGTCGGCAACGTCGGAGACGATACGGAATTCTACGGACTCCACGTGTCTCCGGATCTGGACATAGTGACCTACACGCTAGCAGGCTTGGTGGATACCGCCAAGGGTTGGGGATTCCGTGATGACACTTTTCAATGCCAGCAACTGCTGCAAACTTACGGGTACAGACCTTGGTTCAACCTCGGCGATCGAGACTTAGCCACACATCTCTTCCGCACCGAACTATTACACAAAGGGAAGTCTTTGTCGAATGTTACCGCTTCGATTGTTTCGCGATTAAGTTTGCATGTGACGCTTCTTCCCGCAAGTGATGATCAAATGCAAACTCACCTGGTCACTCGCAGCGGACAAATGCACTTTCAGGAGTATATGGTGAAACGGAAGACACACCCTCAAGTTAGCCGTGTCGTCTTCAAGGGTGCAAAAGAAGCTCGGCCCGCGCCTAATGTTATCAAATCAATCTTGAATGCCGAAGGTGTTATCGTGTGTCCAAGCAATCCCATCGTCAGTATCGGAGCCATTCTGGCAGTAAAAGGAATTCGGTCAGCATTACGAAAGACGAAAGCTAGGGTTGTGGCTGTGAGCCCAATTATTGCGGGCAAGACTGTTAAGGGTCCCGCTGACAAACTGATGAAATCCATGAATGTTGAAGCAAGCGCCTTCGGAGTCGCGTATTACTACAAGGACTTCTTGGATACCCTGATTATCGATAACGAGGACAGAGGGCTCGCGTCGCGGATACAGGCAATCGGAATCAAGTCTATCGCAGCTCAAACGCTCATGAAAACCGTCTCTGACAAAATTCGACTAGCAAGGTTAGCCGTCAGTGAAGTACACAATTGAGCACTCTATCCATGAAACGAGACGAGATCCACGCGATAATACCCGTTAACGTAGTCAAATTATCCAAACAGCGCCTATCTACTATGCTGAACTCTGCCGATAGAACTCATTTGTCGACCGCGATGCTGTGTGATGTTGTCGATGCGGTGAAGAGTGTTCGGTTGATTAGCCACGTAACAATCGTAAGTGCCGACAGAAAAGTGCGAAAGATTGCCAGATCTCACAAAGTCCATTTCTTGTGGGAAGGCACGAGGCGCGGGTTGAACAAAGGAGTGAGACTAGCCGTAGCTGATTCTGAGCGTCGAGGCGCCACCTCCGCTCTAATCATTCACTCAGACATACCCTTCGCTGATTCGCGCGAAATCTCCCGATTTCTGACCCGTTGTCAATCCTACTCTGTGGGCATGGTCCCATCGAGAGACGGAAGCGGAACTAACGTTCTGTTTCTCAAACCACCGAACGTCATGAAACCTCTCTTCGGGAGACAAAGCTACCAGAAACACAGGAATGAAGCCGAAGAGCGAGGGCTCTCGTTCAAGGTTGTCCGTTCAAAGGCATTAGGATTCGATGTGGATGAGCCCAACGATCTTAGGCGTCTCCTGAGACATCGAGTTTCGGGCGATACGGGCAAACTCTTGAGAAATTTACGCAAGCATGTCTAAGAATGGGTAGAAACCCACATAGGCTGATGATTACAGCTGCACGTGTGGGTGAAGTGTCGCGGTGGATGTAACTCTCATCTTTCTGGCGATTTGCTTTCTCGCCGCGATTCTTGCCGGTTTCCTCGGGGGGTTATTTGGAATAGGTGGTGGCATCATCATTGTGCCATTCCTAAGCGTCTTTATGGGAATCCCCATCCACGATGCAATCGCCATCAGCCTTGTCTCCGTGATCGCCACATCGAATGCCGGAGGCTCATCATATCTGGAGCAGAAAATCACGAACATTAAACTCGCGATGTATCTCGAAGTGGCGACAACTGCAGGTGCCTTGGTGGGTAGTATCATAACGCTACTCCTGAGAAGTTGGGTGCTCTTCATCATTTTCGGCGTTCTGCTAGTCTACGTCTCATTTACCTCCTTCAAGTCACGGGCAACTGACGAGCGGCGAATGATTACAAACGAATTTGCTGCTGCAAAGCAAGATGGCATATCGAAATATCTCGGGCTAACTGGATCGTATTTCGATGCCTCGAAAAAGAAAGAGGTAGAGTATAGGGTCAACGGCGCGTCTAAAGGCGCTTTGATTTCAAGCTTGGCCGGCGTGACATCAGGGCTTCTCGGGATAGGAGGGGGACTAATCAAAGTCGCTGCCATGAACATGTTCATGAACGTTCCATTGAAGGCGGCCGTCGGCACTAGCAAATTCATGATCGGCGTTACAGCAGCTGTGGGTTCTCTTCTGTTCTTCGTGACAGGCGTAATTGATGTCTACATACTCGCTCCGATCGCCCTTGGAACGACGCTAGGTGCGACGGTTAGCACCATGATAATGAACAGACTTCGCAGTTATGTGCTGAAAGTTGGTTTCGGGATTCTGGTTGCTTATCTGGCTTACACCATGTTTGTTCAAGGTTTGTTGCTGGGATTCGGAATAAAGTTGCCAATCTTAGGGTGAATTCGCATGATCGATCTGAACAAGTCAATGTACTCTGTTCTCGTTGTAGGAATGATTGCCAGCTCAATCCTCTTTGCATCCGGCTTGATTCTGTTCTTTGTGCAGAACCCAAATCCTATGCAAGCGGAGATGACTCACTACTCAAGTTTTCGTGAGTTTGTGCAGCAACTAATGCTCCTACGTGCATCAGCAATCCTAGTGCTCGCGACCATAATCCTAATCGCTACGCCCATAACGCGCGTCCTCATCTCGGTTGTGGTATTCGCCGTTAACCGTGACTTGAAGTTCGTGCTAGTCACCGGCATCGTGGTCTTGATTCTGCTCGTAAGCATGGTGCTCGGCTACCTCTGGAACCTAAGCATAAGCTAGGATGACATAGTTCTCCGTGCAATTCTGGATAAGCAATGCAAAGGAAATTATAGGCGCTGTAGTCGTGACTTCGATGGAGTGTTTCGGATGACTGGACCAAAGGAGTCACACGATAAGGTGTTGCAATTACTGGAGCAGCACCATAAGTGGTTCTCCGAATCAATACCGCTAATCGCGTCGGAGAACGTTCCCAGCCCTGCGGTTCGCGAAGCCATTGTCTCAGACTTCGCCAATCGTTACGCGGAATAGACTCAAGCAAAATTCGCTTCTGTCTCCGTATGGATGGGTCGGGGAACGGGTCTACGCGGGATGCGTCTACATAGACCAAGTGGAAAAACTCTGCATAGACTTAGCTAAGGAACTGTTCCGCGCCGAGTTTGCAGACGTTAGACCCGTCTCAGGCGTATGTGCAAACTTAGTACTCTACACGACTTTCACCAATCCGGGTGATCGTATGCTCACGCTCGCCATTCCCAACGGCGGTCACATCTCAAGTGGTCGCAAAGACTTCTCGGGAACTGCGGGCTCCGTGCACGGCCTTGATGTGGACTATTTCGCCTTCGATCGCAAGGAAATGAACATCGACGTCGACAAAACGAAGCAGAAGATCGAAAAGATGACAAAGGAAGAGAACAGACCGCCAAAGTTCGCCATGTTCGGAGGCAGCCTCTTCCTATTCCCACAACCCATCAGAGAACTTGTTGACGTTCTTCACAATGTTGGTGCTAAGGTAGCATATGACGCAGCACATGTTGCCGGATTAATTGCAGGTCAACATTTCCAAGATCCACTACGAGAGGGGGTAGATGCGATGTCGCTAAGCACTCACAAAACTCTCTTCGGTCCTCAAGGAGGCACCGTACTCTCATTCGACAAGTACGCCGAGGGAATCAAGAAGGCCACTTTTCCTTCCAACACCAGCAACCATCACTTGCACACCGTGGCCGGTAAAGCAATCGCTTTTGCTGAAATGATCGAGTTCGGAAAGCAGTACGCGGAGCAAGTAATTACGAACGCGAAGGCGCTAGCCCAAGCCCTGTACGAACGTGGCATACCAGGTCTCGCTGAACACAAAGGCTTCACCGAATCCCACCAGATCGCCGTGGACGTTACCAAACACGGTTTGGGTGGCGATATGGAGAGGCTGCTTGAGAACGCGAACATAATCGTGAACCGTCAGTTACTCCCGGGCGATATTCAAGCCGGCAGACACTACATGAACCCTGGCGGCATACGAATTGGTGCCTCAGAGATTACCCGCCTAGGCATGAAGAAGAATGACATGGTAGACGTTGCGGAGCTGATCAAACGAATCATCGTTGACAAGGAAGATCCCAAGAAAGTAAAAGCAGACGTAATCGAATTCCGAAAAGGCTTCCAAGACGTTCACTACTGCTTCGAGAATGCGAAGAAGGCATACGAATACATCAGAATACGCTAGCGATGATTTCATCATCAACGAAAGTTTAATTGTCCGGCCAAAATCAGCACAATCATAGAGGTCCCAGCAATGTCCGGTGCGCGTGAGAAGAGACGAAAGCGAGAAGCACCAATGCCCGCCGCAAGCGCGGGCTTGCTACGCTTCTTCGAGGAAGAGACTCCGGGAATCAAAGTCCGACCCGAAGTCGTAATCATGGCATCAATAGCACTCGTGGCTGTCAGTATTTTCATGTACCTTAGCTTCAAGTGACAATTCTTTCGTTTCCCACAAACAACGAGTAGAGTGCGTTAAGAGTACGGGCTGAAATGTGACTGAAACTAAGCCAGCGCGTTGTTTACCGTAACAGCGTTGGGCAGAAGTCTGGACTAGCCCTTTAGCCAGTTGTACTTCAAATCTCCTTTGGCTATGTGTCAAAATTCATGGGTTAGCCGCTTCAAGTAGACTTCAGCATCGTCCGAAATCGAGCAGTTTCGTTTGTGCTAAAAGAGGTAATGGTCCAGCCTTAATGCCCAGTCTTCTTTCGATCTGGGCTGATAGGGTTTCTGTGTGCCCCGTGAAAATGTACACACTCTTAGGATTCACTTCAGCCACAAACTGCATCAGTTGATCGTAATCTGCATGGCTACTTAGAGGGAACGAAGCGAAACTACGGTACGCCTGAGTAAGTGCCCACCCAGTTGCAACTGCTTTCGAAGCGTTTCGCGGAATGTGATCCTTTCCAGTCGTCGTAACGTAAACGCAATCCCCAGTCCTTAGTAGATGCTTACCCTCGTCCGTTGACGAGTCTACGTACTCGAGCCTGAGGCCGTTTTCGTTGTGAGCGCCGTTTGCACGGGCAATTCCGGGCGCACAAACGACAGGGAGCTTCGTGTAAACATTGAACATACGAACAATATCCTGCGGCTTACCAGATGAATACACTTGGAACGTGGGCAATTTTCCCCGCCCTATCTCAGTCATAGTCCAGCGGACAATGTCCGCGTAGATTGTGCTGCGCCGCGGGAAGACGTAGGATGGGTGACCGTAAGTCGCCTCGATGATCAAGTAGTCGCATGGTTCGTGTTCGGCTGCTAGGGTGGTTAGAGTGTCGACGCAGTTGATGTCACCCGTGTAAACTGCGGTAAAGTTCGGAGTGAAGAGTTGGAATTGACAGGAGCCTAGCATATGACCCGCGTTGAGAACCCTCACATCAGTACCATCAATTCGCATCTTCTCGCCGACACTTACCGGGTGATGGTCTTTGACAGTCCGTTTTGAGAGTGATTCATAGATTCGTAGAGTCTCCGCGGTGGAATGTTTTCTGGCTCGACTCGTAAAGCCGTATGTATGATCGGAATGGGCATGGGTGATAAACACGTCCAAGTCCTCCCCAAGGTGTCTGCCTGAGGTAGGATCGAGAACCAAGCGAGAGGAGCCCGCATCAACTATTACGCCGCTGTTCCACCCAATTGGTCCTTGTACCACGGCCAAACTCTCACGACTTCATGTTAGGACTCTGTTGCGGAACTACATATTGCCCGAACTTGACGGCCGCGAGTTCTCGTTTGCTCAATTTTCGTTTTGTAACTTTACTTGGATAAGGCGAAATAATGGCGCTGTTTCCGAAGGGGTCTTTGATCATGAGCGTGAAGTGGGGTTTCGCGTCTCTAGCGTCGCGCATTTGCTTCAGCATTCTCTCCCCCTTCCTCAAGCGTTTGCCCTTTGCGGTGCTAAGCATGAAGGTTAACGCGTCCTCTATCTTAATCAACAGTCCTTCCACGTTCGTGATGTATCCCTCGCTGTAAGGCCCTGGTGTAATCGACGCATTGAATTCGGGGATGGTGACTGTGGCTGTGCCGGACTTTATGACTCTCATGTTCAAATCTTCGAGCGAGTTGATGCGCGCTTTGAGTGCTATGGGTTCGCGTTCTGTGAGCGTGAGGACGTCCGTGTGCCTGTATCCACATTTATCGCAAGCCGCCACGCTAATGAGAACGGCTCCAAAATGTTCGACCTCGTACTCGTTCTGACTAGTAAGCATCGATTCAGCATCGCAGCTCGGACAGCGCTGAGCGTAGGTCGCATCCATTGGCGAAGTCACAGCTCCTAGTAGCCGGTAGCATAAGAAGCTTGGAGGAGAATGGAAGAGGAGTGAGAGTACAACCTCAAGAGAATAGTTCTGTTACGAGACTCAGCAGCGTCTTACAGGACCTGCCATCCTCATCGAAAAGTGGGTTATACGCTGTTAAGTTGAAAACTCGCATTTTACCAGTTCTCTGCAACGCACCTACAATTGTTTTGACATCGGTGGGGTTCAACCCTCCAGATGCAGGAAAGTTCACACCGGAATTGAACATGGGGTCGAGTGCATCCACGTCCAGGTGGCAAACGATCCAATCGCACTTGTCGACAAGGTAATTTGCAGTATCCTCGGCAATTTTCGCCGCTCCCTCTGCACGAACTGTTTCAGCCGAGTACAGCTTCATTCGTGAATTTATCATGGCTTGCTGCTCGAGAGGGTCGACCGTTCTACTATCAATATGAACAACGTTTTCCTCCATGAGCAGAGGTCTCGCATCTTCAATCCTAGAACTGAATCGAGGGCCCCGACCGCAGGCCATCGCTAAACCCATCCCCCCAATATACCCTGACGCTGATGTCTCTGGAGTGTTGAAATCACCGTGAGCATCCATCCAAACCACTCCAGGCTTTCCTTTGAATGCTCGCTTGAACCCTGCCAACGTGCCGATAATCAACTCGCATCCTCCCCCCAAGCAAAAAGCGAAATCCGCGGAGTCGACTTTACCTGCGGATTTTTCGAGGCTATCGGTGTCTTTTAGAAATTCGGGGAAATTCTTGAGATTTCGCGGCCCAGTGTTGGAAACGAGCATCGAGGTTTGAACGTCGCCAAGATCATGAAAGGACTCCGCGTGATTCGCGAGGATCCTGTCTATTCCAGCTGTTCGAAGGGATTTGACTGCAAGTGCCATTCCGTGATACTCTGAAAGGCTGTAGATTGGCAACCCTAGGAGGGCTATCCTCTTGATCATGAATTCGTCAACCACCTTCTTCCGCAGAGTTGCTGGTAATTGGAATGAATCGGTCGTGATCTTTACGTCTCGCTGGGAGACCGTCAGATCCTGATCACATTTTGGCTGTTCCTACAGAGAGACGGCACTGTACTTTTTGCCGACGGGTGCGCGGGAAATGACGTATGTTTTTGTCTGATTTCTGTTATTTTCACTCACCTCTCATCCCTATATGACGCCGTTCATGTACATTACCTGGTAACGATTGGACAAAATCGAAGGCCACCTTTGCCCTAGATGCGGGCTGGAGAAGCTGGACGTCTACTACGAGGAAGGGTCTGACCTTCAGTTAGGCGCTCGCTGCGAGGAATGCGGCCTCAAAGGCTTCTTCATGAACGGCAAATTGGTACCTTTAGCAACGACCTAGTCGCCGATTCTTACGATTTCTACCATACTTTGCGCGACGTGAATGATGAGTCCATAAACCTGAAATCCGCGCTTTTCTGCTAGACGCATACAAGAGCGTGTTAGATTGCCTTCTCCATCATGGTTCTTTGGATTTGGCGCTCTGATGGAGTTCGTTGCCTCCGTAATCGCGTTGGCCGTCGCTTACCAAGCTATGAAAGCCTACAAGCTGGCCAAGGAACACTCACTACTCTACCTTAACCTGAGCTTCGTCTTGATTGGAACGGGATTAGTGGTAGACGGCCTTGCCAATCTAATAGTGGTGCTCGCTCGCGTTCAACGCGGTTTTCTCTACTTTTTTAGCGTCGGATACACCATTAATTTTCTTGCTCAACTCGTAGCTTATGGATTGCTCGTCTTCGCCTATCTGCATCAAACCAGAAACGTGGGACCAGCTGTCATGGCTGCCGCCCTGCCGGTCATGTTCATTGAACGTAACGCTTTCACGGAACTTATCCTGATTTTTCTGCTAGTCTACGTTGCGACGCAGACTGCGATGAATTATAGCGTTAACAAGAATGTCAACGCTCTGCTCGTATTCGGTGCTTTCGCGACGCTCGCGATCGCCCACGTGTTCTTTCTGCTGTTTGTCTTGATTCCTTTCTTCTATCCACTCGCTCACGTAGCTCAATTGTTTGGTTTCCTACTTCTTCTGGCCATGCTGCTCAGGGTGAATCAGCCCGTATGATTCCCAGCGGGCAGAGCCAACCCTTGAAGGCCACTGCCAAGTACAGATCCCAATTCCGCATCTATGTCGACATAATGCTCGTAATCCAACGCGAGAACAATGAAGCCAAACCAACCCGCATACTCTACGGAGCCAACTTGTCACACGACCGGCTGATCAAATACCTCGATGAACTCAAAACCCTAGGCGTGATCCAGGAGACTGGAACAGATGACAAGGTCTACAGCCTCACCCAGAAAGGGATCGAGTTCATGAACAATTTCAGGAAAGTTGAATCCTTCGCATCCGCATTCGGCTTCAGAATCTAAACTCTCTTTGTCAAACTAGGTTCATATTTGTGAAGTAAAAGCAAAAAGTCGCATCAATTCTACCATATTGGCCTGGAAAGCTAATGCCACGGTACTCGCGTGTTCAACAAATGCAGGAAGCGCGGGAAGCGAAGCCGGATTGGGTTCGTGTCAAGTATCCGACTGGCGAGAGCTACGAGAAAATTAGGGGCATTTTGCGAAATCATAACTTACACACGGTCTGCGAAGAAGCCCACTGCCCTAACGTCGCCGAGTGCTGGGGAGGCGGCACCGCGACTTTCATGCTCATGGGAGATAAGTGCACTCGGGGTTGCCGTTTCTGTATGGTTAACAGTGGAAACCCGCACGGGGCTTTGGACACCCTTGAGCCGATGAAGGTAGCCCAGACAATTGCCGAACTAGGATTGAGGTATGTCGTGATAACTTCGGTCGACCGGGACGACCTACCTGATCGTGGAGCCGGACATTTCGCGTCAACAATAAAAGCAATCAAACAACGTGATCCTAACGTGATCACAGAGGTTCTGATACCCGACTTTCAAGGCGACATAGGCAGCATACGGACGGTAGCCGAAGCTGGCCCCGAAGTGATCGCCCACAACATTGAGACAACAGAAACACTAACACCAACTATCAGAGATCTCCGAGCAACATACAGACAGTCACTTCGAGTTCTCCAAGCCATTAAGCAAGTCAAACCAACCGTCTACTCCAAGACCTCAATAATGCTTGGACTAGGCGAAACCGAAGAAGACCTGCTACAAGCTATGCATGATCTGAGATCGGTGAACGTTGACATACTCACCCTGGGCCAATATCTACGACCATCAAAAGGACACATACCAGTAAGCGAATACGTAACCCCCGAAAAATTCGATCATTACAAGAAACTTGCCGAAGAAACTGGTTTCCTATACGTCGCCTCCGGGCCATTCGTTCGAAGCTCGTATAGAGCCGGGGAGTTCTTCGTGGAGGCGTTGATTCGGAAGAAGAATCTCCAACTATCAGTCAACAGTTAGCGTTGGAATTACACAGTTTCAGTATAGGGCCAAGGGGAAGATTTAGAAGTCGTAACTTCGCTTTCCCGTTCGTTTCGCGTATCCTCAAAAGGGGTTAAGGTTTGTCCCAGGAGTTACTACAGGTCATCAAACCTACTGGTGACTATGTTGAGAGTATGGAGCCGGAAATCTCTGAAGAGGAACTACGACGGCTCTACAAACTAATGGTTCTCACGAGGAACTTGGACATTCGTGGCCTACAGCTCCAGAGGCAGGGACGTATCGGTTTCTACATAGGTTGTCTGGGTCAAGAGGCGGCTCAGATTGGCAGCGCATACGCGCTAAAACCGGAGGACTGGGTCTTGCCAGCTTACAGAGAAATTGGGTCAATGTTGCTCCGCGGAATCACCCTGACACAGTTGTTGAATCACTACTTCGCAAACGCGGAGGACCTTCAGAAGGGCCGACAGCTAACCAACCTCTTTGGAGTGAAGGAAGTGAATTACGTTACCGGCTCTGCCCCAATCGCAACGCAAATTCCCCACGCCGTTGGCGTCGCGCTCGCAGCCAAACTGAGAGGCGACCCAATTGTGACATTGACCTATTTCGGAGACGGAGGCACGTCTGAGAACGATTTCCACGCGGGCATGAACTTCGCCGGCGTCTTCAAAACCCCAACGATCTTCTTCTGCCAAAACAACCATTGGGCAATCTCACTACCCATCGACCGACAGACCAGCTCCGAGACCATTGCCATAAAGGCGAAGGCCTACGGGTTTGAGGGAGTCCGCGTCGACGGAAACGACATTCTGGCTGTCTACCGAACAACCAAGGAAGCAGTTGACAGAGCCAGGAAGGGCGACGGTCCCACCCTGATTGAAGCAGTGACGTACCGGATGGGTCCCCACTCATCCTCAGATGATCCGAAACGGTACAGAACGGAAGAAGAACTTGCAGAGTGGCAGAGTCGCGATCCACTAGTAAGATTTCGAAAATACTTGGAGAAGAAGCAAATCTGGAGCACTGCCGACGAGAAGAAGGCCCAGGATGAGGCGAACAGGCAGCTGGATGAAGCGATCGAGCACGCAGAGAAGGTACCCCGTCCCGCTACGGAGACATTGTTCACTGACGTGTACGAACAAATGCCATGGAACTTGGAGGAGCAACTCCGCGAGCTAAACGCGGAGAAGCAGAGAGAGGGACAGTAGATGGCTGTTCTCAACATGATTCAAGCTATCAATCGGACTCTGCGCGATGAGATGAAACGAGACGATCGAATCATAATGTTGGGAGAAGATATAGGTGTCAATGGTGGAGTCTTCCGCGCAACTGAAGGTCTGATTCAGGAGTTTGGTCCAAATAGAGTTCTAGACACACCCTTAGCGGAGTCTGGAATCATCGGCGTTTCCATAGGCATGGCGCTCTATGGGTTGAGGCCCGTACCAGAGATACAATTCTTGGATTTCATTTATCCGGCGTTCGATCAGATCGAGAGCGAACTCTCCAAGTTCAGGTACCGTTCCGGCGGCCAGTTCTCAGTCCCAGTTGTTATTCGGACCCCGTACGGGGGTGGAATTAGGGGCAGTCACTATCACTCGCAGAGCACAGAAGCTTTCTTCGCGCACACTCCGGGACTCAAGGTTGTGATTCCAGGCACGCCCTACGATGCTAAAGGGCTCCTTACGTCGGCGTTGCGAGATCAAGACCCGGTTATGTTTCTTGAACCCAAGAAGATCTACCGCACCGTGCGAGGCGAAGTCCCAGAAGAAGAGTACACCGTTCCCATTGGGAAAGCCAATGTTGCGCGAGAGGGTGACGACGTCGTAATCTTTGCGTACGGAGCAATGTTGCACGTGGCCTTGGAGGCAGCAGAGCTTGCTAGTGCAAAGGGAATCAACGTTGAAGTTGTTGATCTCAGAACCATACTCCCATTCGACGTAGAAACTATAATGAGTTCAGTCAAGAAAACAGGGAGAGTCGTAATCTTACATGAGGCCTGCAAGACTTGCGGATTCGGAGCAGAAATAGCCGCTCAAATCGCCGAACGCGGCATACTCAACCTGAAAGCTCCTATCCTACGAGTAGCAGGATTCGACGTCCCATTCCCCTACGCCCTTGAAGAAGACTACATGCCAAACCCATCTCGAGTTCTAACAGCGGTCGAGAAACTGCACAACTTCTGAACGGCCAGAGTGAAACCACATGGTCTACGAGTTTCGTCTTCCGGACGTCGGTGAAGGAGTTGCCGAAGGAGAGGTCGTAAAGTGGTTAGTGAAAGAAGGTCAAGAAGTCAAGGAGAACCAGCCGCTCGTCGAGGTCATGACCGATAAGGTAAATGTCGAAATTCCCTCCCCCAAGAAAGGCACAATCCTGAAACTAATGGCAAAGGAGGGGGAAGTCGTGAAGGTAGGACAGGCCCTCCTATCAATAGGAGAAAGGGGCGAAGAAACAACAACAGCCAAGAGCCAACCAACAATCACCCAACCCCAACCGAAACCTATCTCTGTCCCAACTACATCTTCCCAAGCTGCAAAACCAACTCAAAAGCCCCATGAAATACTAGCCACCCCGGCCACAAGGAAACTCGCAAGAGACCTCGGCGTTGACCTAGCACTCGTCCAAGCAACAGGCCCCGCAGGGAGAATAACGGATGAAGACGTTCAAAGATTCAAGCAACCGGGAAGAGTTTCCGTTCCGGGTGCGGTTCAAGTAACTGGGCCGCGGGGAGCCGAAGAGCGAGTTCCGTTCCGCGGAATTCGAAGAAAAGTCGCCGAACACATGGCCAAATCGAAGTCTACAGCGGCACAGGTGACGCACGTCGATGAGATCGACATGACCGAGATCGTTCAATTGAGACAAAAAGCTAAGGACGCCGCTGAAAGGCGAGGAGTAAGACTAACCTACCTACCCTTCATCATCAAAGCGCTGATACCGCCGCTAAAGCAATACCCATACCTCAACTCGACTCTGGACGAGGAGAAAGCCGAGATAGTGCTCAAAAAATACTACAACCTCGGCATAGCAACAGATACGGAGCAGGGCCTAGTTGTCCCGGTTCTAAAAGATGCTGAGCACAAGTCCATAACTCAACTTAGCACCGAGATAGCATCGCTGAGCGAGAAGGCTAGGGCAGGGCAGCTAGCTCTGGAGGAGGTCCAAGGCGGCACTTTCACAATAACCAACGTTGGAGGAATTGGCGGAGTTTTCGCCACCCCAATTATCAACTACCCCGAGGTTGCCATCCTAGGCGTACACAAGATCACTAAGCGACCGGTAGTCAAGGACAGTCAGATAGTTATCCGGGACATGACCTACCTTTCCTTATCCTTCGACCACCGCGTACTCGATGGAGCGATGGCTGCACATTTCGTAACTGCAATCAAGCAATATCTAGAAGACCCGAAACTGCTCCTGCTCGAGACGGACTGAATGACTCAGAAAACGGAAACCATTGTGCTGGGTAGTGGACCTGGAGGATACGTCGCGGCCATACGGTTGGGTCAGCTTGGAAAAGAAACGGCTCTGGTGGAAAAGGACAACCTAGGCGGGGTATGCGTAAACATCGGTTGCATTCCGTCAAAAGCATTGATTCGGGTCGCGCGGCTGAAGATGCAAGTTGAAGCAGCGAAACAGATAGGTCTCGATGTTTCCGGAGTGAAGGTTGATTTCGCGAGGACACAGGCTTGGAAGCAAAGTGTTGTCGATAAACTTGTTTCGGGAATAGATTTCCTATGCAAGTCACATAACGTCAAGATCATCAAGGGAACCGGACAATTCGTTGGGCCAAACCAGGTCGAGGTCGCGAGCGCAACTGGTAAGGATGTTGTTGAAACTAAGAACACCATAATTGCCACAGGATCGCGTTATTTCGACCTACCCGGCTTCAGATTCGACGGGACGCATGTGATCAGTTCGACGGAGGCACTTTCTCTTCAGACGCCTCCAGGGAACCTAGTTGTTATCGGGGGTGGGGTCAGTGGTTTGGAGTTGGGAATCATGTACGCGAACCTTGGAAGCAAGGTCACGGTTATAGAAATGCTCGATCAACTGCTTCCCGGAACAGACATAGCCCTCGTCAAAATTGTTGAACGTTCGCTGAGACGACTGGGCATAGTATACCACGTGAAGTCAAAAGCGAAAGAATACAGAGACGGCAAAGTCTATGCTACACTAGAGGACGGGAAGGAAACATCATTCGCTGCAGACAAGGTTTTGGTAGCAGTTGGCAGACGACCTAACAGCGACCAGATAAGTCTTGAAAAAGTCGGCGTGAAAACAGATTCACATGGGTTCGTCCAAGTGAACAAGAGAATGGAGACCAATGTCCCAGGAGTCTATGCCATAGGAGACGTTGTCGGCCCTCCGATGCTCGCACACAAGGCTTCGAAGGAGGGTATAGTCGCCGCTGAAGTGATCGCGGGTCTAAACAGCGAGGCAGATTTCCGAGCGATACCGGGCGTAATATTCACGGAACCCGAAATTGCAACCGTCGGTCTAACCGAGACTCAGGCCAAGGAGAAAGGTTACGACCCGATCGTGGGCAGGTTCCCATTCACCGCCCTAGGGCGTGCTCTGATTGCCGGTGAGACGGAGGGGTTCGTGAAAATAGTCGCCGACAAGGCCTCAAACTTGGTTTTAGGTGTTCACATTGTAGGCCCAGAAGCCTCAGACCTAATCAGCGAAGGCGCGCTGGCCATCGAGATGGGAGCAACGGTAGAAGACATCGGATTGACGATTCACCCACACCCAACTTTGCCGGAGAGTATTATGGAAGCTGCTGAGGCGGCGCAAGGAAAGGCAATTCACTTTCTACAGAAATGACAACCCAAGGAAACCTTCTAAATTTCGGTCTACGAGACTACAGAGAGGTCTGGGAACTTCAGCGAAAGCTACTCGACGCTCGCTCGAAAAAGCAAATTCCAGACTCACTGATACTAGTCGAGCACCCGCACGTCTTCACAGTAGGCAAAGCAGTCACTGGCGAAATTCCACAGCAGATCGACGGCGTCCCTGTGTTCCGAATCGAGAGGGGAGGACAATGGACGTATCACGGACCTGGACAGCTGGTAGGTTACCCAATCCTTGACCTAAACGAACGCAACCGAGACGTTCACGCCTTCCTTGAGGGCATTGAGGAGACGTTGATTCATACTATCTCGAAATGGGGCATAGTCGGAGGACTAGGCGAACAGACCGGAGTTTGGGTGGGAAGTAAGAAGATCGCCTCAATAGGAGCCGCGATTCGAAATTGGATAAGCTTCCACGGCTTTGCCCTGAACGTGAATACGGATCTGAACTATTTTTGCAAGATTAACCCCTGCGGATATTCAGGCTCAACCATGACCTCCATGCACGCTCTACTGGACCAACAAGTCGATCTCGTCGAAGTCAGGGAAGAGCTCAGCATCCATTTCGAAAGAGTATTCAATGTGAAGCTGAACGCAGTCGAAGCTATCGAAACTCTGGTTTGAAAAAGAGAATAGACGAGGTCTAGGATGCTTGGTCCCTAGATCTCCTTTATTGCAGCGCTGATCTTTGTCATGATCTCTTTCGGAACCTCACTCATACCGTGAGCGCTCTTTGCGTGCGTAGCGATCTTGGGTATGAGTTGCTCAGTAGTGTTAGCGGTCTCTTGATAACCGCAGTTCATCCCGATGTCAGCGCATTTGAATGATTTAGCCATGCATATCACCTCCGAGACTAATACCGGAGATTTCCTATCATACGTAGGTCGGAGAGGGAGGTTTTATGGCTGATTCCACTTGGCGAACAAATTCTTCTTCCGGTTGGAGTCCGAGGACTTCGATGTTCTCGTTGATTACGGTTTTTGGTACACCGGATACGTTGTACTTGATTCCTAGTTGAGGAAATTCACTTGCTTCAATCATTTCAGCGGTTATGTTCGCGTTTTCCATCGCGAATTGGTGTGCTAGACTTACCATGCCGGGACAGTACGGGCACGTGGGTGTGACGAATACCTTCACGTGAACGGGCTTCTTGATGTTCGCGAGTCTACTCTTGGTTTCAGGTGTTAGTTCTGTTGCTCCTGTGCTTGCTTGAACTATGTCTTTGACCAAGGTGTTGAACTCATAGCCTGCCGGTATACCGTAGAACCTGACCTTCGCTTTCCTCGGCCCCTCAATGACTACGGCGGGCACTTTGTCGACGCCGAATTCTTCAGCCTTTGCCTTGTCTTTGAGTAGGTCGAGGACTTGAACCTTAATTTTGTCGTTCAGTGAGCCTATTTCTTCAACCAGACCTCGGGTTTCCTTGCAATAGTCACATTCAATTTCTTGCGTGAAAACAGTAACGGTTACTGGATTCACGAGCATCCTTGCTAAATCGGTTTTCAATTTGGTGATATGTGATTCGGGTAAGATTCCCATCCTATTCATGCCTCTATACTTCTGATCGCTCTGCGTTCATCCTCAAGCAGTTCTACCAGTAATTTCCTGGTGAGACCGCACGCTTCAGTTATCTTCGGGGTCGACAGGCCGTAGTAGACGTTCATTCCGTCTCGCCTTGGGATTACGAGTTTTTGTTGTCGCAGCGCTGCCAAGTGTTGTGAAAGGTTGGACTGTCCCGATCCTGTCAGCTTTGTCAATTCTTCGACTGTGTGTTCCCTTTTGGAGAGTATCTCAAGTATCTCGAGTCTGACGGGGTGAGCTAAGGCTTTGCAGAGGTCTGCTTGAAGCGAGTAGATTTTCACAAGCGATCGATCGAGAAGTATATTAGAATAGACTAATGAGCTTATACTCTAACAGTTCAACGCGCCACTTAAGCTTCGTAACCTCTCTCGTGGAAACAAATGGGAGTGCTGCCATGACGAATGACGGTAAGGTAGAGAAGCTGATGCTATCCATATCCAATCCACACTGCTCCTATTGCTCGCGCGTGATAGAACAGCGACTAAAGGATGCGCCAGGCATCACTGACATATCCGTCAGCTACCTTACGGATCAAGTCCTTGTACGATACGACGCTACGAAGATCACACCAGATGAAATACGCGCATCAGTCAAGGAGTTGGGATACGATACAGTAGAAAACAACAGAGGGGTTCGCGGCTAAGTCCGACTACCAATTTGTTGTCGCGAGAAGAACACTTGTCGGGCAGCCAGTGCAGCTTCGGGATCTGATTTAGCGCCTAACTTTGCATTGCCTGAATGATTATGTTCTGTAAGGAAGCGTAGGCTTGGTCACCTTGAAGAGTTGTCACAATAACTCCGCTTCTTGTAATGATGAAGAAGGTCGGTGTCGAATTAACGCCGTATAGACTCATGACCGAACCGCTTGAATCATACGCGTACGTCCAATGCGCCCCGTAGTTCCTTTGAAACGCTGCTAGATCGTCTTGGGTTGCACCGTTCCATGGTCCTCCGACGCTGACGAACGTAACGTTGTTTCCGTAGTTATCGTGCAGTTGATCTAGAACTGGAACCATCGATTGGCAATGTGGACACCAAGGCTCCATGAATTCCAAGACCACCGCTCTCCCACGAAGAGAGGATAGTGAGATGGATCCCCCCGTCGGTCCATTCGGACCAATCACGGGCAACGTGAAATCAGGAGCGTAGGGAATGCTGGTAGAGGTAGCGCCCGATGTTGACGTAAACATCGTTGTAGTCGTCTGTTGAACGGGCAAGGAAGGCTGAACCAACGAGTAAGCGGCCCAGATCACAATTATGATTATGACTGGTATGCCCGCCTTCTCCCATCCACTCAGACCTTTCTTCTTGGTTGCCGGTTTCTTTGAGGACAACTGCATCATCGCCATATGAGGCGGATGTTCAGACGGGTGAGGCAAGATTAGGATGGTGGTTCAGTCGCACGGTAGGAAGTCTGCCTGTGAAAAATAAGAAGAATGAAAGAGAGTTGTGTCGAAAGTAGCTTTAGCCGTGAACCCTTTCTTCATGGTTGACGAGTTTGCCTTCGATCAAGGCTTGGGCGGCTTCGTCGATCGACCTAAAGTCTGTTACGATCGGTCGAATGCCCATAGAGCGCAAGTGGTCGTACGCACCAATGCCCATTCCTCCAACAACGCAGGCTTCACAGTCTGTTATGGGTGCAAACATCATGCCGTGTCGATGGGTTTCATGTGTCCCTGCGCCGTGGTGATGGCCTTGATCTTCTGGGCCGGCGAAGTCCAGATGGCCCAACTTGTCTCGTGACTCGCGTTTCACGACCTGTTCGTTCTCTAGAGTCAAAACAACGTAACTGCGCGCTCGACCGAAGTGCTGGCTGATTGTGTGACCATCGTCAGTTGCAATCGCAATCCTGGTCGTTAGCAATTCACCTCCATCTCACATATCCTTCCAGACATTTGTCATCCATTCCAAACTTTCCAGACCCTCCCGTTTCACGGTACGATATTCTTTCAAAGCCGTCAACCCCTTTGGGGTTATTCTGTAGGGTTTGCGTGCCTTCTCGCCTCTGGCGTCAACCGTGCTCTCAACGTATCCGTTCTCCTCCAGCCATGCGAGGGTGGGGTATATTGTGCCGGGACCGGGCCGCCATACTCTACCGGTTCTTTCGAAGATTTCTTCCATGATCTCGAAGCCATGCATTGGTCTTGCTGA
>Ga0335081_10002560_pt1 | contig 28629 bp, 29 predicted proteins | sample Lox_Sample_35_FD_206713 | JGI IMG/M metagenome (GOLD analysis project Ga0335081, IMG submission 206713) | Soil microbial communities from Loxahatchee National Wildlife Refuge, Florida, United States - Lox_Sample_3.5 | ecosystem: Environmental > Terrestrial > Soil > Wetlands | place: USA...
CCGCGACGAGGTTCTGCAGCTGCGCCAGGAGAATTTCAGTCAGGAGGCGCACGACGTCTATGCGGTGCTTTGGTCGGCCGCCGGAGGCTACGGCGACCCCTTCGAGCGCGACCCGGAGCGGGTGCGCGAAGACGTGGTCGAGAATCGGGCCGTTTCGCGCGACGCGGCACGCGAAATTTACGGCGTGGTGATCGGGGAGCACGGCGCGCTCGATCTCGAGACCACGCGCCAGCTGCGCGCCGAGCAGCGCGCCGGGCGCCGGCGCAAGGGCGCCCCGGCCAAGGTCCTGGCGGGCAAGTTGGCGGCGCGCGCGAGCGAGAACCTGGACCTGCGGCGCGAGGCCGGCGGCCTGCGCTACGCCTGTGCCAAGTGCGCCGCGGACCTGGGCGCCCTGCGCGACAACTACAAGGACGGCTGCGTGGCCATGGAACGCGAGATCGCCGCAGCCAACCCGAACATCGGCGACTGGCGCCGCTATATCGACGACCGGCCGGTGTTCCGGCAGTTCTTCTGTCCCGGCTGCGGGGCGCTGATCGAAAACGAAGTCGCACGCGCCGATGATCCGGTGCTGCGCGACATCGAGTTGAAGCTCAAATAAAGGAGAGCCCGTGATCCATGAACTGCGCGTCTACCATTGCGTCCCGGGCCGGCTGCCCGACCTGAACCGCCGCTTCGAGACGGTCACGCTCAAGCTGTGGGACAAGCACGGCATCCGCCCGGTCGGTTTCTGGACCACGCTGATCGGCGCGGACCATCAGGCGCTGCACTACCTGCTCGAATGGGACAGCCTGGCCGAGCGCGAGCGGCGCTGGAACGCCTTCGCGGGCGACCCGGAATGGCTCGCGGCGCGCGCCGAAACGGAGAAGGGCGGGCAGATCGTGGCCAGGATCGAGAACCAGATCCTCGCCCCGACCGCCTACTCGAAGCTGCGCTGAATGCCGCTGCGTGCGGCGTCAGCGGCCGCCGAACAGCATCAGCGAGGCGCCGATTGCCGGCACCAGCGCGCCGATCGCGATGAGCACGCCCGCGAGGCGCGGGTAGGCGCGCACCGCCCGGTCGAGCGTGAGATCCATCTCATCGGCCTTCATGGTCAGCCGGCGCGAGGAAACCCAGCGGTTGGCGCCGGCGGCCAGTGGGCCCATCATCTGCGGGAAGAAAGCGAGCACGATGCCGATCGCCAGCGCGACGACGTTCGCGGCGATCAGCGCCCAGCGCACGCTGTTCGCGAACCACAGCAGCGCGCCTTGCGCGGATCGGGCGGTGAGGAGCGCGGTGAAATCCGACGCGCCGACCCGCAGCAGCAGGAAGTAGAGCGAGAATGCGGCGCCGATCAGCACCACGATTCCAAGTCCGCGCGGATGCTTGCGCACGCCCTGCTCGATCTCGCGCGGGACCTCGAGCGGTTTGAGCGCGCGCCTGAGCGAGATCCAGCGGTTCAGGCGCTCGAGCAGCCGCAGGACCGATTCGTTGCGGGCCATCAATCCCAGGCCGAGAAGGATCCCCACGACCCCAACGAGCAGGACGAACACGAGCACCGAAGGGACAACTACGTGAGCGACAAAATAGTTATTGAAAATCGGCATATCTCCCTCGTCCTTGAGCGGATGAACCCGCTTGAGGCGGATTCTAGCGCGTTCCGCACATGACCACGACTGGCTCACATTTGCTGACCCGCGCCCTGCGCGAGGAGGGCGTCGACACGATCTTCACCCTCGCGGGCGACCATATCCTGCCCCTGCTCGACCTGCTGGCCGACGAAGGCTTCAGGCTGATCGACTGCCGCCACGAGCAGGCCGCGGTGCACATGGCCGACGCCTGGGCGAGGATCACCGGTCGGCTGGGAGTGTGCGCTTTTACCACCCCGGGACACGCGAACGCGCTCCCCGGCCTGGTCAACGCGCTGTCCTCCGAGAGCCCGCTGCTCAACATCGCCGGCTCGGCCGCGTTGCGCGACTACCACCGCGGCATCATGCAGGAGATCGACCAGGTCGGGCTGGCGCGCCCCGCCACCAAGGGCGCCTGGCTGGTGCACGACGCGCGGCGCATCCCGGACCTGGTGGCGAACGCGGCGCGCACCGCTTTCGACGGGCGGCGCGGGCCGGTCCACCTGACCGTGCCGATCGATGTTCAGACCCAGCGCGTCGAGGAATCCGAAACGCGCTTCTACGGCGCCGCCGCCTACCGGCCGCAGGCGCCGCGGCTCGCCGCGCCGGCGCAGATCGACCAGGCGCTGCGGCTGCTGCGCGCAGCCGAGCGGCCGCTGATCGTCGCCGGCACGGCGGCCGCCTATGGCGATTGGGGCGCGGCGCTGGAGCGGCTGATCGAGACGACCAAGCTGCCGCTCATGACCGAAGAGGCCGCGCGCGGCATCGTTTCCGACCAGCATCCCTACTGCTTCGGCTTCTTCGACCTGTCGCAGCACCAGCCGGCGAACCTGATCCGCGAGGCCGACGCGGTGCTGCTGCTGGGCAAGATGCTCGATTTCACCGTCGGCTACGGCCTGCCGCCGATCCTGGCGCAAAGCGCGAAGCTGATCCAGGTCGAGCCGAGCGGCGTTCAGGTCGGGCGCAACCGCGGCGTCGACGTTGGCATCGTCGGCGACGTCGGCCCGGTTGCGCAGCAGCTCGCTGCCGCGGCGGCGGCGCAAGCCTGGCCCGAGCGGCCGTGGCTCGAGCGCCTGCGCGCGGCACGCGCGGCCGAGCGCGCGCGCATCGAGGCCTTCGCGACCGAAGAGGCGCCGCTGCGCTCGATGTTCGTGCACAAGACGCTCGCTGCGATCCTGCGGCCTGACGACGTGCTGGTGTTCGACGGCGGCGACTACGCCTACTACGGCCGCGCCTATCTGCCGGCGCTGCAGCCGCGCTCCTGGTACTACCTGCCCAACCTGGGAATGCTCGGCCAAGCCGTGCCGACCGCGATTGCGGCCAAGCTCGCGCGTCCAGGCAGCCGCGTGTTCTGCATCACGGGCGATGGCTCGTTCGGCTTCAACGGCATGGAGCTCGACACCGCGGTGCGTCATGGCCTGGATATCGTGGTGCTGCTCGGCAACGACGCGGCCTGGGGCATCGACAAGAACATCCAGCTCGGGCTGTACGGCAAGCCTGTCGTCACCGACCTCGCGCCGACGCGATACGATCTCGTGGCCGAGGGCCTCGGCGCGCACGGCGAGCTGGTCGAGCGTCCCGGCGAGCTCGCCCCGGCGCTCGAGCGCGCGCTGGCGGCGGGACGGCCCGCGCTGCTCAACATTCGCGTCCAGAGCCAGATCAGCATGCGCGCACAGGGCATCGTCGACAGTCGCAGGAAAGGCGGAGCGTTCTGAGATGTCCGGCGGGATAATGGTCTACGGCATAGGCGCGATCGGCGCCCAGGCTGCCGGTCGCCTGCACAGCGCGGGTCACGACGTGATCGCGGTCGAGCCCTGGCCCGCGCAGCGCGAGGCGGTGGCGCGCGACGGCCTGCGCATCGCCAATCTCGATGGCAGCATTGAGCGGCACCGTCCGCCGGTGCTCGCGCCCGAGGAGTTGAGCGGGCGCGCGGAGCTGTGCCTGCTGGCGGTGAAATCCTACGACACCGAGGCGGCACTCGAGCGCGTGCTGCCGCACCTGGCCGCGGACGCGCCGCTGGTGAGTCTGCAGAACTCGATCAACGAGGAGCGGATCGCCTCCCGCGCCGGCGCGGCCCGGGTGCTCGGCGGCGTGGTGCTGGTCAACGCGGTGCTGCTGCAGCCCGGCTTGGTAACGGCAACCGCATCGGTCAGTCGCGCCGCGGCGGGCGTGCGCCTGCCGGGGCTGTACGTGGGAGAGTACCTGCGCCCGCCAGGGGCGCTGGCGCGGCGGGTGGCGGCGTTGCTGGATGCGGTATGGCCGGCCGAGGTGATCGACGACCTGATGCACGAGCGCTGGACCAAGCTGCTCACGAACACCGCGCTCAACCCGGTTTCCGGCATCGGCGGCCTGCGCTCGGCCGAAATGCTCGCCGACGCCGCGGCGCGGCGCGCGATCGCGCAGATCGCGGCCGAGGTGCTGCGAGTCGCTGCGGCCGAGGGTCACCCGTTCGAGCGCGTCATGGGGGACTTCAGCGCGCGTCAAGTGCTCGACGGTGCGGCAGGGCGCTCGGACGCCTTCGAGCGCGGCCTGGCCGAGCGCGCCTCGCGCGTCAGCGCCGACGCGGCCACCTCCCTGCTGCAGGACGTGCTACGCGGTCGCCGCACCGAAGTCGACTATTTCAGCGGCCTGGTGACGAGCAAGGGCCGCGCGCATGGCGTCGCCACGCCCTGGTGCGAGGCCGCGACGGCGATGGTGCACGAGATCGAGCAAGGCCGGCGCGCGCCGTCCGCGGCGAACCTGGAGGAACTCCTGCGGCGCGCCGCAGCGTGCCGCTAGATCCCGAGATAGTACTGCTTGATCATGTCGTTGTTCTGCAGCGCGAGCGCGTTCTCACCTTCGAACTCGATCTGGCCGTGGACGATGATGTAGCCGCGGTCGGCCATTCTGATCGCCTGGTTGAAGTTCTGCTCCGCCATAAGCACAGTGAGACTGCGCAGCTCCTTCAGCTCCTTGATCTTGCTTATCACGTGGTGCACCAGCAGCGGCGACAGGCCGACCGACGGCTCGTCCACCAGCAGCATGTGGGGCTCGGACATCAGAGCGCGCGCGACCGCCACCATCTGCTGCTCGCCCCCGCTCATGCTGCCCGCGCTCTGGGCGCGGCGCTGCCGGAGGGCAGGGAAGACCTCGTAGACGAACTCCAGATTGGACGCGAGCTTGGCGCGCGCGCCCCGGCGGTAGGCGCCCAGAATCAGGTTTTCCTCCACCGTCAGCGTCGGGAACAGGCGTCTGCCCTCGGGCACCAGGGCGATGCCGAGCTCGACCACCTGCTGCGGGCTCCTGCCCACCAGGTCGATGCGCTCGCCGTCGCGCTCGAGGCTGATCGTGCCGGCGGTCGGCCGCACGATGCCCATGATGCACTTGATCAGCGTGCTCTTGCCGTTGCCGTTCGAGCCCAGCAGCACCACGCCCTCGCCCTGCTCGACCCGGATCGACAGGCCGTGCAGCACCCGCACCGCGCCGTAGCCGGCTTCGATCCCGTCCGCAACGAGCCTATTCGCCAAGGTAGGCCCGCTCCACCTGCGGGTTGCGCACGATCTCCGCCGGCGTGCCCTCGGCGATCTTCTGCCCGGCGTCGAGCACCACGACGCGCTCGGAGAAGCGCATCACCGCGCGCATGATGTGCTCGATCATGATCACCGCCACCCCGCGCCGGTTGAGCGCGAGCAGGATCTCGAGGATCTCGTCCACCTCCGCGCTCGACAGTCCCGCCATCGCCTCGTCCGAGACCAGCAGGCGCGGCTTCGCCGCCAGCGCGCGCGCGAGCTCCAGTTTTCGCATGTCGACCTGGGTCAGCCCGGCCGAGTTCTCGTGCGCGCGTCCCTTGAGGCCGATCTGCTCCAGCACGGCCATCGCCTCGTCCGTGATATGGCGGTGCTCGGAGCGCGACCAGGCCGCGTACTCGAGCGGCACGCGCAGGTTCTCCAGCACCGACATGCTGCGGAAGGGTTTCGGGATCTGGAAGCTGCGCGCCACTCCGAGGCGGGTGCGCTGGTGCGGGGGCATGCGCGTGATGTCGCGCCCCTCGAACACGATCGAGCCCCCGTCGTTGAACAGCGCGCCCGAAATGCAGTTAATGAGCGTGGTCTTGCCCGAGCCGTTCGGCCCGATCAGCCCCAGGCGCTCGCCGGCGTTCACGTGCACGTCGACGTTCTGCAGCGCGACGAAGCCACCGAAGCGCTTGCTGACGCCGCTTACCGTCAGTACCGGTCCGCTCACCGTGCACGCCTCGCGCGGACCTTCTGCACCAGGCCGACGATGCCCTGCGGCGCCAGGCTGATGAACACGACCAGCATGATGCCCACGAACAGAACGTTTAGCTCCGAGGAGACGGTCACGGTGATCACCTGCTGCACGGTGCCTACCAGCAGCGCCCCGATCACGGGGCCGATCCAGTGCGCGGTGCCGCCGATCATCGGCATCGCGATCGCGTTGACCGCGACGAACAGGCTGAAGGCCGAAGCCGGGTCGACGAAAGTCACGAAGTAGGGGTAGGGCGCGCCCGCCACGCCCATCATGGCCCCCATCAGGGTGGCCGAGATGAGCTTGAGCTTGAGCGTCGGCACGCCGGCACACTCCGCGGCGACCTCGTCGTCGCGGATCGCGGCGAGCCCTCGTCCCAGGCGCGAGGCGTTCAGCGCGCGCGAGACGGTGATCGAGCCGAGCGTCAGCAGCAGCATCAGCATGAACAGCATCTGGATGTAGCTGTTGAACCAAAGGTGGCTGTCGGGGGTGAGGATGTAGGCCCCGCGCGCGCCACCGGCGTAGGACCAGTTGTTCATCAGGGTCTCGAACACGATCGCCATGGCGAGCGTGGCGATGGAGAAATACACGCCCTTGAGGCGCAGCGTGAGGTAGCCGAGCGAAAGACCGATAAGGCCGCAGATGAGCGCGGCGGCGGCGATCATGACCGGCAGCCCGAGGGTCTGGCCGAAAGCCTTGCCCAGCGCGATGCTGGTGTAGGCGCCGATGCCGAAGAAGCCCGCACTGCCGAAGTTCACGTAGCCCGTGAAGCCGCCCAGGATGTTCCACGCCAGCGCCATGACCGTCGCCTGCAGAATCGCGTAGGCAGCGGTGTAGTAGTACTCGTTGGTGATTATCCGGGTGAACGCGAGGCCCGCGAGCAGCACCGCGGCCAGCGCGCCCCAGAAGATGAAGTCCGCCCTGTTGCGGAACATTGCAGCGCGCCTCCTAGCTGCGACCGAACAGGCCGGAAGGTCGCACGGCCAGGGTGAGAAGCAGCACGCCGAAAGAGACCGCCGGCGCCCAGGACGGGCCAGCGAAGGTACTGACGAAGGATTCGACCACTCCGATCAGCAGCGCCGCGATAACCATGCCCGGGATGCTTCCCATGCCGCCCAGGACGACGATCGCGAACGCGCGCCCGATGTAGGCGCGCCCGAGCGAGGGCTCGACCGGTCCGATCATGATCAGCAGCGAGCCGGCAACGGAGGTGGTCGCGATCGCCAGGCCGAAAGCGAACTGCTTGACGCGAACCGGGTCGGCGCCCATCAGCTGCAGCGCGAGCCGGTCCTGCGCCACGGCAAGGATCGCGCGCCCGGTGAAAGTGCGCGAGAGATAGAGCCATACTGCCGCGGTCATCACGCTCGCCACCAGGAAGGGCACCACGAGGCGCAGCGGCAGCCCGACGAAACCGAGGTTGAAGTTCTTCTCCAGATAGGCGGCGGACACCAGCCGGTAATCGACGCCGTATACGAGCACGAGCGAAACTTCGACGATGAACATGACGCCGAAAAAGAACGCCAGGCCCGAAAGCGACTCCTGACCCGTGCGCTCGAACGCGAGGTAGTACACCCGGTAGATCAGGACGCCGACGAAGTAGAACACCGGCGCGGCCAGGATTCCCACCAGCACAGGATCCCAGCCCAGACGCGAATTCAGGATCCAGGCGATGTACGAGCCGACGACGACGAAAGCCGGGTGCGCGATATTGACGATGTCGAGCTGGCCGAAAGTGATGGCCAGCCCGATCGACACGGCGGCGTAGAAGCCGCCGATCAGGACCCCCGCGACGAGGGCGTTTGAAAGGAGATCGACCGAAAGCACCGTCGCGCGGGGTCCTGCCTGTTACGGCTTACTCGCTGTAGGGATACGCCATCTTTCCCGATTTCCACTGGGGTGGATAGAGGACGACCTGCGTCCCGGGGTCGCGGAACTGCTCCAGGTCATTCGGCTTCACGTTGCGGAATTGCACCTGCAGCACCCTGGTCTTGGCCCACTCGCCATTCTTGGCGAATTTCACCTTGCCGACCACCGTGTCGAAGGTGTGGCTGTGCATGTAGGCGGCGAGCTTCGCCTGGTTGAGGCCCTTGGTCGCCTCGACCGAATCCCCCAGCACCTGCATGTAGGCGTAGGCGTAGGGCGGCAGGTACTGGCCGAGCGGATCGACGCCCTTGCCCTTCGCGGCCTCCTCGTATTTCTTCAGGAACTCGTTGATGCCGGGGAAGTCGAGGGTCGGCGCCGGCACCCAGAAGTGGTAGTTGACGATGTTGTCGAGCAGGGGGCCGAGGTTCTGCTGGATCGCCGCAAACTGCAGGCCGACCATGCAGCCGCCGAACATCTTCACCTTGAGCCCGACTTCGTGCGCCGCCTTGACCATGCCCACCGACTGCGGCGGATAGGTCGCGACGTAAACGATGTCGGGGTTCGCCGCCTGGATCGCGCGCACGATCGGCGTGTAGTCCGTGGTCGACGGCGGGAACGTCTTGTCGTAGACGACATCGAAGCCAAGCGCTTTCGCGTTCGCGCGCGCGCCGGCGGCGGCGTTGAGCGCGAATTCCGCGTCCGCAGCGATGATCGCGACCGTCTTCGGCCGCGGAGTCTGCTCCTTCGCCAGCTGGAAGTAGCCTCTCGACCAGTCGAGCTTCGGCTCGGGGCCGGCCGGCATGATCTGGAAGTAGCGGTCGTAGTTGAACTCGTCGTTCACCGCCAGCCCGAACAGCGAGGGGAACACGAGCTTCTTGCGCATCACGATCGGCATTGCCGGCGCAATCTCGTTCGTGCCGTAGCTCGACACCACCAGGTCGACCTTGTCCACGTCGAGCAGCTTGGTGTAGATGCCGGGAACTGTGGCAGGGTTGGTGGCGTCGTCGTAGTAGACGAGTTCCACCGGCCGGCCGAGCAGCCCGCCCTTCTTGTTGATGTCGTCGCGCCAGATCTCCATCGCGATCAGGGCCGCTTTGCCGGCGCCGGCGAGGCCGCCGGTGAGCGCCATGCTAAAGCCGATCTTGATCGGCTTAGCGGCCTGCGCCGCGGTAGATACGAGCGAGCCGGACACGAGCGCAATGGCGATGACGCCCGAGGCCAGCGAGGCGCGCATGAATGAACGACGCTTGATCATTTCCGAGCCCTCCTCCAAATGGTGTCTTTCAGGTGTGTCCTCTTGTGGCGTACGGGACTTTGAGAAAAGTGTATCAGCAAATCATCGGTCCTGGGTCAGATACCAGTCCAGGATCTGCTCCCCGGTCCACAGCAGCACGCCAGGCCGGGCCTGGATGTGCTGGTAGAGCTTTTCCAGCCAGCCGATGCGGTGCGCCACGCCCGTGATGTAGGGGTGCACGCTGATCGCCATCACGCGCATGATGGTCTCGCTTTCCTCGTACAGCCGGTCGAACTGCGCCGCGCCGCGCTTGAACATTTCGTCCGCGCTGTGGTGCTGCAGCGCCATCATCGGGATGTCGTTCACTTCGAGCGTGTAAGGGACCGACACGATGTGGCCCCGGGAGGTGCGGATCTCGACCGGCTGGTCGTCCAGCACCCAGTCGGCGACGTACTCGATGCCCTCTTCGTGCAGGAAGTCGATCGTGTCGTAAGTTTCGGTCAGCCCCGGGCTTTCCCAGCCGCGCGGCGCCTTGCCGGTGAACGAACGGATCACCTCGATCGTGTCGCGGATCGCGGCGCGCTGGTCGCTCAGGTGGTGCATCGGGCCCTGCAGGTAGCCGTGCCCCATGAACTCCCAGCTCGCATCGCGCGCGGCTTGGGCGATGCGCGGATAACTCTTCAGCACCGAGCCGTTGACCGCCATGGTCGGGGTCACCCGGCTGCGCGCCAGCGTCTCGACCAGGCGCCAGAAGCCGACGCGCATGCCGTACTCGTGCCAGGCCCAGTTCGGCAGGTCGGGCTGCAGCGGTTGGCCCATCGGCGGGGGCAGCACGGTGCGCGGCATGCTGCGCTCGATCGACCACTCCTCGACGTTGACGATGGTCCACACCGCCATGCGCGCGCCTCCGGGCAGCTTGAGCGGCGCCCGGTCGACGATCGCCGAGTACGCGACCCGCTCGCGCGGCAGCTTGCCTTGGGCCATCGTCAGCCTCCTGTCGCGCGGTTGACTGCGGGCATCACTTTCTCCGCCATCAGCTGCATCGAGCGGCGCGCGAGCTTCGCGTCGGCCCAGTCGATGCCGCAGTAAAGCAGGGTGCCGAAATCGCCCGTGGTCTCGCGCAGGGCGAGCAGCTCGTCGGCCACCTTGTCCGGGGTGCCGGCGATCATCAGGCTGTCGAGCACCGCGTCGAGCGTCACGTGCTGGTCGGGCGTGTCCCTGGACGGCTTGAACAGGTTGATGCGCCCGGCGCGCGTGAGCTTGAGCAAGAGCTGCCGGTAATAGAAGCGGTAGGGGCTGCCCGGGCCGAAGCCGTATTCGCGCGCGCTGGCCGCGTCGTCGGCCACGAACACGGTCTTCGCCACGCGCCAGTTGGCAGGGTCCGCCCTGCGCCCGGCGGCGGCGCAGCCCTCGGCGTACTTGGGCCAGTGCGACCTGACCCACTGCGGCAGGAGGAAGTTGGCCGAGATCGGGTCCCAGCCGCGCTTGGCGGCCTCGACGACGCCCTTCGAGAAAGGTTCGACCGCGGTGACGACGATCGGCGGGTGCGGCTTCTGGAACGGCTTGGGAATGATTCCCTGACCGATCTCGGGAATCATCGTGTTCTCGGTGGAGATGTTCCAGAACTTGCCCTTGAGGTTGTAGGGCGGCTCGCCGCTCCAGATCGCGATCATGTGGTCGATGCACTCGACGAACATGGCGGTGCGGTCGGCGCCCATGTTGCCGAACACCTCCCAGTCAGAGGGCAGCCCGCCGGGGCTGATGCCGAGGATGAGGCGGCCTTCGAGCATGTTGTCGAGCATCGACACGGTGGCGGCGAGCTGGGCCGGGTGACCGTTGGGCAGGTTGAGGGTGCCGGTGCCGAGCCTAATCCGCCGGGTGTCGTGCGCGAGGCTGGCGAGGAAGGCGGCGCAGCAGGTGACCGACTCGGCGATGTCGGTGACGTGCTCGCCGACGAAGGCCTCGCAAAAGCCGAGCCGGTCGGCGAGCAGGATCGCCTCGCGGTCCTCCTTCAGGGTCTGGACGTAGCTGCGCTGCGGCGGATGCAGCGGCATGGTGAAATAGCCGAGTTTCATTTCCTTGCCCGTCGCCTTTCGTGCCGCGCCGCTGGTGATCAGGCGATAATCTACACGCATGGGCACGAATCGCGCAAAACCGAAGCCGCCCTCGCGCCGCCTGCGGCCGGGCGAGCGGGAGAAGCTGATCGTGAGCGAGGCGATCGGCTTCTTCTCCGACGTCGGCTTCTCCGGCCAGACGCGCGAGCTGTCGCGCCGCCTGGGCATTACGCAGCCGCTGCTGTACCGCTACTTTCCCTCCAAGCGCGCCTTGCTCGAGCGCGTCTACCGCGAGGTGTTTCTCGGCCGCTGGGACCCGGCCTGGCGCAAGCTGCTCGAAGACCGCTCGCGGCCGCTGCGCGCGCGCCTGATCGAGTTCTACCGGCGCTACACCGCGGTCGTGTTCCGCCCGGAGTGGATCCGGCTCTACATGTACGCAGGCCTCGCCGGCACCGGCTTCAACCGGCGCTACATCGACATGCTGGAAAAGCAGCTGCTGCGGCGCATCTGCGCCGAGCTCAGGCTTGAGCTGGGCCTGCGCGCCAGCCGGCGCGCCCCGATCTCGCCGTTCGAGATGGAGCTGGCGTGGGATTTGCACGGCGGGATCTTCTACTACTGCGTCAGGAAGTTCGTCTACCGCAGCCGTGTGCACGAGGACCTTCCGGCCCTGATCGAACACGCGGTCGACAGCCTGCTGCTCGGCGCGCCGACGGTGCTCGGCCGGCTGCTCGGCAGAAAACGAGCCACCACATCATGAGGAGATGAATCGCATGCAATACCGTGAACAGCTGCGCCGGACGCGCGTCTCGCGCAAGGACATGCTCAAGCGCGTGGCGCGCTTCGACGAACTGAAGGGCTTCGACGGCGGCTTGCCCGACAGCCGCTACCCGGGCTGCGAGCGGATCCTGTACAACGTGATCGGCTTCCAACCGCCCAAGGGCGAGAACCGCGGCGCGGTCACCTCGCCGGTGGGCGACAAGGCCTCGCGCCTGGCGGCGATCAAGATCTCGGAGGGTTTCAACCTGGGGTATTGCCGCGCGCTGCCCGGGCGCGGGCCGATGTTCCACAACCACGACACCAACGAGACCTTCATCGCCATGACCGGCACCTGGCGCGCGAGCTGGGAGAACGAAAAGGGGCGCATCGAGCACGTCGACCTGATGCCGCTCGACGTCATCTCCTTCCCGGCCGGCGTCTCGCGCCGCTTCATGAACGTCACGCGGGGCAGCAAGCGCAAGTATTCGGTTCTGATGTTCGTCATCGGCGGCAACGCGCCGCGCGCCGAGTTCACGCGCGCGTCGATGCAGGAACTGGCGGCGGGGGGCTACCTCAAGACCCGCTGAGGCTTGCTGTAAAATCAAGCACTTTCGCCCAGCACCGGGACCATGAAATCAAGCCAGATCCGCTCCAGCTTCCTCGAGTATTTCAAGTCCAAGGGCCACGCCGTCGTGGCCTCGAGCCCGCTGGTGCCGGGCAACGACCCGACGCTGCTGTTCACCAACTCCGGCATGGTGCAGTTCAAGGACGTGTTCCTGGGCCGGGAGCGCCGCCCCTACCGCCGCGCCACGACCTCGCAGCGCTGCGTGCGCGCGGGCGGCAAGCACAACGACCTGGAGAACGTCGGCTACACCGCGCGCCACCACACCTTCTTCGAGATGCTGGGCAACTTCTCCTTCGGCGACTATTTCAAGCAGGACGCGATCCATTTCGCCTGGGACCTGCTGACCAAGGTCTACAAGCTGCCGCCCGAGAAGCTCTGGACCACGGTCTACCACAACGACGACGAGGCCTACGAGCTGTGGACGCGCGAGATCGGGGTACCGAAGCAGCGCTGCATCCGCATCGGCGACAGGCCCGGCGGGCAGAGGTACCAGTCGGACAACTTCTGGCAGATGGCCGAGACCGGCCCCTGCGGTCCCTGCAGCGAGATCTTCTACGACCACGGCGAGGGCATCCCCGGCGGGCCGCCGGGATCGGCCGACGCCGAGGGCGACCGCTACATCGAGATCTGGAACCTGGTCTTCATGCAGTTCAACCGCGACGACGCGGGCGTCATGCACCCGCTGCCCAAGCCCTCGGTCGACACCGGCATGGGCCTGGAGCGCATCGCGGCGGTGCTGCAGGGCGTGCACTCGAACTACGAAATCGACCTGTTCCAGGACCTGATCCGGGCGGCCGCGCGCGAGACCGGCGCCAGGGACTTGAAGAATCCGTCGCTCAACGTGATCGCCGATCATATCCGCGCCTGCAGCTTCCTGATCGTGGACGGCGTCATCCCGGGCAACGAGGGGCGCGGCTACGTGCTGCGCCGGATCGTGCGCCGCGCGATCCGCCACGGCTACAAGCTCGGGCAGCAGCAGCCGTTCTTCTACCGCCTCGTGGAGGACCTCGATCGCGCGATGGGCGCGGCCTATCCGGAGCTCACCGCCGCCAAAGCGCGCGTGGCGCAGGTGCTGAAGCAGGAGGAAGAGCGCTTCGCCGAGACCCTGCACCACGGCATGCAGCTGCTCGAGGCGGCGCTCGCGGGCGAAGGGCCGATGCTCGACGGCGAGACGGTGTTCAAGCTGTACGACACCTTCGGCTTCCCGGTGGACCTGACGGCCGACATCTGCCGCGAGCGCGGGGTGCAGATCGATATCGCCGGATTCGAGGCGGCGATGGCCCAGCAGCGCGAACGCGCGCGAGCCGCAAGCCGCTTCTCGATGGCCGCGGGGCTCGATTACGCCGGCGGCAAGACCGAGTTCCGCGGCTACGACAGCCTGAGCGTGCCGGCGAAGGTGGTCGCGCTGTACCACGAGGGCTCGCAGGTGCCGGCGCTCAAGAGCGGCGAGCACGGCACCGTGGTGCTCGACCAGACGCCGTTCTACGCCGAGTCGGGCGGGCAGGTCGGCGACCGCGGCGCGCTGGTGGCGGCCTCGGGCACCTTCGAGGTCGCGGACACGCAGAAGATCCAGGCCGAGGTGTTCGGCCATCACGGCGCGCTGCGCACCGGAACGCTCAAGGTCGGCGACGCGCTGGACGCGCGCGTCGACGTCGCGCTGCGCGGGCGCACCATGCGCAACCACTCGGTCACCCACCTCATGCACAAGGCGCTGCGCGAGGTGCTGGGCCCGCACGTGCAGCAGAAGGGATCGCTGGTCGACGCCGACAAGACCCGCTTCGACTTCGCGCACGACAAGCCGATGAGCGAGGAGGAGATGCGCGAGGTCGAGGCGCGCGTCAACGCCGAGATCCTGCGCAACACGCCGACCAGGGCGCAAATCATGCCGATCGAGGAGGCGAAGCGTTCGGGCGCGATGATGCTGTTCGGCGAGAAGTACGGCGACGAGGTGCGCGTGCTCGACATCGGCTCCTCGCGCGAGTTCTGCGGTGGAACCCACGTGGCGCGCACGGGCGACATCGGCCTGTTCAAGATCGTCGACCAGTCCGCGGTCGCGGCCGGCGTGCGCCGGGTCGAGGCGAAGACCGGCGAGGGCGCGCTCGCCTGGGTGCAGGCTCAGGAGGCGAAGCTGCGCCAGACGGCGGCCGCGCTGCGCGCTCCCGTCGACGATGTCGAGGCGAAGGTCGCGCAGCTGCAGGAGCACGCAAGGTCGCTCGAGCGCGAGCTGGCGCGGCTCAAGTCGAAGCTCGCCTTGGGCCAGGGCACCGATCTCGCAGGCCAGGCGGTCGAAGTCAAGGGCGCGCGCGTGCTCGCGGCGACGCTGGACGGAGCGGACGCGAAGACCCTGCGCGAGGCCGTGGACCGGCTCAAGCAGCAGCTCAAGAGCGCGGCGATCGTTCTCGGCGCGGTGGCCGAGGGCAAGGTGGCGCTTATCGCGGGCGTCACCGCCGACCTGACCTCCAAGCTCAAGGCCGGCGAACTGGTCAACTTCGTCGCCCTGCAGGTGGGCGGCAAGGGCGGCGGTCGCCCCGACATGGCGCAGGCCGGGGGCGTCGAGCCTGCCAAGCTGCCCGAGGCGCTGCGCTCGGTGCAGGGCTGGGTCGAGCAGAGGCTGTGACCCCGGCCGCGGCGCTCGCGGCTTCGCCGCTCGCCGTGGCGCTGCGCGGCTCGAGCGCGCTGCACGCCGCAGTGGCGAGCGTTCACCTGGTCGGCGTGGCGCTGCTGGTGGGATCGATCGCGGTGTTCGATTTGCGCCTGCTCGGCCTGTCGCGCGCGCTGCCGGTGCGGCGGCTCGCGGCGCACCTGCTGCCGTGGAGCGCGGCGAGCTTCCTGCTGATCGTGCCGAGTGGCCTGCTGATGTTCCTCGCCCGTGCCGGGGAGCTGATCGGCAGCCCGCTGTTCGGGCTCAAGATGGCGCTGATTTTTGCCGCCGGCGTGAACGCGGTGATCTTCTACGCCGGCGTGTTCCGCGGCTCGGCCGCGTGGGACCTCGACACGCCGCCCCCGTGGCAGGCACGCGCTGGCGCCGCCCTGTCGCTCGCGCTCTGGGTCTCGGTGATCGCCTGCGGCCGGTTTCTGGCTCGGGCCTAGCGCCTAGAACCCGATCCGCGCCCGGCGCGCCGCGCGCCCGTCCTGGATGTCGTCCGGGCTCACCTCGGCGCGGCCCGCGAGCTTGGCGTTGCCGAAACCGAGCTGCACCGCGCGCCGCATCTCGCGCGGCGTGAGCTCGGCGAGCTTTGCCAGAACCTGCTGCGAGGGCGCTTCCGGAAACTGGCGCCCCCAGTCGTGCGCGGCGCGGATCTCGCGGTAGATCGCGAGCGCGATGCGCGCCGCCGCGTCGGCGTGCGGCGGATCGATCTGGTATACGTTCATGCGGTTCAGGATCGGCTCCGGGATGCGCGCCGCGTCGTTCGCGGTGGCGAACCACACCGCACCGGAAGCGTCGATCGGTATCTCGACGAACTCGTCCACGAACTGCATCGCCGTATTGGCTTCGAGCAGCGCATAGAGCGCGCCCAGCGGATCGTACTGGCCGCCCTCGGCCGCCTTGTCGAGCTCGTCGACCACCATCACCGGATTGGCGTACTCGCCGTGCAGGAAGGTGTCGAATACCTTGCCCGGCTTGGCGTTTTTCCACTGCGACGAGGCGCCCGAGAGGATCCAGCCCGCGGTGAGCGAGCTCATCGGCACGAAGCCGAATCCGGTGCCGAGCAGCGCCGCGATGCGCCGGGCGAAGTGCGTCTTGCCGATTCCCGGCTCGCCCAGCAGCAGGATGGGCGGCAGCTCGACCGAATCCTGCGAGTCGATGCACAGCGCAAGGTGCTTGCGGATGTCCTCCAGCACCTCGCCGAAGTTCGGCAGCTCGTCGAACAGCTCGTCCATCTGCGGCATCGACGAGGGCTTGACCGTGAAGCGCTGGCCGCCCATGCGCAGCATCTTCTCGTACAGCGCGCGCAGCGCCTCGCTCGCCGATGGGGTGAGCTCCTGCAGGGCCTTGTCGACGTCCGCGACGCTGTAGACGTCCTTGAAGCCCGCGACCGGAATTGCGACGTTTGCCGACATTGTTCTGGCTCCTCGTTTTCGGCGGCATGCCCGCACGAAAAACCTAACACGACGACTGATTCCGAAGCAATAGTCGGGCCAACCGATGGCAGCCGTCGAACGCGAGTGCTAACGCCGCGCGCGTCCAAATGCCGAAAAGTTGCCAAATACGCCCCCGCATGATTCAATCGTGGCAGAGGTCGATGCGATGAAGCGCTGGTTCTACGGCTTTTTCTTCTTCTTCCCACGCCCACTGGCGGAAGGGAACGGCTAGCCGCATCCCGACGAATTCTGAAAAACCGCCAGTGCCCGCAAGCCTGGCGGTTTTTTTTTGCCCCCAACCGATGACGCCACCATGACCATGCCCACCGACAGCTACCCGGCCTCAGCGCCGCTCGACAGAACCTCGCTCACCGACGACGAGCGGATCGAGAACATCGTCCCGCTGCCGCCGCCGGAGCACCTGATACGCTTCTTCCCGATCCAGGGCACTCCGGTCGAGACGCTGATCGCCGACACGCGGCGCTGCGTGCGCGACATCCTGCACGGGCGCTCCGACCGCCTGCTGGTGGTGATCGGGCCGTGCTCGATCCACGACCCGGCCGCGGCGCTCGCCTACGCCGAGCGCCTGGCCGGCGAGCGCAAGCGCTTCGCGGGCGAGCTCGAGCTGCTGATGCGGGTCTATTTCGAGAAGCCGCGCACCACCGTGGGCTGGAAGGGGCTGATCAACGACCCCTACCTCAACGGCAGCTTTCGCATCAACGAGGGCCTGCGCATTGCGCGCGACCTGCTGCTGCGCATCAACCAGGCCGGCGTTCCGGCGGGCTGCGAGTTCCTGGACGTGATCTCGCCCCAGTACATCGGCGACCTGGTGTCGTGGGGCGCGATCGGCGCGCGCACCACCGAATCGCAGGTGCACCGCGAGCTCGCCTCGGGGCTGTCGGCTGCGGTCGGGTTCAAGAACGGAACCGACGGCAACGTCCGCATCGCGGTCGACGCCATCCTCGCGGCGCGGCAGAAGCACCACTTCCTGTCGGTGCACAAGAGCGGGCAGGTTTCGATCGTCGAGACGCGCGGCAACGACGACTGCCACATCATCCTGCGCGGCGGGCGGCAGCCCAACTACGACGCCAAGAGCCTCGCCGGCGCATGCGAGGAGCTGCGCAACGCGGGCCTTGCCGAGCGCCTGATGATCGATTGCTCGCATGCCAACAGCCGCAAGGACTACCGGCGCCAGCGCGAGGTCTGCGCCGAGGCCGGGGCGCAGATCGCGTCGGGCGACGGGCGCATCATCGGCGTGATGGTCGAATCGAACCTGGTCGAGGGACGCCAGGATCTCGAGCCGGGCCGGGCGCTGACCTTCGGCCAGAGCATCACCGACGCCTGCCTGGGATGGGAAGCGTCGGTGACGCTGCTCGCCGAGCTGGCGCAGGCGGTCGCGCAGCGGCGCGAGGCGAGCGCGCTGCGCGCCGCCGCCGCAACCGAGGACTGAGCCCTGCCGGCGCTCTCGCCCGAGGTGATCGGCGCCGCGGCGCTGATCGTGCTCGGGGCCTACGTCGTGTACGGCATGACCGGGTTCGGCTCGACCGTGCTCTCGATGCCGCTGCTGGCGCAGATGCTGCCGCTCAAGTTCGCGGTGCCGCTGATGCTGCTGCTCGACCTCACGGCCTTCGCGCTGTTCGGCGCGCGCTTGCGGCGCGGCATCCGCTTCGACGAGATCGGCTGGCTGGCGGCGTTCATGCTCGCGGGCATGGTCCTCGGGCTGACGCTGCTGATCAGAGTCTCCGAGCAGCGCCTGCTTGCGGGCCTGGGCCTGTTCGTGCTCGCCTACGCCGCCTACGGGCTGACGCGGCGCGGCGTCCCGCCCGCGCTCGCGCGCGCCTGGTGCGGCCCGATCGGCCTCGCCGGCGGCGCGCTGTCGGCGATGTTCGGCACCGGCGGCGTCCTGTTCGCGATCTTCAACAGCGGCCGCATCCGCGACAAGGGCGAGCTGCGCGCGACCAACGCGGCGACGATCATGGCGTCGTCGCTCGTGCGGGTGGTGCTGTTCGGCGCCACCGGGCTGCTGTCTCAGGATGGCCTCGTCGCATGCGCGCTGCTGCTCGCGCCGGCCGTGATCGCCGGCGTGCTGATCGGCAACCGGCTGCACGCGGCGGTCCCGGCCGCGGCGGTGGTGCGCGTGGTCTACCTGCTGCTGGTGATAGCGGGCCTATCGCTGCTGGTTCGCGCCGCAGCGGCCTGAGGCGCGCGCGGCGGCGACTATAATCGCCGCTTTCCGCGCGCGCCCGGCTCCCCCGATGCAATTGACCACCAGACGCTGGCTCGGCATCGCGCTCGTCGCCACGCTCGCGTTCCGCTTCTGGCTCTCGGCGGTATTGCCCCTCACCGGCGACGAGGCGTACTTCGTGCTCTGGGGCCGCCACCCCGACCTCGGCTTCTACGACCATCCGCCGATGGTCGGCTGGCTGCTGGCGCTGGTCCTGCATTGGTCCGACGCCGAATGGGCGCTGCGCCTGCCGGTGACGCTGCTGCCGCCCGCGCTGGCGCTGATGCTGCGCGCGGCGCTGCGCGGCTGGTTCGGCCGCGACGAGGACAGCGCGAACCTCGCCGCGCTGTGCGTGCTGCTCGTGCCGCTGAACTTCGTCAACGTCCTGATCACGACCGACACGCCGCTGATCTTCTTCTCGACGCTGTCGGTGCTCTTGTTCGCGCGCGCGGCGCAGCGCGGCGCGGCCTGGATCTTCCTCGCCTCGGGCGCGTTCCTCGGCCTCGCGTTCCTGTCGAAATATTTCGCGGTGCTGCTCGGGCTGGGTTATTTCGCCTGGGCGCTCGCGTCGCCCGGCGCGGCGCGGCGCTGGTCGGGCCCGCTGCTGGTCTTTCTCGCCGCGTTGCCGTTCGCGCTGGAGAACCTGTACTGGAACTACGAAGCCTGCTGGTGCAACCTGATGTTCAACGCGGTCAACCGGCAGTCCGACGCGGCCTGGTCGCTGCTCACGCCCGCGCTTTACGCGCTCTCGCTCGCCTATCTCGCGGCGCCGCTGCTGTACCGGGCGTGGAAGGAGCGCGCGCAGCTGCGCGCGAGCGCGGCGCTGCCGCAGGGGCGGGCGCTGGTGCTGGCCTGGGCCGTCCCGCTGGCGTTCTTCGTCCTGGTCTCGTTGCGCAAGCAAGTGGGTCTGCACTGGCTGCTGTCGTTCCTGCCGCCGCTGATCGCGAGCCTTGCGCTGCTGCCCGAGCGCCGGCCGCTCGCCTCGAGCGCGCGCTTTTTCGGCTGGTTCGCCGCGCTGCACGCGCTCGCGATCATCGTGATCGCCGGCCTGCCGATGCAGACCTGGCAGGGCTGGACGCGCATGTATCCGCGCATCGTCGCGTTCGCCGACACGCGCGCGCTGCTCGAGCAGGTGACGCCGTACCTCGGCCGCTACCGCCTTGCGGCGAGCAGCTACGCCGCGGCCGCGGGCTACGAGTACTACGCGGGCCGCAGGGTGATCGTGTTCGGCCCGGGCTCGTCGCATGCGCGCCACGACGACATCCTGACCGATTTCCGCAAGCTGGATGGTGCCGACATCCTGGTGCTGCGGCCCTCGCCGCCGCCGATGGACGAGTACCGGCCTTACTTCCGCGGCGTGCAGGTGCACCCGTTCGAGGTCCGCGGCGTCACCTTCTACGCGGTGCTGGGGCAGGGCTTCGACTACAGCGCGTACCGCGCGGGGGTGCTCAGCTACGTGCGCGAGCACTACTACAGCCGGCCGCGCTGGCTGCCGCCGGGGCGCTGCTATTTTTGCGAGCGCTACTTCGGCAGCGGCGACTGCGGCTGGAGGAACTGAAGGTGATGCGCGCGCGCGAGCTGGTGCGCCTGCTGCGGCCGCAGCAGTGGGTCAAGAACGGATTCGTGCTCGCCGGGCTCGTGTTCGGCCACGGCTGGGACGACCCGCACACGGTGGTCCTGGCGCTGTCGGCCTTCGCCGCCTTCTGCATGGCCTCGAGCGCGGTGTACGCGTTCAACGACTGCATCGACGCCGAGCAGGACCGCGGTCATCCGGACAAGCGCACGCGCCCGGTCGCAAGGGGCGCGGTGAGGGTTTCCGAGGCCCTGACGCTGGCCGTGCTGCTCGCTCTGGCCGGGCTTGGTGCGGCGTCGCTTACCTCGCTCGGCGTGGCCGCGGCGGTGGCGGGCTACCTCGCGCTGAACGCGGCGTATACGCTCGGGCTGAAGCACGTGCCGGTGATCGACGTGCTGGCGCTCGCTTCCGGGTTCATGCTGCGGCTGCTCGCCGGTACGGCCGGCATCGGCATCGTACCCTCGAACTGGCTGCTCGCCTGCGGCATGCTGCTGACCCTTTTTCTGGGCTTCGCCAAGCGCCGCGCGGAGCTCGAGCGGCTGGCCGGCGACGCCGGACAGCACCGCGCGGTGCTGGCCGCCTACAGCACCCGCTTCCTGGACGGCGCGATAACGCTGTGCGCGATCGGGATGATCGTCGCCTACGTGTTCTATACCCTTGCGCCGGAGACGGCCGAGCTGCATGGCACCAGCCGGCTGGTACTGACCGTGCCCTGGGTCCTGCTCGGCACGCTGCGTTATCTTTTCCGCCTGCGCTACCGCGGCGGCGGCGGCGATCCCTCGTCCGAGCTGCTGCGCGATCCGGCGCTGACCGCGGCGGTGCTCGGTTGGCTCGCCACGGTGCTGTGGCTCATCGCCTGAGCTTTTCGGCATAATGGGCCGATGGCCATTGCCGGCGCGACCACTGATCGCTCCCAGCTGCTCGCCCACCTCGAGCCGCTGGGGGACGCGTCGAAGTTCGCCGACCGGATCCACGCCCTTATTCCCCGCTGCCGGCTGCTGGAGAATTTCTCGCCCGGCGAAGTGCGGCTGCTGGCGCATTTCATGGACGTCTACCGCGCCGAAGTGGGGGTCGAGATCATGCGCGAGGGCGAGGGCGGCGATTTCATGCTGATGATCATCGAAGGCAAGGTAGAAGTGCAGAAGCGCGACCGCTGGAACACGCCGCAGGTGATCTCCGAAGTCGAGCCGGGCCGCACGCTGGGCGAGATGTCGATGATCGACGGCGAGCCGCGCTTTGCGACCTGCATGGCGATCGAGCCCACCCTGATCGCGGTGCTCGATCGCGAGCGCCTGGCGCGCATCATCGTCGAGCAGCCGATGCTGGGGGCCAAGATCCTGATGGAGCTGGTGCTCATGCTGTCGCAGCGCCTGCGCGCCACCAGCATGCGCCTGCTCGAGCTGCTGGACGAGAAGTCGCAGCGCAGCATCGACACCCTGTGAGCGGGCCCCGGGGCGGGGCGGGGCTGTAAGGCCGGGCGCGCTCGCGCGACTCAGTCTGAGCGATACCGACGAGGACGCCACCATGCACGCCACCCTCCCTCTGATGCGGCGCTACGGGTTCCCGGCGCTGCGGCGCAGCCGGCTCGAGACGCTGCAGGTGAACCTGGGCTACCGCTGCAACCAGAGCTGTGTGCACTGCCACGTCAACGCCGGACCCGGCCGCAGCGAGCAGATGTCCGCTCAGACGATCACCGACGTGCTCGCGTTCATCGAGGTCGCGGGGGTCAAGAAGCTCGACCTGACCGGCGGCGCGCCCGAGCTCAATCCTCATTTTCGCGCGCTGGTGCTGCGCGCACGCGAGCTCGGGGTGCACGTCATGGACCGCTGCAATCTCACCATCCTCGATGAGCCCGGCCAGGAGGGTCTGGCCGAGTTCCTCGCCGGGCAGCGCGTCGAGGTGATCGCGTCGCTGCCCTGCTACCAGGAGGCGAACGTCGACCGGCAGCGCGGCAGCGGCGTGTTCGAGCGCAGCCTGCGCGCGCTTGCGCGCCTGAATGCGCTCGGCTACGGCAGGCACGGCAGCGGCCTCGAGCTGAGCCTGGTATACAACCCCCAGGGCGCCGTGCTGCCGCCGCGCCAGGCGCCGCTCGAGGCCGACTACCGGCGCGAGCTGGGCGAGCGCTACGGGATCGTGTTCACGCGCCTGTACGTGATCGCCAACATGCCGATCCAGCGCTTCGGCTCGACGCTGGTGTCGAAGGGGCAGTTCAACGACTACATGAAGCTGCTGCACGGCGCGCACCGCAGCCAGAACCTGGAGTCCGTCATGTGCCGCTCCCTGATCTCGGTCGACTGGCGCGGGCAGGTCTACGACTGCGATTTCAACCAGATGCTCGACCTGCCGCTGCGCCAGGAGGGCAGGCCGCGACCCCAGCTTTCCGACCTGATCGGGCGCGATCTGCGCGGCAACCCGATCGCGGTGCGCGACCATTGCTACGGCTGCACGGCGGGCCAGGGCTCGTCCTGCGGCGGCGCGCTGCATGACTGAGCCGCTGCCGGGGAGGACCTGTCCGGTCGGGTACCGCTACGGCGTGCAGGCGCTCGCCGCGCCCGCCGCGCTGCGGGTCGATACGCTGTGGGTCGCGGGCGGCCTGTACGGCAACCTGTTCGCGCTCGAGCGCCTGCTGGAGCTGTACCGGCGCGAGCCCGGACCCAAAGCGCTCGTGTTCAACGGCGACTTTCACTGGTTCGACATCGACGCCGACGATTTCGCGCGCGTGAACGGCAGTGTGCTCGAGCATTGCGCCACGCGCGGCAACGTCGAAACCGAGCTCGCCAGTCCCGCGCGGGGCGCGGGCTGCGGCTGCGGCTACCCCGACTGGGTCGGCGACGATGACGTGGCGCGCTCGAACCGCATCATCGAGCGCCTGCGCGAGACTGCGCGTCGCCTGCCCGAGGCGACCGCGGCGCTCGCCGCGCTGCCGATGCATCTGGTGGCCCAGGTCGGCCCCGAGCGAGTGGGGGTGGTGCACGGTGACGCCGACTCGCTTGCCGGCTGGGGCTTCTCGCAGGAGCTGCTCGCGCGCGCGGACGGCGCGCGGGCCGCGCTCGAAGCCTGCGCGCGCGCCCGCGTGCGCGTGTTCGCCTCCAGCCACAGCTGCCTGCCGGTGCTGCAGCGGCTGGGCGGGGGCTGCGCGATCATCAACAACGGCGCGGCCGGAATGCCGAATTTCGCCGGCACGCGCTTCGGCGTGGCGACGCGAATCTCGACCAGGCCGGGCGCGCGGGCGCTTTACCGCGCGCGCGCGGGGCAGCTGACGCTCGAGGCGGTGGCGCTCGAGTACGATGCGCAGGCCTGGCAGCGCGCGTTCCTTGCGCATTGGCCGCCCGGATCCGACGCCCACCGCTCTTATTACGAGCGCATCGTGCACGGCCCTCGCTACGCGCCGCAGCAGGCGCTTCGCCCGCTGGAGATGGCGGCGTGAGCCGCTTGCGGGTCGCCGTCGCGGCGCTCATCGGCGTGCTGGTGGCGGCGTTCTTCGCCGCCGGGGGACAGCGCTACCTGAGCTTCGAGTACCTCAAGGCGCAGCAGGGCGCGATCCTCGGGTATTACGCCTCGCACGCCTGGCAGACCGATCTCGGATTCTTCCTCGTCTACGTCGCCGTCACCGGCCTTTCGCTGCCGGGCGCCGCGCTCATGACGCTCGTCGCGGGGGCGATCTTCGGCCTGCTGTGGGGCAGCGTGCTAGTGTCCTTCGCTTCCAGCATCGGCGCGACGCTCGCTTTCCTCGCCAGCCGCTTCCTGCTGCGCGATTGGGTCCGGCGGCGCTTCGGCCACGCCCTGCGCAAGGTGGACGAGGGCATCGAGCGCGAGGGCGCGTTCTACCTGTTCACCCTGCGCCTGATCCCGGTGGTGCCGTTCTTCGTCATCAACCTGGCGCTCGGCCTGACGCCGATCCGGACCGCGACCTTCTATTGGGTGAGCCAGCTTGGCATGCTGGCGGGCACAATCGTGTACGTGAACGCGGGCACCCAGCTGGCGGCGATCGAGTCGCCGGCGGGGATTCTTTCGCCCGGCCTGCTCGGCGCCTTCGTCCTGCTCGGTCTGTTCCCGCTGCTGGCGAAGAAGGTGCTCGACATCGTCATGGCGCGGCGCGTCTACGCGCGCTGGAAGCGCCCGGCGCGTGTCGAGCGCAACCTGGTGGTGATCGGCGCCGGCTCGGCCGGGCTGGTCAGCGCCTACATCGCCGCCGCAGTGCGCGCGAAGGTGACCCTGGTCGAGAAGCAGCGCATGGGCGGCGACTGCCTGAACACCGGCTGCGTGCCGTCCAAGGCGCTGATCAAGTCGGCGCGGGTATTGGCGGAGATCCGGCGCGCGCCGCAATACGGCCTCAAGACGGCAAGCGTCGAGTTCGATTTCGCCGACGTGATGGAGCGCGTGCAGCGCGTGGTGCGCGCGGTCGCGCCGCACGACTCGGTGGCGCGCTATACCGAGCTGGGCGTCGAGTGCCTGCAGGGCGAAGCGAAGATCGTCTCGCCCTGGGAAGTGGAGGTGACGCTCGCGGGCGGCGGGACGCGCCGCCTCACCACCCGCGCGATCGTGATCGCCGCCGGCGCGCGCCCCTTCGTGCCGCCGATTCCCGGCATCGAGCAAGTCGGCTGCCTCACGTCCGACACGGTGTGGGGGCTGCGCGAGCTGCCGCGCCGCCTGGTGGTGCTCGGAGGCGGGGCGACCGGCTGCGAGCTCGCGCAGTGCTTCGCCCGCTTCGGCACGAAAGTGACGCAGGTCGAGATGATGCCGCGCGTCATGGTGCGCGAGGATCCCGAGATCTCCGAGATGGTGATGAACAAGTTCCGCGCGGAGGGGATCGAAGTCCTGGTCGGGCACAAGGCCAAGTCGTTCCAGGTCGACAACGGCGAGAAGGTCCTGATCGCCGAGCATGCCGGCGGCGAGGTGCGCATCGCCTTCGACGCGCTGCTGTGCGCCGTAGGGCGGGTGGCGAACACGGAGGGCTACGGCCTCGAGACGCTGGGCGTGCCCGTCACCCGGGAGCGCACGGTGCAGACCAACGAGTTTTTGCAGACGCCGTATCCGAACATCTATGCCTGCGGCGATGTCGCCGGCCCGTTCCAGTTCACCCACACCGCGGCGCATCAGGCCTGGTACGCGACGGTGAACGGCCTGTTCGGCAGCCTGTGGAAGTTCCGCGCCGACTACTCGGTCATTCCCTGCGCCACCTTCACCGATCCCGAGGTGGCGCGCGTCGGCCTGAACGAGACCGAGGCGCAGGAGCGCGGCGTGCGCTACGAGGTTTCGACCTACGGCATCGACGATCTCGACCGCGCGATCGCGGACGAGGAGGCGCACGGCGTGGTCAAGGTGCTGACCGCGCCGGGCAGGGACCGCATCCTCGGCGTGACCATCGTCGGCGCGCAGGCCGGCGAACTGATCGCGGAGTTCGTCGCCGCGATGCGCCACGGCCTCGGGCTGAACAAGATCCTCGCGACGATCCACATCTACCCGACTATGGCCGAAGCGAACAAGTACGCGGCAGGCGTGTGGAAGAAGGCGCATGCCCCGCAGCGCACGCTACGAGCGCTCGAGCGGCTGCACGCCTGGATGAGAGGTTGATGTCGGGGCGAATCAGCGTTGTCGTGCCGACGCTGAACGAGGCGCAGGGCATCCTTGCCTGCCTCGATGCCCTGGCACCGCTGCGCGCGCGCGGCCATGAGCTGATCGTGGTCGACGGCGGCAGCGACGACGGCACGCCCGAGCTCGCGCGGCCGCGAGCGGACCGGGTGCTCGCGGCGCCGTGCGGGCGTGCGCGGCAGATGAACGCGGGGGCGCGCGACGCGGCGGGCGATGCGCTCGTGTTCCTGCACGCTGACGTGCGCCTGCCGCAGGGCGCGGACGGCATGGTGCTGGAGGCGCTCGCCGCGCGGCCCTGGGGCCGCTTCGACGTGAGGCTCGACAGCTCGCGCGCGCTGCTCGGCCTGGTCGGCGGGATGATGAACCTGCGCTCGCGCCTGACTGGAATCGCCACCGGCGACCAGGCGCTGTTCGTGCGGCGCGAGCTGTTCGAGCGCCTGGGCGGCTACGCCGAGATCCCCCTGATGGAGGACGTCGAGCTCTCGTCCAGGCTGCGCCGCGCCGGCCGCCCCGCCTGCCTGCGCGCGCGCGTGCTCGCCTCCGCGCGGCGCTGGGAGGCACGCGGCGCGCTGCGCACCGTGGTGCTCATGTGGCGCCTGCGGTTGGCCTACTTCCTGGGCGCCGACCCGGCGCGCCTCGCCGAGCGCTACCGCTGATGCGCGCCGGCGCGGCGGTCATCGTCTTCGCGCGCGCGCCGCAGCCCGGGCAAGTGAAGACGCGGCTCGCGCCGCGCCTGGGCGAATGGGGTGCGGCGCGCCTGCAGCGACGCCTCGTGCGCCGCACGCTGCGCGTCGCGCAAGCATCGCGCTGCGGGCCGGTCGAGCTGCACGGTACGCCGCGCGCGCGCCAGGCGTTCTTCCTGCAATGTGCGCGCGAGTGGGGTGTGGCCCTGCGCGGACAGCGCGGACGCGACCTGGGCGAGCGCATGCTGCGCGCGCTCGAGGGCGGGCTGCGGGCCCATCGCGCGGTGATCCTGGTCGGCAGCGACTGCCCGGTGCTCGAAGCGCGCGACCTGCGTCGCGCGGCGCGTGCGCTCGCCGGCGGCTGCGACGCGGTGCTCGCGCCGGCCGAGGACGGAGGCTATCCGCTGATCGGGCTGCGGCACGTGTCGCCGCGCCTGTTCGAGCATATCGCCTGGAGCGGCCCCGACGTATTTGCGCGCACCGCCGAAGCGCTCGACCTCCTGGGATGGCGCTGGCGCCGGCTGCGAACGCTGTGGGACGTCGACCGACCGGAGGATCTGGCGCGCCTCGCGGAGTCCCCGCTTCACTTGCGATCGGGCAACAGGCGCGAGGCGCGCCACAGGTAGAAGGTTACCGGCGCCGAGGCCGCGATCCGCTCACCCTTCGGGTCCAGCAGCACGGCTTGCAGCGTATGCGTGCCGCGATCGATGCCCTGCAGCTCGATCGTGTCGCTGCGGTAGATATGCGGCAGCGGGATCCCGTCGAGCACCAGCCGCATCCCGCCGCCCGGCACGCCCTGTGCCCGGCGCAGCTTCACCGTGAGCTTGCCCTGGTTGCTGTGGATCGTCTCCTCGCTCGCGGGCTTCAGCACGGAAACCTCCGCCGCCCAGGCGGGCGTTGCGGCGGCAAGGAGCGCCATCACGATCACGATCGCGAAAGAAATGGCTCGTGCTTGCAAGTCGGCCTCCTTCGTTCCGATGCGGCTTGGACAGCCTGCGCCGGCCGAAATTCAACCCCTAGAGCGCACCGCTCTTCCTGAGAAGCACGGCCAGCCGCTCGGCGACGATCCGATAGCCGCTCGCGTTGGGATGAACCGGGTCCGACTTCAGCTCCGGCTTGCGCAGCACCTCGCCGATGACGCTGCCTTCGTAAGGAATGTGAAACTCGGCCGCGATATCGCCGTAGAACGATGGCGGCGACAGCGTCAGGCTGGGCTCCGGCGTGCCGATGAGCACGACGTCGATATTGCGTGCCTTGGCGAGGCGCACCATCGCGCGAAGGTTCGCGGCGGCCTGCTGCTTGCCCAGCCGATGCAGGAAATCGTTGCCGCCTGTGCATAGCAACAGCAGGCGCGGAGAATATTCGTCGAGCTCGCCGGGCAAGCGCGCGAGCGCCTGCGAAGTCACTTCGCCCGGGACGCCGGACTGAACGACGCGGCGCCCGATCATCTGGCCGAGCTGGGCGGGGTAGCCCTCCTGCTCGCTTGCACCGGTGCCGTAGGTCAGGCTGTCGCCGAAGGCGAGCACCACGTCGTCGGGCGCGAGCTTCGCGAGCTGCGGTGACCTGCCGCACGCGGCAAGTGCAAGGACGCACGCAAGCAGCGCGAGCCGTGCGGCCCGCGCCGCCTGTGCGCGCAACCGACTCAGAGGCGTTTTTCGGGGTGCTGCCAGCTGCTCGCGTGTATGCGCGCGCTGGAGGCGGGCAGCAGCTCGCCGACCGCTTCGGCCACCCGTGCGCGCTCGACCGGCTTGGCGACGAAAGTGTTCGCGCCCAGGACCTTGCAGCGCAGAATCGATTCTTCGTCCGCCATCACCGACAGCACCACTACCGGGGTAGCGCGGTTGGCTGATTCCATGCGCAGCCGCTTGAGCACCCCGAAGCCGCCCACGCCCGGCATCAGCAGGTCCAGCACGATCACGTCGTAGACCGTCTCGCTCGCCAGGTGAAGCGCCTGCTCGCAGGTCCCGGCCAGGACGACGCGCACGCCGAGTTCCTGGGTCAAGATGCGCCCGACGAGGAGCCTGGTCGGCTCGTGATCGTCGACGATCAGAACGGTGTAGTTTTTGCCCGGCTTGGTCATGCCTATTCCTCTG
>Ga0335081_10002561_pt1 | contig 28625 bp, 13 predicted proteins | sample Lox_Sample_35_FD_206713 | JGI IMG/M metagenome (GOLD analysis project Ga0335081, IMG submission 206713) | Soil microbial communities from Loxahatchee National Wildlife Refuge, Florida, United States - Lox_Sample_3.5 | ecosystem: Environmental > Terrestrial > Soil > Wetlands | place: USA...
AATCAGCAGTCAAGGTCAAGCTTCTCATAACCTTCTGACCACCCGCTAAATCCCGGGCGAAACAGTAATAGTAATAGCCCTTGTATTTCCACATCACGGGGCCCTCAGCCCAACTGTATGGGTATGCTGGAGAGGGATTCAGCCATTTCAAATCGTACACGGTACCTGTCGGCTGTCCATCGCTTCCCAATTGGACAATTCCGTTGTTGGGCTGACCATTCTTCACCACCAGATACCATTTGCCATCATCGTCGATAAAGATTGAATTGTCATATCCCAAAGTATAGGAAAGCTGTGTTGGATTGTTGACCTTGGTTGGCAAACTCCACGGGCCTTTGACTTGATCGGCCGTCACAAAATACATGGTGTTTCCACGAGAGAAAAAATCCCAGTACTTTCCTCCGTAGTAAACAATGTGACCTCCCCAGCAACCACCTCCCGGTGAATCACCATATCCCGACCACGCGGCGCTCACAGGCTGCGCAATTGCTTCCCAATGAACCAGGTCCGTGGAATGGTAAATGACGGGTGTTGGATTGAACGAGGAACCGGTCGTGTAATAATCTTTGTCAACTTTGCTGAGCGTGCAATCCGGATGATCTCCCGGAATCACAGGATTCATATAGAAGAAGAAAGAGCTCGATCGCGCTTGCCCGAATCCCAGATTCATCAAACCATAAAAGCAACCGAGCAGTATCGTTGTCCGAAGTATTATTCTATCCGACTTAGCGTTGAACATTATGTCTTAGCTCCTCTCTGGATGCAGTTGTGCGAAAGAACGTTTTGTCGTGGCGGAGGTGCGTCACTTGTATTTGTAAAGCCTGACTTTCTGAATACTATACGTGTACCCCGGCAAATCCAGATGTCTGCCCTGGTGACTCTGATCTCCGTTCATACGCAGACCAGGTACCCAGTTGCCGTCGACGAATTTCCCTGCATCAAGGCTTCCGATCCCTGCCTGGGTGCCGTCGTTGTCATCAGTTGCGAAGGTCACAACCAACCCCCTTCCTGCAATGTAATATTCGTCAGGCCCGACCATGATGATCATACCGCCGTATCTCGGATTTTCTCCTTCCGTGTGCGGTGCATACGGCCAGCTGTACTCGTGCTTCACACGAAATACATATTCTCCGAGCTTGATACGTGCTTCCTGACTGGCGCTGTCCAACACGACTCCGGCCATGGTTCCTTTCCCCTGGTTTGCAAGGATGAGTGGTGAGAGCTGGTTAAGCACGTCATATGCCTTTGATACCTGGTTGTCTTCGGGATGATCAAGTGATTCTATGGAAAATGGGCTATAGCAGATCGCATTGAGTTGGCCAAAGGCATAGAATGCGTTTGCGAGGCTCTGATTATTGCCGACTTCGGGAATGAACAAAGGGTTGTTCGGTCGTGTGTACTTTGTGCTCCATTCGACAAACGTGGCGAAATAAATATCCGGCGAGAAAAAATCGATATTCGGCGCCGCAGCTCTCCAGATATCGAAAAGATGCGGCAACGGCCCCGCGCTGGGGTATTGGCCCGGCCTGAAGTTCGGCCGAATAAGCGCGGCGTTCACGTACATCGGAAGAGGGTACTCTTTCTTTCCTGCCTGCGCAACGTAGTCTGTGTATTCTCCGTAGTGCCACGCCATGAAGACTTCATCGGTACCGAGCCCCTTGCCGAACACCTCTTCCCACTTTCCTTTTGTCTTGGATCCGTTCTTTGCCCAAAGATCGCGGAGTTCAGGCGTGAGATTGTCTTTGTGTTTGCTCAAGTAGTCCATAAGCTTTGCCGGTACGGCCGCATCGAAAGCTCCATTGGCGCTCTTGCAGTAATCTCTCGCATCGGGTATCATGCCAATTTCGTTTTCCACCTGGACAACCACGACCGTCTGTTCCTTCGCATCGATGGAATGAATGTGTTTCATGAGCATCGCAAACGCGTGCGCATCTGCGTCCCTGTTCGTCTTGCTGAACGCCGTGAGCATTTCCTCTGCACGGCCATTCCTTTCGCGAGCTCTTGGGTATTTCTCCTGGTCCGTCTTTATCCAGAGCGGGACATAACAGGACATGCTGTTCTTCCACGTTCCGAACCAGAGGAACACCAGCTTCATCCCGTGAAGCCTTGCAGAGGCAATGATGCTGTCGACAAGTGTGAAATTGAATTTCCCCTCCTGTGGCTCCAGGAGTTCCCAATACACCGGCACGACCAACGCATTCAGGTGCATCGCAACGACTTTGGGCCAGATGGCGTCCATGTATTCCAAATCGCTCGCACTGGAATTGCCTGTCTCTCCGGCGAGCATCAGGAATGGTTTGTCGTTGACGACCAACTGGGTGGCGGAACCGTGCCTGACCAGGTGAGGTATGCTGGGTTCTTCCTGCGCTCTTATGGAAGGTCCTGACGCAAGAAAGATGAACGCCAAGGAAGCAAAAGAAACAGACAGTGTTTTGGGTGTCATCGGAGGAGACCTCGTTCTTGCCTATTTAAGCAGAATGAGCTTCCGCGTGGAAACAAAACTACCTGCAGTCAACCGATAGAAATACACCCCGCTGGCAAAGGCAGAGCCGTCAAAGACTGCCGAATAATTTCCGGGACGGCGGTATCCAGTATACAAGTCGGCCACTTCGACGCCAAGAAGGTTGTACACCTTCAGCGATACATTCACGGCCTGCGGAACTCCATAGTCAATTCTGGTCGTCGGATTGAACGGATTGGGATAGTTCTGATGCAACTCGAAAGTTCGGGGGGCTTTGGGAATATCATCTACCCCGGTGACGACGTTACCGACAAACGTCGTGACACTCGAATCACCGAGGGTCGCGGTAAACGCGCCGTTCGAGATCGCGATGTTGTTCTGTTGTTCGCAATTTTTTGTTGAAGATGTCACATAGGGTGTGGCCGTCGCCGTTCCATTCGCGATGCCCTGAACAGTAAAAGTCTCGTCTACGGAGGATGATCCCGTGTTCAGGGCGACAATGATAAACCTGGAATTGTTGGTCCCGCCAGGGACTTCAGCTTTGTAGGCGGTGACATAGATTTGCCCGGACGGAACAGTCACGAAAACGTTCACATTGTTCGGACGAACAAACCTGGAAAACTGCGACATGACATAACCGCGTTTTGTCGGAGAGTTGTTGCTTTCATTGATGGGGCCGTAGAATCGCACGATGTACCACCACACGTATGCGCTCATGCCAACGTTCATGCAATCGTTAATCTGTTTGCCCGTTGCCAGGACGGCGGACCACGACGTATCGGTGTTCAACCATTCTGTCATCCACACCTCCTTGCCCTTGCTCACAGCCAACGGATAGCTTGTGGGAGACGCACCGTACAAATGACCGCCGATAAACGCCGTGTGTGCGCAAGCGACAGAGTCATTCAGCGTGGCATCTGAAAATGAATGAGTGAAGCTTTCGGATTCCGGCATGAAAACGGGGACGCCGACGGACGGTGCATTGTTCTTCATGAAATTGAGGAACTGTGTTGCATTCCAGAAGCACGATTCATACGTCACGTTCGCATCGGGTTCGTTTTGAACCGAGACGGCATAGAGCGGCGCAGAGTGATTTGTCATTGTATCGGCAAACGCTTTTAGATGAGCCGCGAAAGCTGCATAGTTGTTGGTGTCCAGCGACCCTCCGACCGTGTTCTTGTTTGTTTTCATCCACGCCGGTGGTGTCCACGGGGTCGCGATGAGTTTGACTCCCATTCCAACGGCCGCCTCTGCTGTTGGGATATCGAGGCCAAACTGCGAAGAGTCCGGGGGAATCCGAAGGCGCAGGACCGTAAACCCGAGTTGACCGGAACCAGTTCCGAAGGCAGTCTGGATTTGTCCGCTCGTCATGTCAGGACGCCAGCCCGGACCAACAATATTCGCCGCACCAAACCCTCTGATCACCTGATGAAGGCTGTCAAGATAGATTACTGCCCCGGTGGTTTGTGCGAAGACTTCTGTAGACAACACCATCCCTAGCACAATTGCGCTGCACAGCAGGCGTCGTGTCAACGTGACGAGATTTCTTTTCCGTGAAATGTCCATGAGGGTAATCCCGCGTGATGAGTGCGACAGTTTCTTTATTTGAGCAAAACAAGCTTCTTTGTTGCGAAATAATTTGACGTCCTCAGTTGGCACAAATAAATTCCGCTGGTGAGCTGTGAGGCATCAAAGCTGATTTCATGCATCCCTGCACGCTGGAATCCGTCCATCAGCGTCGCAACCTTCTGCCCGAGAAGATTGTACACCTCCAGACGTACATGATCCACGTGGGCCATCGTGAAGCGTATTTGTGTCACCGGGTTAAATGGGTTCGGATAATTCTGCAAGAGCTCGAACGCTGTCGGCATCTCGCCCGGCTTTTCAACGTTCAAGACTTGATCGTTCGTGGTAAACCCGGAGGCCGTCGAGCTGGCGCTTTCGCCCATCGCGTCGACCGCACTCACGTGCCAGTAGAATGTCGAATCGGCTGCGAGCGGAACCATATGGACCGTGGTATCAATGACAGAAGTATCGGCAACAACCGTGGAAAAGAGACTATCCGATGCAATCTGAACGTGATACGAAGTGGCGGGGGCTACGCTATGCCAAGTTAAAGTAACATCCCGGGGCTGACCCGATTGGCCAACGGGTGATACGACTTTCGGTGTTGCAACATAAATGCGAAGCCATTGAAGCGCGGAGCGCTCTGATCCATCGGTGCGAACGAGATAGGCATTCGGTTTCCACGTTGTGCCTTGCACATACCCCCACAGCGTAATACCCTTGACAGCCGAGTTTTCCCAGAGCAGAGGAAAATATGTTTTGTAATTCGCAAGCTGCGTGCTGTCGTCCGCTTCATCGATATCAAATTCACTGATATAGATCGGAAGGCCGACAGCTGCAATTCTGTTGAGATTTGATTGCAGCGTCGATATCGGATAGGAGTAACCAGTTCCCTTGAATTCAAAATAATGACATTGGATCCCAATTCCGTCGATGAGCCCCCGGACCTTCAGCGTATCAATAATATCGATATAGCTCGTGGTTGCCGAATTGCTCCCAAGGATATTATAGTCGTTGATGAGAAGCTTTACTCCCGGGAAACAATACTTCCGCGCCCATTGGAACGCTGTGACAACCCAATCCCATCCCGTCGTTCCACTTCCTCCCAGTGCATTCAGGTACGGTGGAGATGCGTGCAAGGGCTCGTTGACAACGTCGATCATCGACATGGAAGGATATCGTTGGCCAACCGTGTCGATCCATTTTTCCACTGCAGCTCTCTGACCCGCTGAATCGAGGCCAGTAATCCATCCGGGCTGTTGTTGACCCCAAACGAGATTATGATCTTTGAACGGGAAATAGTTTGAGATTGCGTAGCTGTAAATTCCATCCAGCGTGGACCAGGAATATGCTCCCTGCGATCCTTCGACACTTCCCCATTTCCCCGCGTTTTCCGGGGTTACCTGGTTGAAATAGGTACCAAAGTTCGAAAAGATAGTGGACATGCTGGAGCCAAGGAACTTCGCCTGACCTTTGGCCAACGGTTGCGGAAGCACAAGGGATGGCAACACTCCGAGACAACCAGCCACCAAGGTTATCAATTGGACTCTCTTTATTGTTTTCATCGCTAATTCATCCTCACGGTTCAATACCTCCAGCACAACGGCCGGATGTCTGATTCCAGCACGATACTATTTCAAATTCCAGTCATCCGTTCTGAACGGAGACGCCGGCAAACCCTCCTTGTTATAAAGGTTCGCACCTTCCGGGTTGTCAGCCCACGCGTACCGGACAGCAACGGGATGTGAAATACTGGTGCTCCAAACAACAACGTGTTTGTCTTCTATTGTTGCCTTTGCCCACACGAACTTCCTGTCCGATCCGGCAACTGCAAACTCACGGAGCTCTTTTCCGCCCTTGCTGACCAATCCGCTTCCCGTGTGAGTGAACGACAGGACCACTGTGCCGCCCTCAATTTTCATCGAATCATAGATCGGACCGGAATACACGATATCCTCCTGCCCGTACGCCAGCTTTTCAGCGGCGAGCGCAAGTCGCTTTCCGACATCTTCTTTGTCGAGCGGATGGATATCATTCCACTCTCCGATGTCAATCGTGACCGCCATCGCCGTATTTGGCACCGACAGTGTCTTCAGCTGAGCTTCGCGGAGCAACGCCCAGTTGCTTTCGGAGGGCTGAGGCCTGGACTCCATAAAATTGGGCAACTGGACAAAGAGGAACGGAAAATCCCCTTCATTCCAGTGGCGCCTCCAATCACGAATCAAAGCGGGGAACAGTTCGCGGTATTCAACCGGCCGATCGGCATTCGATTCGCCTTGATACCAGATCGCGCCTTTGATTCGATAGTTCAGCAATGGGGCAATCATTGCATTATAGAGGCCCAACGGCTTCCATCGTATGAAGGTCTGGCTCGCCAGCGGATCCATTTTCACACCGAGCCGATAGTGCCACGCTCCCCTCAAATCGATTGTATCGTTCGTGGTGGCAATTTCATATTGCTTGTCCGGGACAAAGCCACCCCGACCGATATTGCTGATTACCCGAACGACGATAGTGTTCTTGCCCTCCTGAAGCAGCCCTGCGGGGATATCATACCGACGCGGGGGATATTGATAGCTCACCGTACCAACGAACTCGCCATTGATGAACGCGGAGTCAGCGTCGACAATTCTACCCAACACGAGCTTGGCAGGTTTACGGGCGATACCAGCCGGGACGGTGAATTCCCTCCTGAACCAGACGACACCGTTTACAGGTCCCAGCTTCGTGTCCGCCCAGTAACCCGGGATTGTCATCGTCGACCAGCCGGAAACATCCAGGGCAGGGTCCTTCCAGGAATGCTCCGGATTCCTGTATCCAAGATCGTTTTCACTCGAAAGTTTGTACCAGGCGCTGATTCGTTTATTGTCTCTCTCCTCGATTTGTTTGATCAACGAGGTATTCTTGAAGCGTTGTGCTTCCAGGTAATATGCTGGAAATTGTTTCAGGGCCCCTTCGCTCATCCAGGCTTCCGCGGGTGATCCACCCAAACTGGAGTTAATCAGGCCAATCGGCACTTTGTACCGATCATAAAGCTCTTTCCCAAAAAAATATGCCACCGCAGAGAACTTCAGAACAGTCTGAGGATTTGCCGGCACCCAAGATCCGGACCCGAGGTCTTCCTCAGGCTGATCAAAGTCATATCGTTGCGGAACATAGAATTGTCGTATGGAGCCATTCGTAGATTGCTCAATGATTGCTCGGTAGATGGGTCTGACACGTTCCACGGAGAGTTCCATATTCGATTGCCCAGAACAGAGCCACACGTCTCCCACCACGATATTGTGGAGCGTTATCGTATCGCGGCCGATTATCTGCATATCGTAGGGGCCGCCGGCCCTTCGGGGAGCGAGCACAATGTTCCATTCGCCCGTGCCACCTGTCTGCGCGACGTACGTCGAATCCACAAAATGCACCCTCACCGTTTCACCGTTGGTGGCCCAACCCCAAATCTTAACCGGTGTATTTCTTTGCAGAACCATTCCATCGCTCACCAACTTTGGGAGCCTTACGTGCCCATAAGACACGGCACAGAGGACGATGGTCCAGACTATCCAGACTTTTGGAAAGCGTTCAGCGATCTGTTTCATGAGAATTGACTTTTTGTCTTTTGATCCGTTCGTCGAAACGCGGGCAACACTTCAAGATCTCACCTACCAACTTCGCAGCATCTAGGATTGCCGAGAGAACGATTTGGTGTTATAAAAAAAAGCAGCCCGCCCGTTATGCACGGACGGGCCGCATTCGTGGACAACGAGATTTACTTCATGAGAAGGAGTTTCTTCACGGAAGTAAAGGTGCTCGAACCATCCTGGCTCCGAGCCTGGATCCGGTAGAAGTACACGCCGCTGCTCTGCGCAGTCGCGTTCCACTGGACCTGATAGCTGCTCGCCGTTTGAATTCCATCCACCAACGTCGTGACAAGCCTGCCGAGCACGTCGTAGATCTTCAACGTGACAAACGCACTCTTCGGAATGTCATACTGAATCGTTGTTGACGGGTTGAATGGATTCGGGAAGTTCTGCATAAGTGCGAACGTCTTTGGCACTTCGTTCGCAGCTTTTCCGACCGCATCAACGTCGCCCGTCGTGAATGTTACCGCGGTCGCCCAGGTGCCCAGACCGCCATCGTTAATCCCGGCTGCGCGCCAGAAGTACGGTGTCTCAGCATCAAGGTGTTGCGCCAGCGTTACCGTCGTGTCGAACGCAACGGTCGTGTCTCGGATAACTGACGCGAACGCATTGTCCGTAGCAACCTGCACGCGATACTTGGTCGCAAATGGCACGGTATTCCAAACGAACGTGGTCAACCGCTTCTCGGCGGTCGTCGACCGGGGCGCTACGAGGGTCGGTGCAGCCGGAGCCGCAATGACCGTCGTGAACGCAAAGGTGCTCGTATAGCCACTCGAGCCACCGATGTTGTCGGACTGTACCTGCCAGGTATAGTTCGTCAGCTTGGCCAATCCCTTCACCTGATATGTCGTGTCCGTCGTGCTGTATTGTTTCGTCGACGAAACCGTCATCAGTTTCAGGTCGTAGCTGCTGGCATTCGATACCTTGCTCCACGTAAACCTGACGGAATCCGAAATCACGTTTGTCAGGTTGTTCGCGGGCGTTGAGAGTGAAGGCCGCGCCGGAACCGCCATGACAGAGAATGTGTCAATTGAAGAGAATGCAGAAGCGCCGAGATCATTCAGTCCAGCCACGCGTACGTAGTAGGTCAAACCACCCGTCAGGCTCGCTGCATACGTCGTGTCAGCAGTTGAATCGTTGACAGCGAAGGTAGCGAAGGAAGATTGGATGGACACCTGCCATAGATAACGCGACGCATCGGCGGTCTTTCTGACTTTCATCGTCAGCGCAGCGGCCTGATTTGTTGATCCGCTTGCCGGAGTGACCACCGTCGGGACTGCTGCTGCAGCGGCACCTGCCGTGGTGAAGTTGTTGGCAGCCGTGTATGAGCTGGTGAAACCACCGTTCACGGCGGCTACACGCCAATAATACTTCGTGGCGGCGCCCAGCGAGTAGACGTACGTCGTGTCCGTCGCATGAGACCCAACAGTCTTGTTCACCGCCATCATGGCTGTGTTCGTAAACGTTGGATCCATGGATACCTGGACAGAGTACCCGAGTGCACTCGTGGCGGGATTCCATTTGAGTGTATCCATTACAAGCGCAGCGGTCACTGCATTGGCCGGGTACACAAGGGTCGGCATATTCGGAATCGCCGAACCTTCCTTGATAGTCCAGTACTTATCGACAGCGAGTCCCGTGTAGGTCGCCTTCGCACCATCAGGCCACCACACAACGACGCTATCGATGGACTTGTTAATGCCGAGACCGAAGTTGGCTCTCGCCTCTGTTCCTTGACCCGCAGAGCCGCCTGATGCCCTGATGCCACGGATCTGTTTGAGGGTGCCGTGTTGCGCATACAGAATGAACCGTGCGCCAACGGCCGAAATATTGTGGCCCGTTCCAACAGGAGTGAAGCCGATCCAGTGGTTCGAGTTACCGCCGTTCTTTAACAGGACGGAGTTGCCGCCGGTATAGATGTACGTATCCAGGAAACCGTCGTTGTTGTAATCGACGAACTGGTCTGAACGCTGAGAACCACCTGCGGTCAACCCATCCTGGCTTGCGACATCAGTGAACGTACCATTACCGTTATTTCTGTACAAGTGTTGGGGGCTGAATGTCTCGCTTGTTAATATATCCGGCAGCCCGTCATTATTGTAGTCGCCTATGCAAATGGAACGTTGGCCGGTAGCCTGAGCAATTCCATTCTTGAGAACGACGTGTGATCCATCCCACTTGTACGTAAACGTGCCGTCGCCCTTTCCATACAGAATAACATCGGCGACGTAACTGCCATTGCCATCGATGTTATCCGTTGCGTTCAGTCCGTTTAAGAACAGATCATCGATGCCATCGTTGTTAAGGTCACCAACCTGGCAACCAATGGCGGACAAATGACGCACGGTGTCGTCGACAATGATTCCGGTGTCGCCCGTCGTGCTTGCACCACTGGCGCCAACAGAATAGATCGTCCGACCCAAGGAGGTTGCAGTCGGGACGACGAAATTACCGGTCCCATCGTTCAGGTACAGGACGCATCCTTTTCGAGCACCCGATGTTCCGGTATCAATTCGGGCAAACCCGTGCCGGAAACTCGGCATGAGCAGATCCTGGTAGCCATCATTGTTTGCATCGAAGAAGCGGGGATCCCAGGATTCAAATGCAAGAGAAGTATCTATTGAAACAGTGGCTACCACTGCGGCAGCCTTGTATGAGAGTGTGATGCTGTCGGCATACCAGATCGTTGTACTATCTGACGCGCTGACATTGATAGTCCCTTTGCCTGAACAGTTTATTCCAAAAGCTATATACACGGTGTCGTGATATGTTCTCGTATTGGTAATGTCAAAGCTGTAGGTTTCCCAGGCAGTGGACCCGTTCGCAGCATGATTATATGAGCCAATTTGATTGGCCGCATTGTTATATGCTTGTCCGGTCGGCATTGTCTGGTAAGCCTCGGCTATGACACTCTTATAGCCGACATCTCCCTGCGCCCAATAAAACTTGCCGGTGAAGGTGTTGTAATTTGCCAGAGTTTTGCCGGAGGGCAACACAAGTTTGAGAACCGCTGCCGCATTGTAGTTGTGGACGTGGACTTTTAAAACCCTGTTCGTCGCCGCGCCGAACGGATCTACAGTATCGACGCATGAAATATCACTTGGACTCCAGCCAATGTGCGCGAACGCAGTCCCAGCAGCGACACTATCAAAGCTCTCCGTGACCGCTGCTGTCGCCGGTGCTGTGCCTCTCTGAACACCTACCTTTGTAAAGCCCGTTGCACCACCTTTCATCAGCACGATTCCGGAGCCTTTATTGAAATCGGTGCCATCGCCAGGATACGCACCCGTAATGGCATCGGTGGCAGCCCAGGCAGCGCTCAGGTAATTGCTGTGATCGATGGGCGCTACGGCCAAGCCCTCGAAGACCTGGCCGGTACCCACGGCAGCCGAAAGCTGACCAGCATTGCCTGAAGCCGTTAAGACCCCAGACGAGTTGTAATACAGCCCGGATTGCGGACTGCCGCCGTTGGTTGACCAAAGATCAAGGACGCCGTCGCCATTGAAATCGGCCATGAGTCCGCCAACGGAGTTCACATTCGCCGTAACGCTGGCCGTCATCGTTGACACAGGGGCAAATGACGTTCCGCCGCTATTCAGCAGAATATTGTTGGACGCAATGAAGACATCCAGGTAGCCGTCTCCGTTCACATCTCCCCAGAAGAAGCCGCCATTTTGTGCGCCTGTTGCTGGAGAGACCGCGGGTCCGCTCGTGAACGTCACCTCCTGCGCGCTCGACATGCTCAACCCTAGGAACAGGAAGAGCACCGCGACTGCAGTTAACCGTATGAACTGTTTCATGTTTCCTCCACGGTTGTGTAGATTTAGAGTATAGTGAATTAATGATCCCTACATCGTGAATGTTGCTCGAAGCTACTTACAGCATCTGAATTCGGATTTTGAACGCCACGTTTCAAATATCTTTCCTCCCCCTTTTTCTCTGATGAACGACACAGCGTTTCTGTCCGAGTCTCGTGTTGCGTTTGTCCCCTTTTCCTCCCCTCACCCGGAAGCATTGTCGTTGTGCTCTCCCGGGAACGTAGATTCTTGAGGAGGAATCGTGCGAAAGGGTAGTAGACAGTTACTCTGAGCTGAACCACCTCCTTTGTATGGACTCTCGGCCCGTAGCCGTTGAGTCCCGATTTCGTCCCAACGGCTACGCGCTTTGAAGTTTTACTTCACGAGAACAAGTTTTTTCGTCATTGAAACATTGCCTGATTGCAGCCGGTAGAAGTAAACTCCGGTACTGAGGTTCGTCGCGTCGAATGTTGCGGAATAGCTCCCTGCCTGCCGTTCACCGTCGAAAAGCGTTGCCACTTCCTCACCAAGCAGATTGTAGACTTTCAGGGTTACGTGCGACTTCTGAGGAACCGAATAGTTGATCATCGTTGTCGGATTGAACGGATTCGGGAAATTCTGGGACAGCACGTAATTTGCCGGTTCAGTCGACTGCGTCTGCTGTACGGCGGTGTTGATTCCGTTCGTGAGCCAGCCATTGATCGTTGCGTATTCCGCCGGTGCTTGCGCTTTCCACGACGTATACTTCGCCGCAAACCAGTGGAATAAATCTCCCAGCGGAAAACCGCCCATTCCAAGAGCTTTCAGGGTAGCGTTCGTATAACTCAATGATTCACCCATAGGCCATACACCGTTCAAATCGTCCTGTAAGTTGTACGCCCAATCTTGATTGGCGCTCGTACTCCACCGTCCCTGGATGAAGGTGGTGAAGTCGGTTTTATTCGTCGGCTCGATAACAAAACCCGGATTCAGCGTCGGGTCCTGGTAGTTATCGACGCCATAGAGATTCGCCCTGTTCATATACTTGAACGCGTCCGGCTTTTGACCATTCACGGTCATGTCAAAGAAGGCCAGAGTCTTCGTGCTCATCATGGGTTGGGTGAAGGGGTGGTTGATGGTATCTGTAACGGGGTAACCACTATTATTGAGTTGGAGATCGGTGAGCCATTGCTCTTCGTAATAGGCGCTGTTGGTGAAAAGAATGTGCCGGTCGGCATCTTCAAACGTAAACGTGCGCGTCGTGTCCGTTCCGGTGACCGTCCTGAATGTCGCAATGCTGTCGATATTGATCGTACCTCCGTTTGGATAGCTGTTGGCAGCCGTCCCGCGACCGAGGAGTCCGGTTCTTTGGTCGCCAAGCATAAAGGTATTCACGAAGAGGCAGTTGTTGACCGCGAGCCATTTGTAGTAGCTCGACTCCAGAGCATAGCAATTGACGTCGAAGAACGTAACGTGGTTGAACTGCACATAGTCAGCGTATTCAGGAGACTCCTGCATATAGCCATATCCCAGGTTGGCAATCGTGCAGTTCTCGTACGTCACAGTGTCGGTATGCCACGTCGTGCTCGAATACGGCCAGGACAACGACCGACCGTAGTATACATAGTGCGGATCATCGTTATTGCGCCAATAACAGTTGATGAAGTGGGCACGAAGGTGTTCGCATCTCGATTCCACGGATCCATTGATCGGAGCCCAGTCAAATATCACATTTTCGAATATTGCATTCTCCCCCTTGCCACTGGTATTCTGGAGGGTGTCATCTTCGATCTCAAAACTGCACGATTGCTGAGTGCTGCTGGTGTTTGCATACAACAACCAAACGTTCTTAAGATGAACATCCCCAAAGGCATCGAAATTATACCGCCACGAAGAGATATTCGAACTCATAACGATTTGGGGCGGCGCGGCTGATTGAGTATTGCCGGGCGTCGGTCCTTCAAGGTGCAGCGTCGTCGCTGTTGGGACATTGACAACCCCGGAAAGGATATAGTACCCCCCCGCCTCCAGCATGAAAACTGTATTGGAAATGTGCGATGAGTCAACTCCTGTGATGGCTGTATTGAGGTTACCCTCACTGCCGCCCGCGTCGCTCGCAACATGCACGGTATCCGTCTGTGCAAACAACGATAGCGGCACCATCAGCGCCACGAAGAACAGAGCGTAGATAATTTTCTTCATATGCGTTCCTCCTTTGAATTTGTGATTAAGTCAGATTCCACAAGCGTTTTTTCGTCTTCCTGCCTCTCATGCGATGCCCTCCTGTTCCTGAGACATCGCTCACCAGATTCCTCAACCTGAAAAATGCCGCCAGGATTCAGAAGAGCCGTAGTATTGGCTCTCCGCATCCTTACATGCATTATTCTCTACAATATTGCCCGTATTCCAAGGTTTGCCACCAACCCATAGTACTGTTGCGACGTGAAACCTCCGATCGTTGGTTGAGTGGAAATATTGGACTCGTTGTTCAAGTTGTTGATGTCCAAATAAACCTGTAACCCGCTCCAGGGCAGGTTTTGTCTCGCTGAGAAGTCAATCCGGAAATAATTCTTGCTAAATCCGTCATTCTCGGATATGGTCCCTATACTCGTAACCGAGTTTCCCTGAAAGACGAATGACACACGGGACGAAAACCCCAGGTAATCGTAGCCAATGTACGCGTTGAAGATGTCGTTGGGTTGATAGAGCAGACGGCCGCTCCGAGAGCTGTCGATGACAGTCTGGTGACTGTACGTTCGGTGTCCAATAATGGAATCGACAACCGTTCGCGTATAGAACGTCAGAGGATATGTTGTTGAAGATTGAATGTGCGTGTAGTTCAGTCCAAGAACCACACCATCTAAAGGAAATGGAAGGTACCAGAACCTCGTTTGAAAATCCGCTTCCACACCTTTGACATACGCTTTGTAGGGGCTGTTGATGAACGTATTCACAAGCGCTCCATCATTAGGTTCAACGCCATTCGGCAAGCGAAACGTTCCAACAGAGTCATAACCCGGCAGGGCAAGCCTGGGATCCGAGTAAATCCTGTACTGGGTTGCGTACGCGAAGTCTTTGATGGTTTTGTAGAATCCTCCGACGGACAACAGGCCCAAATCATTACTGTGGAGAGTGATCTGCACATCGTGGTTGTACGATTGTCCGGGTTTGAGGTTTGGATTCCCCGCATAGACGTTGTTATACGAATAGTCGATGGTAAAATGCGGAGATAGTTGCGTGTAAGCCGGTCTCACCAGTGTCTGCGTGTACGAATAACGAACATCGCTCCAATCGTTTATCTTGTACCTCGCTTGTACCATAGGCAGCCAGTACTGGTTTGACGGAGTGACAGTCGTATCGAAGTACTTTTGTGCCGCAGGATTGGGATTACGCGAATCGACCATGTTGTATGCGAAGTATGTCGATTGAACATTTTCAAGTCGAATGCCACCGACGACCAGGAGGTCAGGGCTCGGATCGATCTCAGCCATGGCGTATCCTGCGGCGTAGTCTTCTTTGTACCAATAATCGCTCGGCAAATTCTGATAGGCACCATCGAACCACCCACCCAGACTGCTCGTCGCATAGTACGCGGGGTTGGAACGAATCAGGTTGATCGCCGAATTGAGAATTGCAGGTTCTGTGGCCCAGTCCATACTCCCAAACTTGTTACTTAGAAAGCTGGACAGAAGCGAGGAGCCTTGCGGTACTCCAAAATCGGTTCCGGTGAACCGACCATTCGGATTGACCTTCAAGCCCGGATTCTGTGCCAAGATTGCCTGAACGATTTGTGCATTGATATCGGTGCCAGTAGTAGAGCCTCCTATCTGAATGTAGGGTGTAGCCTGGTCGTTGGTGATATAATTGTGTCTAAACTCACCACCGAACTTAAAATATCCTGAGACGGTTGTTTCGAGGTTAAATGGGACTTTGAAATCTCCCTTGTACACCTGATCATTCTCTTTGTAGTCGGCACTGAACAGGCTCGTGGAATTCAATTGGGTATTGTCAGATGATGTGTACAGTCCTTTGTAGGATTCGGCGAGCACTTCAGGCGGCGTATTGTACGGCACCTGACCGTAGGATTGGTCCTGGCTGAACGTATAGTAGGGTGAATTGGGACGATTGTTACGAGAATATGTGTTTGCGACTTTCAGAATTGTCGACATGAATCCGAAATCGTTCGAATATTCCAGCGTATTCACCGCCAGGTCCGTATTGATGTCTGAATTGCCATAGCTAAACTGGATCTGTTTCGCGTCGTAGTTGAATGTCGTCTGATAGTCATCCGTATTCGAAGTCAATCTACTGAACATATTGACTGATTTAAGGGAACCGGTACCCAGGTTATAATCAAGGATTACATTCCCGCCGAATCTCTTTCTCGTCTCCACGTGACGCTGTAACGTGACGTTTGTGACCTGAACCGGACGGTAATGAGTGATGGAATCGGGCACGGTGCTTACCTGCGAAGTATATCCGGCATTCATATTATCGGCGCTTCGGTCGTATTGTTCCGCATTGCCCAGTACATACACACCGAGTTGATCGTCAAAGAACCGATCGCTGGCGGAAAGAACTGCCCGGAAGTTGTTATAGGTGTTGCTCTTCTGTGTGTAGCCGGATTGCCACAACGCATCTCCGTGCAGTCCTTCGGGCGCTTCCCTCAGTTCCATATTGACAAACCCACCGGTGGCATTTGCATTCATGTCAGGCGTGAGTGATTTGTACACTTCCATAGACTTGATCATGTACGGAGTTACCATCGTCAGGTCAACGCTTCTGTCATTGTTGATGTCCCCGGCCGTTATACCCAGCGACGTCGCGCCCATTTGCGTGCTTCCTGTCGAAGCAAGAGAAATGCCACCGACGGCGACTCGGTTGAACTGGGGAGCGAGGCCCCGGATGACCACCTTATCAGCTTCTCCTGAACTCTGCAGCGTCGAAACACCCGGGAGACGGCCAATGGCCTGCGCAGCGTTGAAATCCGGCAATTCCTGGATCCTGGCCTCTGATACAATATTGGCAATCTTGTCCGAAGAGAGTTGCTGGTTGATCGCCTGCATTTGACCTTGAGCTTGTGCAGTGACAATAACTTCTTTGCCCTGGAGCGCGGTGGCTTTAAGCGCGAAGTCCTGTTGCAGCGTCCCGTTCTCTGGAATGTTCACGACGGTGCTTGCCGTCACGTATCCAATGTAGGAAACTTCAATCGTCTGATCGCCACTCGGGGCGTTTGGAATGGAATACATGCCGTTCAGATCGGTCGGTGCCCCAACGCTCGAACCTTTGATGAGTATGGTTGCACCGGGAAGCGGATCCTTCGTGTCCTTGTCGAAGACTTTTCCTTTGATAGTACCGGTTGCCAAGAGCGTGGGAGCCGCACAGAAAACAAGCATAGCTACCACGGTGAGGACCTTCCGATCAAACCGATAACTCCTGCGCACCAAGATCAACCCGATTGCAGTTGCGAAAAGATCAAGTGATTTTTTCACAGGAATTTCTCCTTATTCTTGTTTTGCGCCGTCTATCAGAATTCGACCTTCTTTGAAAACGGCGGTTCCAAATTGCTCCGGATACATCAACGCAGAATATATGTATTGAGAATGTTCTCAAGCATTTCCTGGCGCCCGCTCTCAAGTTCCGGTCTTCCTTGTTTTACGACCCACTGTTCAAGGTCTCGTAACCCGACCTTGCGGGACATTATTTTTGCACCGATACCCGAATTGAAACTGCTGTACCGCTCTGCGATGAATTTTGAAAGGGTTTTGTCCTTGACGATCTCGTAGGCCACCAGGAGTCCACGCGCAAAGGCATCCATGCCGCCGATGTGCGCGTGAAAGAGGTCGTACGGGTCATTGGAGCTGCGCCTCACTTTCGCGTCGAAGTTCAGGCCTCCTCTTCCAAGACCTCCTTGATTGAGGATAATCATCATGGCGAGCGTCGTCGAGTAGATATCGCTCGGGAACTGGTCCGTGTCCCATCCGAGCAGGAGGTCACCACGGTTGGCATCGACACTTCCCAATTTTCCCGCTGCAGAGGCGACCGCCAACTCGTGCTCAAACGTGTGTCCTGCCAGTGTCGCGTGGTTTGCCTCGATATTCAGCTTGAAATGGTCGATCAATTCGTATTCATTGAGAAAATAGAGTGCCGCCGCAGCATCGGTATCGTACTGGTGTTTCGTCGGCTCCTTCGGCTTCGGCTCGATGAGGAACTGCCCCTTGAATCCGATCTTCTTCTTGTAGTCAACAGCCATATGAAGGAACCGGGCCATCTGTTCCTGTTCACGTTTCAAGTCGGTGTTGAGCAGCGTATCGTACCCTTCACGACCGCCCCAGAAGACATAATTCTCGCCGCCGAGTTCTTTGGTGGCGTCGATGGCATTTTTGACCTGGGCGGCGGCGTGAGCCATCACGTGAGCATTCGGACTTGTGCCGGCACCCTGGGAATAGATGGGACTTCCAAACAGATTGGCAGTTCCCCACAGCAACTTCACGTCCGTCTCTTCCTGCATTTCCTTCGCGAGGCCAACAATCACCTGCAAATTCCTGATGGACTCAGAGAAATTCTCTCCCTCGGGTGCGATGTCTCTGTCGTGGAAGCAGTAGAAGTCGACACCGAGTTTCTGGAAGAACTCGAACGCGGCTTCGAGGGTCGCTTTGGCGCGGTCCATTGGGTCGCTCGCCGTGCGCCACTCCCGCTCAAAACTGGGGCCACCAAACATGTCCGACCCGTTTCCCATGAGCGAATGCCAGTACGCGACGGAGAACCGGAGATGTTCTCCCATCGTCTTCGTACCCACCCGTTGATTCTTATTGTAGAATTTGAAGGCAAAGGGGTTCTTCGAGTCCTTCCCCTCGTAGGGAATCGGCTTGTTGATTTTCGAAAAGTATTTGTTCATCATATTCTCTTATGGTCTACATTGAGGATCGTGTCGTTCGATTTTCAGGCGTCACTGTCTGTAGCAGTCACGTTGCCTGGGTTCCAAAACTCTTCCGCCGTTCAATCAGCTCATCCTGAATCTGCAGATTGAGCTTCTTACTGATACTATAAAACAACAAGGCAATCACGCCTATGGAGAACGTAATTGCCGGGTAGATGCTTGCCGTCATGCGAATCCCCAGCAGGGCGTGTTCGCTTTGGATGACGTTCGGAACATAATCATAAGCTGCAAGAAACCAACCACAAATGGCACCTCCCAGTCCAAGACCCGCTTTGAGAGCAAACACGATGCCGGCAAAAACGACTCCGGTCGCTCTCCTTTTCGTTTTCCATTCCGCATAATCGGCCACATCGGCCATCATTGCCCAGAGCAATGGAATCGTCGGACCGTATGCAAGGGATTTGAGCAGGTTGAGGATGAACGTTCCCCCTACAGCATCCGCGGGGAGCACAATGAACAGCGCCGTGAAGAGTGCTGTGAACGATAGTCCTATGACGAAGACCAACTTCTTTCCGAACCGCTCAGAAAGAGCCTTGGACACCAGCACACCGAGGATCATCACGAACTGGCCCGACATGTTGAAAAGGCTGAATCCCACAGAGGTGACGTTGGAGTGATCTCCAACGACAATAAGTCCAAAGGCGTTCAGGATGCTATGCCATAATCCCGTCGCCGCGGGCGCTCCCCCTGCCGAGGTGGACGCCAACCCCCACGACTGTAGGAAAATGAAGAGTTGATTCTTATCGACATAGTACATGAAATAGTAGAACATCGCACTCCCCCAAAGAGCGAGAGTTATGAACACAAAAAGTGTCAGCACGAACATCGACTTCCACGGCGTGTTCTTCAGAAGGTCTGCAAAATCTTGCTTGGGGGATGATTTCTGATTCGGGTCTGGCTTGATACGCTCGCGGGCACTGAAAAACGTGATGACAAAAAAGATCACGCAAAGAATTGCAAATACTCCGATGGTCATGGACCAGCCCTTCTCCGTGTCACCTTGTCCAAACTTGTTCACCAACGGAAGCGTCAAGCCCTGGACAATAAAGGCGGCAGCCATCGCGAAAAAGAATCGATATGATGACAGGCTTGTACGTTCGTTCACATCGCCCGTCATAACGCCGTTCAAAGCAGAGTACGGAAGATTATTGACGGAGTAAACAGTCATCAGGAGGATGTAGGTAATGTAGGCATAAACGAGCCTTCCGGTACTTCCAAAATGAGGCGTCGTGAAGGCGAGGTAAAAAATCACCGCAAACGGTATTGCTGACCAAAGTACCCACGGTCGGAATTTCCCCCATCGCGTGTTGGTGCGGTCCGCAACCACTCCCATGAAAGGGTCAAATGCAGCGTCCCAGAATCTTCCTACAAGTAACAGCGTACCGGCTGCAACCGCAGTGATTCCGAACACATCCGTGTAGAAGCCAAGCTGAAAAATCAACATCGTTTGGAACACAAAGTTTGCTGCGCCGTCTCCGAAGCCGTAACCCGCTTTTTCTCTGAACGAAAGCTTCTCTTGAAAGTGTTCTGCCATTGTGAGCTCTAGAAATTATTATTACTTGTGTTCGACCGTTGAGATCCACACGTGTAGATCAGTGTCACGATAGGAAGTGCCTACTACGATGATGAATTCGCCGGGTCCCACCACGTGTTTCATTTGAGTGTATGTAAACGCAAGATGCTCTGGCAAAAAAACAATGCCAACTTTCCTCACTTTGCCTGGCTTGAAGTTGAATCGGGCGAACCCCTCAACGGCAAACCGGGTGCTCGATCATCGACAGATTGATGTCGTTCGACGAACTTGTATTGAGTGATGTTGTGGGTCATGTAATAACCTGGGAGACTGCTTCCCGCGTCCGGACTTCGATGACAACCATCAGCAAAGCAAGATGCGAGATCGGAGTGTTGCCGAGAAATGTAAAAAGGCTCAGGTACCCTCACGTCTGCTTTTTTCTGATTATCGGGTTGGTGGCAGAGCATCAACGTGACTCCCTTGCGCGACAAAAGAGAGAGCTGGAACTGGCGCAGGATAGGTCAAAGAAAAATTGAACCGTTTCAAAACTACTAATGTGATGCTAGAAAATCAAGAAGAAAGCATAGAATCGTTACGAGCTTCATCCCTCGAAATCTCTCTTGCCCAAAAGTGGGAATCCCCACTCTGCCTGTCATCTCTGAGTGAGGTCAACCACCTGTGTAATCACAAGGAATCAAGGTCCATGATGTGCTGCCTGCACCGTCTTGCGGCATAGTTGCCCTACACTATCGATGATTTTCCTTTACTTACTCGTGTTCGTTCTCTTTGATACCAAGTCGTGTAGATGCGATTCGGAACATATAGCCCGACGAGGTATCATTCAGCATTCTTTATGAAGATTCCAGATTCTCAGGATTTCACCTTTGCTGTTCTAATGACGGCATCGAAAGCAAGTTTCGGCACACATTGACGATCGAACAGCATCGGGTACTCCGCCCTGCCGGTAATAGGCAGATAGCTGCGCCACGATTGACCGTCGTGCACTCCCCAAAACGTGACTCTACTGAACTTGTCCCGATGTCTCAAGAAAAGCGAAAACAAATCGCCGTAGCGCTTTGCTTGATCCTCTTGAACGGCGTTCGGCAGGCCATTTACATAGGGATTGAGTTTCTCCCGCGTTTCGGCGTCGAACGATGTGATGTCCGCAACCTGGGAATCAAGATGAACGAAGGGAAGCACACCTATGTCCAATTCGGTGATCATCAGTTTTACGTTCAACTCCGAAAGCGCAACGACGTAGTCTTCGATCTCTTCGATTGGTGGAAAGTCCAGAAACCAATGTCCCTGGATACCGACACCGTCCACGCGAATACCTTTTTGTTGCAGGTTTCGAACAAGCCTGATGACGCCCTCACGCTTGGGGCGATGCTCGTAATCGTATTCATTATAATAAAGCTCGGCGTGCGGATCCGCCTGCCGGGCGAATTCGAAGGCCTTCTCTATGTAATCCTCGCCTATGATTTCGAACCACCCTGATTTTCTTAACGCCCCGTCAGCCATGATGGCTTCGTTGACAACGTCCCATCCGTGAATGCGTCCCCGGTATCGTCCCATCACGGTAAAGATGTGGTCCTTCATCCGTTCCAGCAACGCCTCCCGACTCAGGCGTCCACCCGATGCATCCTGGAATACCCAGCTCGGCGTCTGGTGATGCCAGACCAGAGTGTGGCCATTGATTTGCATCCCGTGTTTTTGCCCGAAGGCCACGTATTGGTCCGGAACTTCGAAATTGTACCGGTCCGCTTCCGGATGCACTTCTTCCCACTTCAAAATGTTTTCCGGTGTGATGCTGTTAAATTGTTTTTTCACGAGAGCCATCGCGTTCGGCTCCCGCCCGGAAATCTGATCCGCGCTGAGGGCAGCACCGACGTAAAAAACACCGTTGAAGGCATCCTTCAAGCCAGTACGACCAGGTGCATTCGTCAAAGCTCTCTCCTCAACAGTTATAATCGCAATACCGATTCTCGTGTCTTTCAGATCAAGAGGATCAGGAATGCTTTTCCTTCTTCCGCTTCAAAACATCCTGCAGTGTTCCGTTGAAGGGTCCAGGCGTTTCCATCTTGATCGAGACCAACGCCGCTGCGAACTTTAGGGACTCGCCCGGGCCGTGATCCAAACGCCAGGACAAGTACGCCGAAAATGTGGTGTCTCCGCGGCCCGTTCTGCCCGAACTGTTGCTGTTGGAGAACTTCTCGTAATACGTTACGCCGTTCACGCGCGCCAGGACGCCTTCCGCATGTGTGATCATGACTTCCGGGCATCCCCACGATTCGACGATGACTGCAGCTTTCTCCAGATCTTCCGTACCGGTCAGAATGCGTGCTTCAACAACGTCCAGCTTGAGCTTGTCCATCATCGCTGCAATTTCTTTTTTATTGGCCACGTCGCTGTACTCGATGTCGTGAGTCACCGGGGTAACGTGGCGGACGAAACTTTGTACGTCGGCGGAAAGGCTGTAGCCTCTGGACTTCAAACCCTTCATAAGTGACATGTCGAACTCGGTGTCCGAAATTCCAGCCAGGTGGACACACGTCGATTTCAGCTCCGGAACGTCACTGATAGAAATCAGGCCAGCGGATTTGACGAGAGTCAGTTTGCGTTCGTCGACGTTTGCGGATTCGTGCAGAACCCTTGAATAGGTCGTCTCGTCGCTGGGAATGACGAAGGTGTCGACGCCCGCATTCTTCATCGGCTGGAGGATGTGTTCGTCCTTTTTGGCCATCTTCACAACGGCGGCCACCTTTTTCCCGACCCGGGGGGCAACCATGGCCCCGCACAGGACGGCGCTTCCAGGAGCAACGTGGGGCTTTCCCCCGAAGGGAATGATCTCGTCATAGCACATGTGACCGATGAATGTGATGTCGTACTTCTTAGGCATTTCGATTGTTTCCCAGGTTTAACCGGTTCCTATGTGATCTTTTCCGTGCCGTTCAGCAAACCGGAGAAAAACGGTATCAGCTCTTTCGAATCAACGGTTTTGGATTGGGTTCTACACTGCACTGCTTTGACATGGTTCAAGACCAGATGCGTCCAAACCGCGCCCGGCCGTGGATAAGCGGCAACGATGTAATGGGGCTGGGGAACGGATTCTCCTGCTTCCTTTTCCATTTCGGCACGGAGGTTGTCCGGTGTTATCATAGAATTCGCGTAGTCGAAAACAACCCGGTCCATGTATTTGTAGACTTCCTTGCTCTCCCGTGTCATCCCGTAGTATTCCAACAACTGCGCGAACACGTAATTGGAAGTAGTGTACACGTCTTTTCCCTGGTCCGACTCCACCGGTTTGCCATTCTCCGTCTTACACATGGCCCAACCCATCGTCGATTTGTTGTTTCGATAAATAGTCTTGAGGATCTTCTTGACACGGTCTTCGGGGATGAGCGGCTCTTCGCCGATGGCGAGCAGGTACCACAAGGCGTCGAGCTGGTTGGTCCAGACATCGGTGTTCTTCTTTCCAGACTCAGGATCGAAGCAAGTGATGTAATATTGAAGCTTCTCGCCTTTCTTATTCTTTCCGTCTCTCCACAGTCTCTCGAGCGCTTCCCAGCCTTTGTCGAAAGCCTGCTGAATGCGTTCCTTGCCGGCCTGGTCGCCCACCATGTCGGCAAGCCTGATCAATGCTTTGCAACCGCCGAGGAATTGTGTGGCATCGTACGCATCGGCACCGAAAAGTACCAGGTTATCGAATGTGTTCTTCACCTCGTCTGGATAGCCTTCGGGTATGCCGTCGTTGTCAAAATCCAGTTTAAGGAGAGACTCCAGACCGAATTTGAGTGTCTCCCAGTTCTTCTTCAAGAACTCGATGTCGCCCGTGAACTTGACGTTGCGCAACACCCGCATGGCGAGCTTCGGATACAGGTCCACCCAGTAGTTGTTGTTGTACCACGCATAGTCGCTCACGTTGCGCAAAGGGTGGCCCTTGGGCATGGCGCACAGATCGTGGGCGACGCTGCCCTTCGTCTTGAAGGCATCGCGAATCTGTGTCATGGAGACACCTTCGTACGCCTCGGGGTGCTCCTGGAAATGTTTCCGGGCTTCAACGTTCGAGGCGTGGTGGTGGTAAAAGCGCGGCGTGGAGTCCTCAGCCAGGATCGAGTCAATGAACCCCTGGCACAAGTCTTTTTCCACGCGCGGGAAAAGCATCAAAAGCACCATCGAATACCAATCCACATCCGAAGGATCGATATACGCGTAGTCGAAGCACTCCAGAAACCGCGCACGCTCATTGCCATTCTCGTCCTCGACCCAGACGATGGCATTCGACAGCGGAAAATGGAGTTCGTTCAAGATCAAACGGGTGAGACGCAATGCGCCGGCGCGGTCAGCCTTGTAAGAAGGTGTTGACTGGATTGAATCGAAGATTCGTTTTTGAATTGCGACCGTCCGGTCCCACCAGGTAGGATAACTCTCCAACGCAAGTTTGACCAGGTCGATTGTCCGCGTCTTCGGGTTCGCGAATCTTCTTACGTATTTGCGTTCGAAAGTTTTTCCGTCGATGTAGACCTGAACCGGGAAATCCAACACAACGGCTACCGGAATCTTCACGGACGAATTCGGTGCCACGGTAAACGTCAGACTGATTGCGGCGCCGTAATCGCTCCGAAGGAGCGGCTGACGCTTTTCATAAAAACTCCCGTCCTCATTCAGGAGAAGATCGCCTGTGTACTTGTTCAGACAGAAATAAGGCTGGACATCCACAGTGATCCCTGGCAGTTCGGGCACGGCCAATGCCATGCGGTTTTCGGTTTCTGTGTTGCCCATCACCACGCCACGGAAGCCTCCGGACTGAAATTCCTCGTGCTTGTGGCCGTGGAGCGCAGCCGAGCCGACGTAGACACTGTCCTGGTCCGTCGGTTTGAGTTCCTTCTCCTGCAGGCTAACCAAGGACGGTTTGGGCACCACGAGAGTCATCTCCTGAACATCGTCAGCCGTGTTTTCAATCTCAAACTCTTCGACTCCAAAGGGCATGAGCGGTTGCTCATTCCCGGACAACAAAGGAGAAATCACTCGCCGGATGATCTTCATCTTCCCCAGCCTGTAAGCGATCTCCAGCGACGGTGTTGCGATGGTGAGGGAAACGTTCTTCTCGGCAACCGGAGGATGGTAATAGTTCTTAACGGCCGGGATGTCGTCGGGCAATTCGATCTCTCCCGGGTTCTTTTGGGTCAGCATCGTACAGGTCTCGCCGATGCGAACGAAAGGGGCGGAGCCAAACTGGACGGCCTTCTGGTTCAGCATGATGAGCCTGCCGGCATCGTTCAGACGATTGTACAAACCATAAGGGGAAATGCCGATCGAACACGTCGGAGCGCCTTGCAAGGCGACTGTCTGCGGAAACTGTAGCGTCTTGGACATCCCCTGAAAGTGAACCGACATCTTGTTTTTTTCGTAGATGGAGACTACTTCGGGACCCGTGATGGTATAGATGTCACGTAGGTCGAAGGCGGCGGATTTCATCGACATATTCCTTATGAATTGATCATGTCAGATCTCTGAAGAACATCATTCTTTCAAGCGTTCAAACTCGCCCCGCGCGTTAACTCGAAATCTCAGCTTCAGTGACGACGCACGGAATGTTTGTTTCAAGAAGCCATCTCAAAATCAAGATGACCTTTACCTCCTCTGTGGATGGTCGCTTGATATTAGCACTTGCCCGCCCACATGTTTGCTTGCTTTCCTGCCGGCTTCTTTGCAGGTTTTGGGGGAGCAGCGGGCTCATCCGGAAGATTCGCCTCGGCGCTCAGATCGATTGGCATCTTCGTGGTGGGTGTTGCCTTGACCGCACCCCAGAGAAGATCGGCGGCCGCCCGGATGGAGTCAGGGGAGCCGGAAAAATTGCAGATCACTGCGTCGGCCTCTTTGGTGACACCCCTCCGATACGGAAAGTTGGTCACGACAATCACGGTGTGTCCCGCCGCCTTCAATGCCTTGACCAACCGCTGGTTGTTGCCTTTCTTCTCGATGCGGGCATAATAGTTTGTCATGACGACCAAGTCCGCCTTTTTGGCAAGGGCCAGAGTTTCCTCCATGTCCTCATCGGAGGCATAGAAGCCGGTGTCATCGAGAATGAGATTCATCGAGTGCTTGGCCATCTGCTCGCAGAACATGTGCGGATGACTGTACAGATCTTTGCCGAGAAATGAATAGGGCATGATCTGTTCGACGACCAGGATCTTCTTGTCCTTGGAGAGGGGCAGGAGTTTCTTGTTGTCGCGCACAACCAGGAGAGCCTTCTCAGCCACTTCCCGCGAGAACCCCTGGACTTCTTTGCTATGGACATTGATATCTGTTTTTTCCGGATCCATTTTTCCGGCTTTCTCGAACAGGCCCTGATCATACTTCATAGACAGGAGCCGGCGAACTGCATCGTTGAGACGGTCTTCGGAAAGTTCGCCACGCTCGACGGCGCCCTTGATGCCAAAGAAGCACTGCGAACGCGATTCGTCATCAGCCTTGAGGAGGATGGTATCCACGCCCGACTTGATTGCCAAAGCACACGCCTGAGGCAGCGGCCATTTTTTTAAAATGGCGGCCATTCCGATAGCGTCCGAAACGACGACACCTTGGAATCCCATTTCCTTCCGCAAGAGATCGACGAGGATCTTCGAGGACAGGGTGGCCGGGAACTCCTTGTCGAAGGCCGGGAAGATCGTGTGTGCCGTCATCAAAGCCTTGGCACCCGCATTAATACCCGCCTGGAATGTCACCAACTCGACCTCCTTCATCCGCTTCAAGTCGCCTTTGCAGACATCAAGCGTATCGTGTGCATCGGTCGCCGAATCGCCGCGACCGGCAAAGTGCTTAACGGTCGCCACGATGCCCGCATCCTGATACCCGCGAACCGTCGCCTCTATGAACTGCGCGCATTTCTTGGGATCGTCTCCGAAGGAGCGCACACCGATTTCGGGATTCAACGGATTGATGTTGACATCACAAACCGGATGGTAAAACTGCGTTATACCAATCAACGCCATTTGCTTGCCGAGGGTAAACGCCACCTTGTACGCAAGGTCGAGGTCGCCGATGGCGGAAATACCCATGGGGGGCGGGAACTGGACGACGTGGCCGGAAGCATAGTCGTTTTTGAAATCACCTTCCATGTCGATGGTGATGTGTAACGGGATTCCTGCGGGCCGGTTCATCGCGATTTGCTGTAGCTGATTGAGCGCAGCGGTAAGCTCCGCAGGAGTCACACTCACCCCGTAGCTGCGGTCATCGAAGTAGGTGTGAGCGATATCGAACCAATCCTTCGGCTTCTTGAAATTCGGATCGACCTGTGAGCGTCCCCAATACAAATTTTTGCAGGTCTCCAGTGCGTAGGGTTCCAGGCAAAGGCCACCAGCATGCAGCCGGGTGATTTGCTCAAACCCCGAGGGCGTCAAGTACGCGCCGCGCCAGGTGAACGTAAGAACCTGGCCGCACTTTTCCTCCAGCGTCATTTTCGCGAGCTTCGATGCAACAAAACTATCTCTTTCTGATGGCATTGCGTATCTCCTCAAGAATTATCAATCCATTTGTTTGTTCACACCAATCACTTTCGTCAAGTTCCGATATGGCAGCGAATCACGACACGGCTTGCACTGCTTCTCACCTCGAAATTCTCTGAATCTGCTCCTGCCCCTTTGAAATCCTGTGGTTTGCATCATTCGGTACAGCATTCACAATCAAAACGGTACGTGACATTCCACAATTGCCAATCATTCAGCTCAAACTTTGACTGACGTCCGGATCAGGTCGTAGATTCGAAAATTGCCGATGGCTTGCAGCGTGCCCAGCAGGCAACAAATAGGGCATCCCATCATAGTATCGATACCCAATGGAGAACGCGTTTGTTCAATTGTAGCAGGCACTGGTCAACGGGTTTGACGGAAGGTCACGGGATTGACATCGAAGCAAAACCAGTTCTTCGTCCCGGAGCACTTCAAGGATGAGTTTTACACTTATTGAACCGTTTCAATAGTATCAAGGATCTGAAAGAAATGCAAGCGGAAACTCTGCTGTTCCGTTCCAATCTCTGCGAATCGCGCATTTCACCCATTATTACGCGGCGTCCGCACACAGAATCCAGTTGCAAAGCATACTCCGAGGAAGGCAGTGAAAATGGTTGACGATTCTGTCAAATATCAACAAGATCGCCGTTCACTGCGTAGTGCCATCTGTTTTCCCGCCGAACAATTTGTTAAATGCTTGGCTCGAACTTTCGATTTCGGAATCTGAAATCGAGAAATTACCGACCGACCTGGATCGATTCAATTCTCTGGTTGTGTTCAAGGTGTGCCACCTTGTCCCCAGAGTCGGTTTCCACACCGCTTTTCTAATCATCAATACTTGATTGACGGCAACACAACGGACTACCGCTTGCATCGTGGGATACCCAGCGGTGGGAATCACACCTGCCAGCAGTCCAACAACGCCTGATATCGCAGATCCTATTTGATCAGCATGAGTTTCTTCGTAGCGGCGTAGCTTCCGGCGGTGAGCCGATAGAAATAGACACCGCTTGCGCAGTCCTGTGCTCTGAAAGTGACTGTGTAGGCACCTGGGGGTTCCGTGGCATTCACCAACGTCTGAACTTCTCTTCCCAGAATATCAAAAACCCTTAACGTCACTTTGGAAGTGATCGGAATGCTGTACCTGATGGATGTGGCAGGATTAAATGGGTTGGGGAAGTTTTGCTCCAACTCGAATTTGGACGGTAGGATTGAAGAAGTCTTAA